>Ga0302146_10001755_pt1 | contig 12484 bp, 9 predicted proteins | sample I_Bog_E3_1_FD_193578 | JGI IMG/M metagenome (GOLD analysis project Ga0302146, IMG submission 193578) | Peat permafrost microbial communities from Stordalen Mire near Abisko, Sweden - I_Bog_E3_3 | ecosystem: Environmental > Terrestrial > Soil > Wetlands > Peat | place: Sweden: Abisko, Stordalen...
TCGCCTTCATGGGAATGATGTAAACGCCGGTCGAAAACGGTAGCGCGGACCGCGTAAAAGTCGCCGGTCGAAAACGGTGGCGCCCGAGCATCCCCGACCTCGTCTGACCTGGCCCAGAGGCTTTCTCCGTGGAGGCCAGCCAGGCAGCCGGATCGGGGTGAGAGGTGCGCACCGACATGCAGCAGTGGACGGAGATCCGACAGAGGGTCCTGGTGGAGGGCGCCTCCAAGCGCTCGGTCTGTCGGGAGTACGGCTTGGGCTGGTGGACGCTCGAGAAGATCCTCGCCAACCCTGAGCCCCCCGGCTACACCGCCTCGGCGGAGCGGCCCAAGCCGAAGCTGGGCGAGTTCCTGGGCGTGATCGACGAGATCCTGAAGGCCGACAAGGATGCTCCGCCGAAGCAGCGCCACACGGCCCGTCGGATCTTCGAGCGCCTCCGTGACGAATACGGCTACACCGGCGGGATCACCCAGGTGAAGGACGCCGTCGCCCGGTCGAAGCGCCACGCCAGGGAGGTCTACGTCCCGCTGTCCCACCCGCCAGGACATGCCCAGTTCGACTTCGGTGAGGCGATGGTCATCATCGCCGACGAGCTGACCAAGGCGCACCTGGCGGTGATCACGCTGCCGTACTCGGACACCTACTTCCTCACCGCCTATCCCCGAGAGTGCACCGAGACCTTCCATGCCGGGCACACCTCGGGCTTCGAGTTCTTCGGCGGTGTCCCCGTCCGCATCAGCTACGACAACACCTCGATCGCCGTGAAGAAGATCGTCGGCCGTGAGCGTGAGCTGACCACGGAGTTCCTCAGGCTCCAGAGCCACCACCTCTTCGCCCACCACTTCTGCCGGGTGGGGAGAGGCAACGAGAAGGGCCACGTCGAGACCCACGTCGGCTACTCCAGGCGGAACCTTTTGGTGCCGGTCCCGAGCTTCGAATCGTGGGCGGCGCTGAACGAGTACCTGGCCGCCTGCTGTTACGCCGACCTGTTCCGCACGGTCCGGGGGAAGGTGGGGACCAAGGCCGAGCGGTTGGCAGAGGACCGGGAGGCCATGCTGGCGTTGCCCGCCGAGACCTTCGAGTCCCGTCGGGTGACCCAGGCGTCGGTGAACTCGCTCTCGCTCGTGCGCTTCGATCGCAACGACTACTCGGTGCCCACCGAGTACGCCTACCACCCCGTCACCTGTCTCGGCGGGATCGACACGGTGCGGATCCTCTCGGGCACCGAGGTGGTCGCCACCCACCCGCGCAACTGGGCGAAGGAAGAGGTCACGTTCGACCCATGCCACTACCTGGCCCTGCTGGAGCGCAAGCCCGGTGCCCTCGACTTCGCCCGACCGCTGGAGGGTCTCCACCTGCCGGGGTGCTTCGCCATCCTGCGCCGCCGGCTGGAGGCCGACCTCGGCCATCAGGGCACCCGGGAGTACATCAGGGTCTTGCGCCTGATGGAACGGGCCACGCTCGGCGCCCTCACCGAGGCAGTCGAGCAGGCGCTCGCCATCGGTGCCACCGGGGCCGACGCCATCGCCTGCATCCTCCAGGCCCGATCGGAGCGGCCGGTCGGGCTGTTCAGCCTCGACGGTCACCCGCACCTGAAGGAGGTGAGCGTCGAGTCCCCCGACCTCACCGCCTATCGGGCCCTCACCGCCAACGGCTGACGCCGGACGGACAACCGGCGGACCGACGACCGGTCCACTTCACCAGCCACCGGCACACCCTCTCGGCGCAGGTCGCGCCGGAACCCACGGCGCAGACCGCGTCGTTCCCAGAAAGGAACCACCATGAAACGAACCGAGACGAAGTCCCTGGTGCTGCTGCGCCACCACCTGAAGGTGCTCCGCCTCCCGACGGTGGCTGCAGAGTGCGAGAAGACAGCGGCCCGCTGTGCCGCCGACAACGTCGACCACCTCGGCTACCTCCTCCAGCTCCTCGAACTCGAACTGCTCGACCGGGAGAAGCGGTCGGCCGAGCGGCGGCTGAAGGCGGCACGCTTCCCGACCATCAAGACCCTCGACACCTTCGACTTCACGGCCCGCCCGTCGGTCAACAAGATGCTGGTCGCCGAGCTGGCCCGGTGCGAGTACATCGACAAGCGGGAGAACGTGCTGCTGATCGGCAACCCCGGAACGGGGAAGTCCCACCTGGCCACGGCCCTCGCCGCCGAGGCGTGTGCCAAGGGCTACCGGGTCCGGTTCTTCCGCACCACCGAGCTGGTGACCGCTCTCATCGAGGCCCGGGACGAACGGACCTTCCTCCGGTTGAAGAGTCAACTGGCCAAGCTCGACCTCCTCGTCCTTGACGAGCTGGGCTACGTCCCGGCCTCCAAGGTCGGCGCCGAGCTGCTCTTCGACGTCATCTCGACCGCCTACGAGCGGACCAGTTTGATCGTGACGAGCAACCTCCCATTCGAATCCTGGACCGAGGTCCTCGGTTCGGAGCGTCTCACCGGCGCCACCCTCGACCGGCTCACCCACCGGTGCAAGATCATCGAGACCAGGGGTGAGAGCTACCGGCTCCAGGACGCCAAGGCACGGACCGCTCGGGCCTCAACACCACGGAGTGCCACCGCCTCGACCAAGGCTTGCGCCACGCCTCTGGACGAGGCTCCTGACGCCGGGTAGCTTCAGGTCACCGCGCTACCGTTTTCGACCGGCGCGCGCTACTGGATTGGACCGGCGTTCACACGAGCGGCACGGATGTCTTTACGGCAGCGAGGTATGCAGGTCACGCCAACGTAGAGGTCATCAACACGTGCTACGGCCACTCCACGATTCAGGGAGCCGCGGCGGAGGCGGAGGTGAGGAGCGCCTTCGAGAATCATCTCCGTGAGATTGCCTCCAAGGTCGAGGAGCAGGAGGAGGATGCACTGCGGCGCATTGCCAACGTGGTCATCCTCGGCGACCACCGGACTTCGTGAGTGATGCCAATGGCTCGTCGCACGCCGGCAGTCCTGGCAGGTGGTCATCTGTCTTGCGGTGTGCGACGAGCCAGTGCGTCCCGGCGAAATGCCGACAGCGCTTCCCGCTCTCGGGTGGCGTCGATGGGAAGCAAGTGACCGTACAGGCGAAAGATGGTGGAAATGTCCCGATGTCCGGCCCACCGGGCCAGATGGTATGGATTCGTGGCTCCCGCGGCGATCCACGCTGACACCGCGCTGTGGCGCAGGCTGTGAGGAGTCGGCCGAGGCGGGTCGAGTCCGGATCTCATGACGGAGGGCAGCCAGACGCGGCGGCGGAATACCGGAGTCCGGAGCCACCCGCCATTGGGGAGGCCAAAGAGTGCATCTTCCGCTGTGAGTCCGAGCCGGCGAATGCGAGTGGCAACCAGCCCTGCCACGTCGTCGGTCAGTGTCGGCACGATTCTCCGACCTGCCAGGGTCTTCGGCTCCCCCACTACCAGATGGCCCCCTACTTCGACCACGTTCCGACGAACCAGCACCGTGCCCGCGTCCGTATCAATGTCTCGCACCTGGAGACCGGCCAACTCTCCGATTCGTAAGGCGGTGTCGGCCAGGAACGGCACCAATTCGGCCCAATGAGGCGCCACGACGGCCATGGCGGCCTCCAATGCCACGACCTCATCAGGAGTCAGGAACCGGGCCTCAGTCACCGGCACCGAAGGCAGCTTCACGCCCTGGCACGGATTCTCGGGAATCCTCTCGTCGGCAACGGCATCGGCCAGCAATCTCGAAAGGACCTGATGTATCCGGCGGATGGATGCCGGGGACAAGTCACGCCTTCCAAGCTCGGTGACCCACTGCTGCACCCCGAACCTGGTGACTCGCACCAGCTCCATCTTCCCGAGATCCGGAACGACGTGCGTGCGCAGAATGGAGCGTTCACGGGCCAAGGTGGACGGTCGGGCAATCAGGTGTGGCATGCGCTGCTCCGCCCACTCGCCAATGGTAATTCTTCCCCGCGAGGGGTCCTGGTCGATGCCCCGTCGCTTGTCCCGCTCGACCTTGGCCTTGAAGGCGGCCGCCTCCACCGACGTGGGGAACGTTGCCGACCGCTCCACCCCACGTGCGGTCCGCCAGCGGACCTGGAAGTTCCCACTTCGCTTCCGAACCCCCGACTGGGCGTTGAGGCCACTCATCGGGGCTCAATGTCGACCCTGATGCACCTTGGTCGACCCGGGTTGTGCGGACATAATGCGGACATGGACCGCAGTTTGGACCGTACGTCGAAACCAGATGCCAGCCAAACGAGCCCCTGGCCTGGGACTTCTCTGGTGGGCGCTAGAGGACTCGAACCTCCGACCTCAGCCGTGTGAAGGCTGCGCTCTAACCAACTGAGCTAAGCGCCCGTGCACCGATCCACCGCCACGGACCCGGGTTCCAGCCAGCATGGTAGTCGCCCGGCGACCTGGCGACCGAACGAGGGGGCGACCCGCCGACCCGCCGACTCGTCACGTAGGGCCACCGCCCTGCTCAGCCACCGATCGCCGGCTGAGCGGTGAACGCCAACGCCGCCTCGAGGGCAGCCGCAGCTCGCAGCACCACCAGGTCACCGTGCTGGGGTCCGACCAGCTGCAGTCCCACCGGCACACCGGCCGAAGACAACCCGATGGTGACCGTGGCCGCCGGCGAGCGCGTCATGTTGAAGGGATAGGTGAACTTCACCCAGTTGTAGTCGACCGTGCCGTTCACCGACCCGGCGCCGCCCAGCGCACGCGGCGGTGGGGCCGCAGCCGTCACCGGCGTGACGAGGAGCCGGACGTCGCGGAACAGGTCGACCAGCGAGAGGTTCAGGTCGTAGCAGCTGTCCTGGGCCCGGACGATGTCCACTGCGGTGAGCGAGGCGGCGTTCTCCAGCACCATCAGCAGCACCGGGTCGATCCGGCCCCAGACCTCCGGGTCCTCCCGGTACGGCGCCAGCGATCGGAGGTTGTAGGTGCCAGCCAGTGTCAACCAGTCGTCGATCGGGTCCTTGGAGAACACGTCCGGCACCTCGACCACGTCGGTGCCCAGCGACTCGAGTACCCCGAGGGCCCGGCCGCAGAGCTCGAGTACCTCGGCGTCCACGTCGGCGTAGCCGAGGGTGGGTGACCACGCCACACGGGTCGGCACGTGGGGGTCGACCACGGCACCGCTCCACGAGGCCTCGGGGCGGGGCAGGGAGCGCAGGTCCGAGGCGTCAGGACCGACCACCACGTCGAGGACGGCGGCCAGGTCGACCAGGCGACGGGCGATCACCCCTTTGGTCGACAGGTCGTGCCAGTCCGGCGCCTGGTCGCCGCCCGACGGGACCCGGCCGAGGGACGGCTTCACGCTGGACAGACCGCAGCAGGCCGAGGGAATGCGCAGCGAGCCCCCGCCGTCGGACCCCGTGGCCAGGGGAACCAGGCCGGCGGCCACCGCCGAGGCACTGCCCCCCGACGAGCCGCCGGGCGTGTGGTCGAGGTTCCAGGGATTGAGGGTCGGGCCGAACACGGCGTTGTCGGTGTCGGCCTTCCAGCCGACCTCGGGGGTGTTCGTCTTCCCGAGGACCACGCAACCGGCGGCCACGAGCCGTGCGACCAACGGCGAGTCGGCGGGGGCCGGTGGATTGCCGGCGAAGGCCACCGACCCGTTGGTCGTGGTGAAGCCTTCGGCGTCCTCGAGATCCTTCACCCCGATGGGGATCCCGGCCAGAGGTCCGGGGTCCCGGCCGGCGGCGATGGCCTCGTCGATCCGGCCGGCCGCCGCCAGGGCCCGGTCACCGTCGACGGCCACGAAAGCGTTCAACGTGGGGTTGTCCGCCTCGATCCGACCCAGGGCATGTCCCACCACCTCCCGGGCCGAGAGTTCGCCCGACCGCACCTTCCCGGCCAGCCCCACCACCGATTCCTCGCGAAAGTCCATGGGGCCGACGGTACCCCCGGGGACCAGGTGGGACAACCGGTCCCGGACGACCGTACGGCCCGGTGCTGTGAGCGGCACGTCGACGAGGTTCGACAGCCGCCGCGGCGTCGGGCAGTGTGGGCCCGTGTCCAGACCGTCGATCACCGGAGCCGTCCTCGATCACGTCGCCCATGCCGTTCCCCGCTGGGAAGATGCCTGGCCCCGTTACGTCACCGAGCTCGGCGCCGTCTGGCACTCCGGCGGGCCGGCCCCCGGCTTCGCCCCGGCCCAGCTCCGCTTCGCCAACCGGGCCCGGCTCGAGGTCCTCATGCCCAACGAGGTCGAGTCGAACGACTTCCTCGACCGCTTCCTCCGGTCCAACGGCCCCGGGGCCCACCACCTGACCTTCAAGGTCCCCGACATCGCCCAGGCCCTGGACGACTGCCGGGCCCACGGGATCGAACCGGTCGGTGTCTACCTGGACGACCCGTACTGGATGGAGGCCTTCCTCCACCCGAAGCAGGCCACCGGGGTGGTGGTGCAGCTGGCCCAGTCGCCGGCCGACTACACCACGCCACCTCCCGAGGGCTTCCCCGACCACCGGCGGGACACCCTCGACGGATCCACCGGGCGACCGACGGCGGCGTCGCTGGTCCGGGTGACCCATGCCGTGCCCCGGCTCGAGGACGGGGTGGCCCTCTTCGCCGGACTGCTCGGCGGCCTGGTGGAGGACCGGGGCGAGCAACCCGGCTACCACTGGCTGGACCTCCGGTGGGACGGTCCCCTGGCCCTGCGGCTGGTGGCTCCGACCGCGCACCCGGCGGGCCGGGACCTCACCGAGTGGATCGGCGACCGTCCCGGCCGGGTCCACCACGTGACGTTCGTGGCCGGGTCGCCGGACCGCATCGCCGGAGCAGGTCCACAGCCGAAGGACCTGGCCGGCGCGCTGTCGGGGACGGACGCCATGGTGGTCGAACCGGAGGACAACCTAGGCCTCCGCCTGGTCGTCACCCCGCCACTCCTCCGGTGACCCGCCACCTGACCCGTCCGTGGTCAGCCGGTCGATTCGGGGCCACCCGGGGCCGACCGGTAACGTGCGGACGATGAGCGACGAGGACACCCCGGAGGACGACGGGGACGAGTACGAGGCCGAGGACGACGGCGAGGACCGGGACGAGAGCTCCGAAGACGACGCCTCGGACGACGAGGACGACGAGGACGGCGAGGACGACTCGACGGAGGACTCCCGACCCACCGGCCGGTCGGGGCGGACCGCCTCGGCCACCCGCCGCACCCCGTCCACCGGACGGTCCTCGTCCACGTCACGGGCGTCGTCCACCTCCGGGGGTGACTCCCCCCGGGAGGCGAAGGCCAAGATCGACAAGATCGACGACCGCGAGCGTCGGTTCGGTTACGCCGCGGCACTGGGCGCGGTCTTCTTCGGCGTGATGCTCTACGTGGTCGACACCCACAACAAGCACTTCCGGGTGGCCAAGGGACAGTTCACCCCCCAGACGGCCCTCATCGTGAGCCTGGTGGCCGCCGTCCTCCTGGTCGTGGTCACCCGGGTGGGCAAGCGGTCGCTGTTCGCCTTCGTGGCCTTCCTCACCGGGCTCTCTTTCGGGCAGTCGTCGCTGGTCCTCGGACTGCCCTTCCTGGTGCTCGGGGGGTGGTCGTTCTACCGCTCGTTCAAGATGCAGAAGGAGATCTCGGCCGAGGCCCGCGAGGCCCGGGCCGAGGCCCGGAGCAAGCCCGGCTCGTCCCGACCGTCGTCCTCCACCTCCGGTAGCCGTACGGCATCGGCGAAGTCCACGGCGTCCACCGGGCCCAAGCGACCCGAGGCCAACAAGCGCTACACCCCGAAGCGGCCTCCCCCACCGCCGCCCAAGCCCACCCGCAAGGAACGTCGGGCCGCAGCCAAGGAGTGACCTCCGGCCGGCGACGGCCCGGCATCCTCTCCCTCCGGCCCGGCCCGGCCCGGCCCCTCTCCGCCCGGCCCCATCCGGAACACCCCACGGCCCCGTCCGGCACCCGCCCCACCCGTCACACCCGGGCGGGCTCGCTCACGACGCCAGCACGCACCGGGGGACGGCCAGTGGATCGGACGATCCGGCGGACGCCTCCGTACAGTCGGCCAGGGTGGTCGGACCCAGCGGGTGCGGCGGCGCGGTGTCCCGGTCGGCGGCGTCCCACACCCAGGCCCCGTGGCTCCACGTGGGCAGGCGGCCCAGCACCGCGGTGAACAGGCCGGCCGAGTACGTCGGCGACCCGGTGGTGCCGGTCACCACCACGATGTCCACCCCGTGGTCCACCACCAGGGCCCGGATGGCCGCCAGCTCCGACGGGGTGCCCGTCGGCGTGCCCGGCGCGTCGAAGGTGAGGTCCGAGAGCATCCTGCCCACCGCTCCGGGGGCGTTGTAGTCGGGGATCTTCGGATCGTCGGGGTCGGGCACGAAGGCGAACCCGCCCACCTCCCGGTACCGCAGGTCGGCCTGGGCCTGCCAGAACGACGGCTGCACCAGACCCGACGACGGGTAGGGGATGGCCAGGACGGTGGTCCCGGCCGGTAGGCCCGGCGCCACCTCGGTGAACCACGCCGGCGTGGGCGTGGCGTGCACGACGTAGGGGAAGGTCTGGGCCGAGTACACGGGGTAGAGCACCCCCAGGCCCAGAACTACGACCGCCATACCGGCCAGCCATCGCCGGGCCACCGGGGACGCCGACGGGTCACGCCGGTCCCACCACCGCAGCACCGTGGTCCGCAGCCGGTCGAGGACGATGCCCAGCATGAGGGCCACGAACAGCACGGCCACCCCGCCGAACCGGTCCGGGAGCACGTTGCGCAGGATGGGCAGACTGCTGACGGCGTTCCAGGGAAGCCACCAGGTACGGGTGTGGGACGGGTCGCGCACGGGCTGGAGGGCGATACCGAGCGACAGCACCGTCGCCCAGGCGAACAGGGCGGCCCAGAGCCACAGCACCCGCACCCGGCGATACGCCACCAGACCGGCAGCCACGAAGAGCAGCAGGGGGACCCCCAGGTACGAACCGGCCGGGCCCACCGGACCGAAGTAGCCGGTGATGGCGGCGATGGCCGCACCGGTATGAGCCGTCCCGGCGAACACCATCTGGTGCAGGGTCGAGGTCCCGGCACTGGCGATGTACGGCCAGTAGATGCCGTCGAAGTGGTTCGGTCCGAGGACGGCGAACCACAACGGGTAGGCCAGCAGCACGGCGGCCAGCCCGCCGGCCACGGCCGCCCCCCGCAGGGCATAGGGAGCCTGGCCCCGGACCCGCCGGGGATTGGCCACCATCAGGAACACCACCCCGCTGGCCCCCAGCACCAGGCAGATGACCAGCATCTCCGTCCCGGTGAAGAACTGGGCCACCACCACCAGCCCGAGGAGCACCCCGGTCCGCTTCCATCCCCGGGTCTGTCGCACCAGGAGGTCGTCGAGCAGCAGCACCATCAGCGGTGGGAAACACAGCACCACCAGCATCAGGTGCCCGTAGGGGGCGTTGTCGGTGATCATGGGTCCGAACCCGACGAGCAGGCCGCAGACCACGGCGGCGGGTCGCCAGGCGATCCAGCGCCGGCCGGCCAGGTAGGTACAGCTGGCCGAGACGGCGGGGGCCAGGGTGGCGGCCACGTTGAAGGTGGCCACCGGGCCGAACAGCCAGGTCACCGGGGTGAGGAGGGCGGCCGGCAGGAGAAAGCTCGTGGAATCCAGCACGTTGAACCCCTGCGGGGCGAACATGGACCCGGAGAGGAACGGATTGTGCCCGTGGGTCACGGCATAGGCGAACCACCGGAGGAACCAGACCTCCTCGGCCGGGTCCCCGCAGCCGCACGAGATGGTGGTCGTCGGGTGCCCGGTGAACCACACCCGGCTCCAGGTGAGGACGGAGAGCGCCAGGTACAGCCCGAACACCCCGAGCCCGATCCGCCAGTCGGGCCGGGCGGGGACCTCCCCACCGGCCGCATCGGTCCGGTCGGGGTCGGATGCCGCCACGGCTCCGTCGGCCCCGGCGACCCCGTCCGCGACGTCCGCGTCGTCGGGCTCCCCGGTGCCCGTGGCCGCGTCGGGCGCCTGGGTCAGCGACATGGTCGGAACAACCTATCCGGGTCGCCGGACCGGGTGGCACCGGCATCGCACGGTGGGACCACCCGTCCGGTCCTCACCCCGGGTCGGTGACCAGGGCCGAGCGCAGGAGGTCCAGGATCTCGGTGCGCCGGCGGACCAGCGACCGCGCCGTGGGCTCCTCGCCCAGGGCCCGCAGCACCTCGACCTCGGTGACCATGCCGATCACCGTGGAGTAGATGGCCAACAGCAGCAGTCGGGGCTCGTGGCGCCGCATGTGGCCGGAGTCCATCTCGGCCTCCAGGAACTCGGCGGCCCGCTGGACCAGCGGCTCCAGCGCCGCCGTGAACCGGGTGGCCGCCGGCGCGCCGAGACGGCCCATCTCGCGCAGCAGCCCGAGGAGCTCGGGCCGGCGGGCGGCCACCCGGAACACCGACCGCACGACGGCTTCGACCCGCACCCAGCCGGTGCCCGCCGTCACCAGGGACGCTTCGAGGGCGGCCGACAGCTCCTCGGCACTGCGGTCGATGACCGCCTCGAGGAGCACCTCCTTCGACGGGAACCAGTAGAGGATGGTCTGCTTGCGCACCTCGAGCCCGACGGCCAGGGCGTCGAGCGAGGTGGCCTCGTACCCCCGCGAGGCGAACGACACCAGCGCCGCGTCGAGGATGCGCTCGGCCGTGGAGGCCGGCGCACCGGGGGCTACCGTCGGGTTCCGTCCGGTTCTCGACTCCGTCACTTACCATATGGTAGACAGATTCCGTGACAACCGTCCGCGATGCCCTCGGTGGGAAGCGCTTCTTCGTCACCGGTGCGACCGGGTTCCTCGGGACCGCGCTGGTCGAGCGGCTCCTCCGCACGGTCCCCGGAAGTGAGGTGGTGCTGCTCATCCGCCCCGGCCGCCGGGCCACGCCCATGCAACGGGCCACCCGGGAGATCCTGAAGAACGACTGCTTCGACCGCCTCCGCGAGGAGCACGGCGACCGGTTCGACGCCGAGGTGGCGTCGCGGGTCTCGGCCGTGGCCGGCGACGTGGGCACCGACGGCCTCGGGCTCGACGACGAGGGGCGCCGGGTGCTGGCCACCTGCGACATCGTCATCCACTCGGCCGCCACCGTCAGCTTCGACTCCCCCCTCGACGCCGCCGTCGAGGTGAACCTGCTGGGCCCCTCGCGGGTGGCCGCCGCCGTGGTCCAGGCCCGGGCCGACGCCGCCGCCGAGGGTCGGGAGGGCCCGACGCACTTCATCCCGGTGTCCACGGCCTACGTGGCCGGCACCCACCAGGGTGACGCCAGAGAGGAGTTCCTGGAGCACAACCGGTTCAGCCTCGACGTCGACTGGGCCGGTGAGGTGGCATCGGCCCGACGGCTCCGGGGCGACGCCGAGGCCGAGTCCCGCCGGCCCGAACGGCTCGCCGGGTTCGCCCGGGCCGCCCGGGGCGAGCTCGGGGGGGCCGGGCTCCACCTCCTGGCCGAGCGGGCCGAGCGCCTGCGCGAGGACTGGGTGAAGCAACAACTGGTCGAGGCGGGGAAGTCCCGGGCCCAGGCCCTGGGCTGGCCCGACGCCTACGCCTACACCAAGGCCCTGGGCGAGCGGGCCCTGGTGTCGCAGTACCGGGACGTCCTGCCGTTCACCATCGTCCGCCCCTCGATCATCGAGTCGGCCCTGGCCGAGCCCCGTCCCGGTTGGATCCGGGGGTTCCGGATGGCCGAGCCCATCATCGTGTCCTACGCCCGCGGCCTGTTGAAGGAATTCCCCGGCGTGCCCGAGGGGGTCATCGACGTCATCCCGGTGGACCTGGTGGTGGCGGCCATCATCGTGGTGGCCGCCGACGGTCCCGACCCGGAGGGCCCGTCCGTCTACCACGTGGCCTCCGGCGTGCGGAACCCGTTCCGCTACGGTCGGCTGGTCGGTCTGGTCCAGGCCTGGTTCACCGAGCACCCGATCTACGACACCGACGGGCAGCCCATCGTGGTCCCCGAGTGGTCCTTCCCCGGGCGGGGACGGGTCCAGCGCCAGCTCCAGCGGGCGGGCAAGGCCATGGACCTCGCCGAGAAGGTCATGGGCACCCTGCCCGTGCGGGGCCGCCAGGCGGCCTGGATGGCCGCCCTGGAGGAGCGCCACCTCCTGGCCGACCGGGCCCTCGGGTACGTGGAGCTCTACGGCGCCTACACCGAGACCGAGGCCCGCTACCGGGTCGACCGCCTGCTGGCCCTGTCGGACCGCCTCGACCCCGACGACCGCGTGACCTTCTGCATCGACCCCGGCACCATCGACTGGGACCGCTACGTCCGTGAGATCCACCTGCCGTCGGTGGTCGAGCATTCCCGGGTCCGCACCACCCCGGGCCGGTCCGTCCAGCCCAGCCGGACCGAGCGGGCCCGGAAGAACATCCTCTCGGCCGACCGGCACATCGCCGCCTTCGACCTCGAGAACACCCTCGTCGCCTCCAACGTGGTCGACGCCTACGCCTGGCTGGCCTCCCGGCACCTCCCGGCCGGTGAGCGGGTGGCCTTCGTGGCCGACCTGGTGCGCCGGGCCCCGGCCCTGCTGGCCCTGGACCGCCGCGACCGGGGGGACT
>Ga0302146_10001762_pt1 | contig 12460 bp, 5 predicted proteins | sample I_Bog_E3_1_FD_193578 | JGI IMG/M metagenome (GOLD analysis project Ga0302146, IMG submission 193578) | Peat permafrost microbial communities from Stordalen Mire near Abisko, Sweden - I_Bog_E3_3 | ecosystem: Environmental > Terrestrial > Soil > Wetlands > Peat | place: Sweden: Abisko, Stordalen...
AGACGGTACTGGCGCCGTACATCCTGTTGCCCACGCTGCTCGCGCTTATCCATCCCAAGCTGGGCGATTTCCATGTGACCGCGAAAGGCGGTGTGGTGGAGCGCGAGTTCTTCGATACGAGGATCGCGCGTCCCTTCCTGTTGCTGCTGGCGTTCAACTTCTTCGGCCTGCTGTGCGGCATTGCGCGGTCGGTACAACTGCCGACGTTCGCAGCCCCGCCGTGGCTGGCCTTTGTGAACTGGCCGGCACACCTGTACGACGGGAATAACCTGGGGACGGTCGGAGTCAATGTGGTGTGGGTGCTGTTCAACCTGGCGGTGCTGGGCGTTGCCACCGCCGTGGCATGGGAGAGCCAGCAGCGGCGTCAGTCGGTGCGCATGGCCATGGCCGTGCCATCGGATGTGATTCTCTCCGACGGCTCCATGATCCAGGGTATTACGTCTGACCTTTCGAGCGGTGGCGTTCGCACCCAGGTTGAGGGTGCAGCCAGCGCTAAAGTGGGCGACCTCATCAAGTTTGTCTTCCCGCTGCTGGACGGGACGGCAACATTGCCGGCCACGATCGTCGCGGTGGATGGAACCGAATTGCGCGCCAAGTTCAACCCGCTGAACCTGCAGGAGAATGAAGCGCTGACGATGCTGCTGTACTCGCGCGCAGATTCCTGGTTGGACTGGGGCAGGGCCGCTCAACCGGACCGTCCACTGCGCAGCATAGGCAACATCCTCCGGTTGTCGCTGCGTGGCCTGGCGATTACTTTTGGCGGGCATCGCAAGAGGAAGCAGGGCAAGGACGCCGCAAAGGCAAACCTGTCGAGCGTTGCGCCATTCCTGCTACTGGCTGCGCTGACCGGCTTCTGGAGTCACGACGCGCGCGCACAGCAGGCCATCCAGCCAGCCGCCACGCAGGCCGCGGCGGGCGCTTTCGACACCGTATTCACACTGGCAGAAGCGGGAGCACCGGACACAATCGTACTGCGCGGTGTGGACGCGACGCACACGGTCTACTTCTCTGTGCCGCGAAACCAGATGGTGAAGTCGGCGACGATGAAGTTGCGCTACCAGTTCTCCCCCGGCCTGCTGCAAGGACTGAGCCACCTGAATGTGAGTCTGAACGGGACGCTGGTGGCGACGCTCGCGATCCCGCCTCCCTCCAATGCCGGCGACCAGGGCGGAGCGCTTACATCTTCCGTGTCGCTGCCGCCGGAGATGCTGGTGCATGACAACCGGCTCTCCTTCGAGTTCATCGGGCACTACGCGGCCAATTGCGAGGACCCCTCGAACTCCACGTTGTGGAGCCACATCGTCTCGGGGTCCACCATCGAACTGGCAGGCTCGCAGCTTCCGTTGGCGAACGACCTGAGCGTACTTCCGCTGCCGTTCTACGACACCGGCGTCAATCCGCACCCGGCGGTGCCCATTGTGTTCCTGTCCCAGCCTTCACCGAAAGCGATGCAGGCGGCGGGCATCATCGCGTCGTGGTTTGGCATCCTGAACGGGTCGCGCCCGGTGCGCTTTCCCGTATCTGTAGGTCCGATCCCCGCGGGCAACGCGATTCTGATTGCGGAGAATGCCGCGCAGATTCCCGCAGCGCTCGGCGTCACCGGACTCTCCGGCCCGACGGTTGCGCTGCGCGCCAATCCCTCCGACCCCACGTCCAGCGTGTTGTTGGTGACTGGCACCGTGCCCGACGATGTGCTGACAGCGGCCATCGCATTGGTGATGCACGGGGAGACCTGGCAGGGACCCCAGGCCCCGATCCTCAGCCTCATCCTGCCCGCGGCACGTTCGCCGGACGACGCGCCGCGCTGGCTGAGCACGGACAAGGACAAGACACTCAACTTTGGACAAATGGCGCCTTCCGGCAATCCCTCCGGAGACCTGCAGGGTGACGGCTCCGTGCCGCTGAGCCTTACCTTTCGCCTGCCGCCTGACCTGGACTTCGGCGACCAGCGCAACCTTCCATTCCACCTGAGCTATCGGTACAACGGCGTTCCGCTGGCTGCGGGCAGCACGCTGCAGGTGTACGTGAACGGCGCCTTCGTCAGCTCCACGCCGATGCCGCACAGCGACAATGCTTCGGCGGTGCTGGAAACCGTCATCCCGATTCCGGTCGTCGACCTGCGGCCATTCTCCAACACCATGGTGTTGAAGTTCATGTTCCGGATTGCCAACGGGGGAAACTGCGCCGACGCGCCGGCGTTGAACCTGCAGGGCGCGATCCTGAAGGACTCCTACCTCGACATCTCCGGCATACGCCACTCGGCTGTGCTGCCCAACCTGACCCTGTTCGCCAATGCGGGATTCCCGTTTACCCGCAAGGCCGACCTGGCCGACACGGTTGTGGTGCTTCCGGACCAGCCGTCGCTTGCGGAACTGGAGATGTTCCTCACGCTGATGGGGCACTTCGGCGCCCAAACGGGCTACCCGGCGCTCAACGTTACCGTGACCGATGCCGCCGGCATGGTGGCCGATGGCAGCAAGGACTATCTGGTGATGGGGACCGCCAATGACCAGCCAGCGCTCCGATTGCTCGACGCGTGGCTGCCGGTCGGGATCGAAGCGAGCGCTCTGCATATTCGGGATACGCGCAGCTTTTTTGACCGCGCCGCCTGGTGGCGGTCCGGCGGAGCAGCCGGCAAGCAGGCAGGGCAGCTCGTCACCGCAGGAGGTCTGCCCGACGCACTGATTGAGGGCATCCAGTGGCCGGCGGGCTCGAACCACTCCGTGGTGGTGCTGGTGGCGCGCGATGCGGCGGCTATCCCGGACCTGCTCTCGACCTTCCTCGACAAATCGCAGTCGGCGGAGATTGCACAATCGGTCAGTGTTCTGCACGATGCCCAGTTCACCTCTTATCGCATTGGCAAAGACGCCTACGAGGTGGGCGAGATCTCTCCTATGGCCATGCTGGGGAAGATTTTTCAGGCTTTTCCCTGGCTGATGGCGGTCGTATCCGTCATCTTCTGCTTCCTGATCGCGACGCTGGCCCAGGTATGGCTGCGGCGGCAAGCCCGCATGCGGCTACAGGCCGATGATAACGAGTAAGTCCGACGCTATCGCTGGAACTCGAGTTGTCAACATACTTCTTCCTCAGATTCTCTCCGCTCCAAATCTCTCCCGGCGCACTACGGACGGGCACCGGCCTGTCTCTGTGAGCGGACGTTTTTCGTGCTCCGTATGCGCTGTGGAATACTCCGCAAAGCCCAATCTTGCTAGTTGTTGCCCAGATATCCTCAAGTGATTTTGTTCGGACGCAAAAACGGCAATACAGGACGAACGAAAAGCGGTAGTCTGGCGGGGTAAGCACAGTATCTATCTTGGTTCCCGCCAGGGTCTGGTCGGTGTGCGCCATGATCGCAAAGCTCAAGGGTTGTGGAATTTCCGTAGTTTCTCTCGATAAAGGTCACCCTGCTCTTTTTGGTTTTGGGGTACTGTTGCCCTGGGATTGGTTCTGCGCACAGAAGATGACGATGAGATCGCATGCAACCCGGCTCTGGGCTCGGCCAATTCTATTGGGTGGCGTGCTGCTGGCCAACGTACCGGTTCGCACAGAAGCCCAGATCGCGCCCTCCCCGGCGCCGGCCGCTCCAACGCAGGCCTCCCAGGCGGCGACGCGGTCGCTGCTGGACAAGGCCCATGCCCTGGAAGCACGCGACAGGATGGACCTGGCGGTGCAGACCTGGCACCAGGTGTTGCTGGCCGATCCGAATAATGCGGAGGCGCTGGCCGGTCTGGCCCGTGCAGCCATGGCCGGTGGCAACGAGGAACTAGCCCGGAGCTATCTGGCGCGGTTAGCTGCAAGCAATCCGAACGACCCGAACATCGCCCGTATCGAGAAGATGGCTCCGCAGCAGGACCAGGACGGCAAGTTGAAACAGGCGGCCACCTTGGCTGGGGCCGGGCAATATGCAGCGGCGATGGAGATCTATCGCCAGCTTTACGGCGACGCTCCGCCGCCCGGGGACACAGCCCTGGCCTATTACGACACCCAGGCCGCCACCGAAGATGGGCGTCCCAAAGCGGTTGCAGGCCTGCGCGCGTTGGTGGCCAAGTATCCCAGCGATGCGCGTTACCAGATCGCGCTGGGGCGCACCCTCACCTTCGACCCACTTACTCGCGACGAAGGACTCGGCTATCTGGAGCGCTATCCCAAGGACAAGCAGGCGGCGCAGGCACTTCGCCAGGCGCTGTTGTGGGATGCGGCGAATCCGGCGGCAGCGTCACGGATCCGCGCCTATCTGGCGGCCCATTCGGACCCGCAACTGGCCCTGATGTTCCATGCCAACCAGCCGCAGCCGCCAGCCCCCGCTGCCAAGCAGGAGGTTTCTGCCGCAAAGCCGGCGCCCCCTGCTGAAAAGCCAGCTATTGCTGCCGCGAATCCAGAGGCTCCAGTGGCTCATCCCTCGCCCCCCATCGCCAAGCCCGCTGCGACGCACGCCGCGCCCCACAGCACCACCACGCCGGAGATCGCAGCATACGAAGCGCTGAACGCCAAGCATGTCCCGGAGGCGGAGAGCCGCTTCCAGGCGATCCTGGCGCAGCAACCGAACAACGCCAGCGCGCTTGCCGGGATGGGCTACGTACGCATGCAGCAGGGGAACTTCATCGGCGCCATCAGCTTCCTGGAGCAGTCGAAGCAGGCGAACCCGAACGATCCTACCCTGACTGCGGCGCTGGATACATCGCGCTTCTGGTTCTTGATGGGCGAGGGCCAGGCCGCAGTCCAATCGAACGACATGACCGCGGCGGCGAAGGACTATCGCACCGCGCTGGGGCTTCGGCCCGACAGCCCGGAGGCCCTGCTGGCGCTCGCCAGCACGCTGCAGAAGGCGCAACAGCCGCAGGCTGCGATACCGCTCCTGGAGCGTGTGGTGGCCGCACAACCGGAATCGGCGGAGGGCTGGAGCGGCCTGTTCGAGGCCCAGTACCAGACCGGGAATGCGCAACTCGCCTTGGCAACCGCCGACCGGATTCCTGCGGCGGTGCGCACCCAGTTGCAGACCGACCCTGCGTTCCTGCAGATGCTGGCCTCGGCCGATTTTTTCGCCGGCCGCACCGGCGAAGCGCAGAAGGCTCTGGAGAGCGCCGAGGACGCGGCGAATTTGTCGGTCTCGTCGTCAAGCTCGGTGACCAGAAACGACATCCAGGTCCAGCTTGCAGGGTTTCTGGCGGCCTCGAACCAACTGGAGCCCGCAGCTATGCTCTACCGCCAGGTGATTGCCCTGGACCGCAACAAGTGCTCGGCGTGGCAAGGGCTGGTGCAGACGGAACACTCCTCGGGCAACGATGCGGAGGCGCTGGCGACTCTGGAGGGCATGCCCGACGGCTGCCACGCTACAGCAATGCGCGATCCGGGATTTGAGACCACCGCAGCCACCATCTACCAGCAGCAGGGAAAGTCGGACCAGGCGCTGGGCCTGCTGCAAAAGGCAGTGGCCGACCAGAGCAGCACAGGACAAAAGCCGCCGGCGGAGATGCAGATGGCGCTCGCCCGGGTCTATCTGGACCGTGGGACTGCGCAACTTGCATACCCGCTGTACAAGCAGGTGCTGCTGGAAAGCTCGAACCATCCAGACGCCTGGGTTGGGCTGGTGCTGGCGTTGCACTTGACCGGTCACGACAGCCAGGCAATCGAGCAGCTCCAACTGCTTCCCGCTGCGATGCGTGCACGGCTTGAGGCGGACCCGACCTACTTGCAGACCATGGCGTCAGTGTACGGCGCGCTGGGCCAATCGCACGAGGCGGCGCAGTTCCTGGCGCGCGTGGACCAAACCTATGCGGCGCAGCGCTCCGCCCCGCCCGCAACAGTAGAGATCGAGAATGCGTGGCTCTGCTTCAACGGACTGGACGATACCGGACTCTATCGCCAGTTGCTGTCGCTCGGCTCGCGTCCTGGCCTAACGGATCCGCAGCGCAAGGATGTTCAGACCATCTGGACCGACTGGGCGGTTCGGCGCGCCAACCAGGCAGCCGCCGTGGGAAATGTTGCCCGCTCACTCGCCATCCTGAATGCAGATGCGCAAGCGTTCCCGGATAACCCGGCGATCCTGAAGGAGCTTGCGAACGGATACATGCAGGCGGACCAGCCGGATCAGGCGGTGGCGATCTACAAAGCGCAGAATATGGTTGGGGCAAGCATCCCGGACTACGAGGCCGCAGTGAATGCAGCCCTGGCGGCCGGCGACAAGAAACAGGCCAACATATGGCTGCACTATGCCCTGGCGAAGTATCCCGCGGACCCGCAGATCCAACTGCTGGGTGCGCAGGTGGAGCAGGCTCGCGGAGATACTGCAGGCGCGGTCCGGTACTACCGCAACTCGTTGAAGGCGATACAGCCGACCACACCGATCCACGCCGGTCTGCCTGGGGCGCCTGCACCCGTTGCATTGGCCGGCGCTACTCCGGCGCAGGAGCTTTCCATCCTGCTGGCTCCGGGCAACGCGGATTCGGCTGCAACGGCGCAGTTGCCGGCGATGTCGTCGCAGTCCCCATTGCCGCCCTACAACGGCGCCCAGATCGTGCCGTTGAGCAGCCCGTCCGGCGCGGCGCAGACGCTAACTGCATCGAGCGATGACACATATCGCCCGTTCGCGCCCAATTTCCCGCCAACTGCCGCTGCGTCCCCCACAGTCGATGGCGGAGACCTTGCCGCTGCCCCGATTCCAGCCCCCGCTGCGATGCCCCCAACCGCGCCGGGGCGGAGCAAGCCTGCTGCCGTGCCTGCCGGCACTCACAGCGTTTCCGGCGTACGAAAGACGACCGTTGCACCGAGCCATGCGCCGACGCGAAGCCCCGCTGCGCCAAGCGCGCTGGTGCCGCAGCCAGCCAGGCGGCCCGCAGCCCAGCCGGGCGACGTGCCCGAGACGGATGACCAGCAGTATCCGCAGCCGCGCGCAGCGCCTGCCAGCCGCTAGGGCAGCTTGTCCAACCCAAACGTATCGCTGAGCCACGAGCGGATCTCTGCCTGCATGCGGTCCAGCTTCGGTCCGGGCGAATCCGCCGTGCCCTGGAAGAAGTGGTCCGCGCCCTCGATCCATACCGTCCGCTTGGGCTCGGGCGCGCTCTCCCACACCCGGGTCAGCATCTCGCGCGGGCCATACTCGTCGTGGTCGCCACTCAAGAACAGCTTTGGCTCAATGCAACGCGGCAGAAAGCCGTAGCTGTAGTCGCGACCGGGAGTATGCACCGGCAGGCCCAGGCCAATCAGTCCCTTCACCCTCGCATCGCCGCAGCAGGCCCGCAGGCCAACCTGCGAGCCGAAGCTGAAGCCGGCAAACAGAATCGGCCGCCGGTAGTTGTGCTCCAGCCAACTCAGCGCGGCGCGCACGTCGTTCTGCTCGCCATGGCCGTTGTCATGTTCGCCCTCGCTCAGCCCGGTGCCACGAAAGTTGAACCGCAATACTGGCAGCCCGAACGACGACAGCGCCTTCATGGCATGGTAGACAACCTTGTTGTGCATGGTGCCGCCGCCGGCCGGGTGCGGATGGCACAACAGCGCGGAGTAGGGCGCATCCTCGCGGCCTGTGTTCAGCAGCGCCTCCAGTCGTCCCGCCGGCCCGCACAGGTCGTCGATGGTGCGGACGTGGGAAGCAGCGGGAGTGAGTGCTTGTGAGCTTTCAGGCGTCGTCATCGTCCTCTCCAGTCTAATGGGAGGCCACGCAGGTTATCCTGTACTCCCATGCCTATTGACCCGATCGACCTTACCCGCAGGCTTGTCAACATCGAATCCACCTCTTATAACGAAGGAGCCGTAGGCGCATTTCTCGCAGAGTTCCTGGCCGCGGAGGGCTATGAAGTCGAGCGCATGCCCGTCGAGCAGCCCGACCTGGCGCTGACTCCAGGCGCATGCGACAGCCCACGCTTCAATGTCTATGCCGCCATGGCCGGCGTCACTCCGGACGTCGTACTCTCCACGCACATGGACACTGTGCCGCCCTTCTTTGGCTGCACGGAAGACGATGAGTTCCTATACGGGCGCGGCACTTGCGACGCCAAGGGCATCATCGCCGCGCAGGTGGCTGCGGCGGAAAAGCTGCTGGCCGCAGGGGTGAAGGTCGGGCTGCTGTTCGTGGTTGGAGAGGAGCGCGACTCTGCGGGAGCCAAGGTGGCGAACCGCCATCCGCGCGGCTCACGCTTCCTCATCAACGGCGAGCCCACAGACAATTGCCTGGCCCTCGCCACCAAGGGCGCCTTGCGTGTGGAACTGCGCGCGCACGGCCGCATGGCGCATTCGGCGTATCCCTAACTGGGGGAGTCGGCGATCGACAAGCTGGTCGAGGCGCTGCACGATGTCCTGGCCATGCCGCTGCCGGTTGAGCCGGAGATAGGCCCGGCTACGCTGAACATCGGTCTCCTCAGCGGAGGCCGTGCGCCCAACGTCATCGCGGACAAGGCTGAGGCGCATCTGCTTATCCGCACCGTCGGCCCGTCGGAGGAGGTCAAGGACGCAATCACCCGCGTCGTCGCGGGCCGCTGCCAGGTCGCCTTCTCGCTGGACCTGGCGTGCGTCCGCATGCGGCGCGTGGGCGAACTGCCGACCATGATCGCGAAGTTCGCGACCGACATTCCCTCACTCACCAACTGGGGGGAGCCATTCCTGCTCGGTCCCGGCTCCATCCACGTCGCGCACACGCCGGACGAAAAGGTCAGCAAGAAAGAACTGGTGGAGTGCGTGGACCTGTACGTTGACCTGGCCAGCAGCCTGGTGGGTTAGCGAACCACAGCGCAATCGCCGCGCTACTTCTTCTTGTCGATCACGAAGTGGTCCTTCTCGTCCCACTTCAGCTTCTTCGCGCCGGGATCTGCCAGACGGTACATCGTCGCCTTGAGCTGATCTTTTTCCAGCTCGAACTTGACATAGTGGAAGTTGGGGAACCCTGTGTCCTGGTACAGGTCGTCCTTGGTGCGCTCCACCTCGTATGGCTCCGCACCTCCGCCGCCACTTACCAGGTAGTTGATTCCATCCACCTGTGTGCGTTCGTAGTTGTGAATGTGGCCGGCAATCACCACGATGGCCGCATGCAGGCTGGGCGAGATCTGCGAGAAGAAGTCGCGCAGCGCGATTTCGTTGAGCCGTGGATTGTGGTCCACATGCAGCCGAGTCTGAATGTCTGCAACCGGCGGATGGTGCAGGCTGATCATCACAAAATCGACAGTCGGCGTCAGGCCGGTCAGTTGCGCATGCAGCCACTCCATCTGCTTGCTGCCCGCGGTCAGCGGGCTGGTACTGTCCAACTGGATGAGTGCGAGGCGATCGCCCAGCGCGACCGAATACCAGCGCATGCCGTTCAACTCGGGAAACGCCTTCCACCACTCCTCCACACCCTTCTGCTCCCCGCCGGAGAGTTCGTGGTTGCCCAAGGCCGGGTAGACCCGTAGATGGGCGTCGCTCCAGGGCTTGGTCTCCTTGCGGAACTCCTGGTAGTCGTCCGGGTCGGTGCCCTTGAACGGCACGTCGCCGGACATCTGCACCGCATCCGGCTTCTCCTGCGCGATCTTGTTGACCAGCGCCTGCCGCGCCTTCGGGTTCGCGATCATAAAGTTCAGATGGTCGTGGAACCGCTGGTCGCCGTAAGCGATCACTGTGACGTGCGAGGAAAGCTCCATGGCCGGCACACGAAAGGTTGGAGTGGAATCGGCCGGCGGTGCCTGCTGGGCCGCCAGAGGAAGAGTAAGGCACGCACCAGCAAGGATGCGAGGGAGCCAGCGAAACGTCATAGTCGCGATTGTAAGCAAATTATCCATCGCTGGGAACGCAAAGGCGAGTTGGGGACCTGTTTTCCTCACCTCGCGAGATACGGCAGAGGAACTAGACTTGAGTCATGCCTGCCGAGTTTACCCACCTCCATCTACATACGGACTACTCGCTGCTGGATGGCGCCTGCGATGTGGAGAAGCTGACCAAGCACGTCCGCTCCATGGGCCAGACGGCCGTCGCAATGACCGACCACGGCAACATCTACGGCGCGGTGCACTTCTTCAATGCGGCGAAAGAGCAGGGGATCAAACCCATCCTCGGGTGCGAGCTGTACATCTGCAAAGAAGACGACCATCGCGCCAAGCCCGATCCGGACCTGAAGTACAATCACCTGCTGGTCCTCGCCGAGAATGAGGAGGGCTATCGCAACCTCGTCCGTCTCACCTCGGAGGCCGCGCTGCACGGCTTCTATCGCAAGCCGCGCGTCTCCAAGGAGTTCCTCCGCAAGCACGCCGGCGGCCTCATCGGCTTCTCCGGCTGTCTGGCCGGCGAGGTGGCGCAGCATGTGATGGAAGGCCACTACGACAAGGCGAAGGCGACTGCCGGCCTATATGAGGATATCTTCGGCAAGGGCAACTTCTTCCTGGAGATCCAGGACCACCAGCTAGGCCCGGACAAGGCCGTCTGCGATGCAATGTTCCGGATGGAAAAGGAACTCAACATCCCGCTGATCGCCACCAACGACTCACACTACATCGCCAGCGACGACAGCCGTGCGCACGAGATTCTGCTGTGCGTGCAGACCGCCGGCTCGATGAACGATCCCAAGCGCTTCAAGTTCGACACCAACGAGTTCTACATCAAGTCCGCCGATGAGATGGCGCGGCTCTTTGCCCATGCGCCCCATGTGGTAAGCGGGACCATGCAGTTCCCGGAGCGCTGCAACCTGAAGCTGCACAAGGTCGACAATCCGTTCCCGGCGTTTCCCGTTCCCGACGGCGAGACGCTGGAGAGCTACTTCGAGCACATATGCCGCGAAGGATTGCAGAAGCGGCTGGCCACGTCCGTCGAGCATCTGCGCGCCAGCGGCCTGCTCAAGAAGACCATCCCGGAGTACCACGCGCGCCTCGACCGCGAGATAGACTGCATCAAGCAGATGCAGTTCCCTGGCTACTTCATGATTGTCTGGGACTTCATCCGCTATGCGCGCGAGCAGAGCATCCCCGTCGGCCCGGGCCGCGGTTCGGCGGCGGGCTCGCTGGTCGCATACTGCATGGAGATTACCGACGTTGATCCGCTGCAGAACGAACTGCTCTTCGAGCGCTTCCTGAACCCGGAACGCATCTCCATGCCCGACATCGACATCGACTTCTGCATGAACCGTCGCGTCGAGGTCATCGAATATGTCCGGCGCAAGTACGGCGAGGACCAGGTTGCGCAGATCATCACCTTCAACACCATGGCCGCCAAGGCCGCAATCAAGGACGTCGGCCGTGCGCTGGACATGCCCTACGGTGAAGTCGACCGCATCGCCAAACTCATCCCCGCGACTATCGGCATCACCATCGCCGATGCGCTCAAGGACTCTCCGCCGCTGGCCGCTGCGTATGAAGATCCCAAGATTCGTGAGCTGATCGACACCGCATTGCGCCTGGAGGGCCTGGTGCGCGGAGCTGGAGTGCATGCCGCCGGCGTCGTCATCGCGCCCAAGCCGCTCACGGAACTCGTGCCCGTTACGCGCACCAAGGACGACGCCATCGTCACCTCGTACGACATGAAGTCGATCGAGAAGATGGGCCTGCTCAAGATGGATTTCCTCGGCCTGACCACGCTCACCGTCATCGACGACGCGCTGAAGCTGATTCGGTCCACCAAGAGCGTCGACCTCAATCTCGCCACCATCCCGCTCGACGACAAACAGACCTACGAGCAGGTCTTCCATCGCGCGCTCACCTCGGGCGTCTTCCAGTTTGAGTCCGGCGGCATGCGCGATGTACTGCGGCGCTACAAGCCCACTACGGTGGAAGACCTGACTGCCTTGAATGCGCTCTATCGCCCCGGCCCGATTCAGGGCGGCATGATCGACGACTTCATCGAGCGCAAGTGGGGACGCCGTCCGGTGGAATACCTGCTGCCGGAGTTGGAGCCGCTGCTGCGCGAGACGCTCGGCGTTATCGTGTACCAGGAGCAGGTGATGCAGATCTCGAACGTCGTCGCCGGCTACTCGCTCGGCGAGGCCGATCTGCTGCGCCGCGCCATGGGCAAGAAGGACGAGAAAGAGATGGCGAAGCAGCGCGAGCGATTCATGGCCGGTGCTGCCGCCAACAAGCATCGCAAGGAGACAGCCGCCACCATCTTCGACCTGATGGCGGAGTTTGCGGGATACGGCTTCAACAAGTCGCACTCCGCCGCCTACGCGCTGCTGGCGTATCACACCGCCTGGCTCAAGACGCACTACCCGGTGGAGTTCATGGCCGCGCTGCTGACCAGCGAAACGTCGAAGCCGGAGAACGTCGTCAAGTACATCTCGGAGTGCCGCGAGATGAACATCCCGGTGGTGCCGCCCAACGTGCAGTCGTCGGACTCGAACTTTACTCCGGTGCGCATTGAAGCGGGAGAGGCCATCGGCTTCGGGTTGGCGGCGATCAAGAACGTCGGCCACAACGCCATCGTCTCCATACTGGCGGCGCGCGAGGCCTTGCGGGCCGAGGGCAGCCAGGGATTCGCCAGCCTGTGGGAGTTCTGCGAAAAGGTCGATCTGCGCCTG
>Ga0302146_10001777_pt1 | contig 12403 bp, 13 predicted proteins | sample I_Bog_E3_1_FD_193578 | JGI IMG/M metagenome (GOLD analysis project Ga0302146, IMG submission 193578) | Peat permafrost microbial communities from Stordalen Mire near Abisko, Sweden - I_Bog_E3_3 | ecosystem: Environmental > Terrestrial > Soil > Wetlands > Peat | place: Sweden: Abisko, Stordalen...
GCTCCCCGACAATCAAACCGAAACTTAGCGCTTGCCAGCGACAATCAGACCCGACATCATGCCTTCGTTGCGGTTGCCAATTCTCATCCTGATCGCCGCTCTCTCTCACCCAGATTGTCGCGCAATAACCAGGAGCGCTCGTGTAAGCTGGTTCTCGTGGTTAGGCGGGAGGTTCTCCCATGGTTCAAAAAAGTTCAGTCTGTCATGCATGACTCACCTTGCATTGCTCTCAGCCATCGCGGCTCGCCGTCGTTGCGAAGACCCTATGCCGTGCGGTAGAACGCGGCGATCGGCGCAGTGAAATCAATGCTTTCCAGCGTCACGATATCGCCCAGCGTCAGCGTTAGCGGGTTGTCTGGCCACGTGCCATCTTCTTCCCGGCGCAGCAGATCAGCGCGGATATCTGCCATATGCAGCACGAGAATTTCCAAAATACTGGGGATCGTGGTGTAGCTCCAGACATTGTGCCAAGTGTCACGGTCGTTCGAGGGCGACAGGATTTCCACCACGACCAACGGCTCGCGCAGCAACCTCTCCTCAGGGTCCCATGCAGCACAGGTAATCGCTAGATCGGGCACGCGAACGTTGAGGTCCGAGCGCACCTTGGGTTGGATGCCCGCCTCAGTGACGACGCGGCACGCCGGCCGCAATTCGGCCAGGCGATTACCGATCAGCCGCGCAACCTCGGCCTGGATCGCGCCATGCCGCGGCGACGGGGGCGCCATTGCGCGCGGGATGCCATCGACCAGCTCCCACCGATCGCCGCCTGGTGCGTTCCAGGCGAGAAATTCGCCCACCGTCATCGCGGTGGGTAGTTGGTTCGCAGCGCTCATTCGGTGCTCTCGTCCGGTGTCACCGTGCAGGTCTTGGGCATGACATACAGCGCCTTGGCGTAGTGGCCCGGGAAGTCGATCCGCTGGCGCATGGACGGTGCGAATGCGTCCGTTGATGCCTGCCACCTGGGCCTCGGAACGCCAGTGGGGCACGCGGCAGCCGCAACCCCGAACCTCGCCAATGCCGCTGTCTTCTGCATCTGTGAGAGTTGCTGCCTTCAGACCAAGAGCTTCGGATGCCTTGGCACTGCCCTTCTCGCGCCCTTTGTCACCCCTGCCCGGCGGCCTTCGCCAGTGCATCGCCAATTGTCGCGATCCCCGTCTCGATCCGTTGTAACGTCCCCTGCTGCTGACGCAACAGGCTGGTCAGCGCCCTCATAAGTTCGTGCATCTCGACCTGCTCCGGCGGCTTCTCCTCGGCCGCGGCCAGCAGCCGGGCCAGCATCTCGCCGTGCCCCTCCAGGATCGCGGCGATGCCGGTAACCGCCTGCTCCAGACCGCTCACGGCCTCGACCAGCCGCGCCACCTCATCCGGCTGGTTCATCCTCGGCTCCGTCGTCGGCACATGCGGGTCAGTAGCCAAAGATGATGCGGTAATCGTCGTGACCATCAGCGGCATATTTGCCGGCGGCCTCGTTGACCCGGATGCAGGGACGCCCGCCGCATCGGGTGATCTGCGCCTGCATGCCCGCCTTTACCATCTCGTCGCGAGTGCTCTGAAGCCCGGCGATCTCTGCCTCCAGCACGGCCTTTTGCGCCCGCTTGAGTGCCAGATCATAGTCGGTCCACAGGCGGAGCGCGCCATTGACGAGCACGACCACCAGCAGACAGCCGACCGCCACCGCGGCAACCCGCCCGAGCAGCCGCCAGGTCACCCAGCCAACCACCCGCTTGAGCGACGCCTCCACCTCCCGCGCCGTCTCCGCCACCCCGTCGAGCCGGTCCAGCACCGGCCGCGCCGCCGCTGCGGCCGCCCGCGCTGCCGCGTCGCCGGCGCCGGCCAGACTAGCGACCACCGCCGCCCGTACCGCCTCCTGCGTCCCGCGTTGCAGCTCCGGACCAACCGACCGGGCGGCCTGCCGCAGGGCCACGATTTCCGCCCGCAACGCCGCCACGCCTTCGGCCAGCTCCTGGCGCTCGCCCTTCAGCGCCTCTTCCTGCGCGACCAATCGCTTCAGCGCGGCTTCCACCGCCGCCTGCTGGTCCTGGGCAGCGGCAACCAGCAAGTACAGCTTTTTTCCAATGTCCCCGCTGTCGCTCACCACGACGGCTCAAAGCCGCGCCGCGGGCGCTGCTCTGCCTCTCGCTTGGCCTGCTGCTCGGCCGCCGCCTTCAGCTCGGCACGCTTGTGCGCCTCGATCGGGTCCAGGAACGCCACCACCGCCCGCTCCGGCGCCGGGTCGGCCAGCACCCGTGCCAGGTTTGGACGCTTCTCCATCTCGAACTCGGCGCCGCGCGCGCGCAGCGCCTGCACCGCCTCGGGGTGCTGGCTAAGGTCGCGGGCAAACTGGATCAGACTGGCACGGGTGCCCTTCAGGGTCGGATCGGTGCCGATCACCGGCAGCGCCGCCTGGTAGTCCCGCACCAGCCCCTCCCACGTCTGCACCAGACCGCGGGCGAGATTGTCCCGCTTCACCGCAAGCTCCTGCTGGCGATACGCCGCGGCGGCACGGCGGGCCTCCGCCACCCCCGCCGCGATCTCCTGCCGGCGATACTCCGCCGCCGCACGACGGGCCTCCGCCACCCCCGCGGCAAACTCCCGCTGCCATGCCGCCTTCTCCTGCTCGGCGCGCTGCCGCTCGGCCAGCCGGTCCGTCACCACCCGCAGCGCCTGCGGCAGCGCCGCCACCGCATCGGCGATGCGCCCGATCGCCGCCCCGCCCTGCTCCACCACCCGCGCCGAAACGCCCAGCGCGCTGTGCAGCGCCTGCAAGGTCCACCGCTGCTGGATGTGCCGGTGCAGACTGGCCGCCGGCTCGCCCGCCGCCTGCCGCGCCTCGGCCCGCTCGGCATGGGCCTGCAACCGCTCCGCGGTCTTCGCCTGCAGCTCGGACACAAACCGCCCCAGCGCCGCCACCCGCGACACGAGCCCGCCGGTCGTGATCTCGTCCGGGGTGGCCCAGGCGACCGACGCCGCCTTCACCTCGCCGCGGCCCATCTGCCGCGCGAGCTGCACCGCATCGCGCGCCGTGTCCCGCGCCACGAACACCTTGGCGCTCTCCCGCTGCCGGGTCAGCGCGACATAGCTCGCCGCCGAGCGCCAGTGATGCGTGTGATAGAGGTACGTGTGGTCCAGGGTCTTGCCCTGGCCCTTGTAGATCGTGCCCGCATAGCCATGCCGGAAACCCTGGAACGCGCCGGCCGACCAGCTCACCTCCCGCCCGCGCCCGCCCGCCGCGTCCAGCACCGCCCGCACCTGCCCGGTGCCCGGGTCCAGCCCGGTGATGGTGCCGACATTGCCGTTGTACAGCCGCGCCGCCTTCAGCGTGTCGGTGAGCTGCACCCGGTCGCCCACCGCGAACGGCAGCGGCCCGTGCCTGGTCTCCAGCACCGTATCGGCGCCGGTCAGCTCGCCCCGCTCGCGGCACACCGCGCGCAGCTCGGCATTCAGCCCGTCCACGTCCTTGTTGGTGTAGGCGAACACGAACCGCGCCCGGCCCGGCTCGGCATCCTGCTTCCAGGCCGCCACCAGCGCCGCCCGCGCTTCGTCCTGGTCCGCCGTCCAGGTGATCGCGCCGTTGCGGTCGAACGCAACCACCGCCTCGGTGAACCGCCCCTCGGCCAGATCCCGCGCCGCCTGGCGCTGCCAATCCACACGCTGCCGCGTCACCTCGACAATCTCGGCCGCGCCGTGCCGCGCCTTCAGCTCGGTGAACAGCCCGCCGCGCTCAATCGAGGCAAGCTGCCGGTCGTCGCCGGCGAGGATCACCTTCGCCCCCGCCGCCCGCGCCGCCGCCAGCAGCTCGCCGGTCACCCGGCTGTCCAGCATCGCCGCCTCGTCCACCACCACGACGGTGCGGCTGTCCCATGCGGTGCGGCCGTTCTTCAGGCTGAACAGCTCGGCATGCACCGTGCCGGCCTTGGCAAATCCCTCGCCCTTCAGATCCTGCGCAACCGCATTGGTCGGCGCCAACCCGACCACCAGCAGCCCGGCGCGCTCATGCGCCTCCCGCACCGCCTGCAGGGTGTAGCTCTTGCCGGTGCCCGCCCGGCCCTCGATCAGCTTCAGCCCGCCCGCCGCCACCGCGTGGTCGAACGCCAGCCGCTGATCGTCCCGCAGACTCCGCGCCGCCAGCGCCGCCGCCGCGTGCGACTCCGGCACCGCCTGGTGCCCGCCGCCGGCCAGCGCCGCTCCGTCAGCAAGTGCAGAAACCTCCTGGGCGCGGACCGGGCGCGTGGTCCACCGCTCCACCGCCTCGCCGGTCGCCCGGTCGTGCAGCGGCAACAGGTCGCCGTGCGCCAGCACCGCCGCCTTGGCTGCCCCCCGCTCCTCCTCCCCCTCGATGTGCTTCGCCAGCGTCCGGTCCAGCTCGCGCTCGGTGAACGTCGCGTTGTTCCGCGTCAGCGTCGCCAGAACCTGCGCCGGATCGCGCGCCGCCGCCTCGTTGGCCTGGCGCAGCACCGCCGCCCGCTGCACCGCCTCCGATCCCGCCCGCCGCATCCGCACCGGGCCGATATGCGCGCCGGGGTGCGCCGCCGGCGCATCCACCCGGATGTCCAGGCCGTGCTCCCGGAAATACCGGTCCTGGTGCTCCCGCCACAGCTCGCCCCACGCCTCGCCGTCCGTGACGAAGTTCCGCCCGCCGGCCCGCCGCATCTCCGGGTCCAGGTCGCGCGCCTTCTTGGCTGAGAAGCGATCCCCCTCCAGCCGCCGCGTGGTGATCAGCACGTGGGCGTGCCAGTTGACCGGCCCGTCCTCCGGTTGCCCCTCCGCCGGGGCATCGTGCGGACGGTGCACGTCGAGCTGCACCGCCAGCCCCTTCGCCACGAAATGCGTCACCACGAACGACCGCGCCAGCGCGATCCGGTCTTCGTCGGTCAGCCCCGGATTCGCCGGCAGCGCCAGCACGATCTCCCGCGCAACCTGCGCGTCCTTCCGCTTCTCCGCCGCCTCCGCCGCGTTCCACAGCACGCCGCAGTCCCGGAACCGCTCGGCCGCGCCCGCCGGCAGCAGCACCTCGTGGTGCTCCGGCGCGTCGCGGTTCTTGAAGTAGAACAGCTCGCCCGTGCGTTCGGCTTCGATCGCCTCGCGGGCGTTGTAGGCGGCCGAACGGATCGCGCTGCCGCCGTCACTGCGGGAAATATACCGGGCGCGGGCGAACTGGATGGCCACGTCGGGACGCTATCCCAGGCCGCCCCGCCGCTTCAAGCCGCGTCGCGCAGCGATGCATATTGCGTCTGCACGCTATCGCTCGCTCCGCTCCCGGGTGCAGAACCTTCGGATTTTCGCACCCTGCTCGTGGCTCGCTTGCCGGTTCCCGCCCCGCTTGGTCTGCTGGATCGCACCGACCGATTCGCGCCCGCTGCGGGTTTGGCGCCGCTCCCGGCTTGGTGTTAGCTGGCCGGATTACGGGGGAAGGTGGGGCGGCGGACCAGGGCGGCAAGCTGTCTCAGGGCGTCCGGTGGGTCGGGCGCTCTACCAACAGAACGGGGCCTGGCGTCTGGCCAGACCCGCACGCAAGGGAGACCACATGAACACCAACGACCTCATCGAGCGCGTCGCCGCCGAGCACGGCGTCTCCAAGGAACACACCAAGAAACTCCTCGACAGCGCCTTCAGCGCCATCGTCGCCGCCGCCAGCTCTGGGGAAGAAGTCGCGCTCGCCGGCTTCGGCCGCTTCAAGGTCGCCGACCGCGCCGAGCGGCAGGGACGCAATCCCGCCACCGGACAGGTCATGACCATCGCCGCCTCCAAGAAGCTCGCCTTCACCCCGGCAAAGGCCATCCGCGAGGCACTCAACGTGGTGGCGCCGCCAGCGCGGGCAGCCGCCGAGTGACCGCTGGACGGGGCTTCGCCAGCGGTCAGGCCAAGCCCCATCTATGGCGTTTCTGACCACGGATCGGGGGACACCATGGCCCGCTCGCTTGCCGAACGTCTGCGTGCCCATGAACAGCAGAAGGCCCGCCTCGCCGAAGAGGAAGCCAAGATCAGGGACGCCGAGCGCAAGGCACGCACCCGCAGGCTCATCGAGGCCGGCGCCCTGGTCGAAAAGGCCGGTCTCCTCGATCTCGACGTCAACGCCCTCTACGGCGCCTTGCTCTCCCTCAAGGAAGGCGCCGCTGAGACCGAACAGGTCGCGCAGTGGGCCGCCCTCGGCGGGCGAACCTTCGCCCGTGAAGCCCGCCTCCGTGACGAAGGCAAGGAGCCCATCGTCCTCACCTTCCCCGCCCCGCTTCCCAAGGAAGTCACCGCCACCCTCCGCGCCGCCGGCTTCCGCTTCAGCAAGGTCCTCCAGCACTGGGAAGGACTCGCCAAGCCCGACGACGCCGACGCACTCGCCAAACCCCACGGCGGAACCGTCCGGCGGATCAATCCGCCGGTCGATGCCGGCTCGCAGCCGAATGGGCAACCGGGAAGCGAGGGGCCGGCGAGTGACCATGACGGGCACGGGCTGGCCCCGCCCGTCGATGGTGCGGCGGCGTCGGTGCCGGCCAAGGCACATGCTGGCCATGTCCGGCGGGCCAAGCCACCGGCCGACACCAGCACGAACCCTGGGCAGCCGGGAGAAGCAGCACCGGCAGCCGATACGGGTGGCGATCTGCTCTCTCGCGGCTAACCGGGGGTGACTTCTTTGCAGAAAACGCAAACAACCAGAGGCGCTCCTTGATCCGCCCCTCCTCGGCATCCATGCTCGGCGTATGTTCTCAATCAGCGACACCGACGCGGCAGCAGTTCGCACCGCCTTCGAGCGGTCCGGCGCGCTGGCGGCTGCTGCCGAGATGAACCGGCTGTTCCCCGGACTGAGCCCGGCCGGCGCGCAAGCTGCCGCCCGGATGGTCACCCGGTGGCACCTTCCGCAGGACAATGGAGATGCCGGAGATCAGCGCGAGTAGATCCCACGCCTGCCTAACTGGCCCTGGATCGAACGCTGCGACCACAGGCCAGCCAAGAGAATCGGGGATTGCATCCCGCTCAGGCAGTCACTCTGCGGCCTGCCCGATGGCCGGCGCCCCCTCGACCTTGGCGGCGATCTGCCCCAGCACGCCGAGCTGCTTGTCGCTCGGCCGGCAGATCATCCCGGTCTCGATCAGGGTGCAGAGGAACCCCTCCTCCCAAGCGGTCAGCCGTGGATCACCCAAGGCCCCCCACCGCGAACGCCACGAGCAGGCCGGCACAGTCCGCCATCAGATCCCGCACGGCGTCCGGCAGCGCGACGCCGGCCTTGACGGCGATCCCGGCCAGCACCCGCGAGCGGTCGTCCGACAACCAGGGTTGATCCTCCACGTCGATCTGGTGGCGGATCGCGGACAGGAACCGGCGCTCCCAAGCAGTTACCCGAGGATCGCGCTCGGCGGTGTCCAGCATCTCCCAGAACAGCACGGGCTCGCGGCTCGACATGCCAGGCGCATCGTTGGCGTGGCGGCCCAGCAGGTCAATCGAAAGACTCGGGCCAGGAGCGCCGTACAGGCCATTAGCGCTCATGCCCTCCCCCTTCTTTTACGCCCCGCCCTCTTTCACCGTCCTGTGCGTCCGCCGCTGCCACTGGGGGGGGTGATGTCCCGCACCCATCTGCCCTGCCCCCAGGCTGGGGCTGCCCCTTGCCATTCCCAGCGCGCCTTGTTCCTGAGCGCCTTACCTTACGAAGTTGGGTGACCCTCTGCCTCCGCGAGTTATCCCCGTTATCCACAGGGCATCGGGGTTATCCACAGGCCTCTTTAGGGATTCCTATAGGATTCAAGGATTCAGGCTTCGCAAGCCACTGATTCCGAACGGAAAAAGGGCTCGACTCCCAACAAATGGGGGGCCAGTCCCAACAAATGGGGGGCGACCCCCAACAAATGGGGGGCGGACTCCCAACCAATGGGGGGCCACCACCACCCTTGATTGATGTTGGCGGTTGGCCTAGCCCTGTTACTCTATGGCAAAGCCATCCTCTCCCGATTCTCCTCTTGTCGGCCGCACTATGAAGGCCGCGCACCAAGCCGCGCGCACGCTGCCCAACACCGAGATCGTCAAGGCCGGCGAGCTGGTCGAAGCCCGGTTCGCGCGCGGCTCCTCGCCGTCAGCACCGGCCCGGAAAGTGCTGGCGCTGTTGATCCAGGCCGCCGCCGGGGACGGCTGGAAACCGGGGCCGCACTCCATTCTGAAACGCGACTTGCGCGGCACCCACAAGGGCAATGAGCGCCTACCGGACATCCTCGACGAGCTGCAGCAAACCTTGCTGCGGATCGAGACGATTGCCCCGGACGGCCGGGCCGCCGCCCTGGTGGCGCCCGTGATCGCCTACCGGATTGAACACCTGGACGACGACGACGGCTCACGCGTCTGGTGGGAGTTCTCGGAACCAGCGCGCCGCGCCATGCAAGGGAGCGACTATTTCGCCGCCTTGAACCGAGGCACGCTGCTGGCGTTCGGCAGCCGCTACGCCGTCACGATGTACGAGCGGGGCTGTCTGCTTGCCGGGCGTCGTGATCCGCGCTGGCGGGGCACAGTGGCCGAGCTGCGCGAAGTCATGGGCGTGCCTGCCGGGCGGTATCGGGACTGGACCAACATCCGTCAGAAGGTGGTCGAGCCCGCTGTCGCCGAGGTCAACCAGATCGCCGACTTCGTGGCATCCCATAGGGTCGAATACGGCCCCCGCAACAAGGTGGTGGCTGTAGAGCTGTGGTTCCGGCCGAAAGACGTTCCCGGCCGGAACGCTGCCGCAGCCGAGCTGAACCGCTCCCGTATCGGCAGGAAGGCCCGCCGGCAAGGCACTGTCGAGACGGTGGTGGCGCCGATCGCGCTGCCCGGCGCACCGGAATGACAGACGACCTGGCCCCCGAAACCGGCTGGCGCGGCGGCGGCCCGGCTTGCAAATCACACGCCTGCACGGACGGGCCGACGCGCGCCAGCGTCGAAGCATGCGTTGATGCACTGATGCGTTGATGCACTGATGCGTTGCTGGGCGTGGGCTACCCGCCCTGCCTGTCAAGAAACTCCGTCAGCGCCGTCTCGATGATGCCTTGGTGCGTCATGCGCCGAAGGGTGGACTCCTCCTGGCGCGCCACGTAGCGGCGCAGGCGGCGGTACTGCTCGGCCGTCAGGCGCAGGCTCAGCGTGTGGGCGTAGGTTTTCGCGTCATGCCCGGCCGGTGCCGGCGCGGACACTGCGGCCGGCTCCTGCTTCGGCACTGCCAGGTCGCCCAGATCAGCCTTCGGCCGTGCCGCCATCGGGGTCCTCCATCATGATTTGCAAGTAGGCGAACAGCGCCGTCGTCTCGTCCGACGCCTTCCCGGTGAACTCGATCGCGGCTTTGCCCTCGATGGCGGCGGCCGGGAAGTCGGCGCGGAACGTGATCTGCGCGGGAGCGACGCGGCCGAGCCCGGCGAGCTGGCGAACCGCGCCCTCCGTCAGCCGCGAGCGCGGCGGCACCTGGGAAAGCACAAAGGCCCATGCCGGGCACCGGGCGAGGGAGCGGGCGATAGGCGCGGCGGCCAGCAAGTCGTCGGGCGTCGGGCGCACCGGCACCAGCACGGCGTCGGCGCGGCCGAGGAGCTGGGCAAGGTAAGGCGGCTGGCCGGGTGGCGTGTCCACCACCAGCAACTCGATACCGGCGGCGGCAAGCTCCTCGCCCTTCCCGGCCGGATCGAACCGCACCAGCGGCGGCGCCGCTGCCTCCCGACGGCGGAACCAGCCCGTCGTGGTGCCTTGCGGGTCCAAGTCGGCAAGCGCCGCAACCAGGCCGGCCTGGACGGCCGCCACCGCCAACTCGCGGGCCAGAGTACTCTTGCCGCTGCCGCCCTTGGGCGTGTGCAGAACCAGGATGCGCATGAGCGGGACGATAGAGCCCGCCGACGCATACGGCAACGCATCCGTGTTGTTTCGCACGCGCGTGCGTTGATGCGTTGATGCGTCTGCCTCCATAGGGGGCCTCTGCTCTGCCGCCTTCCCACGGCGTGAGTCGGGCGCCTAAGACGGCGGCACCGCCGGGAGTGCAATCCCGACGGCGCCTATGCGGTCGAGGCTTGTCGGCCGCCCTTCGGAGAACCCCGGCATGGCCAAACATGCTTGGGTCCTGGCCCTCGACCGCGACGCGATCTAAGCGGTCGCCTGGATTGACAGCGCCCCGGAGCAGTTGTCGCAGACCGCTAAGCGGGAAAAGCTCAGGCTATAGAGGGCTGTGTCGTCGGCTCCGGCATATCGATTTGGTGAACCCACAGACGCCCAGCACGCAATTTCTCCCTCTCGGTCTCAATCCAAACCTCTAACGTTCCCTCACATGGCAGAACTACGGGGACTAGAGAGAACGAAGAAGTTAGAATAACTCGCTCCGCGCTGCCTAGCATAAAGTCTGGATACGAGGGGGTGGAAGAGTCAGGAACCTCCGCCCGTAGTAGTTCTTTTCCGTCTGGTAGTAAAACTGTAATTTCAAGCTTACTTGGGCGATCAGAGATATCCGCAATAACCCATACCGTTATCGCGAGTTTTGGCAATGTTACTGGAAATGCCACGTTTGTTGCTAGATCGAATGTATAAACTCCCATAAACGATATTTTATTGCCCCTTTCAAGGCGAATATCGTCACAGAAAACGCAATGTGCGACGCGGGGATTTGGCATTATCCTACTCTCAAGCAGTCGCACAGGAGGCTGCAGTCAATTTGCTATAGTCTTCAAATTGTACCACTGTTCCAGATGTACTTGTCATGAGCTTGCATGGTTGGCCATGATCTGGGGCAACAAAATTGGAAAGTGGCTCCCTTCCCATTGCGGTATAAAGGTTAGCCAAAGTGCGAAGCGTGATATTCCCAGGACCGTTTAGCCTACGGCTAACCAGCGCTTGGTCGATACCTAAAGTATCTGCTAGTTCCTTCTGGGTGATCCCGCTTTCAGCCTCTTCGTCAAAAGTCCGCTGAATCGCATCTCGCACTTGGCGCACGAAATGCGAATACGCGCGATCATATGGATTCAGATCTGTTCGAAACGACATCAGCAAGCCCTCCGACTACATACTGCGGCAGATTTGTCACTAAACCGTTTCGGAAGGAGACGACTTCGTCGATAAATGGCTTATAATCATCCCAGCGCTCTAATCCCTCTGGCCCCTTCTTTTCTCCCTTGTGCAATACGAGATAATTTTTTGCGCAAAACCACCCGAACATCCTTAAATCCGGCGTCTTAAGCTCCCAGACAGATAGCCGGATTGGCTCTAAGCAGCGCGTGTCACTGCCGAATGCCAAAGCATATCCGGAGCAGAAGCCATACATCTCTTGTTCAAACTGCTCGCACGGGGAGCCGTCTTCAGAGTGCTCCGGCACGATCGCAGGCATGTCCACCTTCACCCACTCCACAAAGGCGGCGGAGGCAAATACGTACCTCCACGCGCGCTTCCCGCGCCGCAGCATCGGTTCATAGGCTACCAAGCCAGCAGCCTTGCATGCATCGACGACGCTTGACATATAAGTCAAGTCATGCGGCGTGGCAACAGCCCACTGCTCAGCGAGTCGCTTTACCCGCGGCGAACGCCCCTTCAGATGATCTCCGTCGCGCGACGTCATCGCAGAGGTCTGCCCGCCCCAGACATCGCTCAGTCAACAAGCCACCGTCGAATCGTCTGTGCCCTGGAGCTGCATAGCAACCTTGTGAACATCACCCACTCATACTCCTCACGCGCCGCGACCGAAGGGCGCGACGACGCTTGACATATAAGTCAAGTCATCCGGCGGGGCAACAGCCCATTGCTGGGGGTCCGGTAGCAGCGGAACCGAAAGTTCGATTGAGCGCGGCCTGGGCTTCCGGGGCCATAGGTCCCTGCAGAAAACCTCCGTTTGATGCACGAAGGGCCGCGTTCCGGTCGTCCGCGGTCGCCGCGTCGCTCCCGGGAGCATCAACTCGTGCATCAATCTGGTGCCTGTAAACCACTGGCCCGCTTCAGTTCTTGCACGCCCAACCGGCCGAATCGAACTTTTGGTTCCGCTGCTACCGGACCCCCTTGCTCGGCATTCATGCCACCAATCTCGAAATCGTGCTGTGCGATACGTTGTAGGTGCGTGCGATTTCACGCGTCGCCTCGCCGGCATCGCGGCGGCGTAGCGCTTCCTTCTGCTGGTGCGGGGTGAGCTTTGGCTTGCGGCCCATCTTCACGCCACGCGCCTTGGCGCGCTCGCGCCCTTCCCCGGTGCGCACACGGATAAGCTCCCTCTCGAACTCTGCTAGGCCCCCAAGAACGGTAAGCATCAGGCGGCCGTGCGCGGTCGTGGTGTCGGCCCAGCTATCCCCGAGGGAGCGGAAGCCGGCCTGCTTGTGTTGGTGGCGGCGGGAATCCGCGCATAAATGGCGATGTCCTTGGCGGGCGCCGACGCCGCTCGGCGGTTTGGTTGGGCAATCGGAAGGGTGGCACGGGTGTTGACGGCCCGCTGATGGCATCG
>Ga0302146_10001811_pt1 | contig 12266 bp, 7 predicted proteins | sample I_Bog_E3_1_FD_193578 | JGI IMG/M metagenome (GOLD analysis project Ga0302146, IMG submission 193578) | Peat permafrost microbial communities from Stordalen Mire near Abisko, Sweden - I_Bog_E3_3 | ecosystem: Environmental > Terrestrial > Soil > Wetlands > Peat | place: Sweden: Abisko, Stordalen...
ATATCGCGTCCAATGCATATTGCACGCCATGATTGCACGCAATAAACCGGCAGTCTGTGTCGGAGCCGCACTAAATCCAGGTTCCGCCGGCCAAAATCGCAGGAACCTTGTCCGTGTTCACGTTTCTTACCGTACGTTTTCGTATGGATGGGCCTTCCGCCCCGAGTTGGGCGGAAAGCCACGCTGACATGCGTCATCCCGTCGGAAAAATCTCCATGTTCGCCGGAAAATTGCCCGGATCAGGTGGAAAAAGTCCCGCGTTCGGTGGACATTCAGGCCGCATGAGACCGCGGCCGCGCGGGGCGTGATCGTGCGGCTTTCAGGTGGACCGCCTCAGCCCAAGCCAGGTCTGAGGGGTCGTTCACGGAGCGCTTGCCGCGATTCGGGTCCAGCACTCACGGTCACGATAACGCCAGGACCACGTCGCGGCGTCAGCCTTCGGCATCACGCTGCATCCGCCGGGCGGCGCGGTCCAGCAGCATGCGATCATGCGCCAGGCCAAGGATTTCGACCACGCCATCCGTGCCGACACGGTAAACCACCAGATGGCGCGGCCGGCCGACGCGCTGCTCAGGGGCGACAAGATGACGGCCGAGCCGGAGCGGATAGACACGGGCACCGGCGACTTCCCGCGAGCCAAGTCGAGCCGGGAACTCTGCCACGGCCGAGAACACGGCGCGCATAAGCCGGTCGTAGCGGGCGGCGGCTTCGAAGCCCCAGTCACGGGCACTGCGAAGCAGGATGCGATCGATGTCGTCCTCAGCGCCGCCGAGAAGCCGGTAGTTCAACGCGAAGCGTCGGTCGCCAGCCGCATGCGCAAGCGATCCATGGCGGCCTCGTGCAACACCTCACTGTCCGCCCCGGTCCTCACCGTCACGTAACGTCCGGCCGCAATATCAGCTTCGGCACGTTCGACGATTTCAGCGATCTCATCATCGGAATCCAGGAGGTCAGCGTAGAGGCGCAGCGCCTCGGCGACGTAGTCCGCTTCGGACGCGGCATGCCCTTCGGCGACCTGACGGTCGATCATGGATTTAAGCTCGTCCGGCAGTTGAACCTGCACGATGCTCATGGTCTCTCGGTATCCTAATTCCAAACGCAGCATATCAAACTTGGCCGGATCTGCACAGGCAGCCGCCGTCATGTTTCCTGGACCGCAGGACAGCCACAGCCGATGAGGCGTCTTGATCCGGGTCCCTCCCCTGCCCCGCCGCGTGCCCATCCGCGGACCATCTCTGGACACCGCCATTTTTGGACACCGTACGCCGCTAGTCTCACCCCCGGATCAGCTCCAGCAACGCCTCCTCGCTCAGCCGCGCCGCCGTCTCCGACCCATCCAGCAGTTCCGACGCCAGATCGCGCTTGTCGCGGTGCAGTTGCAGAATCCGCTGCTCGATACTGTCCTGCATGATCAGGCGGTAGATCGTCACCGGCCGCTCCTGCCCGATCCGGTGCGCCCGGTCCGACGCCTGATCCTCGACCGCCGGATTCCACCACGGATCGAGATGCACGACATAATCCGCCGCGGTCAGGTTCAGCCCGGTGCCGCCGGCGCGCAGGCTGATCAGGAACAGATCCGCCCCGCCCGCCTGGAACGCCGCCACACGCCGCTCCCGCTCCGCCGACGGCGTGCTGCCATCGAGGTATTCGTAGCGCACGCCGCGCGCATCCAGTGCCGCCCGCACCAGGTCCAGATGCCCGACGAACTGGCTGAACACCAGCGCCCGATGCCGGTTGCGGATCAGTTCGTCCACCAGTTCAAGAAACGCGTCCAGCTTGCCGCTCGGCACCTCGGCGGCGGGGTCGATCAGCGCCGGGTTACAGCAGGCCCGCCGCAGCCGGGTGATCTCGGCCAGAATCTGGATCTTCCGCTGGCCCTTCGGCGTGTCCAGCGCCTCGATCCGCTCCAGCGAGCGCTGCCGCAACGCCTCGTAGAATGCCCGCTCCGCCTCGGTCATCTCGACATTCAGCGTCTGCTCCGTCCGCGGCGGCAGTTCGCTCAGCACCGCGGCCTTGGTCCGGCGCAGCAGGAACGGACGGATCAGCGCCCGCAGCGCCTGGCGGGCATGCGGGTCCTTGTCGCGCTCGATCGGCCGGGCGAACCGTTTCTGAAACCCCTCACGCGACCCCAGCACGCCGGGATTGACGAAGCTGAACAGGCTCCAGAGTTCGTCCAGGTAGTTCTCCACCGGCGTGCCGGTCAGCGCCAGGCGGAAGCCGGCCTGCAACGACTGAACCGCCTGCGCCCGCTTGGTTTCGGCATTCTTGATCGCCTGCGCCTCGTCCAGCACCACCATCTGCCACGGCCGGCCCGACAGCAGGTCGGCGGACTGGTGCAGCAGCCCGTAACTGCACACCAGCACGTCCCGCGCCCCCAGCCCGGCGATCAGGTCCGCGCGGTCGCCGGTCGCCGGCAGCCGGTGGGTGCGCAGTGTCGGCGCAAACCGAGCGATCTCGGCCTGCCAGTTGGGGGCGACGGAGGTGGGCGCGACGACGAGGCACGCCCCTTCCTCGGCGCGGTCCAGCATGACCGCGATCGCCTGCACCGTCTTGCCCAGGCCCATGTCGTCGGCCAGGCAGGCGCCGGCACCCCAGCGCGCGAGGCGGGAGAGCCAGACGAACCCTTCCACCTGGTAGTCGCGCAATTCCGCTTGCAGCGTCGGCGGCAGGGCCGGCGTCCAGCCCTCGGCCGCGCGGATGCGGGCGATGTGTTTCTTCCAGGCGGCGTCGGCCTTGACCGTGCCGGCGTCTTCCAGCACCGCATCCAGCGCCGGGGCGCCCCGCGCGTGCACCCGCCGCCCGGTCTTGTGCGGCTCCGACACCGCCGCCAGCCGCTGCAACTGCGTCTGCAACTGCCGGGTCAGCGCGACGAAGCGGCCGTCGCCCAGCGGGACGAAGCGGCCTTGAATCCGATCCAGACGATCCAGCAGGAAGCGCATCTCCAGCACCTGGTCTTCATCCAGTGCGACAGAGCCGTCGACACTGAACCAGTCGCGGTCCTGCGCCACCCGCAGGTTGAGCTTGCCGGGTTCAACCGGGCTGACCCGGATGGTGCGGCCTTCCGGCCATTCCACCGACACCGGACCGGCATAGGAGCGCAGTTCCAGCAGCAGTTCGAGGCAGCCTTCCAGGTCCTCGATCACCAGTTCATGCACATCGGCGCCGCCACGGTCGCGCAGGGTGGGGCAGGCCTCGATCAGCGCGCTCCGCTCCGCCAGTTCACGCGGCAGATCGCGGTTGGCGCGAAGCTGCTGGCCGCCGACGGTGGCCAGGACGGAGCGGCCACCCAGTCCGGCGACATAGGCGGGGCCGTTGGCGCCGAACGGGCGGGCGAGCAACGCCAGCTTCAGGCCGGCCTCGTATGGCAGCAACTGGACGACCGGAGTGAACTGTCCCTCGATCCCGGGCTGCTCGATTTCGGCAATCTCGGCGCGGATCGGCAGCGTCGGGCTGTTGCGGCGGACCATCGCAACCACCTGGTCGCGCGCGGCGGCGGGGACTGTCAGGCCGCGCTCGCCCAGGATCTCCTGCACCGCCAGCATTTTCTGGGGAAATTCGATCACCCGGTAGCGCGTCAGGGTTTCCGCCTCCAGGAACACTGTCGGTTCCGCCGCCGTGTGCGACAGCGCGATGCGGTAGCCGCCGCGTTCCTCGCTGACCAGCAGTTCCAGCGGATAGGATACGAGTTCGAGTTGCTGCGCCCGCTGACCGGCGTGGAACACGGCCGGATGCCCGACCAGGGCGGCGATCGTGCGGGGGTGGTCGAATTCGTAGGTTGCCTCACCGTACCTGGTCTCGGTTCCCCGCCGGATCGTATGCAACGCCGTGCGGTCCTGGGGTGTCAGGTAGTCGAGCCGCGGGTCCTGCTCATACAGCCGCTTCATCGCCACCACCCGCCCGTCGCTCCAGCCGTCGTGACCCTTCACCCACTGTTCTGCGACCGTTACATCCCGCGTTTCCGGATCGAGGAACCAGACCAGACGCTTGGATTTACGCGGTGCCGGCGCGGCATCATCCGCGGCGTCCCTGTTGCCAAGGAAGGCGCCCAGGTATTCCAGCGCCCGCTCCCAGGGCTGCAGCATCTGGATGATCTTCGTGAATGCCACACCACCGCGTTCAGCAAACCAGGTCTTGTAGGGGCCTGGCTGCGCCGCCACCTCGGCCAGAATTTCAGCGTATATGCCGGCAATCAGCGGCATCGTTTTGCGAAATTGCTCGAAGCGGATGGCAAGATCGGCGCGGTGTTTGCGGGACCGGGCCGGATCCACCGCGTGTTCCGCCAGCACCACGCAGGCGGCGGCGAACGGCGCGTCCGGCATCGCCTTGCGCAGCCGGCCAACCAGGTCGCGCGCCTTCGCCTCCATGCCCTGGACCAGACAGAGCATGGCCTGCACCGCCTGTATCCCCGCCTGTAAGCCGCCTTCAAGTGCCGCCGCGTCGAACTCGGATATCGCGGATTCGATCCCGGTCTGGATCTCGGTGTGGAGTCCGGCGTCGTTGGCACGCAGCAGGGCCATCAGGAACAGCACCCGATGCTCGTGTTCCAGGAACGCCTTCCGCTTGCCGAGACGCTTGCGACGCAGCTTCAGGGCGTCGCGGTAGAACTTCAGCGCCGCGTCGTTGTGCCCCTCCAGGAACGCGATCGCGCCTTCCAGTGCCTGGCGCGTTTCCGAGGTGTGGCTGCCGATCGCCGTCGATGCCGCCCGCAAATGGTCCACCCGGCCGGCCAGCAGATCGCATCGCAGAAGCTGGGTTCTGATCTCGCCGAAACCCGTCAGGCCCTGTTGCTTCCGGGCCAAGGCGATCGTCTGCGGCATGTCCGGGCCGTCCTGGCCCGTCACGACAAAGGCGTTGAGCCTGGCTTCCAGCAGCAGCGTCCGGATGGCGGGATGGCGGCTGGCGATCCAGTCCGTCTCCAGCGGCACGCCGGAAAACGTGGTGTCCAGAAACCGCAGCGTGGTCCGCGGGCCGAACGCCTGGTCGCAGAGCTCGCGGTTCGCGATGAACTCGGCCGCGTCGTTGGTATAGACCGCCAGCCGGATCAGGCGGTACATCGCGTCCCGGCGGGTCGTGTCGGAGTACGAATAGGAGTAGATGCTTCTGGTCCGGGCGGGGAATAACTGGCGGATCGCCGTGACCAGTGCCGGGGCATCCTCGGACGCCCCGGCGTCGGCCGCCACCTGACAGAGCAGGTCCGGCGGGCATCCGTCGTCCGCTGTCAGCAGTCCCGGACGGCGAAGTTCGTCGCACCAGCTGCTGACCGAGGCGACCGTCCAGGCCCTGCCATCCGGTGTTCGCGACCCGGCTGCCTTCAGGCACTCCACGAAGTCGGACTTCGTCACGGGCGGGACCAGCAGGCTCTTGAGGCGCACCAGCAGCTTGAGGTTGGGTAGCAGCGAGACGTAACGATCCCAAAGCGCGGCGGGCGGGTGGATTGGAATGATGGCATTCATCCGGACATTAGATCGCAAATGGGGATGATTCGGGAATCCTCGTGTCGGCCATTTTTACGCGATTATCGCGCCTCCTGATCTCCGCGGGCACGCTGTATCGCCGAAGTCGCCCGAAGGATGCCCACCGACGCTGACCGCGTAGGGCGAGCGCGGTTCAGCAGTCGACGAATACCGGGCGTGCGTCGCGGGCGACCTCGATCCCGGCAGCCTGCAGTGAAGCAATCAGGGTCAGCGGATCAAGCCGCAGGTAGCGCACGATCAGCTGGACGTAGACACCCACGAACAACGGCCCGTGTCCGTCGGACCGTCCATCTGCGTCGCTCGTCATCGCATGAGCCAATTCATGCAACACGCACCACGACGGTGTCCGGTCTGCAAGCGAGATCGAAAGCCGGTTCGCCCGAGCAATCGTTGCGGTCGCTCGTCGCGACAGAGGCACGACCGCGGGCGGGTGGCGCAAACCCATGTCCGACCAGATCGCATCGACCACCGCCTGGGCAGATGAGAAGGGCAGGATAGTCGGATCGCATGGTGTGACGACGCGGTCTTCCCAGGCATAGACCCGGCGACGTTGCCGGTCCCGCGGCCCGCTCAGGCGAGTCGTCTCGCGGTATCGCCCGGCACTGGACGGTTCAGATCACAGACCCGTGAGAGGGGAGGAAAGGACGACAAATCAAGGCGCTGCGGCGATCCGGCGGTGTGCGCAGCGATCCGGTGCCGCCGGCCCGGCCATGCCCGGCGCGACGGCGCTAGGCCAGCACGTCGTCGAGACTGCCGGCATCGAGCACACGCAGGCCCCATTCTTCCAGCGCCGCGGTGTCGGCGGCGGCGATACGATCGCGGGCCCAGTCCGGCAGCGCACCGAACCGGCGCTCCAACTGGCGCCGCAGGATCGCCGCCTCACCTTCCTGACGGCCCTTTTGCTCACCCTCCTGACGGCCCCGCTGCTCGGCCCTTTGCTCGCCTTCCCGCACCCGCTGTTGCAGCTTCTGCTCCCAGGCTTCCGCGCGCGTCGCCAGCATGTTCCTGATCTCCAACAACTCGTCCGGCACCCGAACGTCCGGGCCCAGCGGCGCCAGGATGGCACCCAGCATATCGACAAAGACCGGCCGCAGCCGCTCGAACCCCGGATGACGCCGGAACCACGCCAGCACCGCGTCCGTCAGAACGACGACCTGCACCGGGTCAGGCGAACTCTCCAGCCGGAACAGCAACGCCAGCAACGCATCGCGACCGGCCAGATCGTCCTCGGGAAAGGCGCCTTCGTCCACGATCTGATAGCGCATCGCCGGCTGCCATGGCCACAAGGGTGAATCACCGGACAACCCGACGAGTTGGTGCAGCGCCAGCGGCGCCCCCCAGCGCCGGTCACCGTTGTACAGCACGACCGGCAGGATCGGCGGCAGCCTGCCGTCGGGCGGCAGGCGTTTCCCGTTCACCAGATGCTGCCACAGCAGGCTGGCATAGGTCAGCACGCGCAGCGCCATCCAGTGGTCAGAGGTGGACTGAAACTCCAGCAGCAGCATCAGGTAGGCGTCGCCGCCATCGCGGCGGGGAATGCGCCAGACCATGTCGCCTTCGCGGCGGTCGCCGGTCGCGGCATGGTATTTGGCGTTCTCGCGCGTCATTCCGTCGAGATCGAGGTCGTCGAGCCAGGGGCCGGCGACGAACTCACGGAGCAGCTGAGCCACCATCTCCGGGTGGTCAAACAGGCGGTGATACAGGGTGTCCTGGTCCGGCATGTGCCGGGTCTATCACGGTGCGCCTATGGCGTGGGCGAGAACGCGCCAGCGGGCGAGCCTATTGACCCGTCCATATCTACCCGGCATCGTTCCGGAAACCGATAGCAGCGGGCGCGTTGACCAGATCCGAACTGATTGCAGAACTGGCGGCCGCCAATACGCAGCTCCGCGCTGAGGATGTCGAAAGCATCGTGGCGACGATTTTCGCTGGGATCGCAGCGGCGCTGGTGCGCGGCGATCGGGTCGAACTGCGCGGCTTTGGCGCCTTTACCGTCAGACGGCGCGACCCGCGCGCTGGACGCAATCCCAGGACCGGAGAGGCGGTCGCGGTGGATGCGAAATCGGTTCCGTTCTTCAAGGCGGGCAAGGAACTCCGGCTCCGCGTAGACGCTAGGAAAACCATCCGCACGGACCGCAAGCGGAGCTGAGCGGCGCTCAGACGGGGCTCATGATCAACGGCTCCTGCGCTTGTCCCGTGTCCGCTTTGGCCGGAAAATCGCGCCGGAGCGCCTCACCCAGCCGGAAAAATCGCCGCGTTCACCGGAAAAATACCCTGGGTAGATGGAGAAAACTCCCCGGTTCAGTGGAAAGTCACGCCACGCCAGACCGCGGCCGCGGTCGCGTGATCGCACTGGCGGCTTCGCGGACCGCGAACGGCACCTGGGTTTGGCCCGACCAGTCCATCGACCCGCCACGAACCGTGCGCCGCCAACCGAGCGACCGCGCCGGCTCCTCGAACCGGCCTGAACAGGGGTCATGACAAGAGTAGTGCGTAGGTGTCCGGAATCAGTGAACAAACCATGACCACTGATTTCACCGTCTTGCCCTGCTCAGGCGGCACCACGTAATTTCTCTTGGGCGGCGCGCAGCGGGCGGAAGGTGCCTTTTTGCTGGGCCTCGCCCCTCCAGTCGTAGATACCGGTGAGGTTGATGTGCTCCCAGATCTGCGGTGAGACGTGGCGAATTATGTGATCCGGCAGGTCGTGCCCTTCGGCCCGCAGGCTCTCGACGACACGAGACAGGTAAACGGTGTTCCACAAGATGATGGCGCTGACCACCAGGTTGAGGCCGGAAGCACGGAAAGCCTGGCTCTCGAAGGAGCCGTCGCGGATTTCGCCGCGCTCGTGGAAGAAGACGGCCCGGGTCAGCTTGTTGCCGGCCTCGCCTTTGTTCAGCCCGGCCCGGCAGCGGTCGCGCAGCTGTGGGCTGGAGTACCATTCGGTCATGAACAGGGTCCGTTCGATCCGGCCGATCTCACGCAGCGCGCGCGACAGCGTGTTCGTTTTCGGCAAGGCTGCGAGCTTTTTCAGCAAGGTAGACGGCACGACGAGCCGGTCCACGATCGAGACGCCGGCGCGCAACGCTTCATCCCAGCCCTCGCGGATCGCGGCGGCATTGATACGGTCGCCGACGTGATCCTTGATGGCCGGGTAGGCATCCGCGCCTTCGAAGCCGTGCAGGCGCCAATCCTTGAGATCGCGCAGCCGCGGGGCGACGCGCTTTCCGCACAGTGTAAACAAGCTGAAGACATGGTCGCTGGCGCCGCCGGTGTCGACGTAATGCTCGTCAATGTCGATTTTGCTCTCATGTCCGTATAGCCCGTCGAGCACATAGACGGCTTCATCATCGGCGGCGCCCATCGGCAGGATGTGGAAGTGGCCGAACTGATCGGAGATCCAGGTGTAGAACTTGCCGCCGGGATCGCCGCTGTAATGGGCGTTGACGTCGCTACGCTTGGCGCCGCGGCCGGCGGCGCGAAAGAACTGGCCATCTGAGGAGGAGGTCGAGCCGTTGCCCCAGAGCTTGGCGAAAGGATGCGCCAGATGGGTGTTGATGATCGCAGCCAGGGCCGATTTGTAGGTCTCGGGCCGGATGTGGAACAGCCGGGCCCAGGTGATCTGCCGCTCGCTGATCCCGGCCGAGGCGTCGGCCATGCGCTTGGCGCCGAGATTTGTCCCGTCGCCGAGGATTGCCGCCAGCAGCGCAGGGGTGTGCCGGACGTCGTCGCCGGTGCGCAGATGGGTAAAGCAGTGGGCAAAGCCGGTCCAGGTGTTGGCCTCAGCCAGGAGATCGGTGATATCGATCTGCGGCATTCGGTCGAGGATCAGCCATTTCGCTGCCTCGACCTTCGCCTTCGGCACCTTGGTGCGCTCTTTCGAGATGGTCAGGACGCCATTGACCAGGCGGATGCCGGCCAGCTTGCCGGTCCGGGCCTGGTAGTTCAGTTTCTTCAGCTTGAAGTCCAGCTCCCGCTGCTTTTCGGCAATCCAGGCATCGGCGTCGTGCGGGACGCCGAGCCGCAGATCGCCTGCCGCCTTGCGTGCCGCGAAGTTTGGGTTCGCCATGAGCTGAGTCTCCAGGGGGCAGAAGGCCCGGCCACCCTCGACCCAGACGTCGCCCGACCGCAGGCGTTCACGCAGCACGGCGAGGGTGGCGATCTCCCAGAGACGCCGGTCCCGCTTGCCATCGGCGGCGATGAGCTTGCGAACTTTCTGAGTGAGATGACCGAGAGGCACCTTGGCCGGCAACCCGCGGCGATCATCCCGATTGAGCTGTCGCAAGAGCTCGATCGCCGCCAGCAGCGGGTCAGGCGTCCGGGCAGACCGGAAGGTGAAGGCCTCGAGCAGCTTGGGCACATAGCGGCGGACCCAGGAATAGCGCTCGGCGGCGCCGAGCAGGGGATCGGCCTCGGCGGTCGTGGCCAAACCTTCGACGTCCACCCGGGCCTGGACCAGGCGATCCCAGCCAATCTCGCGATCAAGAACTTTGAAGGTGTCTTCACCAGTCTCGTTGGTTTCGGTGAGCACGCGCAGCGTGTCGCCGAACATCCGCAGCAGCCGGCCCGTCTCCTTGCGATCATCGAGATGCCGCCGGTCCTGCCGGGCCTTCGACTTGGTGAAGAGGCGGGCGATCAGCCGGCAGAACATGGTGATCGTGGCATCGGTCAGCTTGCTGGTCATCTCGATCAGCTGCGCCGCGACCAGCGCGCGCCGGCGGCCGGTGTTGAAGTCTTCCGCAAGCCAGCTCGGCGTCACCATGCCCTCACGCACCAGCTGGTCCCAGCGGTCCGGATGGATGCGTGTGCGGCGCTGCGGATCAAGGTCGAACGCCCGGACGAAGCTCAACCGTTCGATCAGGGCGAGCAGATTCTTCTCGCTGGGCGCCTCCGGTAAGGCCCGCAGCCAGGCGAAGCGGGTCTGCCGGATAACGGGATCGATGATGAGCAGCCCATCGAGCGTGGCCAGCTTCTCGGACGTGAAGCCATCCAGAAGGGACGCTTCCATCCGCTTGCGCGCAACCGCTCGTCCGGCCCGGCCGATACGATCGAGTGTGCCGGCAGCCGGCAGCAGTGAATGGCGCTCCCGGAAGGCGGCGATGACCGCCTCGGCGATCGGCTTGCCCTGGTCGGTCGCGGCGGCCGTGGTGATCGCCGCCAGAAGTGCTGCGCGCCGGTCCTCGCGACCGGCCGGATGCAGCCCGAGATGGCGCTGTGCCTCGATTGCGTGCTCACGCCGGCTCTGGCTTCGCCTGCCGTATTCGGCCAGCATCGTGGTCTGGACGTCGATCTGCTCGGCGACGAAAGCGACCATCGGTGCGGGCAACAGCTCTTCGTAGTGCCAGGATCGACCGAGGTGGCGAATGAGGCAAAGCTGAATCGCCAGTCCGAGCTGATTGTAGGCCGTTGTCTTTGCCTGCACCAGGTCGAGTTCTGTCTGAGTGAGAGTATAGTGCTTGATCAATGTCTCCTCGTCCGTCGGCACTCCAAGAAGAGCGACCCACCAATCGGCTTTGAGCAATGGCCGCTGCGCCATGGTTGTCCTTCAGAAAATGTTGCGTCTATCGCCATCATCGGCACCGAAGCTTGGCTATACGGTCGGTGTCCATTCGACCACGGGCCTGGACTGTTTTAGTTTCAGAAGACGCGTTCAGTGGCCATTCCTACGGATCAACGGCTTGGCAGGCCTGTCCAGAATCGACCGGTTGCGGACAGCCCCCAGCGCCCTGTCCGAAAACTAGCTTTACAGTATTTTGGACCCGGTCCATATTCCGGACACCCTTTCCGGGCGGAATCGCCCATGCCCCGCACCTTTGCTTATGTCCGCGTCTCGACAACCAGCCAGACAACTGACAACCAGATCCAGGAGATCCAGGCCGCTGGCTTCAAGGTCGAACCGCGTCGGGTGGTGACCGAAACGATCTCGGGCAGCGTCGCCACGGCGCAGCGCCGGGGCTTCACTCGCTTGCTCGACCGGCTCGAACCCGACGACGTCCTCATCGTCACAAAACTTGACCGCCTCGGCCGCAATGCCATGGACGTCAGCAGCACCGTCGCCAAACTTGCCAGAATCGGCGTGCGGGTGCACTGCCTCGCTCTGGGCGGTGTCGACCTCGCCAGTTCGACCGGTAAGCTGACCATGCATGTCATCAACGCCGTGGCCGAGTTCGAACGCGACCTCCTTATCGAGCGCACCCAGGCCGGCCTCAACCGGGCGAAAGCCGAAGGCAAAACGCTGGGGCGGCCCGCCAGCCTCACCGATGAGCAGCGCAGGGACGTGGCGCAGCGCCTGAAGGACGGAGCCGGCGTGTCGGCGCTGTCGCGCGCCTTTAAGACCAGCCGCCAGACCATTATGAGGATCAGGGATGCCGCCTCAGCCGCGTGATCCGACCCCTGATAGCGCTACTGAACACGCGGCGATCTACATCGTTGCCCTTGTGTTCACTGATTCCGGACACCTGCGAACTACTCTTGTCGTGACCCCGCTTTCATCTGTTCGAGGCGGACAATGGCTTCCGCTGGACCGACGGCAACGCACGACTACCCGCGGCGTTGTTCGATGGCGTGGACGGTACCTGTGAACTGGAGCTGTGTGTCGGCAGCACGACGCAGTACCCGCTGCTCGGCGATCCGGCCAAGGCAGCGGCTGCCTGAACCCTGTTACACTATCGCCCATAGTGTATCACGAATGGGCGGCGCGGCGGGGTCGCCCACCCTTGGTGCCATTTGCTCGTGCTGCCGCAGCCTTGGCGGGGGACGTCGCGCGCCCGGCCTGTTGGGCGAGGTAGGCTCTTG
>Ga0302146_10001816_pt1 | contig 12243 bp, 7 predicted proteins | sample I_Bog_E3_1_FD_193578 | JGI IMG/M metagenome (GOLD analysis project Ga0302146, IMG submission 193578) | Peat permafrost microbial communities from Stordalen Mire near Abisko, Sweden - I_Bog_E3_3 | ecosystem: Environmental > Terrestrial > Soil > Wetlands > Peat | place: Sweden: Abisko, Stordalen...
TTCAATTCGGGGGACATCCGCCAGAGCTACATGGCACTCAACCAAGCTTATGCGCTCGACCCCCACAATTTCACCTCCGACCGGCTGCTGGCCCAGTTGGCGCAGATCGGGAGCCCGGATTTTTCGGACACGATCTATTCCCGGCTATTGCTCGAGGACAAAGCGCACTTCGAGGAGACCGGGGAGATGTGGATGCGCGCGCTCATTGCTCGGGGTGACTTTCCGTCCGTCGGCGGACTGGCAGCCCGCATGCTTCGCGGGCAGGCAAGCCACGTTCCCGCCTGGGTCCAGGCCCTCCTTTTTGCCGAGGGGATGACGGGAGACACGCGGTCGTCGGAGCGCCTTCTCGCGGGGAAGGACCCGATTCCCGAGGGGGCCAGGTCCGCGCTCTTGCTTGCGAGGTCGGTTCGTGCGTGCAGCCCGGACGAACGCGCGACGGTGATACGGCTGAGGTTGGACGGGGCGCCGTCGCACTTCGAAGTCTTCTACTTGCTCAATCAACTCATTGAGCTTGGCCGGGCCTCTGAGGTTGCAGCCTACGTGGAGGGCCCTGGCGGCCAATCGCTCGATTCCTACGACAGCGAGGCCCTCAAGATGGACGCGTATGCCTCGCTAGGGTGGGGGCTCCTTGTCCGGAGGGAAATCGGCTCCCTGGTCGAACGCGGACCGTCCGCGGCCGTGGTGGCGCTCGTGGCGGCGCACCTCGTGAGGCATCCGGATGCGGAGAACGCCGAGTTTTTCTTCCAGCAGCTGGACCTTCACCCGATGCCCGCAACGGCGGAGTATTCCGGCGCCCGCAGAGCGCTCCTGTGCGTTGCGGGAATCAACGGGCTTGACGCCCGGTTGAGGCAGCAGGGTGAGGCCGAGGCTAGGATTGTGGCGGGAGGCTTCCCGGTCTGGCAGAGGATAAAGGACTTCTTCGAGGGGTCCGGCCGCGGAGGAAATCCCGCTTCGATCCTGCCCACACTCGGACCGGTTCCGTTGGACACGATGTACGCGGTCTTCGATCACTACCGCGCCCTGAACCCGAATGCATGGCAGAACTCCAAGCCCCGGGCGCCCGGGGGCTGATCACCGCTCGTGCCCGTAGGGATCAACCTGCGTCTCGATCGCCCTCTGGCGTCGTTCGATGTTCGCCACGACATAGCGCTCGTTCAACTCGTTGAGAACCTCGTCCACGTCCCGCTCCTGAACGTAGTGCGCCAGAGCGTGAGCTCGGAGCACCTCCCAGTAGCCCTCCAGTTCCTGGTTCTCAATGACCACCAAGGCCTCGAGGGCTGCCGCTGCGCTCGCATGGTAATCGTTGAGTTTCTTGGCGACGATCGCCCGTGCATCCGCCTCCATCTCCTGGCATGCAGGGAGCGCATCCCTGTCATGAAGCAGGGCAAGGTTGTCGACCCAGCCCACGATCCCCTTGATGGGTAGCTCCGCCAGGCGCACGTCCTTGTAGGCCGTGTTCGAGGCGATCATGGTCATCGAGCGCGTGAGCGATTCCAGCTGGAGGGCGGTGCGGTCCAGGCTGTCGGCGCCCATGCGCAGCTCGGCATAGGCCTGCGCCCGGTCTCCAAAGGCGGAACGGACGCCTCCCGCCGCTCCGGAGAACGAAACGGAAACGTTCTTGATGTTCCGGGCAAGGGCCAACAATTGCTCGCCGTAGTGCTCGATCAGCCTGTCCCAGGCCTTGATGGCCTCGGCGATCTTTGCGCTCCTGCGGTAGTTCTCGGACACCTGCGCAAGATAGTCGCGGAGGCGCTCACGAATCGCCGATTTGAGCCAATTCTCAATGGCTTCGAGCTTCCCAAGCCGGTTCTCGATCGCGGCCTCCGTGTCCAGCACAGTCTGCATGGACGACTCAAACACCTCCCTTTGCTTCTTCGAGGCGAGGATGCCGAACGGGGGGCGCGTCTCCGAGACCTGTTGTTTTTCCGCGACGAGCCGCTCCAGGGCATCCTTCAATGCGTTCCGGCAAAGGTCGAGGTACGCCTCGTCGCGCAACAACGAGATGACGTCGTCAGGCAGCGACATACCCGATATGTGTGCGGGGCTTCATGGCTGATTAGTGTATCAAAAACAGACCAAAGTCCCTTCTGGTCAATCAGAAAGGCATAAGTATAACCAAGCTGGTACGTTGCTAATGCATTCAGGCACGTGTTTCTTGACGCGATCGACCGCAGGGGGATGATCCGATGCAACCCCCGATTCTTTTATGAAATTCCGAAAGCTCGGCCGGACAGGCCTAAACGTTTCTGAAGTAGGATTCGGCGGGTGGGCCATAGGTGGGAGTTGGGGCCCCCAGAGCGAGACCGCCTCCGTGGGCGCCCTGAACCGAGCTCTCGACCTAGGGGTTAACTTCATCGACACAGCAGCGGGTTACGGTAACGGGAAAAGCGAGGAAATCATAGGCTCAGTCCTAAAAACACGGCGCGACGAGGTCATTGTGGCGACGAAAACGCCCCCTACGGACGGGCCCTGGCCTCCTTCGCCCTATTGCAAGGTTTCCACCCGGTATCCCGAGAAGTACCTCAGGGAGAATATCGAGCAGCGCCTGAGGCACCTTGGGACCGACCGCATCGATATCCTCCAGCTCCACACCTGGACCCGGGCTTGGAACCGCAACCCGGAGGCCTTCGAGGTCCTCCGCAAGATTAAGGCCGAGGGCAAGGTGAGGTTTGTCGGGGTCTCGACGCCCGAGCACGACCAGAACAGCGTCATCGACCTCATGCGGGGCGGCTGGGTCGATGTCGTTCAGGTGATCTACAACATTTTTGAGCAGGAGCCGGCGGCCGAACTGCTTCCCACGGCGGCCGAGACGGGAGTGGGGATTATCGTGCGCGTGGTTTTTGACGAGGGCTCGCTTACGGGCAAGTGGACCCAGGACACGGTGTTCCCTGAAGGCGATTTTCGCCGGAACTACTTCCAGGGCGACCGCCTCGGCCGCGCCGTCGAGCGCGCCCGCAAGGTGGGCTTGGACCTGGAGGGCAGCGGACTGACCCTTCCCCAGGCCGCCCTCAAATTCGCTCTTTCGCACAGCGCGGTCGGAACGGTGATCCCGGGGATGCGAAGCACCGCCCAGGCCGACGCCAACTGCGGCGTGAGCGACTTGGCTGCCCTAAGCCCGGATCTCCTTCGCAGGCTGCACGCGCACAACTGGCTCCGCGGCGTCTGGTACTCCGGGAAATAGCGCATTCAACGGGAGCGGCCCCATGCCGGTGCGCCCCGCTTCGGGGCCGTGCTCTCCTCCCTTGTGCGCTGTGCGAACGAGACCTTCTGCCAGGTACGTCCAGTGCCCGACCACAGCCTGCCGTTCTGGAACACGAGGGCGTCCGAGCAATACCCGCTCTCCCCGCCTCCTTTCCTGAGCATCGAGAACTCCATGGGCTGCACTTCGTAGTCCATTGACTCGCTCCGGCCTCGGCTCGAGGTGGAGCCCACGCTTGGCCGGCCGCCAAGGCCCAGGCTCGACCCTGCGCCAAAGTTGCGAAGAAACTGAAGGCGCTTTCCCACGAGGTCCGCGGCGAACTGGTTCGTCTCGCGATCGCTGTTGGCGTGGAAAATCTTGGTGCCCATGTTGCCGAGAAGCGAATCCGCCAGGGTCCTGCCGTCGCTTCCGCTGCCAAGGGCGGCGGCCAGGCTCGGGTAACTCTGGGTGAGGTATACGCTAGCCGCCCTCGAGGAGCGGGCGGTTGCCTGGAAAAGCGTGTCGTAGCGACTGGTGAAGTGCTGGCACTCATCGGCCCATATGAACAAGGGCCGGCCGAGGCCTCCTGCGTTGTCACAGCGCCTCTCGACCGCCTTCTGGAGGCAATACTTCCAGAGCACCGCGGCCATCCTTCCCACCTCCGACCATTCCTTGACCGGCAGGTCTATGATGACGATGCGGCCGCCTATCACATCCTCCGGGCAAACGGTGGTGCCCGTGCAAAAGAGCTCTCGCATCTTCCCGCGCATCAGCCCTTCGGCCAGCGTCGAGAACATGGCGACGATGCTTCCCCGGGTCTTGTCGCCAAGCGTCGGGAAATGACCCAGCCAGTAGCCGGTGACCTCGTGGCAGTCGATCTCCCAGGGCGTGCCCAGGGCCCGAGCGCGGGCCGCTTCAAGCCTCTGCCAGCACGAGGACTTGGCCCGCCACTCGATCGAGGCCGGCGCCGAGGGATCCGGGGGGGCGCTGCGGATCACATCGAACATGGCGTGCAGGGACACCGGCTCTCCCGCCATCACGAGCACGTCGACGCAGTTGCGGACAAGCGACCTCATGGCCCGTTCCCAGAACGGGTCGCCCCCACGGGAGCGGGCCTCGCCCGAGCCGATCGAGGAAACCTCCATGAAGAGGTTCACAAGGTTCTCCGTGAGTCCGGCGGCAGCCCCGCATCGCAGGGACTCGTAATGCATGAAATTGAACCCCCAGGACTCCTTGCCGCCAAACATCACGAGGTCTGACTCACGGCCCGCCTCCTTGGCGTAGGCCCTCCATAGCAAAGGCTCCTCGGGCTTGGCGCAGAGCACCAACCCGCCGAAGCCTGCGCCAAGGAATGACCGGGCGAGCGTGCGGCCGCTGCCGGAGGTCTTCCCGGAGCCCGTGCCGCCAAAAATGACCGTGCCCTCGCAGGCGTCCTTGATTCGCCAGGTGTCCCTTCCGAGGGCCACCAGGCCCAGCTGGTCGGGCCAGCCAACAATCGGCGGCGTCCCTGAATTCACAGGCTGCGCCCCCCCAGCTCACGCGTCGGAGCCCGCCCTGAGAACATGTAGTCTTCAAAGAGCTGTTCCAAGGGGACCAGGCGATTCCGAGCGGCAATGCCAGCCCCAGGACTCCCGTCAGGGCGCCTGGGGTCGTCCCTCCCGCGCCGCTCGAGCTCTCCCTCGAGAAGGACCCGGGACTGCTCCAATTGCTCCTGGCTCGCGCCTTCCGACACCTGGTCGATCCTTGAAAGCGTGCCCCGCAGCGACACGAGGGGATCGTCGGGTCCTGCCACGGCGATCCGCAGGTGCACCTCGGCAAGCGTGGCCTCAAACTCCCGCACGAGCCACGACGAGGCCGGTGCCGCGAGCATGGGGGGCGTGTGCACCATGCCGAGTTCCGGGTCCCCGGGTGCCTGCCACGGGGCATTGAACGCATCGAGCATGGCTGAATGCCCGTGGGCGGGGTCGAGCGGGGGCGTGGGGAACAGGGCGGCGCCGTAGGGGGTCGCCTTTGCGCGGGCCGCGGCCCCGTCAATCGCCGAGAGTGCTCCGGGGCACCGGCAGCGAAGGCACTCGCGGACGGCGGTCCGCCAGGGTCCCTCGGAGGGAATACCGATCTTCGCCGGCTTATGGAACCCGGGCGAACGGGCCAGTGAAACCTCAATGTGCTCAGCCATGGCCGCGATCACGGCCGGCGGGAGTTCGGCGCCAAGCCGCTCGGCAGAGGGCGGGTGCTCGCCGAGTATTATCCGCTCAAGGAGCCGCAATACCGCTATTCGAGGGGCCTGAGTCGCCGCGATCAGCTTCTGGGTAACGCCCTCCACCGCCAGCTCGGGCTGGTCGTTGCCCCGGACGCTGGCCCGGTACCCGAGTTCACTGAGGGCATCGGCCTGCCGGCGCGTCCAGCCCTGCAGGGCCTTCTGTCCGGACCGCGCAAGGGCACTTGAGTCGATGCAGGTGAGGATTCTCGGGCTCTCTTCGAAGGACGTGAAATTGAGCACGCGCGCATGCACGTGCAGGAAGGGCATAAGCCAGCGGTTGTTCGGCTCCGCGAACTGGCCGGCGAGTAGCCGACGCGTGGCCCGGGAACCCGAAGGGCCCGGATCCCTTGCACAGGCGCCCTCCTCGAGCCGTGCAAGGAAGGCATCCCCGAGGGCGAAGAAGCGCTCCAGCACGCGGCGGTCACCGGCGACGAGCGCAAGGGCCGAAACGCTTGGGTCGGCAACCTGGACGAAATCGTAGGCGGCGTAGCGCCTCTGGGGCCTGGAATACTCGCGCGGCAGCGGACGGTGCGCCTGCACGTTGCCGAGGTCGTAATGGCTGGCGCCAAATCCGCCGACCCAGGGGAATGAGGCGTGGTAGAGTTTCCTCCAGCGCTGCAGGTCGAGGCTGCTGGAGAGCTCCGCTAGATCCCTTGAAAGGGCACCGGTGCAATAGGGCTTGGGAAAGGGCGCAACGACCGCGGGGTCGGCACCCAGTAGGAACCGGTGGTAATGGGAGTGGTGGCTGGAGTGCGCAGCGAGGGGGAACGGGTAGGTGCTCCTGTCCATGGCATTGGGTCCTAGTGTGGGGGGCCGCTGGTATAGCTCGTGTTGCGCGTCACCCGGTCTGAGCGTTTCGTGGCGGCGGAGTCGTCGCTGAGCACCACGCCGACAGGGGGCAGGCCGATCGGGAAGGTGATCGCGACCGGGACGGCCGCAAGGTACTGGGAGTTTCCGGGCTGGGTTGCGGTCACGGTGACCATGCCTGTGGACCCGCTTGGGGTCAGTTGGGCGCCGTCTAGCGTGGCGGGCCCGGAGTCGAGCGTCAGGGCGACGGGCAGCCCGCTCGTGGACGATGCGGAGATCGCGAAAGCGGGTGAGCGCGTCGAAATCCCGGCGGGGGAGACCGCCGAAATGGTCTGCGGCAATAGGGACGTAAAACTGGCCAGCAGGGAGCGGTTTGCGCTCATCACGATGGACACGGTCGGCGCCGAGGAGACCAGGTCACCCGTCCAGCCCGCGAACGCGCTGCCTGGGCCTGGCGTAGCGACTGCGGTCGCCTGGGCGCCAGGCGGGTAACTGCCACCGCCGGTAACGGAGCCCCCTGACGATGCGGACAGGGAGAGCGTAAAGAAGGCGGGTCCCACGCTTACCGTGGCCGAGGCGGTTGGGGACGGGCTGTAGTTTGTGTTGCCCGTGTCTACGAGCGTGACGGTGAAGGTGCCGGGACTAGGGAATGCGGCCGATTCGGATCCCCCGTTTCCCGATGCCGAGCCACCCCACGAATAGTTGCCGGTGGCTCCGCCCGAGCCTGAAAACACGACGCTTTGTCCCGCCGTGATCGAGGCCACAGCCGGTGTGATCGAAGGGGGGCCCTGGGTCGCCTTCGCGACGGCAAGCCAGCGGCTCTGGGTCGCTGACAGGCCGTTCGTGCCGACTGCCGTCGCCCGGATCACAACGGTTCCCGCCACAGAGGGAGGATACATGACGGACTCCGTGTCCACCGGGTTCATGGGGCGGATGTTCTGGAAAATGTGAAACCAGCTGTTGCCATTGTCCGTCGAGGCATCGATCGCGACAGAAGCCAGGGAGCCCACACCTGCGGGTTTAGCCGCGGTAACACCCAGATGGACGGCCTGAAATAGGGTCGCGGTCGCGGGCGCCGAGAGGGTGACCGAAGGTGGTGTTGCCAGGAGAGGCGTCGGCGTGGGTGTGGGAGACGGCGTGGGTGTAGGCGTTTGGGTCGGTGTGGCCGTGGGGGAGGGCGTGGGTGTCGGAGAAGGAGTCGGCGTAGGCGCTGGGGACGGTGTCGGCGTGGGTGTAGGGGACGGCGTTGGGGAAGGTGTCGGTGTGGGGGTGGGAGAAGGGGAGGGGGTCGGCGTGGGCGAGGGCGTTGGGGAAGGAGTCGGCGAAGGCGTCGGCGTAGGCGTTGGGGACGGTGTCGGCGTGGGTGTGGGAGAGGGCGTAGGCGACGGTGTGGGGGAGGGCGTTGGGGAAGGAGTCGGCGTGGGCACCGGTGCTCCTCCCCCGCCGGAATCCAGAGTATTGGTGGTGACCGCGCTTACGGGGTTAGATGCAACCTTTGCGGTAAAAAACCAGAAACGAAGGGTGTAGGAGCCCGGAGCAATACCACCGATGTTCCAGGTGGCATGCAGATTTCCATCGGCGGGTGATCCGCTCGCGCCCGTAATGTGAATCGAGAGCTTGATATTCGAGACGGAGCCGGCGCCGGTGACGGCCACACTGGGAGTAGTCCCGGAAGCGGTGAGTGTGACCTGGCCGGCCAGGTTTCCAAGGGGATCGACCAGGTCGACCTGCCCGGGGAAGCTGGTCGTCCCCATGGGGTCGTCGTCGCAGGTCCAAAACACTCCGATGTTCAGGGTGTAGCCGCCGGTGCCGACCACGATGGACTCGGACGAGAAGGATCCGGATTGGGCCCGCAGCGCAATGGGAAGCCCGCTGGCAAGGACGAGGAGTGCCATCAGGGTGATCCGTCGTGCGTCCACGGTCGTCATGGGCGCGAGCAGATCATTAAAACAGATAAGACGACAAGTCTAAAAGTGTGTTATTTCCCTTCCTATCTCCCTTGGCCCGATCGCATGCCTCCAACGATGATAAAGGTACCGTCCAGACCGATAAGCCAGCGTAGCTGCGCCCTTAGCGGGGCGCTGGCCCTCCAGGGCGGAACGTAGCCGCTGCCCGGGTGGAGCGAGATTCCCGCAACGCGCTCGGGCAGTCCTAGGGCATGGGCCGCCCAATGCAGGGGGTTCCAGTCGCCGAACCACCAGGGAGGGACGCCCCCCTCGGGGGTGGCGGGCATCGCGATGCATTTCCTGAAAAGCCACGGGCCCTCGGCGGGGGCAAAGACGACATAAAAGGGCGGCAGGTTCCGAAGCTCGTGCCTGGGCAAAATGGGCCGCTCGGGAAACGACACGTTCGTGGTGCGCCCGCCCTGGCCCTCGGAGTAGGACACCTCGCGCGCAACCCGGCTGCTTATGAGGAGCGAGCTCTCCTCGGCGCACTCCTCGGTTGCGGCCTGGCATATCCACCGGTTGCGCAGGTTCGCGATCAGGGGGGCGGCGCGCTCCTTGCCGCCGAGCTTTAGCCAAACGGCGTTTTGTGACTGAGTGGCCGCATAGACAGCGCCCCTTGCCTCGCGCACGATGTCCACCTCGCAGTCCGCGCGCACGGCATGCCTCTGCCACTCGTCCTGCTCCACGAGGATCACGTTCCTGTTGAGCCAGTCCGGGTGGTCCTGGCGCCGGTCGAAGCGCTCGAGGACCACCTGGTAGGCCAGTGTCTTGATCAGTGTCGCGACATACCGGCGCTGGACGGAGAACTTCTGCGGAACCGCAAGGCACACAACCTTCCCGAACTGGATATCGCGAAGGTCGAAGGTGCTGTCCGTGCAGAACACCTCGGCAATCTCGGGCTCGGCGAAGGGAATCAGGAAATTGTAGAGTGTGCTGCGGACTCCTCCCAGCTGCTCGGGCGGCTGGTTCCAGTAGTTGTTCTCGAGCTGGAACCTCGCCTCGGCAAAGGCCTCGTTCGCTGCAAGCTGCGGGTGGTCGCCCGTCGCCTTTTGCAGGAACTGGCGGTAGCTCTCGGGCACCGTCAGTATATCCAGGATTCCCAGCAGGCTAGGGGGCCGGCGCGAGCGCGTCCCTGACCGTTGGGCCTCTCCCTCCACGGCCCGGACAAGCCGGATGCCCCAGGCGATCTTGTCGCGCGCCTGAGGAATGAAGAATTCGTCGCGGCTTGACGCCTCCTCGACCGAGAGGCCGGTCTCGACGATCATTTTCGCGTAGGTATCGGCCGGAACCTCGTCCATGGAGAGCAGGTTCAAACGCACCGGCGGACTCCATCCGGCCGGTGCGAACGGGGGGCGCGTCCGGAGCAGGCAGAGGTCCTCCTGCCTCCCGTAGTGGGCCAGGAGCGCCTGCACGGCCTGCCATTCGCTGCCCTTCTCCCCGCACACGAATCCGCCCCAGGGGGGCACCTGGTACCGAGCGCGCCTGCACCGGTCCGACGCCTGCTGCAGCGCCTGGGTTCGCCGCTCTTCCTGGCCCCGCAGGAGCTCGATCTGAAGATCCAACGGAGCCGCCTCTGGTCGCGTGTTTCCAGCCCGAGCCGGGGCGGCGCTTCCCCGCTCGGCCAGGTTGCGGGCCAGGGACAGGCGCTCGAGCTCGATCTGTGTCAAGTGGGACTGCTCCTGGTGGCGCCGCCTTACCTGCGCAAATTCGCGGGCCATGGGGCTCCCCGCCCAACGGTCCCGCTCGACGCCGCACTCGTTCACGCAGAGCGAATGAAGCCTCGGGAGGATGCAGGAGAGCGTCTTGCCCGAACCGGTGGCGCCTGTGACCAGGCCGCCCCGGCAGCCTGCGTTCCGGTCCACCCTTATCCCTGCGAAAGCGTACATTGCTCCGGAGTGTTTTAGATAGACGGGCCTTCTCTGCTTCGGGCCCAGGATCAGGTGGGCGGCCATTGCCCAAGACGCAGGCCAGACGCACCACAAGGCTTGATCAAGGGCGCGGGTCAACCCGTCGGGCTGCCGTCCCTTAAGGGGCGGGAAAGGCCGGTGGACGGCATGCAGCACGCCCGACCTCTGCAGGAGGTGGGCGAGGTACGCCGCGCTGGCCGCAATCGCGATCGCCTCGGCTATTCGTCCAAGGACGTACCTCGCGTAGAGGGCCCGGGTCATGCCCGGACCTCATGTTAACGCTATATATTAGACAAGTCTAAAAATACCGTCCTCTGGCGGATTTGGCTCAGTGCCAGCGCCCGCCGCGCCACGCCCATCCGCGGGCGCCCCGGGCCCATCCGCCCGAGACCCAAGCCGCACCGTGGAAGGGCCTGTGAGAGTAATGCCCTGCGGTCCAGAACCATCCGCCGTGCCAGCCCCAATAGCCGCCGATCCAGACGTAGTCGGGATAGGGGCAGGCAGGCACGTATTCGACAACGGGAGCCGGGGGTTCCTGGTCCACGACAGTGCCTTCGGCCATGTCCGAGACAGGAGGAGGGGGTGTTGAGGGCGAGGGGGCCACCGCCGGGGCGGGAGGCTGCTGAGGCGCGGGAGGCGTCTGGGACTGTGCAGCCGATGCGCCGCCGATCGTCCATGTGTCATTTACCCAGACCCAACCGCCATTCGACTGCGCCCAATGCCCGGCCACCCACATCGCGCTGGGCGACGGGGGAAGCTCCCAATGGCCGGCGAGCCAGACCCACCGCTGCGCGCTATTGGACCAATGGCCGGCAATCCAAACATAGCCGGGACCCGGGGCGACAGTGACCTGTTCGCCCTCGGCCCTAAGGGGGGCCTCATAGGCGACAGACTGAGTGTAACCCGATGAAGGATAGTAATATCCATATGCCGGATAATAGAGAGGCACCGCCAGATTGAGGCGGAAGCCGACATAGGCTTGGGCACGGGCGGGGGCAAAGAGTGCAAGGGCCGCCGGAACAAGAAAGAGGGCCTTAGAGTTCATGGGTTGTGTTATGGTATGACGCTACAGGGTAGACAAAGGATGCACCCCGTATGTTCCAGCGGCCGAGCGGCCGCCGGCCTTAGAGAACCGTGCGCAGTAGGGGCACCCGGCGGGCAAGGTCCGCCACAAGGAAGCTCCCCAATAGCCCCAGGGTGGTCAGAATCGCCACCTTGAAGAAGGGGTCGATCCCGAGGGGCCGCAACAGCACCGTGAAGAGCACGAGCACAACCGGGTGAAAAAGGTACACGCCAAAGGAGCGAGCGGAGAGCCAGCGGGCGAAGCGGGTGGGCGTGTCCAGCCTGCCCGAGCAGAATGAGAGCGCTCCGAGGGCGATGCAGGTCCCGGTTATCTGCTCCCAGGCCGCGAAGCTCAAGGCGTGGACGTTCCAGCCGCCGACGAGCTCCTTTAACTGAGGCGTGCCGAGCATGCCTGCGCCGACTAGCGTCGCGACGAGCGCGATGGGCCCCAGGAGGATCCCCGCCCAACCGGCGCGCCGGGCGAGGCCCGAGCGCGCGAGCGCCTGGAGCCAGCCTCCGTGCGCCGCGGCCACACCGACCGCGAAGGCGAGAAGGTACTGCGGGAAGTAGCACAACTGCATGTTCATCACGGACTGGCCGATCGGCTGCACCGTGCGAACAAGGAAGGTCGCCGCGGCAAGAACCAGCGCGGAGAGCGCGACCGCGAGAAGCCTGGGAGGCTTCGCTCCGGGTCCGTTGCCCTCGCCCCGGGAAGGGCGCAGGGAGCGCCAAGCGGCAAGCACCCCCGAGAATATCAGGAGCGCGGCGGCGAACCACATGGGGCCGCTTCCGCCAAGGAACCTGAGTTTTACCAGGTAGTGCAGGTACGCTTGGCTCCGGGAACCGTAGTCGTCGCCCGAAGGGTTGATGACAATGTTGATCAGCGGGTTGAGCGCCACCATGTAGAAGAGGGTCGGCACCCCGAGCCTCACGAGGCGCTCGCGCATGAACCCGGCCGCCCCTCTCCGCGCCAGGGATCCCACGGCGAAGAATCCGCCGATCAGGAACAGGAGCCCCATGAAGAAGGACTGGAGGTGCGCCTGCCAGAGGATGAACATGAGCCGCGTGATCTCGTTAGGATCG
>Ga0302146_10001817_pt1 | contig 12232 bp, 7 predicted proteins | sample I_Bog_E3_1_FD_193578 | JGI IMG/M metagenome (GOLD analysis project Ga0302146, IMG submission 193578) | Peat permafrost microbial communities from Stordalen Mire near Abisko, Sweden - I_Bog_E3_3 | ecosystem: Environmental > Terrestrial > Soil > Wetlands > Peat | place: Sweden: Abisko, Stordalen...
ACCTCCGCACATCACCGCCCGGATTCTCTCCGCCCAACCCACACGCACCTGTCGAAGCTTCGGAAAAACGCGCACCTAACTCCGCGTTCCGTCCCTCTTCTCCAAACCTCGCCTTATCCCGCGTCCGGTTTTGGAAACCTCGTACCACTCTCCATTCCAGCATCCATGCGGTTTCCCCGCTCTTATCCACTCTTCCACGCACAACGACTGCTACTACGGTCTATACCTCCTCTTTCATGGTGGTTTTGTAGAAGCATTCTCGCCGCACTTGAAACCCTCAGCACGAAGCCGTCGCAGCGCCTCCCCGCATCGCACAAGACACCCCCTGAAATTCACAGGCCGCAACCCTCGCACGAAACCCCTCGCACGCCCTAGAATCGGGTAGAACATCCATCGGCCTGCGCGCAGCTTCCATGCGCTGCCAACAGGGGAGTCACACCATGCCCACCGCAACCCTCGCCGAAGAATCCAGCGCCGCCGAAAAAGGGAGAGCCAACACCGTGCCCACTGCCGCCACCACTGAACCCGCCACAGGCAACCTGGAGATCACCGTCTCTCGCGCCGAGCTGCTCCGCGAACTCACCGCCGCGCAGTCCGTCGTCGAACGCAAGACGACCATCCCCATCCTCTCGAACTTTCTCTTCGAAGCCGCCGACGGCACGCTCACCATCACCGCCACAGACCTCGACCAGTCGCTGCGCACCAGTTGCGCGGCGAAGGTGAAGAAGCCCGGCGCCTGCACCATACCCGCGCGCAAACTCTACGACTACATCAAGCTCCTGCCCGATGGCGACATCTCCATGAAGCTCATGGACAACCACTGGGTGCAGATCCGCGCCGGCCGCTCCAACACCAAGATGGTTGGCATGGCCCGCGCCAACTTCCCCCAGGTAGCCGAGTTCCCCTCCGCCGGCGCCTTCAAAATCTCCGCGCCGTCACTCGCCAACATGATCGCCAAGACCATCTTCGCCATCTCGAACGAAGAGTCGCGTTACACACTCAACGGCGCTCTGCTCGTCCTCAAATCCGAGTCCATGGCGATGGTCGCGACCGATGGTCACCGCCTCGCGCATATCGAAAAACTCGGCGAGTCGCTCGCCGGCATCTCCGGCGAAAAGAAGACACTCATCCCGCGCAAGGCGCTCAGCGAGATCTCCAGCCTGCTCGCCAATACCGAATCCGAAACGATCGAGTTTGCCGACGACGACCAGACCCTCTTCTTCCGCGTCGGCGGCCGCGTCCTCACCAGCCGCAAGCTCACCGGGCAGTTCCCCAACTACGAGGCCGTGCTGCCCCGCGACAACACCAAGTTCGTCATCGTGCGCAGCGAAGACCTGATGGCCAGCATCCAGCGCGTTGCGCAATTCGCCGACGAGCGCTCCGGCGCCATCAAGATCCGCCTCGAGCAGAACGAGCTCAAACTCTCCGCATCCTCCACCGACGCCGGCGAGAGCGAAGACATCATCGAGACGCCCTACAACTACGACCCGCTCGTCGTCGGCTTCAACAGCCAGTACCTCATCGACTTCCTCCGCGCCACCGGCGAAACCGGCGAGGTCCGCCTCGAGTTCAAGGACGCGCAGTCCGCCGGCCAGATGCGCCCCGAGGACTCGAACGACGAGGTCAAGTACCGTTACATCCTCATGCCCATGCGCATCTGAGGGTCCTGCGCGGACGGCGGGACGCGCTTCGCGCACCACCATCCATGAAGTGTCATCTCGACCGAAGCATGACAGTTTCATCGTCATGCGAAGTGGAGAGACCCTGTATTTGTCGTTGCCTGTTCTTCCTCTGCGCCCTTTGCCCCTTCCTTTGCGGGTCCTGAGCTCGCCGAAGGATGAGTGAGCGCTTTTGCGGTTGTCTGTTCTTCTCCCGCACCACCGCTCACAACCTGATCACAATCCCCCCACCAAACTCCTGCAGGCTTTCACTCGTCCCGCCGATGCTGCCCACAGCTTTGCCGCCTCCGTACTCCGCGCGCACATCCACATGCGGAAACACCGTCCAGTCCACACCGCCCTGCACCTGGTAAGCAAAGTTCAGCGCGCGGTTGGCCTGCACACCGTAGTTCGTGCTCGCCCCGCCGGCCTCGGCCTGTATGTACGGCTTGATCGGCAGGATCGGTGGCGTAATCGCCAGCCGCATCCCCACCAGCCCGCCGCGCAACTGGTTGCCGAACGCGTTACTGTTGCCGCTGGACTGCACAAAGAACCGCGCATCGCCGCCGATCTTGATCGGCCCTGCGCCAATAAAGTTGTCATAGCCGCCCACGGTCCCGCCCCAGGCTGTAAAGCTGTTGCGGCCGGCCACAGCGCCCAGGTTGCCGCCACTTCCCATCACATATAGCCCCAACTGCGCCCGGCCCGCGCCGCACACCGCCACCCACACCACGCACAACCCCGCAATCCGCCTGACCATCGGAACACCTCCCGGAAGTAGCCACAGTCTACCGTCCCTGCGCAATTCCTCCGCGGCCTTTGCGCCTTCCTTCGCGGATCCTGAGCTTGCCGAAGGATGCGTGAGCGCTTTTGCCGTCGCCTCTCCTCTAATCTCAACCTCTCTACGCTCTAAGCTCCTCAAGACCCGCTACCCTATCGGTCGCCTCACGACCTAATTCCTGTCAAGCCCCCTGCGACCTTCTAAATCGTCTAACTCATTGCAAAATAGATGAAATAAAGATTGCAAAAACTTGGCGTAGTTATATTGTCCGTTCTGCTATTCTTAACAAGTAGGGTTAAGGAAGAGAAGTTCCCAGGGCTGCAACCGGCACAAGCCGCTTGCAGCTTTTGCTTTGCCTCAAAGCTCAATAGCTCAGAGCTCGAAGCTCAATAGGAACCCGCCTTAGCTCAAAACTCACAGACTCAGAACTCTTAACTCAACAAAAACCAGCACCTAACCCCAGGAGAATCAATACTTTGAAAATAAAGTCTCTATCATCAATACTTTGCCCCCGAAGTCACCCGCTAAACCGCTGATTCCAGAGACCCTCCGGAAAATCATAGTAGGGGGTACCCCCTTATGCCAGCGGATCGACGCTGGTATCTACCAGCCTCCGCCGAGCGCGTTGTATAGCTGAACCAGCGACAGCGCCTCCTGCTGACGCGATGTCTCGAGCGTGAGCTGCGCGCTGTAAAGGTTCGCGTCATTAGTCAGCACTTCGAGATAGCTGACCGATCCTGCGTTGTAACGCAGCCTCGACAGGCGCACCGCATCCGTGGCTGAGACCACCAGCTTCTCCTGCTGCTCGCGGTCTTCGCGTGTCCTGCTGTAAGCCACCAGCGCATTCGACACATCTCGCAGCGCGCCGGCGATGGTCTGCTGGTAGGTGTCGAGCAGCTCCTGATGCGTGGCCTTGGCGAGGTGCAGGTTGCTGGTCAGCTTGCCGCCCTCAAAGATGTCCTGCGTTGCGGTGCCGATTGCATAGGAGTAGAGGTTCTTGCTCTCCACCAGGCCCTTGAGCTGGCTGCTGGAGACGCCAACCGTATCGCTCAGCGAGAGCTGCGGGAAGAACGCCGCGCGCGCCACGCCGATGTTGGCATTGGCCTGCACCAGCAACTCCTCCGCGCGGCGAACGTCAGGTCTGCGCTCCAGCAGGTCTGAGGGCAGACCGACGGGAACATCCACCGGATGCGGCGCATTGGCGATGTCGTCTCCTCGCGCGATGGTTCCCGGCGAACGGCCCAGCAGCAGGCTCAGGCTGTTCTCCTGCTGCTCGATCTGGCGCTGCAGGTCAGGAATCTGCGCCTGCGCAGTGTAGTAAAGCTGCTCGGCCTGGCGAACGTCCACCATCGACACCGAACCGCCCTGCTCCAGATTCCGCGTCAGGTCGAGCGACTGCTTGCGCGCATCGAGCGTCTGCTGAGTAATCGCCAGCTCGGCGTCCAGCGTGCGCAGTTGGTAGTAGCTGGTCGCGACGTTCTCCACCAGCGTGCTGTAGGTGGTCTGCTGCGCCCACTGCGTGGCACGAAGCTCGGCGCGTGCGGCCTCGGTCTGTCGGCGATAGTAGCCCCAGAAGTCCAGGTTCCACGCCACGGAGGCGCTGAATCCGCCGCTGTAGATGTTGGTATGAGCTTGGTTGTTACTGCTGCTATTGCTGTTGGACGAGTTGTTGTTGAGCAGACCTCCGGGAAGAGTGACAGCATCGTAGCTGCCACCTAAGCTCACCGTGGGTAACTGGCCGGCTTTGGTCACGCCTACGTCCGCCTGCTCTTCCAGCACGCGGTCAGCGGCGATCTTCACGTCGTAGTTGTTCTTCAGCGCCTCGTCGATCAGCCCCTGCAGCACCGGATCGGTGAAGACGGCCTTCCAGTTCTCGGCGCCGAGCGGAGCAGCGCTGGACGCAGGAGCAATCTCCGGCGCCAGCATGCCGCGATAACTCGCCGGCGTGTTCACCACCGGACGATTGTAGTTAGGACCGGCTTTGCATCCGGCGAGCAGAGTGGTCGCGAGTAGCGCGAAGTATAGAGAGGAACGTCTCATCGCTGTCCCTCCTGTCCATGGTTGTCTGCTGGCTGCTTCGGGTCTCTCGGCGGTCCAGCATCGTGGTCGGAGTCGAGCCCCGCATTGTGCGTCTTACTGAAGCGCTGCGCGACGCGCTCGGCGATGGAGAAGGTAGTGGGAACAAGGAAGATCGCCAGCACTGTCGCTGCCAACATGCCGCCGATAACGACCGTGCCCAGAATCTGCCGGGAGACGCCGCCTGCTCCAGACGCGAACCACAGTGGCACGCAGCCCAGGATGAAGGCAAACGCCGTCATCAGGATGGGACGGAACCTCAATCGCGCAGCGCCCATCGCTGACTTGAAAATGGTTTCGCCCTTGGTGTATTCATCTTTCGCGAACTCGACGATCAGGATGGCGTTCTTGGCCGAGAGGCCAATCAGCATCACAAGGCCAATCTGCGCGTAGACATCGTTCTCGAGGTGCCGCAGCGTAAGGGCGAGATAGGCACCGAAGATAGCAACTGGTGTGCTCAACAGCACGCCGAACGGCAAAGACCAGCTTTCATACTGAGCAGCAAGGATGAGGAAACACAACAGGATGGAGATGCTGTAGACGACCCACGCAGGTATCGACTGCTGCGCCTTGTGCTCCTGGTAGCTCATACCGGAGTAATCCATGCCCATGCCCTTGGGCATCGTCTGGGCGAAGGTCTGTTCCAGCAGCGCCATCACCTGGCCTGAGCTGACGCCGGGAACAGCAACGATGGTAATCTGTGCGGCTTCGTACTCGTTGTAGCGGGTCGTAAACTCCGGGCCTGTCGTCCGTCTGACGGTAGTTACAGCCGAGAGTGGGACACGGTTTCCGTTTGCCGCAGTAACGTAGAACTGTCCAATATTGTCGATGTTCGTACGGTAGTCTCCTTCGGCTTCGACGTACGTCTGCCACTGGCGGCCGAAGCGGTTGAAGTAGTTGACTAGCGAGCCTCCCATGAAGGCTTGCAGCGTCGTATACACGTCAGAGAGCTGGACCTGCTGTTGCGCTACCTTCTCTCGATCCACGTCGACATAGAGTTGTGGTACTGCTGGATAGTAGGTCGGTATGGCTGCGGCGATCACATCCTTATGCTGGCTGAGCGCGCCGAGATATTTGTAGACATTCTGCGTGAGAAACTGCGGATCGCTGTTACCAGAGCGGTCTTCGAGCACGAGCGAGACGCCGCCCGAACTGCCCAGGCCCGGAATCGCCGGCGGAGCGAAGCTGAAGGCAAGACCCTGCTTGATGCCGCCGAGATTCTTGGCCAGGTTCTCCTGAATAGCGGTGAACTCTTCGTCCTTGGACTTGCGCGCGCTCCAGTCCTTGAGAGTGACAAAGTAGAAGGCGTTGTAGCTGCTCTGGGTAAAGCTGAGCAGGCTGAAGCCTACGACGGAGGTGACGGACTCAACGCCGGGAACCTTGTGCAGCGCATTCTCCACATCCTGCGAGGCGGCAGTCGTACGCTGCAGGGAAGAACCCGCCGGAAGTTGCAGCGCGACGAAGGCATAGCCCTGATCCTCCGTCGGCAGAAAGCCGCCTGGGATGGCCTTGCCGAGCAGCAGAACACCCGCGCTGAGTGCGGCGATGATGATGACAGCGACGATGGACTTGCGCACCAGCCAACCTGCTCCACTGACGTAACCGTTTGTGGCCCGCGCGAAGACGCGGTTGAACCACTCGAAGAAGCGGCCGAGCAGACCTTTCTTCTTTTCGTTGTCTCTGGGCTTCAGCAGCAGAGCGCAGAGCGCCGGGCTGAGCGTGAGTGCGTTGAACGCCGAGAACAGCACGGAGATCGCAATCGTGACGGCGAACTGCTGATACAGCCGGCCTGTAATGCCAGGGATGAAGGCTGTGGGGATAAAGACAGCAGCGAGGATCAGAGCGATGGCGATGACCGGACTCGCGACCTGCTCCATAGCCGCGTAGGAGGCCTCGGTCGGCGTCATGCCGTCCTCAATATGCTTCTCGACAGCCTCCACCACGACGATGGCATCGTCCACCACCAGGCCGATAGCCAGCACCAGTCCGAAGAGTGAGAGCGTGTTAATGGAGAAGCCCAGCAGCGGAAAGACCATGAACGTGCCGATGAGCGAAACTGGTACAGCCAGCAGCGGGATGAGCGTCGCACGCCAGCCCTGCAGGAAGATATAGACAACCAGGATGACCAGCACCAGCGCAATCGCCAGCGTGACGAGAATCTCGTGGATGCCCGCGTTCACGGCGGCGGTGGTGTCCAGAGCGACATGGTAGGCCATGTCCGGCGGGAAGCTCGGCGCGAGCTGATCCATGCGCGCACGCACCTGCTTGGCGGTCTCGACTGCGTTGGAACCGGGAAGTTGATAGATCGCCATGATGGCGGAAGGCTTGGAGTTGTAGCGGCCGGCAAGGTTGTAGGTCTGCGCACCGAGCTCGATGCGAGCGACATCCTTCAGGTGTAGCGTGGATCCGTCAGCATTGGAGCGCAGGATGATGTTCCCAAACTGCTCCGCGGTGACGAGACGGCCCTGGGTGCGGACGGTGTAGGTGAACTCCTGGCCGCTAGGCACGGGTTCTCCGCCGATCTGGCCGGAGGGATTGACCGTGTTCTGCGTCTGCAGTGCCTGCGTAATCTGCGGAATGGAGACGCCAAGACGGGCAAGCTGGTCAGGATTGACCCACACCCGCAGCGCATACTGACCGGCCCCGAAGACCTGCACACGTGCTACGCCCTTCACTCGGGTGATGTCGTCAACCAGATTGATGTAGGCGTAGTTGGCAAGGAAAGTGCCGTCGTAGGTGGAGTTAGGCGAAGAGACGGAGAGCAGCATCAGTGGCGAGCTTAGCGACTTTTGCACCGTCAGCCCGGCCTGCTCCACCTGCGTGGGAAGTTGGCTCTGTGCCTGGTCCACGCGCAACTGCGAGAGGATCTGATCGGTATCGGAGTTCGTGGCTACGTCGAAGTCCACCGTCAGCTGGGTAACGCCGTTTGATGCGTTGGTGGACTGCATGTAGTTCATGTTGTCCACACCGTTCATCTGCTGCTCGATTGGTGTGGCAACGGCCTGCTCCAGGGTCTTGGCATCGGCACCGGGATACGTGGCCTGCACCAGGATCTCGGGCGGCACGATGTTCGGAAACTGCGCTGTAGGCAGCGAGAGCAACGAGACGAAGCCACCGATCACCATGAGGATGGCGATGACCATGGCTACGATCGGCCTGCGGATGAAGAACTTCGAGATCATGCTAGTTCCCTTGCGGAGCGGCTGAGACCGAAGTCGCGGTATCGGGCTGGGTAGAGACCTTCATGCCGTCCTTGAGCTTATCGAGGCCTTCTGTGACAACCGTCTCTCCACCGCTGAGGCCGGAGGTGATGATGATCTGCGGGCCGATCTGCGCGCCAAGCTGCACTGTACGGACGTGAACGGTGCCGTCAGCACCGACCACGTAGATCTGGCTCATCCCCTGAAAGTCGGCAACGGCGCGCTGAGGCACGAGTACGGCATTGGGAAGTACACCGGTATCGGCTGTAATCTTGCCGAACTGGCCCGGACGCAGCAGGTTGCCGGGATTGTCAAAGCCGGCCGCGAGCCGGATGCTGCCGGTCTGCGCGCTCACCGAGCGGTCGACGAAGATGATGTGGCCGATCTCGGGATAGACCTGGTTGTTAGCCAGCGTCAGATGCAGCGGAATGGCATTGCCGCTGTTGAGTAGGTCGGACTTGCCCCGGCCCTTGGCCTGTGCAGAGAGCGTGAGGTACTCCTGCTCAGAGATGTAGAAGTACACCTTAATCGGGTTCACCTGCGAGACCGACGTGAGCACCGAAGAGGTGCTCACGAGGCTGCCGACCTGCAGCGCGGCTTGACCGGCGATGCCGTCAATCAGTGAGCGAACGTGTGTGAACCCGAGATTCAGTTGGGCCGCATCGACGTTGGCCTGCGCGGTGGCGACAGCGGCCTTATCGGCGGCTTCCGTCTGGACCTCGGTATCCAGCGTGCTCTGCGCGATGGCGTGTTCCTGCGCCAGCGGGGTATCGCGAGCGACGTTGATGGCGGCGAGTTGCAGATTGGCCTGGGCCTGCGCAAGCTGTCCCTTGGCCTGGTCGAGCGTAGCCTGTAGCGGGCGCGGGTCGATCTCAAACAGCACTTGGCCCTTGTGGACCTCACTACCCTCCTTATAGTCCTGGCGGATGAGGTAGCCGGAGACCTGCGGCTGAATCTGCGCGTTAACATAGCCGTCCGTGGTGGCGACCCACTCGCCGGTCACCGGAACGTCCTGCTGGACAGCCGTGGCCACCAATACAGGAAGTGCCCCGCCAGGCCCACCCGCTCCCGGCGGCGGGCCCGAGGGCTTGCAGCCGCTCAGCAGCAGCGAGGCAACAATCGAACAGACACCCAAAACGCCCACACCTGGCAGGCTCTTGCAACATGACATGGAGAAAGTCCTCAAGACTTCTTTAGATGCCCGTCAGGGAATTAGGATGGAGAAATTTCCCGGTCCATATCCATAGCATCCAGCTTCCACCGCAGCGTATCGTGAGGGGGTGCACGGAACCAGGCCACAATCCGAGGAGTTGAACCTCGCGGTCGCCCCGCAGACTCTCGACTCTGAGTCCGGATTGCCCGCGAGGCTGGTCGACGAACTCTGGCTCGCTGCCGAAGCCGCCAGCATGGATCTGAGCCGCGACGAGTTCGAACAGGTCCTGCTCGCAGTCGGCGTAAAGCATCACTTCGGTCTCGCCCCGGAGGTCGCGCTCACGGCGGCAAGACAGGAGAGCTTCCTGCGCGCGTTGCAGCTTCGTGATCTCGCGCTGGCGCAGGCCTGCGCCCTGGGACGGGACCCAGCCTGGCAGCAGTTTCTCGCGCGCTTCCGCGAGCCGCTCACCCAGGCAGCGATTGCCATCACGCGCTCCAGCTCACTCGGCCCAGAGCTGGCCGACTCGCTCTACGCTGATCTATTCGGCCTCCGCGAGCATGATGGGATCCGCAAGTCGCCGCTCGCCTCCTACTCCGGACGCGGCTCGCTGATGGGCTGGCTGCGCGCCTCGCTGGCGCAGCGCTTCGTCGACCACCATCGCCGTACGCACCGCGAAGAGCCACTCGAAGACGATGCCGGCTTCGCCGCCACCGAATCCACGCCCACACCGCCGCCGGAAGAACTCGCCGCGCTCAGCCGTTCCCTTGCCGCCGTACTCGAAGATCTTCCGGCCGAAGACCGCTTCCTGCTCGCGTCGTACTTCCTCGATCAGCGAACGCTCCAGCAGATAGCGCAGGTGCTACGCGTGCATGAGGCGACCATCAGCCGCAGGCTCAAGCGCCTGACTGTGCATCTGCGCGAGCAACTCTTAAAGAACCTGCACGCAAGCGGCATGAGCCGGCGCGCCGCGGAAGAAGCGTTGGGCACTGACCCGCGTGACCTAAGCGTGAATCTTCGCTCGGTGTTGCAAGCTTCCGCGACTCCCGCGTTCTCATTAAAGGAGGCCAAGTCCGAGTCCCGATGAGCGAACGTCTCCAATCCGGCCTGCACCTTGATGCAGAGATACTCAACGCCTTCGCCGAAGGCGCTTTGCCCGCGTACGAGCGCGAGCAGGCGCTCGCGCACCTCGCCGTCTGCGCGGACTGCCGCGAGATCGTCTTCCTCGCGGAACAGGCTCAACCGGTGCCCGCCGCCGACACGCAAGCCGAGTCACGCTGGCAGCGCTGGCTACGTTCCGCGCCCATGTTCGGCATTGGAATTGGCGCGGCAGCCCTGGCTGGCGCGCTGATCTTCGCGCTCACACTCCGGACGCACCGCGCCGCGCCGCCCACGGTCGCGCCTCAGACAGCGAGCGCGCACCTGCCCGCCCCGTCTTTGCAACCTGAGCCGGCACCTTCCAAAGTCGCACCGCCGCCGAGGTCGCTGCGCGTCCACCCCCCGGCGGTCAATGCTCTGGAGCCATCGCCGCTGTACAAGCCGGTCCCTCAGCCGCCGACCGTGGATAGCAGGAGCCGCGAGTCGGTGACCGCCCTCAACGGGCGTGGTTACGTCGGCAGTGGATACGGCAGCGCAGCGGCACCCACCGGTGGAATGGGCTCCGGTTCCGGAGCGGGTGCTGCTGCCGGAGTCATGCCCATCACGCCAACTGCGGCTCCTCCAACTGGAGCCGCCGATGCTGCTCCGCAATCCGTTAGTGAGATGGTTACCGTTACGCCGACGACTCAGGAGATGACGGTGGAATCAGCCCATGTGGCCAGCGCGCTGCCGCTACGGGCGATGGCGAAGATGCGATCCGTCCAACCCGCATTGCAGCCGCTACCCAGCAAACTGCCCGCAGCCACGGTCGTCTCCAGCGGCACGCGCACGCTCGCTGCCGACTCCGCTGGAGCGCTCTTCCTCTCGCTCGATGCAGGCCAGCATTGGACGCGTGTCGCCACTCAGTGGAAGGGCAAGGTAACGCAGTTGCGGCTCGCCCCGGCCGCGGCCACGCAACTGAGCGGACAGGAGCAGCTGATGGACAGCGACGAGGCTCGCGCTTCAGCCGTGGCCGCTACGGGAGCCGACGCTATCTCACCGCCGGCCGCCGCTCCCGCGCCCGCGAAGTCGCCCACGCCGGTTGCGTTCTTCCAGTTGGTCACGGATAAGGGCGCCGTCTGGGTCAGCAGCGACGGCCTAAACTGGCAGCCGTCGCCCTGAAAATTTTTCTTCGACAGCGTGCAAGTTTCTTCCCGATCCCCGTTCTCCGCACAGGGAGAACCGCCATGAACCTCCGCCGTAACCACTTCTCCACGCTCGGCAGCCTGCTGCTGACCCTCATCGCAGCCGTGTTTCCGGCGCTCGCGCAGTCTGATTCCGTCTCCGCGACCCTGCTGCGCAACACGCTGACCGTCACCGTTCCCTGCCACGGCGCACACCGCGGGGCGGGCAAGCTCACCGTCGAGATCCTCGACCCCGAGGACAAGGTCCTCGGCCGCAGCGAGCGGAATGTCGATGCGTCCGGCGACGGCCAGTGGCAGCAGCAGGTCACTCCCGCGCAGCCGCTAGCGTTTGATGACCTCATCTGGGAGCGCCTGCGCACCCGCTTCCAGTACAACGGTGAAGCCAGCGCCGCGTTCACTGAAACAGTCTCTGTCTCCGAGGTGCTGCGCCGGCCGGTCGTTCACATCCTCGGCCAGACAACCTACTTCAGCGGCGGTCAGGCGGCGCTACGAGTCATCGTCACCGACTCCGCCAACCAGCCGCTGACTGGCGGCAACGTCCGCATCGAGCTGCTGGACGCCGGCCATCCCGCGCGCACGCTCTTCACCGGCCGCCTCAACCAGCGCGGCACGACCGACGCGCAGTTCCGCTTCCCTGCCGGACTCGCGGGCAACTACGAGCTGCACTTCGTCGCGGAGACCGCCATCGGCTCCGCCGAAGACACGCAGACCATCCGCCTCGAAGACAAGGCCTCCATTCTGCTCTCCACCGAGAAGCCCATCTACCAACCCGGTCAGACCATCCACGTGCGCGCGCTCGCGCTGGACCGCGCCGATCACCATGCCACGGCAAATCATCCGCTGACCTTTGAGGTGGAGGACTCGCGCGGCAACAAGGTCTTCAAGAAGGTCACGCAGACCGACGCCTTCGGTATTGCGTCGGCGGAGTTCGCGCTCGCCGACGAGGTCAACCTCGGAACATACCATCTGCGCGCGCTCATGAGTGATCCGGGAAGCACAACGCCGACCAACACCGCCGAACTCGCGCTGAACGTCGAGAAGTATGTACTACCGAAGTTCAAGGTCGCGGTCGACTTCGCCCCATC
>Ga0302146_10001827_pt1 | contig 12172 bp, 7 predicted proteins | sample I_Bog_E3_1_FD_193578 | JGI IMG/M metagenome (GOLD analysis project Ga0302146, IMG submission 193578) | Peat permafrost microbial communities from Stordalen Mire near Abisko, Sweden - I_Bog_E3_3 | ecosystem: Environmental > Terrestrial > Soil > Wetlands > Peat | place: Sweden: Abisko, Stordalen...
GGTTGTGATTGGCAATGAGTGCTGAGATCGCGGGTTCAAACCCATTGCCCCAAACTTCCTGGTTTTTCACGCCATTGGCAATGTAGGAATACCCATTGCGAGTAGCATAGGACGCTGCTATTCCAGATACCACCAATTGAAGATTGGGAACGGAACGATACCTTCCTGTGGGTGTTGCCTCTGGTGCATTCATCCCCCAAGGAACCAGCCCCGCTACGGTTACTACCACCTGATCGGCGCAATACGCGTCTGCAATTGCCTTAGCCGCAACTACCATACTGGCTGAAGCTGGATAATCAAATTGCACATGAAGGCTATGCAAGGTGTGTCCACTGTTTTTCAAAATAAGGGCGGCGGCGAGAGAATCAACACCACCACCATTCAGAAGAACGATATCCATTTCAAGCTCCTAGTTAACGGGTACGGCGACAGATATGGCGAACCGTTGGTCGTATGGATCGGCTCCATAGCCGGTATTGTATACTGCGCATGTAGTATAGGAAACGCTTGATATAAGCGCGTAATAAGTAACGCTACCAACAACAACCGTAACATAATAGCCATAAGTGGCACTATATGTTACAGTTGGAGCGGTGGTTGAACTCCAGATGACTACACCACCACGAATTAAGCGGTAGGTTGTGCTGGCGTAGTAATATGTTATGCCTGATTTATCCGTTGTTGAACTAACCCCAGTCTGCAAAGTCTGGTAATAACAATAGTTCTGGTCATACACCCATCCATTCGGAATTGTGGTATTAGGTTCCTTTATGGCATCCGCCAACACATAGGTGTATTGAATCTCTGAAGCAGTATTCACATTGACTACGGAAGAAACGGCAGTGTATGTGTTACCATTGTAGACGTAAGGGAACACCCAAGGTGTAGTAGAATTATAGGTACAGACTCCAGCTATATACACTGTGTATAGAATCGTTGTCCATTCTGTATAGGCATTATTTTTGCTGTCATAAGCGGTGTAAGGACCGGTGTAAGTCACCGTTCCGTAATTACCGGCGTAAATAGATGTTATGGCTGTGCCTACAGTCCCTTTGCCCGCAAACAAGGTATTTAGATCAACCCCATTATGTGTGAAAGGAATTGCATAATATGGTAGACCTGACGAAAGTTTCTCATATCGGTTCGCAAGATCCTGCCCACCATCATAGAAACCTGTAGCCGCACCAGGGGCGGTCCAAATGGGTTCAAAGATGGTATCCAAGTCTACGCCATTGACAGTGAATGCCATCGCTTAGGAACCTGTAGTTGTCGCCGCAGGGGCAGGAGAAGGAATTGTTACTGTCAAAGGTGCCGGAATGGTTGACGAAGGAGCCGTGGTTATAGCCCCAGGAACCGCAGCAGGGATCGCCGCGAAAGCAGCAGCGTTAGCCGCAGCCTGGACATCCCGCGCTGCCGCAACCTGAAGATACAGGCTGTAGAGCGCGGCATAGAGATCCCCTTGCGTCATAGTCGCGCCGGTTGCTGTTTGCGTAGTCGGATCAATCATCGGAATCACTGCCGCTGGGTTGAATGTGACACTCACAAACGAAGGTTGCCCACCGGACAGGAGCGTGTTGTTGTAGTCCACAACCTGCTCTTCCGTAAACGTGATGCTGGGCGTGCCATTGGCAGGGTTATTGATTTGGACAGCTTTCGCCCGAGTCCAGATTGAACCAGAGACAGCGGTTTCGTTGTAGTTTGCCATTTCATTATTCCTTTACCACACTGTATGTGTTACCACCCAATTGCATGTCGAGGCGCAGTTCCAATTCCTTGATGGCTTCGATCAAAATTGGAACAAGCCGCTCGTAATCCACGGTCAAGTAATCGTTCCCGGAGATGGAGAAGATTGAACCATCATCCCTATGCCCGACATCAAACGGCGCGGAACCGATCACCTGGGGAGCTACAAGTTGAACTTCCTGGGCGATCACACCAAGCTCTTCCTTACTTGAGAAGCCGAATGACTGCCCGAGAGCGTTTGCCCGGTAGGAGATACCTCGCATTGCGCGAACCATGCCCATTGCATTCTGAATGGTCTTGATGTTGTCCTTGAGCCGACCATCTGAGTATCCAGACACGACAGTTCCGGTTGCGTAAAGATTGACGGTCTGAAGAGAACCGCCATTATACATGACGCAAAGCAGTGTGCCGTTTGGCTGAAGCCCGGTTCCGTTGTTGCAGTAGAATCCGTTAGAGTTACGATACCAATCCGGGTTGCTTTGACTGGAAATCGCATTCCAAACCTGTGCAGTCGTGATGCTAGACACAGCACCAGCAGTCAAACTAGCAGCGGTTCCAGTAAGCCCGGCTCCAGAACCAAGGTGGTTAGTAGCGGAAATTGTGCCCGAAAAGGTTACGTTAGAGGTTCCGGTTGGAACGTTGAAAATGTAGGCACTGTTTGCCGGATTGATCAAGCAGAAATCAAAAGATGACCCAGCCTTTGCTTGAATGACCATTCCCTGGGATGCGTTTGAATACATTGACCCCGCTACACCAGCTCCGCCAGTAACCTGCACAACTCCCGAAACAATCAAGTTGCCGTTAGGTATTGCGATATTATGGGTTCCTGTGACAACCCCTATTGACGCCAGGGTTGCCGATGTATCCAAAACCGACCAGTCATAGCTTGTTCCTGTCTTGGCAATATTAGCCAAACCACCGGTAGCGGAATAAGCGATAGTTCCTGGTGCCCAAGATGAAGGTACGCCAGTGTGGTTTACGCCTGCGGAAGCGGTGATCAGCCCGGAAAATATACCGGTGGTGAATGCACCTGTAGACGGTGTAGTGCCACCGATTGGACCAGGAGCCGCCAAGTTAACGCTAACCGTCTGCCAAGTTCCATCAGCGCGGAGGAAAGTTGACCCGCCTGGGAAGGAAAGCGCGGCAATAGGAACCGTGTTCGCTGTCAGACCTGCACCGGAACCAGAATGAGTGCCGGAAAAGGTAGGTGCGGTTACGGTTCCCGAGAAAGCGCCTGTGCTTGCATTCAAGCTGTTGATGGTGGTGTTGCCAGAAGAATCCAAAAGCAAGGCTTGATTGGAAACGCCACCACTGGTGCTAGTAAAGATCGAGAAAGAGCGGTCCTGGGAACCCCCACGCGCCCACTGGAAATACGCCAAACCGAGGTTCTGACCACCAATTTGTGTATCGAAGAACTTAAAGCTAGAATTCGCTCCTGTTGAGATATTAAGCGTGCTAATGGTCGTACCAGAAGCAGCAGTAATGGTTTGCCCAAAAGTGGTGAAGGTTCCTGCTGCCGGGGTGGTTGAGCCAATCGCACCGGGGGCGGCGGGATTGAACGTTACGGGGGCGGCGATCCAGGAACGAACACCCGCTGTGGTCGAAGACAGCAAGTAGCCCGAGACAGAAGGGTTCCCCAAAGCGGCTTCTGCGCCCACCTGGGCGGCTGTGTAATCGCCTGATGCGGCTACAACAACGCCATTTCTGCCGAAGATGGTTGTAACGCCACCTGGGGCACCTGTATTGCCTGTGAGTCCCTGAGGGATGGTGAAGTTGAGCACAGCCGCACCACTTGTCCCGGAGTTGGACATGATGACGCTAGACCCTGGCGCACCAGTCGTAACGGTGCCGAGGGCGATGGTTGCAGCAGTGCCGGTCAAACCAGTAAGACCCTGCGGAACGGTGAAGTTCAAAACAGCCGCGCCGGAAGTCCCGGAATTCGTCACAACCGCGCTTGAGCCAGCCGCCCCGGTCGTGGTGGTTCCAATCCCGATGGTTGCCGCTGCACCTTGTGGAATCCCGAAGTTGAACGATGCCGCGCCAGCAGTTCCAGCGTTTGTGACGGTTGCGCTTGCACCCGCCGCAAGAGTTGTGACAGTCCCAACCGCGATGGTAGCGGCGGTTCCGGTGTTGCCCTGAATGCCCTGAATGCCCTGAGGAATGGCGAAATTCAGCGTAGCGGCGTTTGCTGTCCCAACGTTTGTTACCGTGGCGCTAGAACCTGCTGCACCAGTCGATACAGTTCCTACACCGATGGTAGCGGCTGCACCCTGAGGGATGCCGAAGTTGAGGGAAGCCACCTGGGCGGTTCCGGCGTTTACGACAGTCGCATTGGAGCCGGGAGCCAAGTTTGTGACAGTCCCAACGGCAAGCGATGCAGCGATGCCTTGGATGCCCTGGATGCCCTGCGGGATCGAGAAATTCAGAACTGCGGCATTCGCATTCCCTGAATTCGTCACCGTGGCGCTTGAGTTAGCTGCACCAGTGTTTACCGTCCCAATTGCGAGGGTTGCGGCGGTCCCTTGGGGGATTCCGAAGTTGAAGGATGCAGCTTGTGAAGTTCCAGCATTTACCACAGTCGCGGCGGAACCAGGAGCGAGGTTTGAAACCGTGCCTACAGCAATCGTTGCTGCCGGTCCCTGGATGCCCTGAATACCTTGCGGGATGCAGAAATTAAGGATTGCAGCAGCAGCAGTCCCACCGTTCAAAACAGTGGCACTAGAGTTTGCTGCACCTGTGGTTACGGTCCCTACCGTAATCGTTGCTGCTGCACCCGCAGGGATGCCGAAGTTCAACGAAGCCGCTTGTGAGTTTCCTGTGTTTGTGACAGTCGCACTTGCGCCAGGAGCAAGGGTTGATACGGTTCCAACGGCAAGCGTTCCTGATGGTCCCTGAATACCTTGAATGCCCTGTGGAACACCGAAATTGAAGATAGAAGCGCCGGGAGTGCCAGTGTTCGTAACCGTTGCGTTCGATCCTGCGGCGAGGGTTGTTACCGTTCCAATCGCGCCCGTAGCTGCTTGACCCTGGGGAATGGAGAAGTTGAGGATCGCGTTGTTGACGGTGCCAGTGTTTACAACCGTTACAGGCTGGTTATACGGAAGTGTGTTTACGGTGCCGACAGCGATAGTGCCAGCTACGCCCTGCGCACCAGTGTTACCGATGCCGTAGTAGCCCAATGCACTCCAAGCCGTTACACCATCACCGACTTTATTGCGCTTTGAATCAAGTTCATACCCGAATTCGCCTTGAGCGAGAACGGGGTTAGAGGTTGTCCAGTTTGCGGCATAGTCATGCCGAAGTTGAATTACTTGAGCCATTTAAGAAGCGCCTCCACAATTGATTGATCCTGTCCCGCCATACACGGTAGAAGCCATGCCGCCATCAATGGATGCCCCAGTGATGCCGTTTCCAAGCGAACCGCCCGAGCTTGAAGTAGGCTTCCATTGATTTGCTGCCGCGCTATAAGCGAGAACCTGACCATCCGTGGGAGGGACGTTGGCAACCATTGTTCCTTGAATTGCCCTTACTACCAGAGCGTTATACGCGCCCTGAATGTCGCCGCCGAAAGCAACCGCCTGAAGCTGGGAAGCTCCATTTGCGATAGTTGATTCGTTCGTGTCATCGTCGTAAACCTGAATGAATCCAGGGTAAAGAGTGATAGCGGAAACGCTGCTATTTGAGTCTGTGCCGATCTGCACTTCCAGGAGCGTTACGCCACTTGGAACAGTCACACGATATGCGTAGAGATTCCAAACTCCCCAATCGGTCGAGTAAGCCGATCCGTTCGGTGCCGGGACCGCATTCAGGTAGAACGGAGGGATCACGCTACCGGCTGAAATTCCGGTTGTCGCTGAAGAAAGTTCCTGCTGGTTACTTTGAACTACGGTCTTCAGGTAGATACGACCGCTAGTTGTTCCGCCAGTTCCGTACACCAGCCCCACCACTGAATAGGTGCGCCCTGGCGTTACGGCGATGGCTTGCTTGATGAAGTTCTGCGCCATTACCGTAGCGGAGAGGGCGGGGCAGTACAGAGCAACGGTAGCTGGCTGACCGACTGAGGTAAAGGGGGTGTAGGTTCCGGCAACACCAGGAGCAGGAGCCACGTATCCAGCCCCTCCCACTGCGTTGTTAGGAGAGGCTGTGAAGGTCACACCGGAAAGCAGGGTCCAGCAGGAATAGGTATTGCCGGTTGCGTTAACCGATCCAAACTGCCCGTTGGCGATGATGTTCTGCCGCTGGATGGTGCCGACTGCCAGCTTATCAGTGGTGATCGCACCAGCCGCGATTGAAGACGCCTGGATGGTGTTTGTCTGGATCAATCCGCCGTTGATATAGGTCGTGCCACCACCAAAGCCCCAATTGGAAAGGGTAGCGTTGGCAGTGGCAGGATTATACCCAGCACCGAACGAGACAGACCCGTCGATGTGGATTTTGCTTCCAAGAATGGTAAGCACGCTTGCGCCGTTTTGTTCGGTCGAAGCGTTGATGGATGCAATTACATCCGTGCCCACAACTGGGGCAAACGCAAGCTGGGTCGTGGTGATCGTCCCAGTCTTGATTTGATTTGCCGTGATGCTGTTTGCGACAAGGGCAGTGGCATTTACGGTCCCGGTAAGTATGTTCGCGCCATCAATTAGGGTGGAACCGCTACTCCCAAAATTCCATGCTTGCCAAGACATTATGTTCCTCTTGACAAGTCTTACCACCCATGCTATTGGTCCGCGTAAACCTGTATGAACATGGGATAAAGCGTGACGGAATCGAAGGTTGTTTTGTTCTCAAAGCCAACGTTCAAGCTCATTTGGCTGGTTGCTGCTGGCGCAATGAAAGAGAACGTGATAACCCGATACGTATTGTCTACCGTGGTTTTATCGGTTCCTGATGCTTCCCCACCAGCCGCCGAATACGGGGCAGGGTAGATAGCAGCACCATTCGAGGAATTCAGCAATGAAGCTGCTGGGGAAACCCGGATGTAGGCATTGCCGTTCTGCGTTGCCGGGGCGTAATTGACAATCCCCATCACAGAGTATTTGGCTCCCGGAACAACCTGGAAATTCTGTGAAAGCACCACAGCAGACTCAACAGCGGTCGTTGTGAACCCTGGCGTCTGGTAGGTGTAGCCATCGTAAGCGTAATTGCTTGCGGCGGCTGTGAAGTTCACGTTCGTGCCGAGGGTCCAACCACTGAAAGAAGTTCCGAACGCGCCCGAAGCGTTCCCGAACTGCCCGTTGATGATCAGGCTTTGCCGTTGGGTGCCAGGAACCACGAAGGAAGGCTGCACAGGGCTTGGGGGAGCGGCGTAGGTGGCGCTGTCGGTCCCAAGCTGGGAACGTGTGTAGACCCGGTAGGTGTAGAACTTGTTTGTGTTCAAACCGGTATCAACAAAGGTTGGTGAAGTTCCCGCAATGATCGCCTGGGATTCCATTGTGGAACCATCAGAAGGTGCCCCGGTTTCTGGATCGGCGGTCGCCGGGGTCCATGGCGTTGATTTCGACATGCGGCAAATGTGGAAATAAGCCGCCGTTGTCACCGGGAGGGATACTGTGATCGATCCGTCAGTATTGGCAACCTGTGACACGCCGGTTGGGGCGGTTGGGGCGGAACCCTGAAGCGTGCCGTAGTTAGCGGAATTGATCATGCCCAGCGGTCCAAGAGCCGCGCTTGAATTCCCAGCCGTGTCATTTGCTACCAACTTCCAAGCATAGATCAGAGCGGTTGCCAGGGGAGCGGTCGCGCCTTGAGTCTGGAAGTAGCTTGTGCCGGTGATGACGAAAGAAACGGTATCTGAGAAATCCCCCAGCGCCGACCATTCCAGCGTGTAAGACTTGATGTTCAACTCTGGATTGGGATTCCATGCGATGGTAAAGCCACCGGTTGCGCCAGTGATGCCCAACCCTACCGGAGTGCTGGGAACAATCGACCGATGAGAAGGCGCGAGGGTTGTGACTCCATCCGTGCTTGAAACAACCGCAGCGGGACTATTCGCCTGGAAGCCTTGGGAATTGCTTGCACCCAGCCAGTAGTAATAGGACTTTTCCTGCATGTTAGGTTGCAAATAATCAGTGAACGTCAGACCGGTTGTTGTTCCAATGGATGACGCTGTAAGCTGGTTGTTGCTGCCTTGCACGTTGCGCCAAATGACGTATGTTCCTGGCGTAGCACTGCCGAAGTTTCCAGCAAGCCACTGAAGGGTAATGGTGCCATCGGGGTTGGATGTCCATTCTGGTGTGCATCCAGTGATATTGGACGTTGTTACAACGGTGGGGATGTACGGGAAAATGATTTCCGCCGCAGGACTCCAATTGCTATTCCCATAGGCTGTGAGCCAGCGTGTGCGAACGTTCTTTGCCCCAGTGTTATTCGTCGGGGAGAGGGTGATGTATGCCCAGGTGCCGTTATAGACCGCTGATGGGGTGTAGTCGAGTGCGTTGGTGCCGGTGCCGGTTGGACCAGGATCAGCAGTCGCATCGGCTACTTCAACCTGCAATGCGTTCGCCTGAAGTGTGACCGTCACAGAAGCCCAATTGCCACCCGCGCTTGTAGCCGGAATGGTTACGTTATCCTGAGGGGAAACAAGCTGCGGGTTTACGCCGCCGACCGTGCCGCCGAAGGTTGAAACTACGGCTGTAGGCGCAACCTGCCAAGTCGGGGCGGGAGGCTCAAGAATGGTGATCAGGACGGAAGTTTTGGACTGGGTTGGCGTGATGCCGTTGTTCTCAAGGTAGGAGCGCAAGGTAATCGCATACTGACCGCCCCCAATCGAGAACTGGGTAATATCAGGGATTGTCAGGCTGTAGCTGCAAACGCCCATTGCGCTTGCTGAGTATGTCCCTTTGAGAACCAGACCCGCGCCAGCCGTGCTTGATTCGTTGTTGTATGCCCTGATTTCCACCGGGGCAGGGGTGAAGGCGGGGCGGTTGTATGTGCCGGTGAGCATGATGCTCTTGGGGGAAAGAACCGTAATTACGGGCTGTGGCTGCTCCGTAGGAACATACTCCGCATTTTGTGTGATCGGCACCGACTGAATCTGGTTTGTAGTGAATGCCGCTTGAATTCCGCTTGGCGATACGGAAAGAACCACAACCTCATAGGAAACGCCAGCGCCAACGGTAGTCAGAACAGGGGTATAGACATCGCCGGTAGGGGAGATGCTTGCAAGGGTGAAGTTCGCCAACGTCAATGAAGCCATCGGGGTTGAGTCTTGAAGCCGATAATACACGGCTCCCTGTGGCTCTGCCGGGTTCAACAGCGAGTTGAAGTATACGTGAATTTGCGACTGAAGGGAGCCGCCTGGATTGCTGATGTACTCAGACAGAAAGATACTGCTGAGTGGCGCGAATGCGGGAGGGACATAGGGAAGGGAAGTGTTTGAATTCCATGTCGTTGTAGCGTTGGGGCTTGCACTACCAGCGAGAATGGAAGCAGCTTTGATGGTGTACGTCGGAACCGCGCTACTAATATTCGGAATGGAACACGTTACTGCCTGTCCTGGAATGTTCGGGACAGTGGTTGAAAACACTGGGTTTGCACCATTGAACATCTGCACCTGAATGTTGGATGCGATGGGATCGGCGGTTACTACAGCGCTGAAGGTGAGTGAGATATTCCCATCGGCATACATATACTGCCCAACCATGCTACCGATGCTGGGTGCCGCAAGGACGGGAGAAGAAGGAACCATCGTGCCGTGAACATGGTAGATGCTTGACTGCGGACCATACGTGCTGTCCTTGAACTGCACGAGGAAATACATTTGCACATCCGTCCCGTAAGGAATTGGGATTGAGAATGTGGCGAACAAATTGAAATTCGTGAAAGGCGTTGAAACGGTTTGAACCTCATTGAAGGTCTTACCGTTGTCACGGCTGATATGGCAAATGATTGATTCAATATTAGAATCAACCGCACCCTCGTTGAAGTCGGGAGCAGCGGCGTTTACCACGATGTTGGTAGGTGAACTTGCAACCGGATCAACTTCAATCTGGACGGTGTAGCGGAAAAGAGTTGCGCCAGCACCAGCCACGAAGTAGCTGTCAGGTGCCGTGATCCCGGTTTCAGTTACGATCTGGCTCTGAAGAGTCGTTGCCGAAGCGGGGAGAGGACCGATGAGTGAGTAGCCGGTTCCTGAAGATACCGCGCCAATAATGCCAGTCGTGCGGATACCGAAGCTACCTTGAGCCAGGACGCAATAGAGCGTGCCAGACTTCAAGCCAGTTACGCGAACTGTGCTGTTACCCGGCTCGACATAGAACAGGTTGTGAATCCCCTGCGCAAAAACACTCATCTTAACGTCCCATCGTCAAAGTTGGAATCCCCCGAATGGCGTCTGTGTCGGGATACACTGTGGTTCTTTTTGGATCGCCGCCTGTGCTGGATGAAACCGAAACTACAGCGGTATCCTTGCCTGTGCTGACTAAGCCGCCTGTGAGGACAGCCTGAAGTGTCACAGCACCAGTAAAGTTTGTGAGAGTCACATCTACAGAATTGAAGGACTGGTTAGACAGCGTTGCCGTGCAATTGGCAGGAGTCATCACAAATCCGGTGATGGCACTCATGTGCTTGCCGGTAATGTTGATCACCAGGGGCGATCCCGTAACCATCCGGTATGTCTGTCCTGGGTAGTCGAAGGTTGCGCCTTCAGTGGCTCCGGTCGTGCCATCAAGAATTGTAAACTGAGAGCAAGTTAGGGTCTTGCCGCCGCCACAAGTCAGGGTCATGCTTGCAAATCCGAGTGATGCTGTGCTTGGCACTGTGACCTGAAGCTTATAGAAGAAATCGGTTGTGGCGTTCGGCACTGGGGTCTTCGTGACTCCACCAGTTGCCAGGGTTACGGACCCACCAATGGATAGGCTTGCAACCCCTCCAGCAGCCTCCAGGTTGCGTCCAACGAACTGGATGGTCTGTGTGGACGATCCGGTAACTGGACGGTATAGCTGAATCAACACTGGACTCGTTTCAACCACGTATGGATCGGTTGGGAGAGGCGCGGTATAGGTGAGTGTGTATGCCCCGTCCTGGATCGGTATCAAGCATACGTCAAGGGCTGTTACCAGCGGTCCCACCGTGACGGAGAGATCAAGATATGATTCAGCGCCGGTAGCGCCCGCACCGAGCGTTGGCAAGGTGGAACACCACACAGGCTCAAAAGAAAGCGACAACCCACCGGCTGCGCTTGGCTCACCAGGAACGAAAGCTACTGAAACGCCTTCGCTCTGCCCGAAGGTGATTGCACTGACAACGTAGGAATAGTTGATTCCGAGGATTGCGGTTGTATCGTTGAACGAGAAGAACATGTCAGAAGAACCAAGGGTGACTTCCTTCACCGGGTTCCCATTTGAATCAAGCACTGGTGATCCAGCAACGTTGATCACGTTCTCATACAGCCCAGTGTCGAAGGTTGCAATCTGCGTTTCGTTGTCTGTAGTCACCCCAGGCAGACCAGCGTTTTTCTGGTTTGTGAGGTAGGTTCGTGCTGCGGCGACTGACTGCTTGTTGTGGGAAACCATCGCAATACTAACGAGTTCGCCCGTTCCCAAGTTCTCCCGACGCACAAGGTAGTAATCAATCGAATCGTTGTAGACGGTGCCTGTGACCGGCACACTTTCCAGGATTTCCAGCCAGCGCCCGGTTGTATCCACCAGGGGAGCGCACCACACGATGAGATTCTGAACGTTCTCGCCGTTGACGCCATTGATGTACGTGGTTGTAGCCCCTACGCGCCGTGGGGGCAGGGGATCAGCCGTGTCTACAGCGGCTTCGATCTGCGCCTCAAGCTGCGTAGTGTCGAAGGACTGTGGCTGCGCACTGAGGATAAACCCAGGTTCCCCCACTCCGCTACCGGCAGTAACGGAAGAGGGGTTCATGTTTACAGCGGTTGACGGTTCAAAGTAAAGAAAATTTTCGCCGCTGTTATCAATGCCCTGAATTACTGATGGATCGACGCCTTGGTTATTGATTATGTCCCGGAGAACGGGCGTCAGGGCTGTTTGGTTTCCGATTGCCATCTAAGATCATCCTAAAGACATCGGCAAAGCCGTCCGCCAACACTTCAGGATTGGACAAATCCGAAAATACAGTGTGCTTCCAAGTCTTACCACCAATTGATACATGGAAAACAACCTTGACGATTGCTCTACTGATTTGGAACCGCGTGGACCGACAAATAGCCCTTATATTGGTGGCTTTTAGCTGTGTTTGCTTCTCGCCGGTATCGAGTAGGAACGTGTCCCAGGTGGACAGCGTAATCTTGAACACGCTAGAATCCTGGGCATCAATCCCTTCGCAAATGATAATGGGAAGCTCCCCTACAACGGATTGTAGGAGAGCCGCTTGTGTGCTGAAGTGGGGGCATCTGGAAAGCATTTAACCGCCGATTACGTCAATCAAGAGAAGTTCCACCCCATTGGCGTCCTCATTCACACCCTCA
>Ga0302146_10001835_pt1 | contig 12141 bp, 9 predicted proteins | sample I_Bog_E3_1_FD_193578 | JGI IMG/M metagenome (GOLD analysis project Ga0302146, IMG submission 193578) | Peat permafrost microbial communities from Stordalen Mire near Abisko, Sweden - I_Bog_E3_3 | ecosystem: Environmental > Terrestrial > Soil > Wetlands > Peat | place: Sweden: Abisko, Stordalen...
GTTGCGGCGTGCAGGTAGAACTGGGCCTCGAGATACTCCAGATTGAGGGCGAAGTTGAGGATGTCCGAATCTCCAACGGCGGTGGAGGTCGAGGTGATGACAGGTTGGCTGCTGCCGCATCCTGCAAGCGCGGTGGTTGCTCCGGCCGCGCCAATGCCTGCCATGAACTTTCGCCGATTGACTCTGCGCTCATATAGTTTGCCCAATGGATCCATGGTTCGACACCTCTCCCGTATGCAGCATGTACATCGCGTACACACGGGGAACGCCATGGCTGCGGGACTGGATTGGAGTGTTTGAGGGTTATTTGCGGATTTGCGAAGACGACCTTGACCGCGTGAACAAATGATTCGGACAGGCGCTGTGCGATCAAAAGCGAAGGGGCCGCGGCGGCCTCGCGGCTACTGAATGGCGGACATGGGTTGTTCGGTAGCGAAGGGGGGCTGGCCGGTGGTTTCTGCGTAAACCCAGACGCCATGGAAGAGCTTGCGCAGCTCCGGGTAGGCGGCAATGAGGGCTGCGGCGGCGGCATCGTTGCGCTTGCGCGCGGCGGCCTGGTCGGGCAGGGGATCGACGTGCAGGTGGACGGCGATGTCGAGGCTGGACTGGGCGAGGGAGTCGTCGATGCCGAGACTGGTGAAGTGGGACTCGGTGCCATCGGCGGCTTTGACGACGAGCGGGGCGTCGACGCTGACGCCGTCGGAGAGTTCGGGCGGGGCGGCCGCTGCGGCTTCGGTGCGCAGCTTGTCCAGGTGGGTGCTGATGACAAAGTCAGCCGGCTGCAGGAGCTTCTCCGCCGCCTGGTAGTACAGCCAGGAGTTCCATGGCTGCTTGGCCTTGGCGAGTTCGCGGGCCTGGGTCCAGTACCAGAGGCCATCGTGGCCGGCGGCGGTGAGGGGGCGAGGATAGAAGCCGGCGAGTTGCCACCCGGCCCGGGGCTGTCCGGCAGGCTCCTGGCGCATCAGGAAGGACAGCCGCCATGGGGCCGTGGTGGAGGCGCCGGGTGCAGGTGCGATGTTGACGATAGCGAAGGCGTACTTGCCGGGCGGGAGAGCGGGAATGTCGAATTCCGCCTCCATGGTGGAGCGGTTGAGCGAACAGAAGAACTGTGCGTTCGGGGCGGCGCCGTCGGCGGAGGGCTTGAGCGTGGAGGCGTCCAGCAGGTAGACCTGGTCGACGGTGGACACGCCGCCGGTGAGCTTGGGCGCGGTAGCGCCGACGAGATATTGCAGCGAGTTGAAGTCCTTGACCACCTCCGCCACGGATGCGGAGCGTAGGGCTGCGGCGTTGTCGGCCTGCACGTCCGCGGCCAGGGTGCGGGCGGCGCTGGCGATGCCGTCGCGCTCTGCGGGGGCGAGGGCGGACTGGGTGGTACAGGTCTCTGCTGCGGCGAATGTCGCGGTCGCCGCAAGTGCGATGACGGCGAACAGCTTGGCGGCGCGAAGGGGTATAGGGAAATGGCGCACGCGGCGGGGAAGCAAGTCGGCGATAGGGGATGCGTTGCGGCGCTTCATCTCGCCTCTCAGTCTAGTACAGCCGCCGTGGTGGGGGCCGGGCTGGTTGGATGCGGAGCTTCCGCCGGGAATGTTTTTCGTCTGTGGGCCGATGAATCGCGTAAGGGTATGCGAACGGGTTGGAGATGCGGGGTGCGGTCTGGAGCGGGTTGGCTGCTGCTGGCAGGCGGGATGGCGTGCGGCCAGCTGCCGTCGCCGGCGGGGCGTTCGTATCGGGAGCCGGGCGTTGCGTATGTTCGGGGGAAGATGGAGGTGAATGCGGACGATTCCAGCCTGAACCAGATTCTGCGGGAGATTGCGAACCGGACGGGGATGACGATTCGGGGCGAGGTGGCGGAGGAGCGTGCCTTCGGACGGTACGGCCCGGCGGCTCCAGGGGAGATCTTGATGCGATTGCTGGAGGGCACGGGGTGCAACGTGCTGCTGGTGACAACGCCTGCCGGGGTACCGCGGGAGTTGATTGTGACGCCGAGGCTGGGCGGCGCTACTCCTCCGGGTCCGCGGGAGGCGGTGGGTTCGCGAGCGGAGATTCCGCGGCAGGTGCAGGTGCTTGGTGCTGTTCTATCGAAGCCGATGCCGGGGACGGCTCTGTATGGGGTTGGCGGTGGATCGAGGAATGCTTCGGGGACGCGGGGCGAGAGCGCGGAGGGTGGGGGCGGGGCGCGGGCGGCGGCTGGTCTTCCCCAGTCGCCGAATGGGGTGAAGACGCCGCAGCAGATAGCGGAGGGGTTGCGGGAGCTGTAACTGCAAGGGAGCAATCCCTGATTGCGTGTTACCACCGCAACCTGAAGGCGGAAAAGGCGTTTACATTCTTGTACCGGGCGGACGGGTTGTGAAGAATGTGGTAACTGGCTGGTGCTATGGCCGTAAACGGCATCCAACAGGCATGCGGCGCTGATTTCGGAGAGGCTGGGGTATTGAATTCAAGGGACGGTTGCGCCATCCGGGTCGACAAGGTGAAATTGGAAATGGGAGACGACGGGAGATGACTGTGCCTGGGGTGGGGTTGGAGAGTGTCCGCAGCCGCCGTTTTGTGCTCTGGATGGGCGCGCTGCTGCTGGCGCTGCTGGCGAATACGGCCTGCGCGTACGGGTCGATTGCGCTGCTGATGGAGGAGCCTTACGGCAATCTGGGTGCGTTCGACCCGGCGGGGCACTCCGCCGTGTACCTGAACCATGTGTGCGCAGCGTCGCCCACGGAGCTGCGGCCGTGCCGTGCGGGCGAGTATGGGGTGGTCATCAGCCGATACCACAAGATCGACCAGTACGACTGGATCGCGATCCCGCTGATCCCGTATCTGTATGCAGTGGAGAAGGCGGACGACGTGCCCGTATCCGTAGACAAGGCGCAGGTGGCCGCGCTTCGGGATGCATATCGCCGGAGGCACCTGGAGGAGCTGGCTCCCGACACCAGGCGAGGACTGATGCCGGGCGGGAACTGGGTTCAACTGGTGGGGTCGGCGTATGACCGCACGATCCACGGGTTCCTGGTGGTGAGCACGGCAGATCAGGACGCGCGGTTCATTGCCATCTTCAACGACCGCCGCAATGTGGGGCACTTCAACGCGCTGTTCCACAATTGCGCGGACTTTTCGCGCGTGGTGCTGGATATCTACCTGCCGCACGCGGTGCACCGGAGCTTTGTGGCGGACCTGGGGCTGACGACGCCGAAGCAGGTGGCGCGATCACTGGTGAAGTATGGGAAGAAGCATCCGGAGCTGGAGATGTCCGCGTTCGTGATTCCGCAGATCGCGGGGAGCGTGCCACGGAGTCATCCGGTGGATGGGGTGGCAGAGTCACTGGTGAAGAGCAAGAAGTATCTGATCCCGATGACGGTGCTGGCCCCCGAACTGACCGGCGGGATGGTGATCGCATATATGGCCGAGGGTCGAATGAAGTTGCCGGACAACGCTACGGTGTTCGATGTGGACGATGAGGTAACCAAGCCGCGGCGGGTGCGGCCGTTGGTAGCGCCGGCCGGGCAGCAGTAAGCGAGGACATGGGGTCGGCGGCACGCGAGGCGGCGCTCCACGTAGTCGCGACAGCCGTAAGGTCAGGCCGGAACAAACCTCGTAACACTTCGCAGCTAGCCGCCTCGCCTGGGTGACGTGAGGCCGAGGACGGGGGCCAGGTAGTGGCCGGTGTGGGAAGCGGGGTTGGCGGCGATCTCTTCGGGGGTGCCAGTGGCGACGACTTCGCCCCCGGCAGAGCCGCCTTCGGGGCCCATGTCGATGACCCAGTCCGCGGACTTGATGACGTCGAGGTTATGTTCGATGACGAGGAGTGAACCTCCGCCTTCGATGAGTTTGCGGAAGGCGTTGAGGAGCTTTTGCACGTCGTCGAAGTGGAGGCCGGTGGTGGGCTCGTCGAGGATGTAGAGGGTGCGGCTGCGAATGCGGGCGGCGGCCTCGTTGGCGGCGGTAGAGCGGACCGCAATGGCGCGTGCGGTAGCGAGGTGGCTGGCGAGCTTGACGCGCTGGGCCTCTCCGCCGGAGAGCGTGGTGGCGGACTGGCCGAGCCGGACGTAGCCGAGGCCAACCTCGTCGAGGACGTAGAGTTTGTCGACGATCTTAGGCAGGCCGGCGAAGTAGGTAAGTGCTTCCTTGACGGTCATATTGAGCACGTCGTGGATGTTGCGGCCCTTGTACTTAACGTCGAGCACGGAGGATTTGTAACGGGTTCCGTTGCACTCTTCGCAGGGCAGCTCGATGTCGGCGAGGAACTGCATCTCGACCGTGACAGTGCCGTCGCCTTCGCAGACATCGCAGCGGCCGCCGGGGACGTTAAACGAGAAGCTGCCGGCGGTGAAGCCGCGGCGTTTGGCATCGGGCTGAGAGCTGAACAAAGACCTGATCTCGTCGAAGGCCTTGATATATGTGACCGGATTCGACCGCGGAGTGCGGCCGATCGGCGACTGGTCGACGAGGACAACATCGTTGAGGTGCTGCGTGCCGGAGAGCGCACGGAAGAGGTGCGTGGGCTCGGGTTCGCCGGCACCCGGCTCCCGGTTGAGCGACTGCATGAGCGCTCGGTACAGCACCTGGTGGATGAGCGTGGACTTGCCCGAGCCGCTGACGCCGGTGACGCAGCAGAGCAAGTTGAGCGGGATGTCGACATCGACGCCGCGCAGGTTGTGGATGCGGGCACCGGTGAGGCGGAGTTGCTCGCGGCCGGGTTCTCGGCGGAGGCGCGGGATGGGGATGGTCAGCCGGCCAGACAAGTACTTTCCCGTTATTGACCGCGGGTTGGCGGTGACTTCCGCGACCGTGCCTGCGGCGAGCAGCTGGCCGCCGAGCTCACCGGCGCCGGGGCCGAGGTCGAGCAGGTAGTCGGCGGAGCGGATCACGTCGGGGTCGTGCTCGACGACGAGGATGGTGTTGCCCAGGTCGCGCAGGGAATGGAGGATGCGGATGAGCTTGGCGGTGTCGCGGGTGTGCAGACCGATGGAGGGCTCGTCGAGCACATAGAGCGCGCCCACCAGGCGACTGCCGAGCGAGGTGGCAAGCTGGATGCGCTGCGATTCGCCACCGGAGAGAGTGGAACTGAGGCGGTCGAGCGTGAGGTAGTCCAGGCCGACCTCGTGCAGGAAGTGGATGCGCTGGCGCACTTCTTCGAGGACCTTGCCGGCGATCTCCATTTGTGACGGAGAAAGTTGCAGATTGTCGAAGAAGGCTTGTGCGGCGGTGATGGTAAGGGCGGAGACCTCGCAGATGTTTTTGGCGGGGCCGTCGTGCGACTGGATGAGGACGGCGCGGGCTTCGGCGCGGAGACGCTGGCCGCGGCAGTCGGGGCAGAGGGCGTAGCCGCGGTATTTGGAGAGGAAGACGCGGACGTGCAGCTTGTACTTCTTACGGTCGAGCGCGGCGAAGAAGCCGCGGATGCCGGGGTACGTTCCGCGCCCTTCCCACAGAAGCTCCTGCTGCGGCGGGTCGAGATCGTACCAGGGAACGTCGGTGGGGATAGCGGCGGACTTGGCGAAGCGGATCATCTCGCCATGAAACGGCCGGTACTTCGGAGTGGTCCAGGGGGCAATTGCGCCTTGCGCGAGGGTGCGGCTGCGGTCGGGCAGGATGAGGTTGGGATCGAAGTCGATGGTGTTGCCGAAGCCCTGGCAGCGCGGGCAGGCGCCGTAGGGATTGTTGAAGGAGAAGAGGCGGGGCTCGGGCTCGCGGTAGGCGCGGTGGCAGGTGGAGCACTCGAAGGCGGCAGAGTAGCGAAGGTGGATCGGTGCTTCGGCGTCGCGGGGGACGGTGTGAAACTGGACCTCTCCGGACTCGCGGTAGCCGGTCTCGATGGCGTCGACGATGCGGGTGCGGATGTCGGCGGAGATGGCGAGGCGGTCGATGAGGACGAAGATGGGGCGGGAGAAGTCGAGTTCGAGGAGGGATTCGGGGGTGGAGAATTCGACGATGCGGCCGATGGTGGAGGCGTCCGGCGCTGGCTGGTAGAGCCGGTTGTAGCCGCGGCGGCGGAGTTCGGTGAGGCGGTCCTTGAGGGCATCGGTGAGGGAAGAAAGGCCGACCACCGATGACGCCGATTTGGCGGATTTCTTTGAGACGGATTTCTTCGGCTTGACGGGCTTGGCCGGTTCGGGCGGGACGTCCGTGGTGGCGGGCTGGAGGGGTTGCAGGTTGATTTCGGCGCGAACGATGGGGAAGAGCGCGTAGGCGCGGGTGGCTGGTTCATCCTCCCGCCCGCCCAGAGCGAGCAGCGCGGCGACGATCTCGTCGACGGTGTCGTGGCGGACAGTGCCACCGCAGTGCAGGCAGGTTACGGTGCCGCAGCGCGCGTACAGCAGGCGCAGGTAATCGTAGATTTCGGTGGCAGTGGCTACGGTGGAGCGGGGGTTGCGGGTCTGGTTCTTCTGCTTGATGGCGATGGCGGGGGCGAGGCCGTCCATGTGGTCGACGTCGGGCTTTTCGATGCGTTCGAGGAACTGGCGTGCATAGGCGGAGAGCGATTCCACGTAGCGGCGCTGGCCCTCGGCGTAGACGGTGTCGAAGGCGAGCGAGGATTTGCCCGAGCCGGAGACGCCGCTGACGACGGTGAGGGCGTTGTGGGGGATGTCGACGTCGATGGATTTGAGGTTGTGGGTGCGCGCGCCGCGGATGACGATGGCGTCGTTCGCGGAGGAGAGTGCGGGCCGCTGAGTTTCTTCGGCGGCGTTCACGGCGGAAATCTGCTCAATTATGGCCACTCTTCATTGTCGGACATATTCGCCCGAGTGTCATGCTGAGTGGGTTTGGGGCAAGAGCGAGGTACAGAGTGCACAGAGAAAAAAAGAACACAGGGGAGAGGCAGGCTCACTCGACGTTGCGGTGAACGGCTTCGTCGTAGAGAGGCAGCTTGTGGAGGCGGATGTGGACAAGGGCTGCGCTGGGCCCGCGGAAGTTGAGGCCGCGGTCGGTCTGGTCGCCGTTGAGGATGCGTGAGGTCTGCCAGACGCCGTCGACGTACCGGCCTTCTTCGGCGCGGAGGATCTCAAGTTGCTGGTTTGGCTGCTTCTGGAGTTCGGCGGCGGGGAGAGTGAAGCTGACGCTGGCGTCGAAGCCGGCGACCAGATATTCAAGCGGACCTAGCTCCGCGACCATGGCGCGGCCATGCACGGTCGATGTTCCGGGAGGGTAGGCGCCGTCGGGCTGAGGATAACCGAAGGAGACGACTGCGTCCACAGTGGGCAGATGGATGGACTGGCGAGGTGCGCCCTTGTCCTCGACCGCAGTGTAGAGCTTGCCCTCAAGATTGAGCTGGGCAATCTGCTGCTCGATGGGATTGACGAGCGCATAGTTCTCGGCGGGGTTGACCGGAGCGGACGCGGCGGAGGCGATGATCCCCTGCGGATTGGGCACCTCCGGCTGCTGGGCGCGGTCGATTCCGAAGGGCGAGAAACCGATGGCGCCATGGCCGAGCGCGTAGAAGAAGTAGCGGCCGAAGGTGGCGTCGAAGCGGCACTCGGGAAAGAAGAGGGGATTGTCGGAGCGGGCGTAGGTGGCGACGATACTGCGGAACAGGGTGAAGTCGTCGGAGTAGAAGTCGGGCGCGAGCATGTCGATGGAAGGCGCGGCGGCCTTCCAGATGGGAATATTGGCCTGCTGTGGGCCGCCGGAGGGATATTCCTGGCCGGCGCTGGGACGGTCACGGTTTTCGAGCGCATGGACCGGGTAGGCGAACCACACGTTGCAGTACATGGGGAGGGGATACTCGGCCTTGCCGGCGGCTGCAACCTCGTTGATGTAGCGGGCGGTGGTGTAGGCGGCGAAGCTCTCGTCGGCGTCTGCGCCGAAGGCCGCGCTCCAGTTGCCGGAGCGAAGGTGTAGCGACCGGACCAGGTCCGCGGGGACGGCGGCCTCGAAAGACTTCTGCGCGGCGGGAGAGAAGTCGCGGATGGAGCCCACCGAGCCCGACTCATTTTCCACCTGCACCATGATGACGGTGTGTTCGGTCGCATCGATCGATTTGACGTGACGCATGAGCGCGGCGAAGGCGGTTTTGTCTGCGTCGAGGTTGGCGGAGGAACTGGGCGACATGACGTCGAGCAGCTTGCCATAGGCGGTTTCCTCGCGCGGGTAGGTCTTGGGGTCGGACTTGACCCACTCTGGGACGTAATGGTTCTGGCCGTTCTTCCAGGTGCCGAACCAGAGCAGGACGAGGTGGACGTGGTGCTCGCGGGCCTGGTTGACGAGGAGGTCGACGGCGCTGAAGTCGAAGGCGCCTTTCGTTGGCTCCATTTGCTCCCAGTAGACAGGGGCTTCGACGGTGTTGGCGTGCATGGCTTCGGCGGAGGCCCAGGCGGCAGGAAGGTTCGCGGGCCAGGCGCTGGAGTTGTTGATCTGGCCGCCGAGTACGAAGAAGGGCTTGCCATCGACGATGAGAGAGAAATGGTTGTCGCGCTTCTCAAGGTGAGGCATACCGTTGGGCTGGGCTCTGCCTTGGACGTGGAACGATGCAAACGCGACCGCAAACAGAATGAGCTTCTTCATGGCCTTCCTATTCTCTCTAAGAGATGCACAGGAATTCTAACCCAGGGATCAGGACTGCTGGGTGAAGCGCCGTCGCAGGTAGGATGACGAGGGCTCAGGCGCCGCGCAGATCAGCGCGCTGGCCTTCGGCGTAGACGGTATCGAAGGCCAGCGAGGATTTGCCCGAGCCGGCGACGCCACTGACGACGGTGAGAGCGTTGTGCGGGATGTCGATGTCGATGGACTTGAGGTTATGGGGGCGCGCGCGCAGCGGATAACGATGGCGTCGTTTGCAGTCGCGGGGATGCGGTGGGCAGGGCGCCATGGGGTGCGTCGGTTCAGGATGCCGTCTGCGGGCTCTCTTGCAAGGTCAGAAGAAAATTGGCTGCGACGCGGTTGCGGCCGTCTTGCTTTGCCCTGTACAAGGCGGAGTCGGCATGCTGAAGCAGACGCTCTGGCATCTTCGCCATGGGGCTATGACGCGCCAGAGCGGAGGCTACGCCAAGGCTGGCGGTGACGACTGCTCCGGCCTGGGGGCTTCCCGCGTGGGGGATACGCAGGTCTTCAATGGCGGCACGCACTCTTTCCGCGATGCCAAGGGATCCCTCGGCGCCGGTGCATGGGAGGATGATTGCAAACTCATCGCCACCATAGCGGGCGACGAGGTCGATGGTCCGGCGGGGGGTGAGCTTGATGGCTGCGGCGACGGCGCGCAGGCAGTCATCGCCAAACGGATGGCCGTAGCGGTCGTTGAGAGACTTGAAATGGTCGATATCGACCAAAACCAGTGACATCTGGGAGTTCTCGCGCCTGGTACGCTTCCACTCCTGCTCCAGGACCTCGTCGAAGACGCGCCGGTTGGCGAGCCCGGTGAGCCCGTCGGTAAGGGCCTGCGCGGTGAGCCTCTCTTCCAGCAGCTTGCGCTCGGTGATGTCGCGCATGGAGAGAATGGCATCGAGAGGCCGGTCGGTGGCGGGGTCGCGAACGATGCTGGCGTTGATCTCCAGCCAGATGACTGTGCCGTCCTTCCTGCGGGCGCGGACAGTGGAGGATGCGCTGCTCATGCCAGGCAGATGGCAGCGTTCGACGACGGCGGCGATGATGTGGAGATCTTCTGGGACGACGACTTGCGCCGCCCCGATGCCGATCATCTCCTCTGGTGTCCAACCGAGGACCTTGAGGCAGGAGGGCGAGGCATAGTGGATGGTGGAGTTGGAATCGACTCGGCAGATGACATCGGCACTATGCTCGGCCAGGAATTGAAGGTCGACATCGGGAGACCGAGCCATGATGGAGGCATAGCAGCCTCCGGAAGGCAGGGCAATAGCACTCTGGATCGGGCTGCGGGAGCGCTTTCGATCCAGGCGATGCGATCGGGCTAGGATTCGGAGGGATGGGGTTGGAAGATTTCGAGCAGCAAGAGGCAGGCTCCGATGACGATGCAGGAGTCGGCGACGTTGAAGTCGGGCCAGTTGTAGTGGTAGATGCGGACGGCGAGGAAGTCCACGACGTGGTGGAAGCGGATGCGGTCGTAGAGGTTGCCGAGGGCTCCGCCCAGGATGAGCGCGAGCGCGACCGAGGTGAGGTTGAGGGTGCGGCCAGCGCGCCAGAGCAGGACGAAGACGAGCACGGCGGCGAAGACCGAGAACGCGATCAGGCCGATGCGGACGTAATCGGCGCGCCAGGTCTCCATCAGGCTGAAGGCAGCGCCGGTGTTGAGCACGTGCGAGAGCCGGAAGAAACCGGGGATGATGGGGATGTCGTAGCCGGGACGGATGCGGTGGATGATCCAGTTCTTGGAGAGCCGGTCGGCGAGGATCACGAGCGCGCTGATGAGCAGCAGCCAGGGTCGGCGGTCCGGCGAGTTGCGAGTTGCAGGCTCCAGGGTGTCAGTTGTGGGCGGGGTGGGCATGGTGATGAGAGTCATTGGGATTTCGTGGAGCCTTTAGCGCGGGCCTTCAGCCCGCCGGGTTTTGGGTGTCGCGGACCTGGGGCTATGCCCCAGGCTAGGATAACGCGGGCCGTTGGCCCGGCACTTCGTGCGGTTCTCGACGTGCTCACGCACGTGAAAGCCGGGAATGGAAGACTCGATGGCATCAGCTAGAAGAGGGCACCGGGTAGGGTGGGAAGTCGATTGCGTCGAGGGCTTCGGCGCAGCGGAGGCAGACGGTGGGGTAGTTGGCGTTGTGGCCTACGTCGGGGACATGCCGCCAGCAGCGGTCGCATTTCTCGTGTTCAGATTTCTGCGGATGGCCTTCTGCAAATTGAGCGATGCCTTCGGGAAGCGACTCGACAGCAGAGATTGTTGCCGTCGACACCCCGAGGATTTCAGCAAGGGAGTCCTGATATTTGACCAAGACGCGAGTTGATGAATTTGCCGTGGCGGGTGCGTAATGAAGGTGCAATTCAGCTTCGAGTGCTTTGCCGATTTCCTTTCGCGCGCGCATTGCTTCGAGTTGATTGAGTGCGCCTGACCGCGCTTGGGCTAGATATCCCCACTCAGTCAGCATCGTGTTCAGTTCTTCACCGCTGAGATTAACCAGGTCACTCGGTCGCGGGAAGAGTTGGAGATGAACGCTGCCGCTTGTGCCGGGGAGCGATTGGTAGACCTCGTCGGCGGTGAAGCTGAGGATGGGGGCGGTTAGGCGGGCGAGAGCGTCGGTGATCTTGTAGATCGCGGTTTGGGCGCTGCGGCGGGCGAGGTAGAGTTCGCGCTGGTATTCGTGGCCGGGCTTGAATTTGATGGGGAAGGTGTAGAGGCGGTCCTTCAACACGTCGAGGTAGAAGGCCGAGAGTTCCGAGTTGCAGAATTCGTTGAGCAGGTGGTAGACGCGGTGGAATTCGAAGTCGGCGTAGGCCTTGGTGATCTTGGCGGTGAGCTCGGCGGTGCGGGCGAGAATGTACTGGTCGATCGGCTGCATCTGCTCGAAGGGGACAGCGTCGCCCCCTTCGGCCATGGGGCGCGGGTCGAAGGCGTGGGACTCGCCGGTGGCAGGGTCGGTTTCGGCGAGCGAACCGAGCAGGAAGCGGAAGGTATTGCGCAGCTTACGGTAGATCTCTTCGGCGAGGCGCTTGAGGAGCGGCAGACTGGCGACGACGTCCTCGCGGAAGTCGACGCTGGCGACCCAAAGGCGAACGATGTCGCCGCCGAGTTGGTCCATGATGGCGACGGGATCGATGAAGTTGCCAAGGGATTTCGAGAGGGCGCGGCCTTTTTCGTCGAGCGTCCAGCCGTAGGTCGCGACTTCCTTGAACGGCGCGCGGTTATGCATGCCGATGGAGCAGAGCAATGAGGACATGAACCAGCCGCGGTGCTGGTCGCCGCCCTCGGCGTACAGGTCGGCGCGGGGGTCGGTGCCGGGCTTCTGCTGGGTGTCGGGGTCGAAGTCGAGGACGGCGTGGGAGCTGGCACCGGACTCGAACCAGACATCGAGGATGTCCATCTCCTTGCGGAATCCGCCGAATTCGGTGGGGCCGCACGTCGAGCAGGCGGTGCCGGCAGGGAGCAGCTTCTCCGGGGTGTTCTCGGCGAAGTACCAGGCATCGGCGGATTCGCGCTTGAAGAGCTCGACGATGAGTTTGTTGACGGCTGGGTCGCGGAGTGGCGTGGAGCATTTGCGGCACAGGAAGACGGCGATGGGCACGCCCCAGATGCGCTGGCGGGAGATG
>Ga0302146_10001847_pt1 | contig 12098 bp, 10 predicted proteins | sample I_Bog_E3_1_FD_193578 | JGI IMG/M metagenome (GOLD analysis project Ga0302146, IMG submission 193578) | Peat permafrost microbial communities from Stordalen Mire near Abisko, Sweden - I_Bog_E3_3 | ecosystem: Environmental > Terrestrial > Soil > Wetlands > Peat | place: Sweden: Abisko, Stordalen...
GAGACAGGGGTGTCGGTCACCACGTTCGAGGGCTGGACCGTCTTCGCCTTGGGCACCCGGGCCACGGCTGCCGCCGCCTGTCGGGCCTGGACCATCTGCTGGGCGGCGACCGCGGTGGCCAGTTGCCCGGTCAGGCTGGCCTGTTGGTCGCGCAGGGTCGCGGTGGCGGCATCGGCCTGGTCCAGATCGGCGACCTGACGGGCCTGGTCCGCCCGGTCCTGGTCCTGTCGCTCCTGGAGGGCGGCCTCCTGGGCGACGAGGGCGTGCTGGGCGTTGTGGAGCTGGGCCATCTGGGTGGTGATGTTGTCCACGGCCAGGCTGGCGTATTCGCTCGCCGCCTGGGCCTCGGCGGTTCCGCCGGTGAACAGGGCCGTGTCGGCGCTCGACGAGTTGGCGCCGGTGTCGATGTAGGACTGGATGGCCTGGTTCTGGACGATGCGGAGCTGGTGGGCGATGGACCGTTGGTCTGCGGCCAGCTGTCCGGTGATCTGGGCGATCGCCTGGGCGTCGGCCGCCACCCGGGCCGACGCCACGGAGGTCTGTTGTCCGGCGGCGTCCACCTGCAGCTGTTCGAGCACCAGGCGTTGCGCCACGGCGGCGGCCTGGGTCTGCAAGCTCTCGACGGAGTCCGCGCCGGCCGGATGCGCCGTCGTCCCGATCGGGAGGGCGGCGAAGAGGACGAGTACGGGGAGTGCGAGGACCCGGAGAGTTCGACGGGCCGACCCCGCCACGTCAGGCCCCGTCACCGGGGTCGAACAGGCGTGACACACGAGACTTCAAATTTACCGGTCCGCCCGTGTGGGCCACAAGCCGGGGCGGAGTCCCTGGTCAGGAGCTTGAAGTAGATGTGCGATGCCGGACCCGGAGACCTCCGGCGGACACCTTCGGAGCCGGCGGACGGTGCCGGTGACGCTACCGGGCCGGCTCCCGTTCGGCCCTGGTGGTCCCCACGGGGGCGGTCCCCAGTGCGGCCGGTGCGACGACCCAGCGGAACGCGTGGCCGAGCAGGCGGGCCGTGGGGCGCACGGCCAGCAGGTCCCCGGCCGGCACCGCCGGGAGGTGGAGTTGGCGTCGGGCCCAGGTGGGCAGGACGCCCTGCGCGGCACCGACCAGGACACCGTAGGTGGCGACCTCGTGTGGCCACCGTCCGACACCCCGCAGGACGAAGTTCCGGGCGATGCGGGCCTCGCGGGTGAGCCGGAGCCGTGGTCGGACCTGCGTGAAATAGGCGTCGAGGTCGGAGGTCGAGCGGGGGACGTCGACCGCCCCGAGAGCGGTCGCCACCCCGGCCATCTGGTCCAGGTAGTCGTCGGCTTCGGCCCGGGTGGGGGTGACCGCGGCGTAGACCCGGCTCGCCTCGAGGAAGCTCGCCACCTCGGCGGCGTGGACCCAGGTCAACAGGTCGGGATCGGCGGCCGAATAGGGACGCCCGTCGGATGCCACCCCACGCACCCGGACGTGGATCCGGCGCACGTGCTCGATGGACGCCCGGGCCTCCTCGACGGTGCCGAAGGTGGTGGTGCCGAGGAACGTCGCCGTGCGCTCCAGGCGTCCGAGCGGGTCCTCGCGGTAGTTGGAGTGCTGGGCCACACCGGCCATCGCCAGCGGGTGGAGCATCTGGAAGAGCAGGGCCGACAGTCCGCCGATGAGCATGGCCGGCAGGTCACCGTGGATGCGCCGGACCACGGAGTCCGGGGGGACGGCGGCGAGCTCGGGATCCATGCAGGGCGACTGGGGCTCGCGGGTCATGCCCATCGACCGTCGGACCTGGACGAGCGCCTGGTTGCGCACCTGCTCGATGCGACCCTCGGCGACGGCCCGGCCGACCGCGTGCGCCTCCAGGATCTGCGCACGTGGGTCCATGGGAGTCGACCCTACCAACGGGTGCGTTCCGGGCGACCGCAGCTCGGATCCGTGGACGGTGACGCGCCCCGTGGCGGCCACTGCAACCCGGGTCGTGCTACTCCGAGGTCTCGACGATGAGCAGATCGCAGGCGACGCGGCGCGACACCTTGTTGGCGATCGGGCCGAGGAGGAAGCGGGCGGTGGACTGCATGCCCTTCGAACCCACCACGAGGAGGTCGGCGTCCTGCTCGGACGTGACCTGGAGCAGGACCTCGGACGGATCGCCGGGCAGCGCGAGGGTGGACACCGTGGCGACGCCGCCGGCCGTCGCCCGCGCTCCGGCCTCGGTGGCCACCTCCTCGGCGGCACTGGCCCCGGCCGCCACCCAGCTCGAGTCGAGGGCGACGCCGGCGGCGGCCACGCCGGAAGGGGCCCGATTGTTGTAGGCCGACACGATGATCAGTTCAGCCCCGACGGCGGCGGCGAGCGCCGTAGCCTTGCCCACCGCCCGCTGGGCCGTGGGTGACCCGTCGGTTCCGACGACGATCCTCGTGGGGACTCCGCTAGTCGACTGACCGCTCATGGGACGACCCTCCACTTCTCCCTCGCGCCAGCGTCCGCCGCGGGCAGTGCATTCTTAGCCCACGGGGTGGCCCGCCCGCCGGGGACAGGGGTCCGGCGGGGCCGTCGACGGCTGGGCCCGCCCGGTCACGCACGTCACCCCGGGACGATCGGCGCCGCCACGGTCCGCGCCGCGTGGTCGGGGCTCGGATGGGTGACGGGGGAATTGCGGCCCTCGGCGATCAGCCGTCGGTGGGCCTCCTCCCAGGAGGGCAGCTCGTCCGACTCCTGCTCCCAGTGGGCGACGTGGGCTTCGTCGCACCACTCCCGCAGCTTGGGCATGACGTCGCCGTGGGCGCCGGAGGTCAGGTATGCCCGCATGGCCGCCCGGTCGGTCCAGACGGTCGTGGTCCAGAACGTGCGGTGGGCATCGGCCAGGAGATCGAGGGCCAGCCGGCCGGGTGCGGCATCGGCCTGCGCATGGACGGCGGGCAGGGCCGATGCGAACGCATCGAGGTACTCGTCGCTCGCCACGCGTAGCCGCGTGATGGACACGAAAGGCATGGGCCATCCTCGCACGCACCCGTCCGGGACGCGCCGGTCCGTGCTCCGCCGTCAGGAGGCGAGGACGACCACCACGGTCTGGAGCGCGATCTTGCCGTCGCGGACGACGATCGTGTCGCTGCCCAACTGGATGCCGTCCGCCGACCACGTCACGTAGTAGGCCTCGCCTTCGGCGAACGACGCGATCTCGGTGAAGCCCGGCATGCCGGCGGACGCCTCGAAGAACGGCCGGATGGCCTCGCGTCCCGTGAAGACCCCACCCATGTTGATGATGAACACCGAGTCGTCGGTGTAGTCCTCCATGACCTGGTCGATGTCACCGGAGTTCAGTGCGGCCATGTGGTGTTCGACCACGGTGCGGGTCTCGTCTGTGGGCATGGGTTCCCCCTGTCGTCATCGAGGGGACGCGGTCGACCCCCGCTCGGGGGGACATTGTGGCCCACGGGACGGCGCCGCCCGACACGTCCGGGCGGTGGGGCGGCCCGGACCGGCGTCCACCCGGCTCCGCGGGTCGGGGCGCGGCAATACTTGAGGCGATGCCGGACCACCACACCCCCCACCGACACCGCCGCAGCCGGCGGGCCCGGCTGACGACCACCCTCTCGGTGTTCGTCCTGGTGATGGTGGCGATCGTCGTCGTGGTGACCCACGGTTCCGGGGGCGCGACGCATGCGTCGGCCACGAAGGCGACGGTGGCCACCACCACGACGACCTCGACGACGTCCCCGTTCCATCACGTGCCTCCGGGTAAGCCCACCGACCAGCGGACCATGACGCTGATCCGGACCATCGGCGGCCCGATCTCCCCCAAGTCGGTCGACGCCTCCGACACCGGGCTCGTCTTCGCCCAGAACATGATGTACCGGCATTCGATGACCGTCTACAACTCGGCCGGCGCGTTGGTCACGACGATCCCCGACACGGTGAACCTGGCGGCCCTCGGCGTCCCCGGTGGCGCGACGGTGCAGGGCGCGCCCGTCGAGGCGGCGTTCACCCCGGACTCGCGCTACGTCTACGTCACCAACTATTCGATGTACGGGCCGGGACAAGGACCCGAGGGCAGCGACGAGTGCACCCCGGAGTCGGCCCGGGCCGCCGGGGACACGCCCAGCTACGTCTACCGGGTCGACACGAAGACCCTCGCCATCGACCAGGTCATCCAGGTGGGGCTGGTGCCGAAGTACGTGGCCGTCACCCCGAACGGCAAGTACGTGCTCGTGACGGACTGGTGCTCGTGGGACCTGCAGATCATCGACGCGGCGACGGCCAAGGTCGTGGCGGTCCTCCCCATGAACGGCTCGTACCCCCGTGGTATCGCCGTCTCCCCCGACTCGTCGACCGCCTACGTGGCCATCATGGGTGGCGACAACGTGGAGAAGATCGACCTGAACACGCTGACCGTCACCGGTTCGTTCTACGTCGGATACAACCCCCGCCACGTGGTCATGGACCCGGCGGGGCAGTTCATCTACGTGTCCCTCAACTCGCCGGGTGACGTGGTCAAGGTGGCGCTCTCGACCGACACGGTCGTCGCCACCACCCACACCGGAGAGGACTGCCGCTCGCTGGCCATCTCCACGGACGGCCGGTCGCTGTACGTCGTGAATTACGAGTCGAACACGATCTCCAAGTTGCGGGCCTCGGACCTGAGCGTGCTGCAGACCATCCCCACCGGCGTCCACCCGATCGGGATCACCTACGACGCCACCACCGGTGACGTCTGGGTGGCCGTCTACACCGGTCAGATCCTGGTCTTCGCCGACAGGTAGGCGGGCCCCGGTCCGGACCCCGGACCGCTCAGGCGTCGAGGTAGGACGGCCGGGCGACCAGGAGCTGGTCCCGGGTCGAGGACGCCAGGGCCCGCCCCACGCCGTCGAGGTCCTCGTCGAAGGCATGGGAGCGGATGGCGGCGGCCAGGGCCGCGTCCGTCCCGAACCCCAGGCGGGCGAGGCGATCGGCGTGGGCCCGGGTGATCGCCGGGCCGAGTCGGAGCTCACGTTCGACCACCTGGAGCGCGTTGCGTGCCACCCGGTTGTCGAAGGACGCCCGGTCGCCCCCCACGGGTCCGATCGAGGTGTCCAGGTGCTCGCGGACGGCCTCCACGAGTTCTGCGGCGGTCGGTCGGCCGAACGGCTCGACGGACGGCGCCGGCGCGGTGTCCGGGTCCGGAGGGACGTCGTCGGGGGCCCACCCGAGCAGGGTCACGAGATCCCACTCGCTCTCGCACACCCGCCGCCCGATCGCCGCCATCTCGACCGAACGGGAGGCGCCACCCAGGTGTGATGCGGCCTGGAGTGCGCAGATCACCGCCCATTTGACCGCCGCGTAGACCTCCCACCAGTGCACCCGTTCGACCCGGACCCGCTCGCCGCCGGCCTCCTCGTAGGCGTCGAGCAGGTCGACCAGCTCGCCGAACCCACCTACGTGACCGGGGGCGCCGAATCGCCAGGACCTCGAGCACAACCAGCCGATGTCCTCCACCGGGTCGCCCTCGTGGGCGAGCTCCCAGTCGAGCACCGCCCGGAGCCCGTCGGGACCGACCAGCAGGTTGCCGAGACGGAAGTCACCGTGCACGGTCACCCGGCGGTCGGTGACCGGCCGGTGGAGGTCGAGCCACCGGGCACCGAGTTCGAGGCACGGACGGACCTCGCCGAGACCGTCGAGGTAGGACAGGGGATCGCGCAGCGGATCACGTCGGGGCAGGCCGGGTATGCCGTCGGGGTCGATGCGGTGGATGGCGGCGAGTGCGGTACCGCACTGGGCCGTGAGCACCTGGCGGGCCATCGCCCATTCGGGGTCGCGCAGGATGCGGCGGGGGATCGTCTCCCCCTCGAGCCGCTCGACCACGAGCCATCCCGGGTCGAGACCGTCCTCGGTGCCGGCGGCCACCACGTGGGGCACGGGTACGCCGAGACCGTCGGCCGCCCGGAGCAGCGCCGACTCGATCGCCACCCTGCTGCCCGGGACGAGGTGGTGGCCCCGCTCCTGCTGCAGGATGAGGGGCCGCCGGTTCCCGTCGTCCTCCTCGAGGTCGAACGAACTCGTGATGCGCGAGGCACCACCGGAGAGGCGCCGGAGGTCCCGGACCGTCCCGGCGAGCCCCCGGCCGAGTTGGATCGCGGTGTCGTCGGAGGGACGGGCCATCACTCGACGGCGACGACCGGCCTCCCGCCGTCGTCGAGCTGGTGCAGGTATTCGGCGATCCCGGACCCGGTGCGGACCCCACCATCGGTGTCCGTGAAGGTCCACCGCGTCAGGCCCTCGTTGATCAGGGTGCCGTCCGTGCGTCCGATGTCGGCCACGCGGAGCACCTCGCCTACGAGTGCGTACTCCCGCCCCTGCTTGTCCACGACGGTCAGGTGGACCACCCGTTGGGTGAGGCCGTCGTCGGCCACCTCGGTCACCACCCGCCACTCGGCCACGCTGGACGCCGCGCGGCCGTCGTGGATCCAGCCCCGGTGCAGGTCGCCGTGACCGGTGCCGAGCCGGATCCCACCGAAGTGGAGGTCCCGGTCGATGTTGATGCTGAACCAACGCCACATCGTCGGCCCTCCCCAGTTCCGCGGACCCCACGAGCGGTCACGGTTCCCCAGTGCGCCTTCCCACCGGTACCGCCGGCCGTCCGCCTCGAGCCAGCCGCTCCACGTGCCGGCCTGTTCGAAATGGCCCTTGCCGGTCGAGCCGGCCGCGGCGGCCGACTCGGCCGAGCGCTGCCGGGACGGCTGGCCGTCGGTGCCGATGGGCGGGGTGAGCGCATCGAAGCGCAGGTCGAGTGCGGCCGGCACCACGCCCCTGGCGACCGCACCCCGGACACAGGAGCGGACCTGGACGTCACCGGCGAAGGTGAGGCGCCAGGCCCGCATGGGCTCGAGCTGTTCGTAGCGGACGTGGCCGACCTCGAGCACGGTGTCGACCATCTCGTGCTGTTCGACGACGGCGTGGTACTCACCGAGGTCGCCCCCGGGCAGCCAGAGGGACAATCCGACGTCCATGGTCCCCTCGTTCGGCCGGATGCCGATCCGGGTGAAGAGTCCGGAGTCGCTGGTCGGGTCGTACGCGTTGAAGTAGTACGACTCGCTCCACGCCGAGTCAGCCTCGACGGGGTGGCCGGAGTCGTGGTGGGCGTCGAGGATCGGCACCGGGCCATCATCGCCTCTCACCGGCCGCACGACAACGGGTCCGGTGACGGGCACGGGGCCCGCCTCCACTGGGGTCGGACCGGGCCGGAGCGCTAGCCTCGGCCCGGTGAGCGCGACACGGAGCGCCCCCGGACTGCGATGACCGCACCGGATCTGCCCACCGACGACGAGGAGACCGAGCCGCCCGGACGGGGTGCACCGCCGGACGCCGGCTACGTCCCGATCGAGCTGCCCGAGTCCGCCGCGCCGGTGCTCGACGCCGGTGCGCTGGCCGAACTGGCGCCCTACGGGGTCGAGCGGGACGTCCGGGTGGGTGACGTGCTGTTCCGGGCGGGCGACGAGTCCTACGACTTCTTCGTCCTGCTGGACGGCGCCATCGACATCATCCGGCCCGACGCCGCGGGCGACGTGGTCATCACGTCGTACTCCCCGGGTCGTTTCCTCGGCGAACTGGGCATGATCACGGGCCAGCGCGTGCTGCTGACGGCGCAGGTGCGTCGGGCCGGCCGGGTCCTGGTGATCCCGGGTGACCAGTTCCGCCGCATCATGACCAGCCGGGCGGAGCTGGCCGACACGATCTTCTCGGCGTTCGTCGCCCGCCGCGAGATCCTGCGGTCGGGGGAAGGGGCCCGGTCGGTGCGGATCATCGGTTCGCGCTACTCGCCGGACGCCATGGCCCTACGGGCCTTCGCGGCACGATCACGCGTCCCCCATACGTGGATCGACATCGAGGACGCCGACGACGTGGGCGTGCTGCTGGAGGGGATGGGCTTCCGACTGGGTGACACACCGGTCGTGGTCACGCCGATGGGCGTACTGCGCCACCCGACACCGGCGGAATTCGCCGAGCAGATGGGCCTCACGTTCCGTCGGCTGCCGGGCTTCATGTTCGACCTGGTGATCGTGGGCACGGGCCCGTCCGGGCTGGCGGCGGCGGTCAACGGTGCCGCCGAGGGCCTCGCCACCGTGTCCCTCGACGCCGTGTCCACCGGTGGACAGGCCGGATCGAGCTCGCGGATCGAGAACTACGTGGGATTCCCGAACGGCATCTCCGGTGAGGAGCTCGCCTCGCGGACGGCCGTGCAGGCCCAACGACTGGGGGCGAGGCTGAACGCGCCGTGCGAAGTGGTGGACCTGCGGACCGAGGACGGCTTCCAGGTCGTCGTCCTCGCCGACGGGAGCGAGATCCCCACCCGCACCGTCATCGTCGCCACGGGCGCCCGTTACCGGCGGTTGGCCGTCGACGACCTCGAGCGGTTCGAGGGCGCGGGCGTCTACTACGCGGCCACCGAGCTGGAGGCCAGGATCTGCAGTCCCGAGCCGGTGATCGTCGTCGGGGGTGGGAACTCGGCGGGCCAGGCGGCGATCTTCCTGGCCGAGCAGGGATGCCGGGTGTCGATCGTGATCCGGGGGGACGACCTCGCCCGCAACATGTCGCACTACCTGATCGAGCGGATCGAGGCCGATCCCCGGATCGCACTGCTCGCGTGCACCGAGGTGCGCGGCGTGGCCGGAACGAACCACCTCGAGCAGGTCACACTGGAGGACACGGCCACCGGCGAGCAGCGGACCGTGGCGTGCAGCGGCCTCTTCTGCTTCATCGGCGCGGTGCCCGCGACGTCCTGGTTGGCCGGCTCACTGGCCCTCGATCCGGACGGGTTCGTCCTCACCGACCGTTCGTTGCCGGGCGGGCTCGACGCGGGTCCGGATCCGTCGGTCCGGGAGCCGTTGCTCTTCGAGTCGTCGGTGCCGGGTGTGTTCGCGGTCGGCGACGTGCGGAGCGGATCGCTCAAGCGCGTGGCGGCGGCGGTGGGCGAGGGGTCGAGCGCGGTGCGGTCGGCCTACGAATTCCTCGTGTCCCTCAGTCACTGACGACGGGGGGCGGCGAATCCCTGGCCGGCGGTCGGTCGACCGTGCCAGACTTCCGTCGTCAACGGTCATGGGAGGCGTGATGGGGGCAACTGCAGTTCGTCTGAGTCCGGTGTGGAACGAACCGGCCGAGATCATCGACCTGATCCGTGGCGCGGGTCCGTTCTGGCCCCTGGCCAACTATGCCGCCAGTGACGCCGAGATGGCGGCGCTCGGTCGGGAGCGGGTCTCGTTCACCCCTCCCTGGTTCCGGCAGGACTTCGCACGGGAGACCGAGGTCCTCGTGCCCGGAGCCGAGGTCATCCTGTCCAACGAGCGTTTCGCCGACGGGGCCCGTGAGCTGGGCGGGGGACCCGGTGCCGTCGTCCGGCCGCAGGCCGTCTACGTCAACATCATGGGCCCGACACCGTTCGCCTTCCCACCCCATCTCGACATCCCGGCGTTCCGGGGCTTCACGCGGGCGACCCAGCCGGTGTGGCTGCTCAAGACGATGAAGACGTCCGGACTGTTCGAGGCATGGCGGACCAGGATCGCCACGGCGGTCTCGTGGTTCTACACCGGCCCCGGTGGGGACTTCCGTTACTGGCCGGACGGACCCGAGGGCCCCATGGCCGTCGAACGATCTCCCTACGGCAACGTCAGCGTGTTGGCCGACAACGAGTTCACGTTCCACGGAGTGGCTCCCCTCGGGGGCCCCGGAGCCACCATGCCCGAGGGGCTCACCCACGAGTCCCGGCTCGTCCGGAGCGCGTCCGGCTGGGACGTCCACGATGCCGAGGGGAACGCCCAGGCCCACTTCGGTGACGACGAGGTCCGCATCACCGTCTCGTGGAAGGCTGACGTCTTCGCCTCGGCCGCTGAGGCCGAGCTGCACGACAACGGTGACGACCAGCTGACCCTCGACAAGGTGGTCGAACTGTTCCAGGCGGATCTGAGAGCGCGAGGGGTCGACAGCCACGAGCCGAGTGACCCGCTGGCCGATCAGGTGTGGATCGGTACGTTGGCGACCACCTACCAGGACCCGGCACCGCAGGCGCCCTGAGGCGTCCGGCCCGACGACCGGGGACTGTCGCCGGTGCCGGTGCCGGTGCCCAGTGACCGGTGACCGGACGCACCCGCGAAAACACGCCGGCCGGACACCTGAGGCGTCCGACCGGCGTGTGCTTCGACTGGTGCACCCCGGACGGAGCCGGCGGTGCGACTCGTTACGAGGCGGAAGCGGCGATGTGGGCCGTACCGAGGTGCATCCCGGCGGCGAAGGCCGTGACCCCGAACGCCTTGTTGAGGGCCGCGGCCGCCGTGGGTGTCAGGTTGGCGACCGTGCCGTCGAGGTGGACCACTCCTCCACTCGAGCTGATCTTGAGCGGGCGTCCATCGAGCTGGAGCAGCGGGACGTTGGCCGCCCCGACCGTGCCGTCGACGTTGCCGTAGAGGATCGAGTGACCCGGATCGATGGTGAAGTTCGTGAGCGACACCGTGGTGGCACCCTTGGTCAGGGTGAGACCGCTGCCCTGATGGAGGATGACACCGTCGACGTAGCCGGGTGCGTAGTGCTTGTTGGCGTGGATGACCGCGTCACCCCCGGTGATGGGGAAGGTCACGGTGCTTCCGCTGACCGTCGCGGTGCCCGTCACCCCGGGGGTGACCCCGAGGCTGGTCAGAGCCGCCGCGGTGGCGGGATTGAGGTCCAGTGAGGTGGAACCGGTGAGCCTCGGGATCTCGGCGACCTTGCCCTGGTAGGTGTTGGCTTTGCCTCTCGCCACGAGGTGCACCGTCCCGAGCGGGGTACCACCCTTGATCGCCTGGGTGCCGAATGCGGAGTCCAGTGCCGCAGCTGCGGAGCTGGTCAGATTCGCAATGGTCCCGTTCAGCACGACATCGCCGGAGCCGTCCTTGCTGACGCTGACCTTGCGGCCGTCGAGCTGCAGGAGCGGAGCCTTGTCCGGGACGCCGTTGACACTGGCGTAGAGATTGGAGTTGCCGGGATCGACTACGAAGTCGGAGAGCGTGACCGTGGTGGAACCGGCGGTCAGCGTCAGTCCGGAACCGTAGTGCTCGATGGAGCCCTCGATGTAGCCGGGACGGTGATGGATGTTGCTGTGGATCTCCACGTAGCCGGAGGTGATGGGGAACGTGATGGCCGATCCACTCGCGGTGGCCGAACCTTCGGGTGCCACTTTCACTCCGAGGCTGGTCAGGGCGGCGGCGGTCGCCGCGTTGAGGGTCAGCGTGGTTCCCACGCCGGTGAGCGCCGGGATGGCGGTCACGACGTCGGGTGTGCCGGACGCCCCGGATGTCGTGGCCGGGCCGACGAGGGCCGCTCCCGTGGCACCGATGGCCACAGCGGCGCCGAGTGCTGCGAGCCTGCGATTGGACAGTTTCATGACGTGTTCTCCGTTGTCTTTTGGGTGTACACGGTCTTCGATCCTGTGCACTATTTGGATGTATCGACGCGGCAATTTGTCCGATGATCTCCCCATTTCCGTCGAATCATTCTCGTGGCGCGACCCGAGTCGGGGAGGGAGCGGCAGCTGGACCGGTCATCCGAGCGAGCGTCTGGTGGTCGGATGATCCGATGAATTGGCTGTTCCCGGGGTCGCTGCCCTGATCCGCCTCGGGGCGTGGCGTCGCCGTCATCGATGACAGGCACGAGCGTCGCTGCCATCCTGCACCGGTGGCGTTCGGAGGAGCGGTGGAAGCCACCGGAGTCACCACCGGCGGACATGCCATGACCCGGCGCGACCAATAGCGTGTATCAGGTGCCGGTGGACCTCAGGGCCCGATCCATGACTCGTGTGCGCGGGTCATGTCGTCGGTGCTTTCCGCGTCTGGTGGCTCTGGGCAGCACCGTGCTGGACCGGCCGGACCGGGAATGGTCACCTGCCGGATTCGTGGATGATCTCGAGCAGGCCCGGCGCGGCACCGACGACCACGACGGTGTCCGTTCGTGGATCCACGGCGACGGTGTCCGGCTGGCGGACGGTGGGCCATTGTCCGATGATCCGAGGCAGTGGCCGCGCCAGCGACAACTCCACCAGGCGGTTCGACGCCGTGCAGGTGATCCACAGATGTCCGCGGAGCGCGTCGACGGCGACGCCGAGCGGACTCCTCGGAACCGGG
>Ga0302146_10001860_pt1 | contig 12038 bp, 10 predicted proteins | sample I_Bog_E3_1_FD_193578 | JGI IMG/M metagenome (GOLD analysis project Ga0302146, IMG submission 193578) | Peat permafrost microbial communities from Stordalen Mire near Abisko, Sweden - I_Bog_E3_3 | ecosystem: Environmental > Terrestrial > Soil > Wetlands > Peat | place: Sweden: Abisko, Stordalen...
CGGTGCCGCCCAGGGTCAGTACCACGGCGAGCCAGGCGCTCGCGAAACGAAACTTCATCAGAACTTGGCCTTCAGGCTGACTTCGAGGCTACGCGGGGGATTGACCGTGATGAAGTCGTTGCCGTAGTAGGGCGCATCGTTGGTCAGGTTGCGCCGGTTGGTGACGTTGTAGACCGATGCCTTGACCTCGAACCGACGGAAGTCGTAGAAGGCCGAGGTGTTCAACGTGTACTGGCGCGGGATCGTCGGCGACTTGTAGTAGCCGCCATTGGCAACGATGGATGCGGGCACGTCTGCCGAGTTGTTCAGGTCGATCCAGCCCGACGTGGTGGTCTCCACGCGGCTGGTCACCTGCATGTTGGCCTGCACGCCCAGCCCGTCTTCGAACTTGTAGTTGGCGAGGACGTTGAACAGGTTCGAAGGCACGCCCGGATCCTTGAATTTCTGGCCGGCCACCCAGGTGATCTCGTTGCCGGCCCCGTCCACGTTCGCGCCCACTTGCGCGGGATAGTCGTAGAAGCCCTTCGCCTGGTCGAGAATGGTGCGCAGGTAGGAATAGCTCGCCGTCAGGAAGAAGCGCGGACTCGGCTGGTAGTTCAGCTCGGCTTCGATGCCACTGATGTGCGCGGCCGTCTTGGCCGTGCCTCCGGGGCCGCTCGGTTCAGTGCGTCCCTGCTTGAAAGCGGCCGTCGACAGGAACAGGCTCTTGTTCATGAGATCGAACTTGGCGCCGATCTCGGCCAGGCGCGAGATCTGGCGCAGCTGCGTCGAGTCCTCCACGCCGAACGTCGCGACGCCGCCATCCTGTGCATTCGGATCGACGTACTGGGCATAGTCGTACGTGAGGTACGTCGACGCCCACGGCGTCGGCTTGTAGACAGCGCTGGCGTTTCCGTTGCCCAGGATGTACCAGTGCGACGAATGGGTTTGCGCCACCCCTTCCAGCAGGCCATCTTCACCCCCCGTGTCGAACGGGTCCTTCTCGTTGAGCTTGACGAAGTCGGCGCGGGCGCCGTACAGGAAGTTCAACTGCGGCGACACCGTGATTCGATGTTCGGCGAAGAGGGCCACGTCCGCCAGGTCCGAATAGACCGAATCGTTGGGCGAATAGGCGTCGCGTGCCGGAAAGCCGTTGAGCACCTTGTTGAACGGCCCCGTGTAGTTGACGCCACTCAGCTGGGACGGTGGCAAGACCCACGTCGACGGACTGGCAGACAGGTCGTAGACGCTCACCACTTCGTCGAAGTAGTTCTGGATCGTGTTGACGTGGGCGAAGCGGAACGTGAAGCCGGCGTCGATGGACTGGGCCCGCGCTTCGTCGCCCGGCTTCGCCGGATCCGTGATCGAGGCGCCGAAGCTGTACTTGAAGTCGGTCTTGTTCTCGAGCGTGTAGCTGTTCGCGGTCGAGTCCTCGAAATAGAACTGAACCACGTTGTAGCGATTCAGGTAGTTGAAGAACGTGTTGTTGGACACCGAGGCCTGATCGCTGAACTCGTAGTTCTGGATCAGCTGCAGGTTGTACTTGAACGCACGCGCGCCGTCGCCGGCGGTCTCGTCGATGTTGGTGCGGCGATCGAGCTGGACCGGATTGCCCAGGGTCACCGGGGTGAGATAGTTGGTGATCGTGTCGGGCGACCCGGTGAGATAGGTCCCGTGGTCGATGAACGCCTGGTTCACCCGGTTGACCCCGTCGTTCTCGACGTATTTCGCGTTGACGATCTCGCTGTTGAACTCCACGGAGTATTTCGACGACACCTCGTCGAGAACCGAGAAGAACAGCGACTGCTGGTGCGTGTACTGGCCGTACCAGTAGCCGCCGCTGTTGTCGCCCGCATAGCTGACGCGGTAGGCGAGGCCAGGATTCGCGGGACCGACCGGGCCGCCCAGATCGAAGCCGATGCGACGCTCGCCCTGGGTGTCGAACTGCGTGTCCACCACGCCCGAGAACTTGACGAAATTCGGCAGCTTCGTGCTGATGTTGATCGAGCCGCCAACACCGGCGCCTGGGCCGGCCTGGACCGTGGCCGGCCCCTTGTTGATGTCGATGGTGTCGATGGCGTTGAAGCTGAACGGCGCGCCATAGCCATTGGAGGTGAAGCTGTCGCGCATGCCGTTGACGAAGACGTCCGCGTACTGGCCGCGGATGCGCGGCACGTTGGGGACGCCGAAGGAAGAGTCGGTGTAGGCGCTGGACGTGAGGTACGAGAAGCCCTCGGGGTTCTTGACGTTGAGCGCTTCGAGTTGCGCAGTCGACAGGATGGTGTTGTTGCGCGGCGTGTCGAGCACTCCCAGGTCCATGCCGAAGGCGGATGACGAGGTCACCGTGGTAGGCAGGATCAGCTCGCCGCGCTTGATGCCGTTGATCACCACCTGCTGGGACGGCAACTCGCTTGTCGCCGGAGCAGCCGATGCCGGGGTGGAGGGCGCCGGGGCCTTGCCGGGCGTGGCATCCGACTGTGCGAATGCCGGCGTGGAGCCGAATACCACGAGGAGCGGAACCGTGATGGCGAACTGTGTCTTGACTGTCATTGCACGAACCCGTGGTTTGTCGTTGATGTGGCGTACCGCGCTCGGCGTCGCATGGCTTGCACGGCGCAGGCGGTACCGAACGGCCGGATAGGGACGTTTCGAATGGGGGGAGCGATCGGGCGTCTCGGAACAGGCGTCACGAATGCACGATCCGTGCCCCCATGAAGTGCTCGACGATAGGGTGCGGACAACGGATGGGCATATTGGTTCGCGAATGGGAGCTATCGGTTTTGCAACATGCCTTCGCGCAGCTTCGCGCGCGCTTCATGGCGCGTTCACCAAAATTGTTTGTTGCTGCACCGCCCCAGTGCCGCGCGCACTGTCCTGCTTCAGGAATTCTGCGTCGAGGGACCCTGCGGGTGCATCGCCGATCGCGTAGCTGAGCGCAAGCTTTCGAAGAAGCCCCCCGTTCATTCCGAGTGCCACCGGTGGGGTGTGGCGCCGTCGCATCAACCGTGGCCGTCGCCCGCGCGGACTTCGGAGCCAGTGCATTTCGCGGATGGCGTTGCGGCAGGCTGGAATAATCGCTTCGTGACTTCGGCTCCTTCACCGTCCCCTGAACGCGCGAATCATGACGACGCTTGACATCGATGCCGTGGAGGCTTTCGTCCTGGTCGCCGAGCTGCGCAGCTTCACGCGAGCCGCGGAGGTGCTCGACGCGACCCAGTCCGCCGTCAGCGCACGGATTCGCCGCCTCGAAGACGGGCTCGGCCGGCGACTGCTCGAACGCACCCCGCGCCAGGTGCGGCTGTCGGCGGATGGCGAGGCTTTCCTGGATTCGGCCCGGGAACTCGTGGCGGCGCACCGGCGGGCCGTGGGCGCCTTCGATGCGCCACGGCGCCGGCTCGTGATCGGAATCAGCCACCACGTCGTTGGCGCAGAACTTCCGCTGATCCTGCGACAGATGATGCTGCGCGCGAGCCTGGTGTTGATCGAGATGCGCATTGGCACGTCGAGGGAACTGTTCGAGGCGTTCGAACGCGCCAGGCTGGATGCAGTGATCGTTCTGCGCCACGACAACCGACGCAACGACGGCGAGGTGCTCATGAATGAGGCCTTCGCATGGCATGGCACGCCAGATTTCTTCCATCGATCGGACACGCCGCTACCGGTGGCGCTGCAGGCGGAGCCGTGCAGCGTTCGGCGCATGGCCGTCGATGCGCTGTCGTTCGCCGGCATCGCCTGGTCGGAGGCCTTCGTGGGCGGCGGCGTGACGACCACGGGCGCCGCCGCTGCGGCGGGGCTGGCAGTCGCCGTGCTGGCCAGGCGCGTGGCACCGGCGGGGACGATCGACGTGGGCCCCCGCCTCGGCCTGCCGTCGCTGCCGTCACGCGAACTGGTACTGCACACCTCTGCCACCGATGCCCCCGCTCGCGACGCGTTGCGCAAGCTGGCTGACGCTCTGCGAGTGACCGCGGGCGCCGCGGCCTGAGCTGTGACGACGGATCGTCAGTGCGACGGCCCGGCCAACGTCGCCGTCGTGGCGCTGCGGGAGCCGCCTCCATCGTCTGGCAGCGCCGCGGCGAGGGCAGGCGCCGCGGCGCTGCCGATGCAGCGCCTGGCCACTGCGATCGACCCGAACGTCAGGCCGATGACGAGTGTCGTGACCGCCAGCAACGAGGCCAGGTGGGCAACGATCAACAGTCGCCGGTCCCGCGTGTCGCCCCGGGGCGGGCCGCGGCGCCGTGCGCGAGGCCGAAACGTTCGCATGTCGAGCCTGATCGGCACGCAGGGCGTGCATTGCATGGTGGCCATGGGCGCAGTCACGTTCGTTGTGGAGTTCGAAGCGTGCAGGCAAGCGTGCGCCGGCACCAGCGGCCGCAACGACTTTCTGTGATGCTCGATCGGCATCCCGCTGGAAGGCTCATGCCACGACTGCGGTCGCGCGCCGCCACGACGCCCCGTTGCGGCGTCTGCCAGCGGGTCTGCGAAGGCTTCTGTCGGCCACAACCAGTCACTCACCAACGTCAGCTTCTATCGGGTTGTCCACCGCGACGGCACCGGGCGTCCGGGGCAGCAGAAACGCGTCCGAAACCTCTCCCGTCGTCGATCGATTGAGCGCTTCGCGCTCGACATTGCTCAGTTGCCGTCGCGCGATGTCACTTGCGAAATGTCCAACCCAGGGTCGAAGTCGTCACCCACGAAGTCGTCGCCTACGACGAGGGCATCGCGCCCGCCGTCTTTGGCGCGATACAGCGCGCGATCGGCCCGCACCATCAGCGCCTTCGCATCGATCTCGACCGACCCATCCAGGTAGGCCAGCCCCATGCTGGCGGTCACGGCCAGCGAGTGCTCTCCGATGCTCATTGGCGCGCGGATCGCTTGCTGCAGCTTGGTCGTTACGGCGATGGCCTCGTCGCGCGTGGCCAGCCCATCTAGAATCACGACGAACTCGTCACCCGCCAGCCGTGCCGCTACGTCCGTCTCGCGCAAGCTCGAGTGCAAGCGCGCGGCGAACTCCCTGAGCACCGCGTCGCCGGCGCCGTGACCGTGGGTGTCGTTGATGGCCTTGAAGCGATCGACGTCCAGGAAGATCAGCGCCAGCGGCCGCTGCGTGCGCCGATGGCGCGCCAGCGACTGTTCGAGCAGCTCGTCGAACTGGCGCCGGTTCGCCAGACCCGTGAGCGTGTCGATGCGCGCGAGGCGCTGCAACTCGCGTTCCACGTCCTTCATCGCGGTCACGTCTGTGCTGAGCGTGAAGATGCCGCGCACGACCCCGTCTTCACGCACGTCGGGGATGTAGACCGTGTGCAGGTTGCGCGGGCCCGCACGCGTCTGCGACACGAGCTCGAACTCGACGCGCTGGCCCGCAAGCGCGGCGCGCAAGTATTCCTGACGCGGCGCGTAGATCTCGGCGCCCACGACCTCGGCCAGCGGGCGCCCGATCGCCGCGGCGATGTCGACACCCAGCCAGTCGTAGAACGTGGCGTTCATGAAGCGCAGCCTCTCTTCGGCATCGACGTAGGTGATGAGCGACGGCATGTTGTCGGTGACGGTACGCAGTTGGCGCTCGCTCGCCTCGATGCGCTCGCCCGCGCGCTGCTGCTCGGTGCGATCGGTCACCAGGCCGTAGACGCCGATGACTTCGCCGTGCTCGTCGCGGTCGGGCACGTAGTGCACCCGCATGTACTCTGCGGCGCCCGGCACCGTGTTGGTCAGGTCAAACACGACCTCGTTGCCCGCCAAGGCCTCGTCGATGCGCCTGCGTACGCCCGCGAACACCTGCTCGCCAAACACATCGGCCACGGTCTTGCCCACCGGCGAGCCGGGCAGCGCGAACCAGCTCACATAGTTGGCGTTGGCAAAGGTGTAGCGATAGTCGCGATCCATGCGCGCAATCAGACCCGGCACGTGGTCGGTGATCGCGCGCACCAGCGCCTCGCTGCGCGTCAACGCGAGCTCGGCGCGATGGCGGTCGGTGATGTCGAGCACCATGATGAAGAAGCCGTTCACGGTGCCGTCGGCGCGCACGTCGGGCACGTACTGAACCATGAAATGGGTGGCCGCGTTCTCCTTCCAGCCGGTGCGCTCGAACTTCTGGGGCTCCCCGCGCAAGGCGCCCTCGATGTGTGGCAGCAGCGCGGCGTGCGCGGCCTCGCCCAGGAAATCGCGCATCGTGCGGCCGATCAGCGACTCGGGCTCGATGCCCATCACGTGGCGGAAGTGCGCGTTGGCGAACCGATAGGTCTGGCCACGGTCGGCGTAGGCGAACAGCGCGGGCATGTGGTCGCTGACGGCCTTGAACCGCGCCTCGCTCGTGGCCAGCCGGGCCTGCGCGAGCTTGGCTTGGGTGATGTCTCGCAGACGCACGTGCGTCTGCCAATGGCCGCTGGCCTTGCGGTAACGCGCGACGACACACTCGACATGGCGCACGCCGCCATCGGCCTGCGGCAACGCAAGCTCCGTCGTCGACGGCGTCGCACCGTCGGCGATCAGCGTCGCGACGATGCTGCCGGCGCCGCCCAGCGCTTCGCTCGCCCGGCGGCCCTCCAGCGGGCGCGCAGCGAGCCCCAGCATCTTCGCGAACGCCGCGTTGGCCCCCGTCAGCCGGCCCTGTTCGTCGATCACGAGGATTCCGTCGGGCGAGTGCTGCAGGAACGCGGAGAATTGGCGCTTGCTGGCCTGCAGCGCCATGCCCATGCGGCAGATCAGCAGGCTGGTGCAGCACTGCGCGGCGATGTAGCTCCATAGGGCCAGCGAGCCGGCCTGGGCGTCGCGCACGGCGAACGGCCCCCACCCGCGCGCCGTGCCGTAGGCCGCCGCCAACGACAGCAGCAGCACGCCAGTGGACGACGCGATGACGCCGGCGCGCATCGCCAGCACCGCGAGCACGAAGGACGGCAGCGCGAGCAGCGGGAAGACGAACGCGGAGCCCCGGTCCTGCCACGCCGAGAAGACCGCCACGCCGCAGGCGAGCACGATCGCCTGCAGCAAGAGATTGGTCACGCCCTCGCGACCGAGAAAGGCCGCGGCCGCGCCATGCCGGCTCCACGCGATCAGCGGCACGCCGGCCAGCAGCGCCCCGACCGTGTCGCCCACCATCCAGCCGAACCAGGCCTGGCCGAAATGCACGGCATCAGGCGCGCCGGCCACCCGCAGCCAGGTGACGCCGTTCAGCGAGGTGACGACCATGCCCAGCACCACCGCCGCCAGGAAAGCCGAGACGTCGCGCCGGCGCAGCAGGCGGTCCTCGAAGTCCCAGCGATGCAGGAGCCAGGCCGCCAGACCAGTGCCGGCGGTGTTGCCCAGGCCCACGACGAATGCGATCCACAGCGGGCCGCCGATGGCCGCATTGGCGGCCACGGCGGCGATGTAGACCGCCAGCGTCATGCCCGCCCCCCAGCGCCGGAATGCCGCCACGGCGATGCCGGTGGGCAACCACACGAGCGAGATGTGGGTGCCGAGGTAAGGGATCAGCAAGCCGAGGCGGGCCGTGAGGTAGTAGGCGGCGGCCACGGCGAGAAAGCGCAGGGCGAACAACGGCCCCGCCGGCAGCGCATGCGCCGCAGCGTCGGCCACAGCCGGGTTCAGGCGCGTGGAGCCGCGGTCCGAACTGTCCATGTGTCTCGCCAGCCACGCTGCCCCGGGTCGTATCGCCCGGTGGTGCACGCGTCAGAACCCCCAAGGGTCCATGGTAGCCCTTGCGAACGGGCCCGTCGTACCGCGAACAGGGGTTGTTGCTGCGAGATCGATCGGGTGGCCGCAGGGGGCGAGAAGGCAGGCCGATCGTCTACCAACCACGCTGCAATGGCTTCAAACCGTGTCGCTCAATGCCTCCAAACCGTCGCTCGATCCGCTCGCGGTCGACGCACCACCACCCGGTTCGTCATCGTCTCTAGTATTGGAGCCTCGATCGCCCATAGTGGCCGTCGTCAAACCCGGAGGGCCCATGAAGACACGACTGCTCGTCACCTGGCTGTCTGCCGCGATGCTCCTGCCCGCACCTGTCGTCTTCGCGGGCGCGCGCCAGGACGCAAGGGTCATCATGGCCGCGGATCCACATGAGCTGAAGTTTCAGCAAGACTGGGGATATGCCAGTGCCGTGGTGAGCGGAGACACGGTGACGCTGTCCGGGGTTGTCGCCGGCGTGCGCCCGGGAGAAACGGACCTGCGCGCAGGGTACACACGCGCGTTCGAGCGCATCGGAGCCGTCTTGCGCAGCGCCGGAGTGTCATGGGACGACGTGGTCGACATCACCAGCTTCCACACCGACCTCACGACGCAGATGCCGGCGATCGTGGCAGTCAAGAACCTCTACATCAAGCCGCCGTACCCGACCTGGACCGCCATCCAAGTCTCGCGACTGATTCCGGACAACGGCATCACCGAAATCAAAATTGTGGCCAAGAAGGCCAAGTAAGGGACGCGGTTCGGCCACTAACTGCCGGTCGCGAACGGCAGGTTCTGGGTCAGATATCCTGCTCACCCAACCAGACGATCGAGGAGAGGGGATGACCGACAGTTCCAGCGATACGGTGAGCCAGTTTTGGCGGCTGATGGCGTCAAACGAGTTCCAGTCGGTGACCAAGGTGCTCTCACCTGAATTTGTCTTGGAGTGGCCTCAGTCCGGCGAGATCATCCGCGGGCCTGAGCGCTTCGCCCTCATGAATTCGGAGTACCCCTCACACGGGTCCTGGTCGTTCACCATCCACCGGATGGTCGCTGCCGACAGGGATGTCGTCACCGACGTAACTGTCACCGACGGCGTGCAGACCGCTCGAGCAATTTCTTTCTTCACCGTCGAGGCGGGCCTGATCACCCGACTGCGCGAATTTTGGCCCGAACCCTACGATCCTCCCGCCAACCGAGCGCACCTCGTAGAGCCGTTGGGCGAATCAGGACGTGACTGAAATTCTGCAAGGCGCTCTGAGCGTGTCGGTGGGCTGGGCAGCGACCTGCGCTCGGGCCTTCGGCGACGCATGTCGGCCACGAGCAGCCATTCGCGGACGGCTGCTATCAGGCAGCGCGGCACGAGCCCATCCGTTGTGCGAGGGGACGTGCAGGCAGTTATCGGCTTGGTTTGCATCGTCGACGCGGCTCCCATGGTGCTCGGTATCGTCGGCAGGAACCGCTTCTTCGGCATTCGGGCTACCGAAGCCCTGGTGTCCGATGACAACTGGCGCGAGATCAATGCCTTCGGACGGCGCCGGCCGGCGCTGTTTGGTGTGTTCCTGCTTGCCGTGAGCGACCTGCTGAGAAACAGCGTGCCGCCACCGACGAGCGCGTGGTCCCCGCTCATCTTCATCGCGCCTCTGACGCCACTGGCCTTGATCATTCGTTCGATTCGGCGTTTCGCGGCCAGCCTCCCGACTGCGCGATGCATCGAGCACGAGCTGCGCGGCCAGGTACGATTCCGGACGTGGGGACGGCCGGTATCGACGTCGCATCGACTTGTGTGAGCGCGCCTGGGAGGCTCTTCAGACGCTTCGGCCGCAAGGCTTTCTCAGCAGGTGCTGCGGCCCCTTGAATGGCGTGCTGGGCCGGTTACCAGGCCCGCCCCGCGAGCCGGGCAGGCGCCGCGCCTGCCAGAGGGGGTCAGTTGGCTTCCGCCTGCAGCGCGGCCTGCACCCCGGGGCGCGCCGCGATGCGCTCCGCGTAGGCCTTCAGGTTCTTCAGCGCCGACAGGTCGATCTTCACGAAGTCGGCCCAGCGCATCACTGTGAACAGGTAGCTGTCGGCGACCGTGAACCGCGAGCCCATCAGGTAGTCGTGGCCGGCGAGCCTGCCTTCGATGTAGGCGAACACGCCGTCGATGCGGGCACGGAAGACGGCCTTGGCATCCTCGGGCAAATTCGGGTTGAACAGCGGGCTGAACGACTTGTGGAGCTCGCTGCCGATGAAGTTCAGCCATTCCTGCATCCTGTAGCGCTCCACCGTGCCGTTCGCGGGCGCGAGCTGCTTGTCGGGCACCCGGTCGGCGATCATCTGGACGATCGCGGTCACTTCGGTGATCACCTCGCCGTTGTCGAGTTGAAGCGCCGGTACCTGGCCCTTCGGGTTGATCCGTGCGAAATCCGCGCCGTCTCCGAGCGTCTTGGCCTGGAGGTCGACCTCGACGAGGTCATGGGCAAGTCCCGATTCCTTCAAAGTGATATGGGGCGACAGCGAGCATGCGCCCGGCGTGAAATAGAGTTTCATGGTGGCTTCCTGCAATGGTGACGGTTTCGTGATCGGGTTGGCGGCGGTCGGATCGAGCCGCCCTAATTCGAATGGCGTTTCATGCTGGCTTCCTCTTGTGTGGGGAGGTCTGGATGGATCGGCGGCGGCTCAGATCGCGCGCCGCTATTTCGAGCGGACGAACACGAGCTCTTGAAGCTCGGGGGGGCCGTCAAGCAGGCCGCTCATCAGCGCTTCTCCGAGCTTCTTGATGTAGGCGCTCTCGCCGTGCGCCTTGGTCGCCCGCGCATCCTGGTAGCGCTCCATGACCACGTAGGTCTGGGGATCCTGGGGTAGGCGCAGCAGGTCGCAGTAGAGGTTGCCCGGCTCCTGCGCTCGAACCTGGGCCATCATCTCGCCCATCGCGTTCTCGAATGCGGGGTTGCTGCCAGGCTTGACCTTGAACTTGATGACGTAGGCCGTCGTGCTCTGCACGGCCGCGGCGGCCGAGGCAGTTGCGCCCGGCGTCTGCCCGTGGGCGTTCAACGCCGGCATCAGGCACAGCAGGAGCCCCGGGACGAATCGGCGCGAGGACGGCTGGCCTGCCACGAGGGTGCGTGCAGCGGGATTGGTGTGAGCGGGTTTCATTTGGGCGGTCTCGCAAAGTGGTGGCGATGCGTGACTTTGTCCCGAGACCAATTGCTTTACTAGACGGTCCTCAATGACTTCACTCGTCCGCTGATTGATGTAATCTGGCGGCCCCCCGCCTTCCTGGCATCCATCGCCATCGCCCATGCTGAACATCAGTCAGATCGCGCTGTTCGTGCACGTCGTCCGAGGCGGGAGCTTTGCCGAAGTCAGCCGCCGCTTCGACATCCCGCCCAACACCATCAGCAGGCGCATCGCCGCATTGGAGGATGCGCTCGGCGCGCTGCTGTTCCAGCGCTCCACCCGCAAGCTGACGCTCACCACGGCCGGCCGGGCCTTCTACGACGAAGTCGCCGATTCGATCGAAACATTGGAGCGGGCCGGGCAGGCCATCCTCGGCGAGGAACATCCCGTCTCCGGGCTCATCAGGATCGCGGCTCCCGTCGACTTCCTGGATGTGTTCCCGCCCAGCTGGATTCGCGAGTTCATGCGGGCAAATCCCAAGATCCAGCTCGATTTCGTACTGGGCGACGCGGCCGTCGACCTGATCGCCCAGGGCATAGACATCGCCTTCAGGGCCGGCATGCAGTCGGACTCGAGCTACGTGATGCGCAAGATCAGCGACGCGTTCGCCGTCCTGGTGGCGAGCCCTGAATTTCTGGAGTCCGCTTCACCCGACGCCATTTCCGACCTGCGGGACATGCCCTGCATCGTCGGCTTGAGCAAGCAGGTGCGGTCCACGTGGCACCTGCATGGGCCCTCTGGAAGGACCGAGGTCACCGTCCGGGCCAGTTTCAAGGCTGATAGCTCGATCGCCCAGCTGCGGGCCTGCATTGCCGGGATCGGCGTCGCCTTGCTGCCTTCCGGGCTGGTGCGCGAACCCCTGATGCATGGCAAGTTGACGCGCGTGCTGCCCCAGTACCGCCTCAATGCTGGCGGCTTCTACGTCGTGCTGCCGACTCGCCGCCACGTTCCCGCCGCGGTCCGCCAGTTCATGAACTTCGCATTGGCGAAGTTCGAAAGCGAAAACAGGTTCGAACTATGAACGCGCCGAGCCGAAGGCCACATGAATGTCGCGCGCCAACATGGCCGGTGCCGTGGTGACCCGGCGATATGGGGCTCCCGGCGATGGCGTCCGTAAGGTCAGTGAAACGATCGCCGTCCAGCAGAAGTGATTCAAGATTGGAGTTGCGGGCTCGATTGGCGCTTGTCGGCCAGGAGCGGACGGTCGCCAGTGACTGCTTTAGAATAGTGCTGACCTCAGC
>Ga0302146_10001867_pt1 | contig 12022 bp, 7 predicted proteins | sample I_Bog_E3_1_FD_193578 | JGI IMG/M metagenome (GOLD analysis project Ga0302146, IMG submission 193578) | Peat permafrost microbial communities from Stordalen Mire near Abisko, Sweden - I_Bog_E3_3 | ecosystem: Environmental > Terrestrial > Soil > Wetlands > Peat | place: Sweden: Abisko, Stordalen...
GCCACGGTGGCGCGCGAGCTGATGGCTCTTTGCACCACCGCCACGCCCGAGCCGGTGCTCGGGCGCTTGCGCGCCGGGGGCGGCCTGTCCTGGGAGCGGTCCGTGCGGCTGCGCGATGCGCACCAGCCCCAGGGCGCGCCGACTTCGGCGGCGCTCGCCAACCTGTGCGCGTTCCGGCTCGACGTTCGCATCGCCGCACTCGCGCGAGCGGCCGGCGCGCGCCACACGCGCTACGCGGACGACATCGTCCTCTCGGGCGGCCATAACCTGCTCCGCGGGGCGGATCGCATCGAGGCGCGCATCGGCGGCTTCGCGTTGGACGAAGGTTTCGCGCTGAACCATCGCAAGACGCGCCGGGCCTCGAGAGGCCGCCGCCAGCAGGTGTGCAACATCGTGGTGAACGCGACCCCAACCTGCCGCGCGACGATTTCGATCGCCTGAAAGCCGTGCTGCATGGCTGTGCGACGCGAGGCCCGTCGTCGCAGAACCGCGATGGCATTCCTCATTGGGAGCAGCACCTGCGCGGACGAGTGGCCTGGGCGGCGCAGCTCAATGCACCGAAGGCGCGACGGCTTCAGCGCCTGCTCGACACGATCGACTGGACGCGCTGATGCCCTGTCATTGCGCGCGCAGTCCCGGAGTCCAGCCCTGGGGCAACGTCGTTTGCCCGCGTGGATCCTGCGACTTCGCGCAGGATGACGAATCGGCGATCAGAAGCTGGAAGAGACGCCCACGCCGGCCTGGAACGGCGGCGCCGTGTCGCTGAGGCCGCGGGTCACCGCGAAGTCGATCTGCGTGCCGGGGGTGGCCACGAAGCTGATGCCGGCGTCGACGCTGGTGGACGCGCCGGCCATCTGCAGCGTGCCCATGCGGTCACGCGCCATGTCGACGAAGGTGCGCCATTGCGGCGTCCAGCTCTTGCCCAGCGTCACGGCCAGCGTGCCGGTGGACTGGCGCCGGCCGGCCACGGAATAGTCCACGACCATGCCGGGCATCACGCCCAGCGAGAAGTCGTTGGGCAGCGCCCATTCGCCGCTCAGGCTCGTGGTGGGGCGCAGCGCGGCGTCGTGCGCGTCGGCGGCCTGCAGGTCGGGCATCCACGCGGCGGAGGGCACGTGCGAGTTGGCGTCGCCGTGCACCACGCGCCAGCGCGCGCCCAGCGACAGATCCATGGCGTCGGCGTCGGTGGACGGCGTGGCGGGATCGTCGGCGAAGTCGTTGGGCACCGGGCCGCGCGAGACGATGGACGTGGCTCGCGTGACGTAGGGCGACCCGGCATCGAGTCGCCAGGAGCCGGACATCACGCGCGACACCACGTTCTCGCGCAGCACCGCCACCACGGCGCGTTCCTTCTCCAGCGTCTCGTCGATCAGCTTGCGCGCCGCGGCGACGAAGCCGCCGGACGTGGCCACGGGCGTGGCCGGCGCGACCTCGTCGTCGGCCGCGGCCAGGGCCTGCGAGCTTGCGAGCAGCGCGGCCGCGAGGCATACAGCGCTGGGTATCGTGGTGCGGCGATCGAAGGGGCGGAAGAGACGCATGGCGAACGGTTCTCGGGAATGTGGCCATCTTGCGGGACCGCCCGAAATCGCGTCAACGCATGAGCTGCCGGATCGCGGCCCTGTTCGTCTTGTAACGTTACGCGACGTGTCCGCACTGACCATCGGGAGTCGGCGTCGCGGTCGGCGCCGATGGAAAGGTGTCCGGCGTTGGGTCCCGATGCCACCCGGGAATCCGGGCATTAGTTCACGCCATTCAGGCCGGATGGAACACCCACCGGGTGCGCGGCCTGCGCCCGAGGCCGTGCGCCGCGGCGCCGGGCTCTTGCAACGGCGCTGCATCTTGTTGCGTGGTCGGGCGAGCCGGGCGACCGCGTTGCCCATTCCGGATCGAGGGCGGTCAGAAGCGCGACGACACGCTGAGCCCGCCGCGCAGTTCCTGCGAGGCGCTGCCCGAGAGGCTGCGCGACACGACCATGTCCACCTCCAGCGTGCGTGACGCGGTGAAGGCCACGCCCGTGTCCACGTTCAGCAGCGAGGAGTCGCCCTGCGTGCGCGACAGGGCCTGGCCGGCCACCTCCACGAAGCTCTGCAGCCGCGGCGTCCACGACTTGCCCAACGTCACGGCCAGCACGCCGGCGGCGTAGTGTCGGCCGTCGTCGCCGCGATCGCGATAGACGCCCTGCGTCACGCCCAGCGACAGCTGGCTCGGCAGTTCCCACTGGGCCGTCGCGCGCAGCGACGGGCGCAGGTCGGCCTCGCGAACCGCCGGCGAGCCCATCGTGGTCTCCACGTCGGCCAGCCAGGCGACGCCGGGCAGCCAGCCGGCATCGCCGCCGCGCACGCGCCAGCGCGCGCCCAGCGACACGTCGCTGAAGCCGCGCAGGCGGCGCATGCGGTCGTTGGCGGTCTCCAGCGGCAACTCGTCGGCGTTGCTGGCGGCCGCGGCGCGCAGCTCCATGGTGTGGCTCGGATCGACGGGCACGTCCAGCGTCGCGAAGTGCGACGTGAAGCGCGAGACGGCCTGCTCGTGCGGTCCGGGCAGCAGCGGGAAGACGGGATCGAACTGCCACTGTCCGAGGCCGACGACGGCGGGCGAATCGAGGAAGTCGACGTGCGCGGCGGTGGCCTCGCCGTCCGCGTCGGCCCGCGCGGCGGCCATCAGCAGCGCCGTGGCGAGGGCGCGGGGAGCGGCGGTGAAGGAGCGCATGGCGGACGGCAACCATCTGGACGTGATGGCTCATCTTGAGGCGCCCGGTGCGCGTCGAAAGCCGCATGAGCCGCGCGATTGCCGGCCATTAAGGCCTGTTCGCACTCGACGCGGGCAGGCGCTGAGTGTGAACAGACCCTAACCCATGATCACCTGGAAGCTGTGCTCGTAGGCGGCCGTGAGCGAGTCCAGCCGCTCGAGCAAGGTCTCGCTCGCCTGCACCAGCGTGCGCCGACCCGCGCCCGTGCCGCAGGCGCCCACGCCGCCCAGCAGGCGCAGCCATTCGTCGCGCACCTGCGCCAGCGTCGTGCGGATCTCGGGCGAGGTCAGCGGCGCCTGCTCCAGTTCGCGCTGCGCCTGTTCGAACGCGTCCAGCGCCGCCTCGTGGCGCCGCAGCAGGGCCTGCGGCGCGTCGTCGGCGGCCAGGGCCGTTGCGGCAAGAAGGCTTTCCTTGGCGATGCGCTGCACCCGCATGCGCTGGCGCCCGCACTGGTTGACGATGTGCAGGGCGCGCCGGCCGGCGGCCTCCTGCAAGGCCTCGGTGAGGTGCTCGGCGGCGTCCAGCATCTCCGCGGCGAGGGCGTCGACGTGGCGCAGCGTGGGCGCGTCCATGCGCGGCAGGTCCAGCGCCTGGGCCAGCGCGCGCCAGCACGACTCGGTGCGCGCGAAGGCCGGCTGCGCGGCGGTGTCCGCGCATCGAGGCCTCAGCATCTCGAGGTTGTCTCGCACGCGTTGCATCGACTCCGATTTCAACGCGGCCGTGTCGCGCGTGGCGATGCGCAGCAGCTGTTGCGCGGCCAGGCGCACGAGGCGCTGCGACAGCATGCGCAGCTGGCCGGCACGGTTCATCGCGTCGGCCCAGCGTGCCGCATCCCACACCGCGCGCGAGAGCTCGCCCAGGCGCAGGTTGACGCTCATCGCCGCGCCGCGCAGCAGCCGGAACGCTTCGTCCTCGCCGAGGCCGCGCGCGGACATCAGCACGCCCTTGGCGCGATCCACCCACTTGCGTTCGTCGAGCTGCTCGTGCGCGCGCGCGGCCGCGTGACGCAGCGCCTGGTCGTGGCGCTGGCGTGCACGCGCGAGCGCCAGCGCGGCGGCCACGTCGCCCGCATCGATGCCGCCGCCGTCGCCCGCGCGCAAGGCCTGCCAATGGTGGATGCCGCACGCGATGGCGAGCCCGGCGTCCTCCGGCGTGATCGCCTGCGGCGGCGTCAGGAGCAGCACGGCCAGCGGCGGCTCCCCGTCCCAGCCCGACAGCGCCGTCACCAGCTCGGGCGTCACGCCGGCGGCCAGGCAGACCAGCTGCGTCGCCGATCCATCGGTGGTGCATTGCACCAATTTATCGCCCTCGCATGGGGCGCCCAGGTGCACGCCGGTGCGTGCCAGTGCGCCGCGCCATGCCGCTTCGCCAGCGGTGGTGAGATCGAGCAGGAGGGCGGAATTCATGGGTTTTCGCTGGGTGGAGCCATGGCGCAATGGCTTGCCTGACACCTCATTCGTTTGCACGGTCCGTGCCGCGGAAATTCCGGCATGGCGCTTGCATGTGACGAGGCGTGGTGCAACGACGCATCACCCGTGAAGTGCATGCGGCCCCCGGGCCGCCGTCCGTGACACGAGCGCCCTGCTCGACGTCGCGACTCGCACGATGCCTCGTCGCATCGGCCTTCGCCGGCTCCCACCCGCTGCTGTCCGGACTCCCTTCCGCGCACACGCCAGCCCACGACTTCCACGTTCATCGTCCCGCCGGCGCGCTCAAGCGTCGGTGCGGCCGTTGCCTTCCCACTCCACTGGATGAAGACCGCCATGACTCCCTTCAGGAAATTCCTCCGAACCGGCCACGCGCCCACGCTGTTCGCCGCGTTCCTGTACTTCGCGTTCTCGTGCTGCACGTGGGTGCTCAACGGTGCGATGGCGCCGTTCATCGGCGAGTCCTTCCACCTGAGTCCCGCGCAGAAAGGGCTGATGCTGTCGGTGCCCATCGTCGCGGGCGCGCTGTTCCGCTTTCCCCTGGGGGTGCTGTCGCAGTACATCGGCCGCAAGCGCGCGACGCTGGTGGAGATGAGCCTCATCTCCATCGCGATGCTGCTGGGCTTCTTCTTCGTGGACAGCTTCAACGCGCTGCTCGCGATGGGCGTGCTGCTGGGCGTGGCCGGCGCGAGCTTCGGCGTCGCGATGTCGCTGGGATCGGGCTCGTTTCCCGCGGAGCACAAGGGCCTGGCGATGGGCATCGTGGGCGCCGGCAACGTGGGCACCGCGGTGGCCGTGCTGATCGCGCCGCCGCTGGCGCAGTGGCTGGGCTGGCAGACGGTGTACGCCGTGGCCGCCGTGGCGATGGCCATCCCGATGGCGGCGGTCATCTTCATGGCCAGGGAGCCGCAGGACATCGACCCGCACGCCGGCCTGCGCGCGCAACTGGCCTGCCTCGTGGAGCGCGACGGGTGGGCGTTCAGCCTGATCTACGCCGTCACCTTCGGCGGCTTCATCGGCTTCATCAGCTTCCTGCCTTCCTACTACCACGACCAGTTCGGCGTCACCAAGGTGCAGGCCGGCCAGCTCACGATGCTGGCGGCCTTCATGGGCGCGGCCATGCGCGTGGTGGGCGGCTGGCTGTCCGACCGCTTCGGCGGCATCAACACGCTCACCGTGGTGCTCTCCAGCGTGGCTGTCGGCCTGGGCTGCTGCGGCCTGGCGACCGGGTCGCTGCCGCTGACCACCGCATTGCTGATCGGCTGCTTCGCGGCGCTCGGCGCGGGCAACGGCGCGGTCTACCAGCTGGTGCCGTTGCGCTGGCCGCTGACCACCGCGGTCGCCGGATCGATGATCGGCGAGCTCGGCGCCCTTGGCGGCGGCCTCGTGCCCAGCACCATGGGCCTGGCCCGCCAATACCTGGGTACCTATGCCTGGGGCTTCGCGTTCTTCGCGTCATTCGCGCTCGCCATGCTGGTGCTGCTGCGCGCTCTGCAGTCGTCGTGGACGGGCAAGTGGGTGGCCGTCGGTGGCCGCGCCCACACGGCCGTCGCGCCTGCGCACGCCGAGCCGCGGGCCGTCGCCCAGGTCGAACTTGCCAAGGCGGCCTGAGTCATGACGAAGATGAAACTGGTGATGGTGGGCAACGGCATGGCCGGCGTGCGCACGCTGGAGGAGCTGCTGAAGATCGCGCCCGACCTCTACGACATCACGGTGTTCGGCGCCGAGCCGCATCCGAACTACAACCGCATCCTGCTGTCGCCGGTGCTCGCGGGCGAGCAGACGATCCCCGAGATCGTGCTCAACCCGCTCGCCTGGTACGCGGAGCACGGCATCACGCTGCACCTGGGCAAGACGGTGGCGCAGATCGACCGCGTGCGCCGCGTCGTGCGCGCTTCCGACGGCACCGAGGCGGCGTACGACCGGCTGCTGGTCGCCACCGGCTCGACGCCGTTCATCCTGCCGGTGCCCGGCAAGTCGCTGGAGGGCGTGATCGGCTACCGCGACATCGCCGACACCGAGGCCATGATCGATGCCGCGACGAAGTACAAGCACGCCGTCGTGATCGGCGGCGGCCTGCTCGGTCTCGAGGCCGCCAACGGCCTGATGCTGCGCGGCATGAAGGTGACCGTGGTGCACATCGCGCCGTGGCTGATGGAGCGCCAGCTCGACGACGTGGCAGGCGGGCTGCTGCGCAAGTCGTTGTCCGACCGCGGACTCGACTTCCTGATCGGCGCGCAGACCGAGTCGCTGGTGGGCGACGCCGGCGACGGCGGCGCGGGCCGCGTGAAGGCCGTGCGCTTCAAGGACGGCACGCAGGTGCCGGCAGACCTGGTGGTGATGGCCGCGGGCATCCGCCCCAACACGGCGCTCGCCGAGGCGGCGGGCCTGCACTGCCAGCGCGGCATCACCGTCACCGATACGCTGCAGACGGTGACAGATGCGCGCATCTGGGCGGTGGGCGAGTGCGCGGCGCACCGCGGCATCGCCTACGGCCTGGTGGCGCCGCTGTTCGAGCAGGCCAAGGTCTGCGCCACGCACCTGGCCGAGTTCGGCATCGGCCGCTATCTGGGCAGCCAGGTCTCCACCAAGCTGAAGGTGACCGGCATCGATCTCTTCTCGGCCGGTGATTTCATGGGCGGCGCGGGCTGCGACGAGATCGTGCTGTCCGACCCGCAGGGCGGCGTCTACAAGAAGCTGGTGATCAAGGACGACAAGCTGGTGGGCGCCTGCCTCTACGGCGACACGGTGGACGGCAGCTGGTACTTCAAGCTGCTGCGCGAAGGCCGCTCGGTGAGCGACATCCGCGACCGCCTGATGTTCGGCGAGTCCAGCCTCGGCGACGCCGGCCACCAGGGCCAGAACAAGGCCGCGGCGATGGCCGACGCCGACGAGGTGTGCGGCTGCAACGGCGTCACCAAGGGCACGATCTGCAAGGCGATCAAGGACAAGGGACTGTTCACGCTGGACGACGTGCGCAAGCACACCAAGGCGAGCGCGTCGTGCGGATCCTGCACGGGCCTCGTCGAGCAGATCATCATGGCCACGGCCGGCGGCGACTATTCGACCACCCCGAAGAAGAAGGGCATGTGCGGCTGCACCGATCATTCGCACGGCGACGTGCGCGAGTCCATCCGCCAGCTGCACCTGCTGACCATCGCCGACATCCAGCGCGCGCTGTCATGGCGCACGCCCGACGGCTGCTCGTCGTGCCGGCCGGCGCTGAACTACTACCTGATCAGCACCTGGCCCAAGGAGGCGAAGGACGATCCGCAGAGCCGCTACATCAACGAGCGCTCGCACGCCAACATCCAGAAGGACGGCACCTACTCGGTGATCCCGCGCATGTGGGGTGGCGAGACCACGGCCGCCGAGCTGCGCCGCATCGCCGACGTGGTGGACAAGTACAAGATACCCACGGTGAAGGTCACCGGTGGCCAGCGCATCGACCTGCTGGGCGTGAAGAAGGAAGACCTGCAGGACGTGTGGCGCGACATCGGCATGCCCTCGGGCCATGCCTATGCGAAGGCCTTGCGCACGGTCAAGACCTGCGTGGGCAGCGAGTGGTGCCGCTTCGGCACGCAGGACTCCACGCAGATGGGCAAGGATCTCGAGCGCGGCCTGTGGCGCATGTACGCGCCGCACAAGGTGAAGCTGGCGGTGTCGGGCTGCCCGCGCAACTGCGCGGAGTCGGGCATCAAGGACGTCGGGATCATCGGCGTGGACTCCGGCTGGGAGCTCTACGTGGGCGGCAACGGCGGCATCAAGACCGAGGCCGGCCAGTTCTTCTGCAAGGTGCGCACGTCCGACGAGGTGATGGAGATGAGCGGCGCGTTCCTGCAGCTCTATCGCGAGGAAGGCTGGTACCTGGAGCGCACCGTGCACTGGATCGCGCGCGTGGGGCTCGACACCATCAAGCAGCGCGTGCTCGACGACGTGGCCAACCGCAAGGCCTTGTGGGAACGCCTGCAGTTCGCGCTCGATGGCGAGCCCGATCCGTGGTTCGAGCATGACAAGGCGGCCGTGGACACGCGGCAATTCATCCCGCTCGTCCCGGCGTGAGGAGAGACCCATGAGTGACTGGAAAGCCATCTGCCGCATCGACGACATTCCCGTGCTGGGCGCGCGCCGCGTGCGCCGTCCGGCCGGAGTCGACGTCGCCGTGTTCCGCACCGCCGACGACCGCGTGTTCGCGCTGCTCGATCGCTGCCCGCACAAGGGCGGTCCACTGAGCCAGGGCATCGTGTTCGGCGAGCACGTGGCGTGTCCGCTGCACAACTGGGCGATCTCGCTGGTGGACGGCGAGGCGCGTGCGCCCGACATCGGCTGCGCCACGCGATTCGCGGTGCGTGTCGAGGACGGCGAGGTGAGCCTGCTGGCGGGCGAGGTGGAGACGCTGGCTGTTGACGACGCCGCATCGGCTGGGGTGGATCCTGCGACTGCGCGCAGGATGACGGAGGAGGTGTCATCCTGCGCGCAGTCGCAGGATCCACGCGTCGAGAAGACCATCCCCATCGTCAGCGCGTGACCTGACATGACGGTGTCGCCGCGGATCATCCCCATCGCGAACGAGACGCGATCCACCTGCCCCTACTGCGGCGTGGGCTGCGGCGTGCTGATCCGCACGCAGGGCGCGCAGATCGTCGACGTGCGCGGCGACCCGGACCACCCGGCCAACTTCGGCCGCCTGTGCAGCAAGGGCAGCACGCTGCACCTGACGGCCGCGCCGCACGTCACGGCGCAGGCGCGACTGCTGCAGCCGATGCAGCGCGCGCGCCGCGGCGCGGCGCCGGTCGGCATCGGATGGGAAGAGGCCTTGGCCACGCTGGCCGAGCGCATCGTCGACACGGTGCAGTCGCACGGCCCGGATTCGGTGGGCCTGTACGTCTCGGGCCAACTGCTGACCGAGGACTACTACGTCTTCAACAAGCTCGCCAAGGGCCTGCTGGGCACCAACAACATCGACACCAACTCGCGCCTGTGCATGTCCAGCGCGGTCGCCGGCTACAAGGCCACGCTGGGCATGGACGCGCCGCCCACCTGCTACGACGACTTCGCAGACGCCGACCTCGTGTTCATCACCGGCAGCAACCTGGCCTGGGCGCATCCCATCCTGTGCCGCCGGCTGGAGGACGCGAAGGCGGCGCGGCCCGGCCAGAAATGGATCGTGGTCGACCCGCGCAAGACCGAGACCGCGGCGATGGCCGACCTGCACCTGCAGATCCTGCCCGGCAGCGACGTGGCGCTGGCCAACGGCCTGCTGCACCTGATGCTGTGGGAAGGCTTCACCGACAACGCGTTCATCCGCGCGCACACGTCCGGCTTCGAGGCCTTGCGCGAGCGCGTGCGCGAGTGCACCCCGCGCGAGACCGCGCGCGCCACGGGCCTGCGCGAGGACGACCTGCTCACCGCGGCGCGCTGGTGGGGCGCGTCGGGCGCGGTGCTGTCGCTGTACTGCATGGGCCTCAACCAGAGCGCGCATGGCACGGCCAACAATGGTGCGCTGATCAACCTGCACCTGGCCACGGGCCAGATCGGCCGGCCCGGCGCCGGCCCGTTCTCGCTCACCGGCCAGCCCAACGCGATGGGCGGGCGCGAGGTGGGCGGACTCGCGAACCTGCTGTCCGCGCACCGCGACCTGGCCGACCCGGCGCATCGTGCGGAGGTGGCCGCGCTGTGGGGTGTCGAGGACGTGCCGGCCCGGCCCGGCAAGACGGCCATCGAGATGTTCGAGGCCGCGGCCGACGGCGAGATCCGGCTGCTGTGGATCGCGTGCACGAACCCGGCGCAGTCGATGCCGGACCAGGCCACGGTGCGCCGCGCCTTGGAACGCGCCGAGTTCGTGGTGTTGCAGGAGGCCTTCGCCACCACCGCCACCGCGGCCTTCGCCGACCTGCTGCTGCCGGCCTCGGCCTGGGGCGAGAAGGACGGCACGGTGACCAACAGCGAGCGCCGCATCAGCCGCGTGCGCCCGGCGGTGCCCGCGCCCGGCGCGGCACGCGACGACTGGCGCATCGTGGTGGACGTCGCGCGCCGCGTCGAACAGCGCCTGCGTCCTGGACGCGACTCGCTGTTCCCGTTCGACGACGCCGAGTCGGTGTGGAATGAACACCGCGAGACCACGCGCGGCCGCGACCTCGACATCACCGGCCTGAGCTACGCGCTGGTCGAACGCGACGGCCCGCAGCAGTGGCCGTTCCCCGAAGGCGCGACGCGCGGGCAGGCGCGGCTCTATGCGGACGGCCGCTTTCCCACGGCCGACGGGCGCGCGCACTTCTTCGACGCGGAGGCCAGGCCGCCCGCCGAGCCGCGCGACGCGCGCTTCCCGTTCTCGCTCACCACCGGGCGCCTGCGCGACCAGTGGCATGGCATGAGCCGCACAGGCACGCTGGGCCGCCTGTTCGGCCATGTGGCCGATCCCGCCATCGAGCTGGGCGCGCAGGACATGGCGCGCCTGAACCTCGGCGACGGCGACCTGGTGCGCGTGGCGTCGCGGCGCGGCGAACTGGTGCTGCCCGCACGCCGCAGCGCGGGGCAGGCGTCCGCGCAGGCCTTCATCGCGATGCACTGGGGCGAGGAGGTGCTGACAGGCCGTGGCGCATCGTCGGACGCCTTCGCCGGCGTCAACGCGCTCACCACGCCCGCGTACTGTCCCCAGGCCAGGCAGCCCGAGCTGAAGCACTGCGCCGTGCGCATCGTCCGCGCGGGGCTGGCCTGGCGGCTGCGCGCGATGGCGTGGCTGCCGCAGGCCGAGGCGCTCGCGCGCCGCGAACGCTTGCGGCCCCTGTTGGCGCAGTTCGGCTACGCGGCCTGCGTGCCCTTCGGCCGCGAGCCCGACACGCAGGGCCGCCTGGGCCTGTGGCTCGACGTGGCCGACATCCAGGCGCCCGACGAACGGGCGCTGTCGGGCCTGCGGACCGAGCTCGCCCTCAGCGCCGATGCGATGCTGGACTACCGCGACCCGCGCACCGGCATGCAGCGCGGCCTGCTCGTGGCGCGCGATGCCGAGGGTGCGGAGCGCCTGCAAGGCTTCTGGATCTGCGGCACCGACGCGGCCGACAATGCGGTGTCGCAATGGTGGCGCGAGACGCTGCAGGCCGACGCGGCGCTGGAGATGCCCGCGCGCCGCATGCTCGCGCCGGGCGCGCGCGAACGCGGCGGCGGCGCCGCCGCGGCACCGGCCAGCCCGCAGCTGTGCACCTGCTTCAACGTGAGCGTGGCGCAGGCCGAGGCCGCGCTGGCCACGGCCAGCGGCGACGCCGCGCAACGCATCGCGCAGACGCAGGGGCAGCTGCGCTGCGGCACCAACTGCGGCTCCTGCCTGCCGCACCTGCGGCGGTTGGCGCAGGAGCAGATCACCCTTGCAAACCCGGTCATCCTGCGCGCAGTCGCAGGATCCATGGCGGCGTCATGACCGGCGTGGATTCCGAGACTGCGCGCGGAATGGCGACTTGAGCGAATGGATGCCTGAACCATGACGAATCTTCATCCCGTCCACCTGGTGGGCGGCGGCCCGGGCGACCCCGAACTGCTGACGCTCAAGGCCCTGCGCGTGCTCCGCGAAGCCACGGTCGTGCTGGTCGACGACCTCGTGGGCGAGGGCGTGCTCGCGTTCGCGTTCGACGGCGCGGCCGCGCGGCCGCGCCTCGTGCACGTGGGCAAGCGCGGCGGCTGCGCGTCGACCTCGCAGGAGTTCATCGAGAAGCTGATGGTGCGCGAGGCGCTGGCCGGCGAGAAGGTGGTGCGGCTCAAGGGCGGCGACCCGCTGGTCTTCGGCCGCGCGGGCGAGGAGATCGCCGCGCTGCGTGCCGCCGGCCTGGAGGCGGTGGTGGTCAACGGCATCACCTCG
>Ga0302146_10001878_pt1 | contig 11991 bp, 7 predicted proteins | sample I_Bog_E3_1_FD_193578 | JGI IMG/M metagenome (GOLD analysis project Ga0302146, IMG submission 193578) | Peat permafrost microbial communities from Stordalen Mire near Abisko, Sweden - I_Bog_E3_3 | ecosystem: Environmental > Terrestrial > Soil > Wetlands > Peat | place: Sweden: Abisko, Stordalen...
TGAAAGGCCCGCGCTATGACCATCCCCTGTCAACCCAGCACCGCGACCCGACACCTACTCCCCCGTGTAATACCCGTCACGCGTCTGCAAGTAGGTATCCTTCGGGTTCAGCTTGGCCACCGAAAGATCGATCTTGTGGTATCCATCCGAAGCGGTCTTGTCATCCGGCGTAAAGGCCAATCGGTACTGCGCGCGCAGTTCTTCCCCGATCTCCTTGTAGATATCGGCCACGCTCTCCTTCTTGCTCACCTCAAACAGCCGTCCGCCGGTCTCGTCGGCCATGCGCTGCAGGGTCTTCTTGCCGTCCGGGCTGGGGATGCTCTCCGGCCGTCCGCCGCCGCGTCCACCACCGCCAGGGTAGCCGCCCCCGCCTCCCGGATAGCCTCCACCGCCGCCTGGGTAGCCTCCGCCGCCGCCGCGCGAGTCTCCGCGATGGAAACCGCGGTCCGAGTTCGGTTCGCTGCCCTTGAAGTAGATGGCATACACAATCGTGTCGGCCCGCTGCGCTGCCTCCATCGCCGACGACAGCGTCTCCTTGCTCCCGCTATCCACGCCGTCGGAGAGGATGATCACCGCCTTGCGGCCTTTGATCTTGCTCATCAACTCGTCGGATGAGAGGAACAAGGCGTCGTACAGCGCCGTGCCTCCCCCGTGCGCTCTTCCGCCGCGATCTCCGGACCGTCCATCGGACCCGGAATCGGAGTCAGTACCGGTCCCGGCCGAGCCACCGCTCGCGGCCTGCACGTCGATCTGCTTCAGCGCGGCCTGCAGCTTCGGCTTCGAGCTAGTCACATCCTGCAGCAGATCGATCTGCCGGGCAAACTGGATGACGAATGCCTTGTCGCGGTCGGCCGGCCCGTTCAGCATATCTTCCAGGAACGCCGTACTCGCCACCCGCTCGTCGTCCAGCACGTCGCGCTGGCTCATGCTGGCATCCACCAGCAAGCCCAGCGTCAACGGCAGATCGGTGTCCACATTGAAGTAGCGTATGGCCTGGGGATGGCCATCCACCTTCAGCACGAAATCGTCCTTGGTCAGGTTCTGGAGCAGCGCGCCCTTTTTGTCGCGCACCACAACAGGAAGATTCACCAGCCGCGCATCGACACTGAGAGTGGCAGCAGCAGCGGCTGTCGATGCGGCGGGAGCAGGCGGTTGCGCCGCCAGCCTGCCCGCACCATTCCCCGTCGCAGCCATGGCGGCAATCAGCACAGCAAGAATTCTTCGTTGCATACTCATCACTTAGACAATAGACGGAAACCGGAACCAACCGTTGCACCCGTCCGGCGAAATATCGCGCACTCGCAACCCGGTCCCAGGGGTATGCTGGCAAGGTCATGAATCGCCGCCTATTTCTTCCGCTCGGCCTGCTCCTCCCTCTCTCCATTGTCAGCGCCCAGACATCCGGCAGCGCCCAGACCACCCCTCCGGCAACCAGGGGCACTGTGAACGATCCTCCCCCAGCCGGCTTTACGAAGGTGCTGGTGCTGTGGCCGGAAGGCGCGCCGATGGCCAGGGGAAACTCTTCCAGCGATGTGCCTAAGCTCTTCTACTACCCCGCCACCAGCCCCGGAGTCGGTTCGGCGGTCATCGTCCTTCCCGGCGGCGGCTACGCCCACGAGATGATGGAGAAGGAGGGCGGAGCAGAAGCCAGATGGCTCGCCGCCCATGGCATACCAGCATTCGTCCTGCAGTACCGCTTGTCCCCGGCGTATCACTACCCTGTTCCCATGCTGGACGGCGCCCGTGCTGTCCGCTATGTCCGCAGCCACGCGGCGGAGTTCGGAGTCGACCAGAACAAGATCGGCGTCTGGGGCTTCTCTGCCGGCGGCCACCTGGCCGCGTATCTGGCCACCACACCGGAGGAGCACGACCGCAAGGCCGCCGATCCGGTCGAACGCGTCAGCGCCCACCCCAACTTCGCCGCCTTCTCCTACGCGCGGTTCACCATGGATGCATCCATCCCGCGCTCCACAAACATGGAAGGCCTGCTCGGCAACAACCCCACGCTGGAGATGCTGGATACCATCTCCCCTGCCCGTCATGTGACCAAAGAGACATCTCCCAGCTTCATCTACTCCACCACCGGCGACGACACCGTCAACTCGCTCAACGCCACGGCCTACTACGATGCGCTCAAGCGTATGGGCGTACCCGTGGAGTTGCACATCTTCGAGCTGGGGCCGCACGGCACCGGCATGGGCCAGGGCCTCAAGGGCCTCTCCGAGCTGGAGGTATGGCCGCTTCTGCTGGCGCACTGGATGCAGTTGCACGGCTGGATGAGCGCAGCCACGGCCCGATAAGGCAGCCGGCGTTCTCTGCCGATACATCCAGGTAGACCGATATGGCATGGAAGTTGTAGCGGCCTACCCATGCCGGTGAGTTTCATTCCCAGCATCGGATGCTAGCCTGATGGAGCGCTCGAAGTGGAACTGTTCCAATCACTTGGGCGACCGTAGTTTGGCTGCGGTACAGGTCGCCGCCAAGTGGCAGAAGGCAGGCAGTTTTGATTGAAGATTGGCTCAGAAGCTCTCGGCGCATCCGCATGATTCAACTCCTGGCTGGACTCGCCGCCTTGTTTATCCTGGTGGCGCGGCTGGGGGAGGGGCGCCAGGCGCACTCCTCGCAAACCGCGAACATCTTCATCTGGGCCACCACATTTCTTGCCACCATCCTGCTGGTCTGGCGAGAGAAGAATCAGGCCACCCTGCATCGCAAGGCAAACCTCGAGCACTCCCGCTTCATCGCTGCGGCAGAGACCAGCCCGGACGCTTTCTTCATCCTCGACGCGGTGCACGACTCCGACGGCACAATTGTGGACTTCCGCTATATCTACTTGAACGCGCACGCCGAGGAACTACTCAAGATGCCGCGCCAGGAGCTTGTCAAGCAGGACATGTGCGCCCTCTTCCCCGATCACCGCACCAACGGCCTCTTCGAGAAGTACGCCAAAGTCGTCGCCAGCGGTGAACCGCTGTCCGAGGAGTACTCCATCCCCCAGAACGACGGCACCGAGCTGTGGGTCCGCCAGCGCGTCAACAAGCTCGCCGACGGTGTCGCCATCCGCACCAGCGACGCCACCGAGATCAAGGCCAGCGAAGAGCGCTACCGCAGCCTCTGCAACTTCAGCAACTCGGTCTTTGAGAATGCGCCCTACAGCATCATTGAGACAGACCCTGGCGGCATCATCCAGGCCATGAACGCCGCCGCCGAACGATTGACCGGGTATGCTCACGTTGAGATGATCGGCAAGGCATCCATCCTTACCCTACACGACCCCACCGAGTTGAGCCGCAAACCCGAAGAGACAGCCGACGGCGAAGAGCGCGGCATCGACGGCTTCGAACTGCTCACAGCCAAAGCCACCCAGGGAGAGGTCGACGAGCGCGAGTGGACCTATGTCCGCAACGACGGCTCCACTCTGCCCGTGCACGTCGCCGTTACGGCAGTGCGCAACGGGGCCGGCGAGCTCAGCGGATACGTCGCCATCGCGTCGGACATTACCGAACGCAAGCAGTTGATGACCTACCTGAACCACATGGCAAGCCACGACCAGTTAACCGGCCTGCCCGGACGCACCCTGCTGCGCGAGCGCATTGCAGAGGCAATGGAGAAGGCCATGCTGCACGGGCGCAAAGTCGCCGTGTTCGTCATCGACCTGGACCACTTCAAGCGCATGAACGATTCCCTCGGACACCGCGCCGGCGACGAAGTGCTGGTCGGAATGGCCGAGCGCATGAAGCTCTCCCTGCGCCGCTCGGACACGCTCGGCCGCCTGGGCGGAGACGAGTTCGTTGTGGTCATGCCGCACATTGCCACCCTCGCCGACGTGGAGCGATGCGCCCGCCGGCTGGTCGACCGCGTCTCCAGCACCGCGCTGGTCGGAAGCCTGGAAGTGAACCTCACCGCCAGCGTGGGCGTGTGCGTCTATCCGGATTTTGCCGAGGACGTGGACAGCCTGCTGGAACGCGCCGATGTGGCCACCTATGCCGCCAAAGAGAACGGCCGCAACCAGTACCAGGTCTTCGCAGACGCCATGCTCAAGCGCTCGCAGGACCGCCTCTCCATGGATATGGCGCTGCGCCATGCACTGGCCCGCGAGGAGTTGTTCCTGCACTACCAGCCTCTGGTCTCGCTCTCCACCGGCCGCGTCATCGGCATGGAGTCGCTCCTGCGCTGGCACCACCCCAAGCTCGGCGTCATCTCGCCGGCCACATTTATCCCGCTGGCAGAGGAGACCGGCCTGATCGTCCCCATCGGCGAATGGGCCTTGCGGCAATCCTGCAAGCAGGCCAAGGCGATCTGCGACGACCTGGGCATGGAACTTTCCGTATCGGTCAACCTCTCGCCGCGTCAGTTCGAGCAGAGCAACCTGCTGCAGGTCATCGGCGAAGCGCTGGAAGAGAGCGGGCTGCCGCCAAATAACCTGCAGTTGGAGCTGACCGAGAACACCCTGATGATCAACTCGGCGTCCAACCTGGAGAAACTACAGCAAATTCGCCAGCTCGGCGCGCGCGTCGCGATCGACGACTTCGGCACCGGATTCTGCAGCTTTTCCTACCTGCTCCAGTATCCCGTCGACCGGCTCAAGATCGACCAGAGCTTCGTGATGAAGGCCGTGACCGAACCGAATGCAGCCACGGTCGTGCGCACCATCGTGGCCATGTCGCACCATCTCGGAATCAAGGTCATCGCGGAAGGCGTCGAAACGCCGGAACACCTCAAGTTCCTCGCATCGCGAAAGTGCGATGAGGCCCAGGGCTACTACTTCTCGCGTCCCATCGCGGCGGCTGGATTCGGTGCGGCGGTCGGCTCCATCCACCGGATGTTCGACGAACGCAGACTGCTCGAGGAGCTGCGCCATGCATCCACCGCAAAGGTGCCGGATACGTTCGAGAACGACCAGACGATGGAGCAGGAAGGCTCACCCTTCGAGCCGTACCAGACCAAGCAAGTCATCATGTAGCCCACCCAGCCCAGCTCATCCAGATGCGCCAACTGGCGAATCATCTCCGCATTTGCCTTGCATCGATGCAACGATCAGTCCCGCCCTCGAACCCTGAACCTCCACCCCGCCTTCAATACACATCCCGCTGATACCGCTTCTGCTTCTTCATCGCCGCCAGATACTCCGCGGCCTGCTCCAGCGTCCCCTGCGACCCCAGCGCAATCGCATCCAGCAGCGCCTGCTCCACCGACTTCGCCATCCGCGTCGCATCGCCGCACACGTAGAAGTACGCACCGCGTTCCAGCCACGCATATAGCTCGGCCGCGTTCTCCTGCATACGGTCCTGCACATAGATCTTCTCCGCCTGGTCGCGCGAGAACGCCGTATCCAGCCGCGTCAGCGTCCCATCCTTCACCATCGCGGTCAGTTGCTCCTCGTATAGGAAGTCCGACACCCGGCGCTGGTCTCCGAAGAAGAGCCAGTTGTCTCCCGGCGCGCCGGTCGCCTGGCGCTCTTCCAGAAACGCGCGGAACGGCGCAATCCCGGTCCCCGGCCCAACCATAATCACGGGAGCATGTGCATCCTCCGGCAGGCGAAAGTTCTGGTTGTCGTGCAGAAACACAGGCACCGCCTCGCCCACATGCGCCCGCTCGCCCAGGCCTCCGCTGGCCACGCCCAGCCGTTCGCGCCCATGGCTGTCGTACCGCACCACGCGCACGCTGGTCTCTGCCAGGTCCGGATGCAGCCGCTGGCTGGACGCGATGGAATACAGCCGCGGCACCAGCCGTTGCAGCACCTGGAACAGCTCCTGCGGCGCCTGCACCGCTCCAGGGAAATCCGTCAGCAGGTCCACCAGCTCGCGCCCCCAGCAATACTCCTCGGCCAGCGCCTTGTTCTCCGGCCCGCACATTGCCTTCAACGCTTCCGCGCCCTTGCCGCCCACGTTTGTCGCTCCCGGCAGCTTGGCATACTGCCCAATCGCTCCGCGCTGCAGTTTGCCGATGGAGAGCCGTGATCGCAGCGCCTCCTCAAAGCTGATCTCCACCTTATAGTGGTCCAGCACGCGCTCTTCGCCGGTAAAACCGAGCGACGTCAGCACCTCCGCCACCGCCTGCGCCCGGTTTTCCGGCAACACGCCAATCGAGTCGCCCGGCGTGTAATGCATGCTCGGGTCCAGCGAGAACGCCAGGTGCCGCGTCTCTTTCTCGCTCAACGTGCCCGTCAGCAGATAGTTCGCAACCACGGTCGAAAAATAGGGATTGTTTCGCGTGTACTTCTGTTCCGCCGGACTCTCTCCGGCGCCAACCGCCGGTCCTGCAACCTCGCTCATCCGATGATTGTAAAGCCTCGCGCAGTCTTCCCGTTCCTCGGCCCAAACTTCTTCGCGACCATCGGGAGCGCCACCGCGAAGCCCAATACGCGTCACGAAGTGACCGCCCCACGCGCAGTGGGCCCGTCCGGCAGGGCCCGGCATTTAGAATAATCTTGTGCTGACCACCCCCGCCAAGCTCTCTGACATCCGCGCCAAAATCGAAGCCCGCCAGCGCATCACCTCCGAGGACGCCCTCATCCTCTGGCGCGAAGCCTCCGACGCCGACCTCCGCGCGCTCGCCTCCCAGGTTCGCGCCCGTTATCACGACCCCGCATCCTGCACCTACATGCTGATGCGCATCATTAACTACACCAACGTCTGCGTCGCCCAGTGCGACTACTGCGCCTTCTACAAACTCCCGGGCCAGCCCGGCGGGTACGTACTCACCCACGAACAGGTCTTCGCCAAGATCGACGAACTCCTAGCCCTGGGCGGCGACCTCGTCGGCTTCAACGGCGGCTTCAACCCGCACCTCCCGCTCGACTACTACTGCGACCTCTTCGCCGCCATCCGCGCCCGCTACGGCGACCGCATGGAGTTCTACGCCCTTACCATCGCCGAGTTCATGTACCTCGCCGACCACGCCGGCCTGCCCTACCACGCCGCCGCCGAGCGCTTCCTGGCCGCCGGCGTCCGCTGGATCACCGGCGGAGGCTCGGAAATCCTCACCGAAGACTTCCGCCGCCGCCACAGCAAATTCAAGTACACCGTCGCCCAATACTTCCAGGCCCAGCGCGCCCTCGTCGACGCCGGCCTGCGCACCTCCGCCACCATGGTCATCGGCTTCGACGAGACCACCGAAGAGCGCATCGAGCATCTCGAACGCACCCGCGCCTTCCAGGACCAACTCATCGCGGCGGGCCACTCCACTGCGCTCAGCAGCTTCCTCTGCTGGACCTTCAAGCCCTACTTTACCCAGCTCGGCGGCATCGAAATCACGACCGCAGAGTACCTCCGCCACCTCGCCCTCAGCCGCATTTACCTGGACAACATCCCCCGCATCCGCACCTCCGTCCTCACCCAGAACGAGCGCGCCCTCTCCGGCCTCCTCTACGGTGCCGACGACTTCGACCTGCCCATCGAAGACGAAGTCACCCAGCTCGCCGGAGCCACCATCAGCCTCAACTTCGACCATCTCCTCACCGCCGCCCGCACCCTGGGCTTCAACCCCACCTACCGCCACGTGGCTATCGGCTGGAACCAACCCGCCTAGGTGTGAAGTCTCAAAAGGTTGTCCATCCGGTCTGACTGCGCGACGCCCACGGCCACGCTCGGTTGCGCCGATGCGGCCGCAGGCGTATGCTGCCGCCATCCCCCGGCCCAAATCCCGCAGCCCACTGGCCCCAATCATGAGGAAGAAACCTGCTCTTTTCACATTCGCTGCTCTGGCGGTCGCGGTCCTCGCGCAGGTCACCCTGCTCTGCGCCCAAACACTGCAGGGGGGCGTCCAGCAGACCACCTACACCGACCCAGCTTCGGCCGGTTGCCGCGAGTCCAACGACAACCCGTACGCCGGTATGAACCCGCTCGCCTGCCACGGCGTGTCGGCTCCTCCGGACTCCGCCGGCAAATGCAGTCTCGCCGGCATGAAGGTTTTCAAGCAGGTGGCCAACATGTGCTACTACTGCTCGGCCATCGATCCCCCCACCCCCGGCATCATCATTCCCCTCGATCAAGTCGCCCATGCGAACAGCCAGGGCTACAGGTGCGGCGTCGATCAGGTCGAGCCGAACTGCATGGCGGTTTGCACCCGCCAATCCGGAAGCGGCCCCTACATTCCTCCTGCGAACACGCAGTCCGTTCCCGGGCCTTCATCAAGCAGCAGCGGCGGCGGCCCTGGCCCGGCGCCTCGGGGCGGCGGCAGCCCCACTCCCGGTCCGCCGTTGCAGAGCGGCGCCAGCGCCAATCCCTGCCTGCCCTTCGGCCCGGGAGGCTACGACTACTGCGCGAATCCCACCCAGCCCGCCGGATGCGTCTGCAGTAAACAGCAGCCGCCGGGGCCCAAGAGCCTGACCCGCGTCAACCTACCCCCTGACACTCCACCAGCGCCCGCCCCAAACATTCCTGCCATCGTCAAGGCAATGAGCACTTGCCTCAGCGCCAAACTGCCCTATATGGGTCCGCAATCAGTGCAGCCGGCAAACCTGCAGTTGGCCCTTGCCTCTGCGCCGGCGTCCGTCCGCTCCATGCCCTTTGCCAGCCTGCCGGCCGAATCGCAAATCATCCTCGAGGAGACGGCGATGAGCATCCAGGCGCAGGCCGTCCACGACCAGAAATACGGAGCACCCAAATACAACACAGCCGACGCGCGAGACTACATGGTCGGCTGGCTCGACCACTGCCTGTTCAACGCCGGCCTGCAACAGGATTACTCCAACAATTCACCCAACGATCCTCGTCTGGTCTACTCCGGCTTCCTCGACATCTCCCTGAACGATCACCGGGTCAATATGTTCAGTTCCGGCTACCACGACGATGTTCTGCCGCCGCTCCCCTTGATGGCCCCCAAGCCAACCCAGTAAAGCTGGCCGCCCGCGCCCCGACACGCTTCCTCCCCGCATTGCCGGGTGCCCCGATCTCGCCTCTGAGCTGTGGGATTCGCTCCACATCTGTGCGCGGGTTCCCCACGCCCTAATTCTCCGTCGGCGTCTCTTCGATGTGATCGACCACTAGCACCGGCACCGGCTCCTTCTTCTGTTCCAGCTTCAACCCCAGCTCCTTCGGAAGCGCATCCATCAGCGAGATCGCTCCACTCGGGTCCGACACTCCCGACGCGGCATCCGCACCCGCCGGTCCGCCCGCGGCCGCCGCCACGCTCGCAGCCGTGGCCGCCGCAATCTCGCGGTCCCCAGTGAAGACCAGTTGCAGGTCGTAGCGGCCCGACAATCCTGTCCCATCCACCACCGGCGTCCTGTAGTTGAACAAACTCGAAAACCGCTCGGCTAACTCTGCCATGCTGACGTTTTGGCACGTAATCAGTCTCAGCAGAGCCGGATTGGCGACCCTCGGATCTTTCCCATCAGGCCCCGGCCCGTTGAAGCACGTCGGCCGAATTTCCGTGTCCGCGGCCTTCTTCAGCTTTGGCCCCGCCGCCACCAGCACCGGCCCATCCTCCGGCCGAACCTCCTCGTGGACCTTCAGACTGAAGCGGTCTGCCAGCAGGGAGCGCAGCATCGCCTTCACGTCCTCCAGGTCCACATTGTTGTTCTTCGCGGCAGGATCGACCGGAATCTTGGCCGTGATCGCAAATCGCGTCGTCAGGAACCACGGCGGAATGTCCACCAGCGCCGCCTCACTCACGTCGTACGAATACATGATCAGGAACTGCATCGTCCCGCCGCCAATCGAAAACTCATGGCCGTTTACCTGCACGTTTGTGCGCGTATGCGGAGGGACCGGCTTGATCACCGCAACCTCAAACTCCTGGCTCGCAGGCGGCATCAACTTGTCTAGGTCGGGAGAATTGGGGCTCGGCTCCTCCACGCTCTCCACCACCTCCACGGGCAGCGGCGCCGTTCCCAGCTCCAGCTTCAGCCCCAGTTGGCCCTTCAACGCGTCTGCCGCCGTCAGCCCATCGGATCGCGGCGGCATTGCAAGATGAAACTCAACATCCCACTTGCCTGCCAACCCGGTCTTATCCACCACCGGGTACGGGAGGTTGTACCGCACTAGCTGCGCAAATTGTTCCATCGTCGCGTTCTTGCAGAACGCCGTCATGTCCGGAGGCGTGGCACCAGCCACCGGGGGCGCCGTCTGCGGCGACTCGCGCTTAAATCCGCACGTGCTCTGCTCGGCGGTATCCGCCTTCTTCAGCTTCGGCTCGCCCTTTCCAACCAAGAGGAGATACGCCGGCATCGCCTTCGTGTCGGCGCGCATCGCCAGTTTGAAGCGGTCTGCCAGCAGCGCGCGCAGCATCGGCTGCACATCGGCGTTGGTTGCCCCCATCGGCGCCTTCGCCAGCACATCGTAGCGCGTCGACTCCAGCCACATCGGGCCGCCCAGAATATGCGCCTCTTCGATCCCATAGGCCGCCCTGATCAGATCGAGCGTGGTTGCCTGGTGAATGACATACCGGTCGCCCACCAGGTTGCCGCCAGTCAGGTAGGGATTGTAGCGACGCCAGCTCGAATGGATGTCCGCAGCCTCAAACTTAACTGCCGCCGCAGCCGCAACCGGAACCGCAGGAGGGGCTGTCTGCCCACTCATCGCCCCGCACAAACCAATCAGAACAGCAGTTCCAGTCAACACGCTCTTTCGCAAAGCACCGCTCCGTCCAGCGTCATTTTCAAGGCTCACTTTTGACGACCCTATTGTAGGCCGGGTGCCCCACATAGAATCGCCTTTAGGACGTTAGACTCACGCCACCACTATTCCGCGTGCGTCAATCACTCCTTCAAAGCCATGCACCCCGCAGAGTATGGCGGGAGGGGCGCACAAGGGGGGAGGGGGTGCCATGACGACCAAAGGCAGCTATTCGAGTATCCGCGCCACCACATCGTACTCGTGCGACTCGGTGATCTCCGCCCGGTAAAACGTTCCGGGCATCAGCGTCTCGTGCGGGCCAAAGTCGTTGATCAGCACTTTGCCGTCGATCTCCGGTGCATGCAGCGCGGTCCGTCCCTGCCACAGCAGTTCGGTCTCGTCGCTCTCGCCCTCCACCAGCACATCCACCTCGCGGCCAACCCACGCCGCCTTGGCCTTCGCACTGATCTTCTGTTGCAGCTTCATCAGCTTTCTGCGCCGCGCCTCAATCGTCCGCTTCGGCACCTTGATCACCGCGTCCAACTCGAACGCCGCAGCGCCCTCCTCATCGGAGTAGCTGAAGACGCCGAGCCAGTCGATCCTGGCCTTCGCAACAAAGTCGCAAAGCTGCTCGAAGTCCTCGTCCGTCTCGCCCGGAAACCCGACGATGAAGCTGGTCCGCAGCACAATTCCCGGCACCGTTGCCCGCGCCTTCTCGATCAGTTCCAGAAAGACCTCGGGTGTGCCGCCGCGTTTCATCCGCTTCAGCACACTCGGGCTGGCGTGCTGCAGCGGCACATCCAGGTACTTGGCAATATTGTCGTAGCGCGCAATCGTCTCCAGCAGCCGCCGCGTCACCTTATTGGGATACGCATACAGGAAGCGCAGCCACTTCAGCCCCGGCAGTTCGGCCAGCGACTCCAGCAGCGTGGCCAGGCCATGGCGCAGCCCCAGATCTTCGCCGTAGCAGGTGGTGTCCTGCCCAATCAGCGTGATCTCCTGCACGCCCTGTGCAATCAGGTTCTCCGCCTCGGCCACAATCGACTCCAGCCGCCGCGACCGAAACTTGCCACGCAGTTGCGGAATGATGCAGAAGCTGCACGGATGGTCGCAGCCCTCGGCAATCTTGATGTAGGCCGACGACTTCGGCGTAGTCAGAATGCGCGGCGTGAACTCGGAGTACAGATACTCCGGCAGCGCGGCCGTGGCCCCGTCCCAGTGCTCGCGGGAAAAGCGTCCTTGCCGCTCACGCAGGTCGCCCTCAGCCCGCGACGCAAGCTGCATTCCGACCTCCGTCGGATGCGAATGCTGATGCACAGCACTCGGCGCGCGGCTCACCAGAATATTGAAGGGAGAATTCGACCCAATCGTCGCAACCGGAACGTTCAGCCCCGCCGCTTCCAGAATCATCTCTAGTTCGCCCGTTCCAACC
>Ga0302146_10001912_pt1 | contig 11892 bp, 10 predicted proteins | sample I_Bog_E3_1_FD_193578 | JGI IMG/M metagenome (GOLD analysis project Ga0302146, IMG submission 193578) | Peat permafrost microbial communities from Stordalen Mire near Abisko, Sweden - I_Bog_E3_3 | ecosystem: Environmental > Terrestrial > Soil > Wetlands > Peat | place: Sweden: Abisko, Stordalen...
GCCCTTCCCCTCGATGCCGATCGGATTCTGGAACGATCCCGACGGCAGCCGCTACCACGGCGCGTATTTCGCCCGCTTCCCCGGCATATGGGCGCATGGCGACTTCGCCGAGCTGACGCCGACGGGCGGCATCATCATCTACGGTCGCTCGGATGCCGTGCTGAACCCCGGCGGGGTGCGGATCGGCACCGCCGAGATTTATCGGCAGGTGGAACAGGTGGATGAGGTGCTGGAGGCGCTGTGCGTCGGCCAGGACTGGCAGGGCGATGTTCGCGTGGTGCTGTTCGTGCGCTTGCGCGACGGCGTCGTGCTCGACGACGCGTTGCGCGACAGCATCAAGCGCCGCATCCGCGACAACGCCTCGCCGCGGCATGTGCCGGCCAAGATCATCCAGGTGCCCGACCTGCCGCGCACGCTGAACGGCAAGATCACCGAGCTCGCGGTGCGCGACGTGATTCACGGCCGGACGGTGAAGAACACCGAAGCGCTGCAAAACGCGCCGGTGCTGGATGCGTTTCGTGAATTGGCGGAGCTGCAGTCCTGACCTGACGGGCGGCGGCTGCTACCGGCAGTAGGGCCAGATGGGCTCCATCCAGGTCCCGCAGAGCCCGTACCCGGTTGTCCAGGACACCAGAACGGTGATGAGCAATACAATCGAGATGATCAACACCGGGATCGACATCATAAACACGAACTTCATGCTCCGCCCTACCGCGCTTCGATCATGATCCCGGCCGCCCAGCGCCGAACGAAGGCCGAGCGGCCACTACCATGAGCCGCTGCATAAAGCACGACAAACAAAGAGGCATGCGGTGCGCTGCTCAGGCGTTCGGGGCGGCGGGCCCGCGGTTGCTTATTTCCTGGATCGTTGCCTCAAGTGCGGCACTGAGGTCTTCGATGACTGCGGCCACGTCGGCCGCTCCGGTCCGAACGGCGCGCTCGAACGCGCGGGCGACGAAGGCGAGCCGATCGAAGCCCAACATGCCGGAACTGCCCACGAGCGAGTGCGCCGCCTCGACAAGCGCGTCACCTGCTGCCGCCAAAGCGTTTGGCGCACGCAAGCAGGACAGCAGCGCCTCGGCTTTCCGGGCGATGGTCAGAAGGTGGGCCTCGATCGCTTGAGGCTTGAGAAACGCAGCGGTCCGCTGGAGCGCGGCCTCGTCGAGCACTGGAAGCTCCGAACCCAGCCCCAGGGAGGCAGGCGGGGAGGCAGGCGCCGCCTGCGACGACTCTGGCCGTGCCAGGCGGTCCTGGCTGCGCAGCAATCCTGCCGCGACGGCGCGTTCCAGCGCAGCGAGCAGGGATGCCTGGGTGAACGGCTTTGCCAAATGGCCGTCCATGCCTGCCTTGCGGCATTCTTCAATCTGCTCGCTGAAGGCCTGTGCGGTGAGCGCCAGAATGGGAACCTGCCCACGCGCGCCTGCAAGCGCCCGGATGCAGCGTGTCGCCGCCAGTCCGTCCATCACGGGCATACGCAGGTCCATCAGAACAATGTCGAAGTCTGTCGCTGCGACGACCGCGACTGCTTGCGCCCCGCCTTCGGCGCAGGCTGCTTCGTGGCCGGCTGCGCGGATAAACGAGGCGGTGATCTCGCGGTTCATGGCGACGTCGTCGACGACCAGCACGCGCATCGCGGACGGCGGTGCCGTCGCTGGCTGGGGCTCCGGCCCGTCGCGGAAAGGGGCTTTGGCTGATGACGTCGGCGGTGCAGCAGTGGCGGTTGCCAGCGGCAGCTCCAACCAGAAGATGCTTCCGCCGCCGGCGTTGTCCCCGTGGCCGATATGCCCGCCCATTTGCATCGCAAGCCGGGCCGAGAGCGCGAGGCCAAGCCCTGCGCCTTCAACCTGCCCGGTCGCGTCGGAGTCGAGCCGGTCGAAAGCACGAAACAAGCGGTGGCGCAGCTCGGCCGGTATGCCCGGGCCTGTGTCCGACACCTGGTAACGCAGCGCCGCGCCGCCGGCGACAGTCCGCAGGCGCAGCTCCACCGAGCCCTGCATGGTGAATTTGACCGCGTTGCTCAGCAGGTTCAGCAGCACCTGCCGCAGCAGCGTCGGATCGGCGGTGATGCGGCGAGGCGTGTCCGGCTCTACGGCCAGATGCAGCGCAAGCCGCTTGGCCGCGGGGCGAACCAGATCGAGGCACGCGCTTGCGAAGCCGTGCAGGTCGACCTCGGCCGGCTGAAGCTCGACGCGCCCGGCCTCGATCTTTGACAGGTCAAGCACTCGGCTGATCACTTGCAGCAGGTGCGTGCCTGCATCCAGCATGGCGTCCACCCGTGCCGACTGTGCGTCGGTCAGTCCGCCCTCGATATGCAGCAACTGCGCGTGGCCCAGGATGCCATTCAGCGGCGTCCGCAACTCGTGGCTCAGGCCCGACACGAAGCGCGACTTGGCCCGGGTCGCCCGCTCCGCTTCATCGCGTGCCTGCTCCAACTCCTCCGCCAGGCGGTGCTCGGTCAGGTCACGGCCTTCGGCGATGATCCATTCCACCCGCCCGGTGGCCGGCGCCTCCACCGGCTTGAGCGAGAAATCGATCCAGATACGCCGGCCGCCAGCCCCCGTCACCGCGACCTCTCGCCTGACCAGGGAACCTCCGGCGGCCTCGCCGATCTCCCGGCGCAGGCGCTCTCGCTCGGCCTGCGGCCACCAGCCGGTGAGCCAGAACGGACGGCCAATAACGTCGGCGCTGGATAGTCCGCCGGCCTCCAGCGCCGTGCGGTTCGCCAGCAACATGGTGCCGTCCGGCGCGAGCAAGCTGACAAACTGGAACTGCGAATCGAAGGCGGCCCGGAACTGCGCTTCCGCCGCGGCAAGCGCCGCGGTGCGTTCGGCAACCAGCCGCTCCAGCTCGTCGTGCCGCGCGGCGAGCGCCTCTCGGGCGGCGACCACGTCTGTAATATCGTGGTGTGCGCTGATCAACCGCAGGGCGCCACCATGCCCGGGGAACGCTTCGCCCCGCATGGCAATCCAGCGTACCGACCCGTCGCGGCGCCGGATGCGGAACTGTGTCGAAACCCGGCTTTCCCGCTCGGTGAGGATTCGAGTCTCGGAGGCGACCCGCTCGCAGTCGTCCGGATGCAGCAGGCCCAGCCACGCCGCGTGGGAGATACGGCGCTGACCGGCCGGCAGATCGTATGTGCGGGCGAATTCGTCGGAAATCTGCGCCATTTCCTGAGAGAGCGCACGGTCGGAAGAGCCGATTTCGCCAACCTGTTGCAACAGCCGCAGCCGAGCCTCGCTGTCGCGCAGCGACGCCTCGGCGTGACGCAGCGAGGCTAACTCGGTCACGCTCACGGTGACGACGCTGTCATCATTATCGAATTGGCGCAGGTCGCTCCAATCGCCGTCTCGCGATCGCCCGGTTTCATTCTCCATGAGCGGCATCGTTCACGCCGCCTTTACGATTGGCAGGGTGCATACGGCAGCTTGTCTCGTTGCCGCATTGGGGGCCGATTTCAGATGACGATCGACCGTGGCCACCAATGCGGCGAGATTGGATGATTTCGCGATGATCTCGTCAAATACGCTCAGTGCTGCATTTTCCTTGTCGCGCAGCAGATCCGGTGTCGCCGTAAGTGCGATCATGACGGGTCGTACGGCGTTCCGAATCAGATTACGTACTAAATTCCCTGCGGCGAGGCCGTCGAGTCCGGGCAGATTGTAGTCGACAATCGCGACATCATAGCAGTCCTGTCGGATTCGGCGGACCGCCTCGAGCCCGTCGCCGGTTGCCTCGACCACATAGCCTTGTGCTTCGAACAAGGCCGTCAGCAGGTTCCGCTGATCGTCCTCGTCTTCCACGATCAACATTCGGACCGGACCCGGATCGTCGCCCTTCGCCCCCGGGCGGGATGGGGCCATTTCGTAATCCATCCAATTCTGCAACAGCAGTGATGATCGCGCCGCCTGCCTTGTCGCTTTGTCAGGCGCCGCTGCGAGGCGGCGGGCGATGATGGCGAGCAGGGAGGCAATATCCCCCGATTTGCCGATGACGACGTCGAAGGCACTGTGTGCGCCGCTCTCCCTGTCGATCAGTTCATCAGGTGTTGCCGTGAGCGCAATCAGAACCGGCCTGGCGGCCTGCCCCATGAGGTCGCCGAGCAGTCTCGCCGTTGCCAGGCCATCGATATCGGGAAGCCTGTAGTCAACGAGGACCGCGTCATAATCTCCCTCGCGCACCTTCCAGACCGCCGCAAGGCCGCTGCCAATGGTGTCTATCGCAAAGCCGGCTCCGGTCAGCGTAGATTCAAGGATTTGGGCCTGTGAGTCGTCATCTTCTACGATCAGTATACGAGCCTGCGGATCAGTAGACATTGACGTATACCTTATGTTTGGTTATTACCATTTTCACTTTTAGCGGAAATATAACGACGCTGAATACGATACGAGTAAGCTAATGCCAATGAGGCTTAACGAATTTTTGACTGTAATCTTATGCTTCTCTGAAACATCGCACTTCCGGAAAGCACGAACGAGTGAGTACGAGAACAGGGCCGTTTCGTCAACTATATTCCGGAACCGTGGGCACTGGTTACGAATCGCGGTTCACGCACCGCCACGCGGAAGCCGCCGTGGCGCTTTCGGCATCCGCGGCTCACCGCCGCTTCCGTTTGCCAGCCTGGCGTTCCGTCTGGTCAGTGCTTGAGGAGACCTGCCGGATCGTCTTGCATGGCGAGACAGGGCGATGCCGCTGCTGCAATCGGACCCCGGCGTCAGCGGATCGTTAACCCGGCAGTTCTTGACTTCAAGAATCCGTGAGCCCATATTCCGTTACGAGACGCGAAATGCCGTCAACACCAGCGAGCGGTGACGGCAATCATACCGGCCTCCATGATGTTTCGCGGCGGGGATGTTTCGCGGCGGGGATGTTTCGCGGCGGGGATGTTTCGCGGCGGCGTGGCTGAGGCGTTGCAATCTCGGAAGGATATTGCATGCAACCAATCAATTCGTACCGTTCGATAACGAGCCGCGTCAGCGACCTGCCCATCATCGATTCAACCATTGCAACCGACCAGTAAAATCGGTCCCCGGAGCTCGCCGTGACCCCGTCCGCTGTCTCTCAAGCAATTCACGACGTCGCAGACCAATTCACGGTTGAAGTGGCACGAACACCAGCACGACTTGAGGAATGCCATCGCCTGAGATACGAAGCGCATCGCCTGGACCACCGATTTCCGGCAGGACATAACGGTTTCGAATGCGACGAGTTCGACGACCATGCGGAACATATCGTTCTGTTAAGCCGGCATAGTGGCACGGTGACCGGCACGGCTCGATTGGTGCTCCCGCTGCCGGAGAGTCCCGGGGACAGTTTCCCGCTGCAACAGGTCTGCCGTGCGCCGCTGCCTGTCGACATGCCGATAAACAGCACGGCCGACGTGTCGTGCTTCGCCCTCAGTCAGGACCGGAGCTTCAACACGGCAACGCTGATGCGGCTTGGCCTGGTCCAGGGGCTGATCCGGGTGAGCTGCGATTTCGGGCTAACCCACTGGTGCGCGATCATGGAGCCGACATTGCTCAGGCTGTTCGGCATGACCGGCCTTCACTTCAGCCCGATCGGACCATTGGTCGATTACCATGGGCCTGGGCAGCCCTGCTACAACAGCATCGCTTGCTTATTGAGCGGGGTTTGCAAAGAACGTCCGCCGATTTGGGAATATCTGATCGGCAACAGCGGTTGGCCGGCCCGGCAGCGCATTTCGGGAAACTGAATTCGGCCCCTGCGCATAACCGTTTCATTCCCGCGCGAGAGCGCCGGACCGTGCCGGTGTGTACGTCGCCACGGTCGCGTCCGGCCGATATTGCGGCGATCATCGGACCGGCCCCTTGCCTCGGGCGGTCAGGCGGTCCAGCCGCAACCGTTGGCGGTCATCCGTGAGTCGCCTAGCGGCAAGATAGACCACAATAACGCTGCCGAGACCACTGCCGCCCGCCAGCAGGAACATCAGCAGAATCTGGTATTTCGCCGCCTCCATCGGGTCCATCCCGGCCAGGATCTGTCCGGTCATGATGCCGGGCAGCGTAATGATCCCGGCAGCCGACATCTGGTTGATCAGCGGCAGCAGGGCACGGCGCACCGACTCGCGGATCGGTCCGCGCATCGCCTGCAGGAAGGTGGCGCCGAGAGCAAGCTGCGCCTCGATTGCCGCACGCTCCCGCACCACGCCGCCGAGCAGGGAATCCAGCGCCAGGCTGGCGCCGTTCATCACGTTGCCCAGCACGATGCCGGCCAGCGGGATGGCGTAGCGCGGGTCGTACCAGGGCGACGGCCGGATCGCCGTGGTCAGCGCCAGCATCAGGGTCAGGAATGTGGCAAGCGACACGGCGCCCGCGCCGACAGCGTAATTGCCGAGGCGGCCGAGCCGGTGCTGTGGCCGCGCCGCCACTTCGCGCCCGGCGATCGCCGTCATCACCAGCACCACGCCGAGCGTCGCCAGCGGCGAGCCGAGCGCAAACACGGCGCGCAGCACGAAGCCGATCAGCACAAGCTGCACCACCATGCGCGTTGCCGCCCAGACGAGCTGGCGGTGCAGCGTCAGCCGCAGCGCGAGCGACAGCACGCCGTCCAGCACGATCAGGGAGGCGGCGATCGCGATGTCCGGCCAGGTGAGCAGGATCGGCGTCATGCCGCGACGAGGCCGCCATCCTGCATGCGGAACCGGCGGCGGCCGAGCCGCTCGGCCTGGGCCGGGCTGTGCGTCACCATCACGATGGCGACGCCGGCTTCGAGCCGCTCCCGCAGCACCGCCTCCACGCGTGCGGTGCTGTCCTCGTCCAGCGCGCCGGTCGGCTCATCAAGCAGCAGGACCGGCGAATCTAGCGCCAGCGCGCGCAGCAGACCGAGCCTTTGCCGCTCGCCGGTGGACAGCCGCGCCACCTGCGCGTCCAGGAGCTCCGGCGCCAGGCCGATGCGCGGCGCGGCGCCGCGGGCGAAGGCGGCGGCAACTGCGGAAAAATGGTCGGCGACCTGGTCGCTCCACCAGCCCGGCTCGGCCGCGTTGTAGACGACCTGGCGGCGCCATTCCGGGGCGGGGAACCCGGCGCGGGGGCGGCCATCCAGCCAGGCCTGGCCCTGGGCCGGATCGAGGTCGGCGATCATGCGCAGGAACAGGCTCTTGCCGGAGCCCGAAGCGCCGCTGATCGCGATGCACTCGCCCGCCTCCACCGACAGATCAAAGGGGCCGGCGAGGCTGCTGCGCAGTCCGGCGAGGCGGAGCCTGTCGCCGGACTGCGCAGGGTTCATCCGCCAGGGTTCATCAAGCTGGCGTTCATCCGCCGCTTCCCTATCGCGCCGCAGCTCATCCGCTGGCAGCCGTTTCCTGGGCAAACCGCGCCAGCAGGCGGGCGTGCGACCGAATGCCGCGATGGAAGCAGCGCTGCTCGAACTTCTCGTTCGGACTGTGCATCCGGTCATCCTCCAGGCCGAAGCCCATCAGCAAGGTGTCGATGCCCAGGACGGAGCGAAACGACGTCACCACCGGGATCGAGCCGCCGCAACCGATCAACGCCGCCGGCTTGCCGAACTCATCGCCCATGGCCGCCAGCGCTGCTCGCACCCACGGGGAGTCTGTACTCACTTCCACCGCCGGCGCCGCGCTGAGCAAAGCGAACCCGGCGGTGGCGCCGGGCGGCAGGCGCTCGGTCACGAAGCGCCTGAACGCGTTGAATACCGTATTCGGATCCTGGTCCGGCACCAGCCGGAACGACACTTTCGCGCCTGCCTCGGCAGCAATCACCGTCTTGGCCCCTGGCCCGGCATAGCCGCCCCAGATGCCGTTGATCTCGGCGGTCGGACGGCCCCATAGCCGCTCCAGCCCGGACAGCCCCGTCTCGCCGGCCGGGGCGGTCAGGCCAATTCCGGCGAGGAAGGCCGTTTCATCGAAGGCGAGCGCTTCCCATTGCGCACGCTGGGCGTTGGTCAGGGACGTCACCCGGTCATAGAAACCCGGCAACTGGACTTGTCCGTTGGCGTCGGTGATCTGTCCCAGAATTGCGGTCAGCACGTTGACCGCATTGAGCGCAGAGCCGCCGTAGATGCCGGAGTGCAGGTCACGCGTCGCGCCCTTCACGGTGACCTCCGCGTACGTCATGCCGCGAAGCCGCGTGGTCAGCGCCGGCGTATCGATGTTCCACATGCCCGTGTCGCTGATGAGCGCGACGTCGCAAGCCAGCGACGTCTTGTTGGCGACGATGAACGGCTCCAGGTTGGGGCTGCCGACTTCCTCCTCGCCCTCGATCAGGACCGTAATGCGTGCAGGGATGCCGCCGCCGGCTTCCTTCCACGCACGCAGTGCCTCGGCGAACGTCATCGTCTGGCCCTTGTCGTCGGCTGCGCCGCGGGCGACGAATCGCTTGCCATGCGGGCCGTCGACGAGCTGTGGCTCGAACGGTGGGCTGGTCCACTGATCCAGCGGATCGACCGGCTGCACGTCGTAATGTCCGTAGAACAATACGTGCGGTCCCCGATAGCCGGGCGGCCCGGCGTGATGGCCGACAACCACGGGGTGGCCCGGTGTCTCGCGGACGCTGGCGTCGAACCCGAGACCGGCCAACGTGTCACGCCACCACGCGGCCGCCCGCAGGCAGTCCGGTTTGTGCGCCGGCTGTGCGCTGATCGACGGAATCCGCAGCAGGGAGAACAAGGCTTCGCGCGACTGGTCGAGACCGGCATCGACATGGCGCAGCACGGCGTCGAGCGCAGCGGACGAGGGGGCGGGCATGGCAGTCCTCCGGTCAATGGACTGGGCTGGCATCTTGGACAGCCGCGATAGGAAGGGTCAACAGAACACCTGTAGCACTCCGGGCGTCCTGCCTGCGCTTCATTACTTGCCGAAGCGGTTCGGCGTGTGACCAGGCCGTCATCAGGGCACGACAAATGCAGGCGGCCGCGCCGGCCGCCCGATTGCGAGGGAGTCAAACGGCGGCCGTCTGCGTGCGTGAGGTCCAGGCGCTCCGCGATTGGGCCGCCAAGTTGGTGCGCTCACCATGGTTGGCTGGCAGCAATCAGCAGGCCAGGTTTCGGTCCGGCCGCTCGGCGAGCATGGGTTGTTCCGCCCGAACCGGGTCCGGCCGTACTGGTTCGGATAGGGTAGGCGGTGGAGGCCTCCAAAAAAACATGCTGACTCGCCTCGCCATGAGCAGTAGATGCGCTATCAAGCCGATTAAAATCTTTGGTCGGCGAGTCGGGGTTAAGGCTATCGAATCGGTGAGCGTTGTCCCGCTGTAAGATGCGCGCCCCGAAAGAAAGGATGCAGAGAGCCCAGCAGGTCGCCATCGCGTCGCGGCATACAATGTTTCCGGGCATCCGAGGGACGCTGGCAGGGCCAGTTTTGTGCTCGAGGGTCCTGCTGGGGAAAAACACATAACCTCCATACGGAGTAAACCCACCATGTCGTTCTTGCTTGATATTCTGCTGCTGGCCATCGCGTTTTTCGCCGGCTATCGCATCGGCGGCGCGAACGGCACGTCATTCTTTCAACGCGCCAAGAATGAATACGCCACCATCCGTTCGGTGGAAGGCACTAGTTTCTTCGACAAGGTGAAGAACTACGTTACCGGAAGGCGCACCCCGTCGGTGGGGCTGTAGTCGGTGAACTGAGGACGCAGCAGACTGGGGAGAGGTGCCGTGCCGCGAAGGCGGTCCGTTTCCTCTCCCCGCTGCATCCTGCCGGTCGCGCGGAGCCTTCGGTCGTTCCGGCTGGCTTCGAAACGGCGCTTTCGAAAGTGCGCGGCTCTCCGGTTGGCCGCGTCCTGACGTTTAAGTCGCCTTGACGGCTGCTGCGCGCGTAACCGGTCGCTGCTGACCGGCTGAATTGCGTCCTGCTTGGTGTCGCGTCGATCGGCGCCGCCATTCGTCGTCTTACCAGCACATTGGCTTGTCGTGCACCAGATAGCCGTAGAGCTGTCGGAAGTTGGTCTGCAGAGCTGTCGGAAGTTGGTCTGCGTGACGATATGGCCGCAGGTCACGTCGATCGTCGAGCATGAGGCGCAGGGCTCGTGGCCCCGGGTAGTCGCCACCTCGGCCGTGCCTATTGCCGCGAACAGGGCACGGTTGTCACGCATAACCGGACCGTTGCGCAGTTCATCCACCGGGTCCGTCGCGGAACCGATCGCGTGCGCCGGCGAGACCACGTAGCAGCACGGATGCACGAGCCCGTCCGAATTGATGCTGATGCTGGCATAGTGGTAGTCGCACCCGAACCACTGATAGCGCCGCCGGCGCTCTGCCGCGTGGCGCCGCCAGTTCCCGAGCTGCCTGTCGCTGATCTGCGCCGCCTCCTGATCCGGGGCGCGCGGCGTGAAGTCGTGACGGGTCTCGGGCGTCAGCACCCCGGGTTCGGTTCCGAACTCATCGACGCCGAGGCTGTCGGCGAACTGCCGTGCCTGCCAGATCTCGTGACGGTTCCAGTCGAAAATGAGGTAGCGCCAGTAGATATGCGGCGTTGGCGAGCCGAATGCCCGTTTTGCGGCGACCAACTGGCGCACGTTGTCCAAAGCGAGATCGAGCGACCCGCCCCGCCGGTAGCGGGAATAGGTCGCTTGCGTCGCGCCGTCGATCGACAGAATGATCGAATCGAGGCCGCTGCGAACCAGACAGTCGATCGCGTGCGGCTTCAGCGGGACGCTCATGTTGGAACTGAGCAGCACCCAGATGTCGCGCTGCTTGCAGCGTGCGATCATGGCCGGGAGGTCCTTGTTGAGCAGCGGCTCTCCCCAAAGCGACAGCCAGATTCGCACCAGGCAGTCGCCGTACTGCGCCAGGATGCGGTCCAGTTGATCGAGCCTGAGAGTCGGCAGCCGGTATCCGTCTCGCCGCGCCATCTCCGACAGGCAGAGCGGACAGCGGAGGTTGCAGCCGAACGACGGGTCGATCTGGCCGGTTACCGGCAGGGACCGCGTTTCGCCTCACCCTCGACAGTCGCTCCCGCTCGTTCAGCACCAGGTTCTCCAGCTTGATGCGACGCAGGCGGGTCAGTCGTGGCGCGATCGCCGCGACCTCCTGTTCCGGGCAGATGATCGGCCCGGACAGACTGCCGCAGGCGCGGCCTTCCGCCAGGATGTCGATGCTTAGCATGGGAGGAACGGCAGCGTCCGCGACCGGAATGACGGCATCAAACCCGGACCACTCCGAACATCGCGGGTCCGCTGCGGCCACGTCGGGCCGTGGCAGGTCGCAGGGAAACCGCACGAGGTCGCGGCCGGCCCGGATCTCGGCAACAAGCGGCGGTCGGGTCGCTCCCCCGGTCAGGCTGGCCCAACCGCTGACCGCCAGAAATCCACCTTGGCCGTCCGCGTGGCGAAAGAAGATGGCCGAGTCGAGATATCCGCGCATCGCTTTATCCCAGGGTTTGCATCACGCCCGCCAAGCCGGCTCGCCGACGCCGCGCAGGCTGGCCGCCGCCTGCAACCTCCCGAGGCGACAATCGGCGCCAGGTGGCCGGCCGTTGTGGCTTTATGCCACCATCGACGGTTCGATGCCGCCCGCCAGTCGGCGACGGTGGACGAGCTGAAACGGCCGCCTGAACCGGCATGCAGGATGTTCCGGCCGTCATGCTTGTCTTAACGGCCGATGCACCCGGCGAACGCCTGGCCGGGAGCCGCCTGGGTTCCAATCTTGATGGATGTCCTTTGCCCCGCATGGATGTCCTTTGCCCCGCGCGCGGCCTCGCGCTATGGGAGCCGGGAAGACCGAGGAGAGCGGATGGAAGACGACCAGGAGCAGCGCCCCGAGAGCCTGCTCCCCTACGACGACTGGATCGAGGCCGCTACGCGCCACGTCGTTCTGCAGGCACTGACCTACGTTGCCGCCAATGGCCTGCCGGGGGAGCACCACTTCTATCTGACGTTTCGCACCGACCACCCGGGGGTCGTCATTCCGGCGCGGCTGCGGGCG
>Ga0302146_10001917_pt1 | contig 11873 bp, 9 predicted proteins | sample I_Bog_E3_1_FD_193578 | JGI IMG/M metagenome (GOLD analysis project Ga0302146, IMG submission 193578) | Peat permafrost microbial communities from Stordalen Mire near Abisko, Sweden - I_Bog_E3_3 | ecosystem: Environmental > Terrestrial > Soil > Wetlands > Peat | place: Sweden: Abisko, Stordalen...
CGTCTGTCTGCCCCACGCAGTGGTCTGCTCCATGCAATGGTGCGAGCGACTAGCGAGCGTCTGCCCCATGCAATGGTGCGAGCCTCCCGCGAGCGTCTGCTCCATGCAATGGTGCGAGCCTCACGCGGGCGTCTGCCGCACCGCAGGTGCCGCAGGTGGTTCGTCGAGCCGCGGCGCAAACCGCGCGCCCATCCGCAAAATCACGGCGGAAACCACCAGGAAGATCAGCGTCGCTCCCAGCGCCAGGCGCAGATTGCTGTGGTCGGAGATGGCCCCGATCACAGTCGGCGCAAACGTGTCGCCGAAGCAGTGAATGATGAACAAATTCAGTGAAATCGCCGTCGCACGCACCGGCGCCGAAACCGAATTCACGATTGCGGCGTTGAGCGGCCCGGTATTGAGGAACAAGAAGAATTCCGTGACAAACAGCATCGGAATCGCCCACGCATGTGGCCCAAAGAACAGAACCGCACCGCATGGCAGCGTCAGCGCCACGCTCCAGAAGCTGAGCAGGTAAAGCGCCCGATCGTTCGTCTTCAGCCAGCGCTGCGCCAGCCATCCGCCCACCAGCGTCCCGGCAATCCCGTCCACCACCGTGATTCCGCCCATCACCAGGCTCGAATTGGCTACCGACAGCCCCGCATACCGCCGCAGAAATTCGGGCACCCAATTTGAAATGCCGCCCATGGCGAAGGTCAGCATGGCCAGCCCGAAGGTCGCAGTCAGAAACGCCCCGTTCGTGAACAGCCCCAGAACCGTCGACCGGCTCGCCGTCTGCTTCACCTGGTCGCTCGCGCCCCGTTCCGGCTCGCGCCCCAGCCATCCGTAGAGCGCCGCAATGATCAGCCCTGGAATCGCGCAGACAAAGAACGGCGCGCGCCATCCCCACAAGCTGCCCATTTGTCCGCCCGCCGCGTAGCCCAGCGCCGCGCCCACCGGAATAGCCACGTAGAAGATGGAGAGGATCCGGTTCCGATCCCGCTCCGGGTAGAAGTCCGCCAGCACCGCCGGCGCAAAAATCCCAAACGTCGCCTCGCCCACCCCCACCAAGGCGTGGCGGATAAAGAGCGTCCGGTAGTCATGCACCCAGGCCGTCGCCAGCGTCGCCAAACTCCACAGCACCGCGCCGCCAATGATCAGCGGCTTGCGCCGGAAGTGGTCGCCCAGCCAGCCCGTCAGCGGAGCCGCAAGCATGTAGGTAAGAAACAGAGCGGTGGTCAGCGCGCCAATCTGCTGGTCGGTCGAATGAAACTCGCGCTGAATGAGCGAGACTTCGCCGGGCAGAATGTAGCGGTCCATGTAATTCAGCAGGTTCAGCCCGATCAGCAGCACCAGCGTCCCCAGGGCGGGGTTCCAGCGCGCGCGGAAAGGCTTGGGTGAATTCGGCACAAAAACCCCACTCAACCTAAAACGTTCAACCTACGAGAAATCTGAAGAGGTCACTACCCTCTCTGCGGATTCATTCGTGTTTTGATTCGAGCCGGCTGACGATCTGCTCCCTCTCGGGCTCCAGCACCCGAACCGGTCCATCGTCGCCGCCAACATACTTCCTACCAGTCTTATAATCGAAGGCCTTGGTATAACGATCTGTACCTGGGTCGAACTTCCACGCCTCGACTGTATAGAAGTGCGGCGCAAAGTGCGTTTCCCCGTCGCCCCAGATAAAATCGGCATGAATGAATACTGGATAGGCCGAAGCGCTTGGCACATTCCACATCGCCCAATCACTTACGTTGGTCGCTCCGACCCAGGGAATCGGATTAACGACTTGTCCGAACTTGCCACCGCCTTCGTAGCGCAACACCGCCAATCTCGTGAGCGTTCCGCTTCCGCCTCCGGAAAACATCGCCGAAAAGAACACCCATGAACCACCATCCACTAGCGTCAGGCGCTCCGAACGCGGCTCCAACCCGAATTGGTAAGTGACTGCGGAGTTGGGATAGGTCTCCGAAGGCATTTGATAACAAATATTCTGCTGTGCAAGCAGGCAAAGCTTTGCTCCGGAAGTGGGAAGCCCATCGGCATCCACTTGGCCTGCTCTTAACCTGAAGCGGGGAAACTGCGAAGACCGCGCTGTACTCAGGGATTGCCCTGAGCAGTGCATACCAGTCATCGTTCCTGCCAATAGGACTGCGATAAGCGCGCACTTCATGTGCCCTCCACCACGCCGCCGATGTGCTAACCCGCCCCCGTGAACAGCCCGTCGTGGAAGTCGGGTTTTGAAAGGGCACGACTTTACAGCCTGCGGAAAAAGTCCGATGAGACGTAGATGTGCGAAGGGGCACGACTTTACAGCCTGCGGAAAAAGTCCGATGAGACGTAGATGTGCGAAGGGGCACGACTTTACAGCCTGCGGAAAAAGTCCGATGAGACGTAGATGTGCGAAGGGGCACGAGTTTACTCGTGCCATAAGCTGTTTGAAATGAGAGAACGGGCTTTAGCCCGCGCACCATCTCCCTGGAATTCAACCCGAAACCATGCCTTTTTCCGCAGCCTGTTCAGTCGTGCCATAAGTTGCTTGAGATGAGAGAGGGGGCTTTAGCCCCCGCCCCATTTTCTCTCCTGTTCCGCTTGATTCCGAGCCCTTTTTCCGCATCCTGTTCAGCCCTGATGCGTGGTTTTCGGCCGTTTTGACCTTTACCACGGGTTGCTATGTTGTAACCACGTCCCCATTGCCGTCGTCCAGGCAGTTCGACTCCAGCAGAACAACACGGTTTCGGCCCATCTTCTTGGCCGCGTAGAGGGCATGATCGGCAACCGCCAGCAGGGCCTCGGCCGCAGCCGGCCCCTTGGACGAGTCGAAGACCGTCGCGCCCAGGCTGCAGTTGACCTTGAACTCGGAATCGCGCGCTCGCACCTGCAGGTTCGAGATGGAGGCATGCAGCGTGGCCAGTCTGTGTTCGACAATCTCCGGCGGAATGTCGTTCAGAACCAGCAGGAACTCTTCTCCTCCGTAGCGCCCGGCGTGGTCATAGGGACGAATGGCGGCGGCCACTGCGGCAGCAAACCAGCGCAATGCGTCATCGCCTGCCAGGTGCCCATAGGCGTCGTTGACCCGCTTGAAGTGATCCAGGTCCACCAGCGCAACCACCATGGAAGAGCCCTTGCGGCGCGCGCGGTCAATTTCCGCGGACAGGGCCCGCAGCACGGCCACGCGGTTGAATAAACCCGTCAGCCCATCGTGCGTGGCCTGGATGCGTAACTGCTCGCGGCTGTCTTCCAGTTCCTGGGTGCGTTTGCCCACCAGGTTTTCCAGTTCCCTGCTCCGCGCGCGCAGGTGGCGCGCGCGCACCCGGTCGCCCAGCATCAGCACCCCTAGAAAGCCGATGCCGCAGAGAAGATAGAACCAATCGTTTCTCCACCACGGTGGAAGAATCTTGACGCGCAGGAAAACCGGCCTCGATGAAGCATCCAGCGCCGCATTCTGCGCCATGGCCTCAAACGTGTACTCGCCCGGCGGCAGTGCGGCAAACACGGCTACCCCGTCCGGCGCTTCAATCCATTCCGGCTGCAGGCCTTCCATGCGATAGCGGAAGACCAGTTCGCTGCGGTTGCGCATCGCCGGGCTCGAAATCTGGAACCGCAGCGGAATAGACGCCCACGGCAGCGTGATCTCCTTGGCGTCGGCAAAACTGGCGTCTCCTCGGCGCACCGCGGTGATGGATGCGGTCACCGGCGACGGCTGGAAAATGTGCTCCGGATGCAGCAAATGGGTCACTCCGCCGCTGGTGCCAACCCACATTGACCCATCCGGGCTAATGCTTAGCCCCCCCTGGTCCACATCGTTCCAGATCAGCCCGCTCTCCTGGTTGAGATGACGCCATTGGCTGCCGTTCCACACCACCAGGCCGGAGTCGGTTCCCAGCCACACCCAGCCGCGCTTGTCCACCTCCACCGCCAGCGGCGCCAAGGCGCGCAGGTCCGCGGGCACTTCCAGCGTCCATGCCTGCAATCGGTCGCCGTTCGGCGTCAGCCGCCAGGTTCCATCGTCGCCGGTAACCCAGAAGACGCCGTTCGCGGCGCAGGAAAGCGAAAGCAGCGATCCGCGCAGGCTGGGCAATCCGTCAATCGGCGGCGCTGACCAGGATTCGCCCCGCAACCGCACCAGCCGGTTTGCGCCCAGAAACCATAAGTCCCCGTTCGATGCCTCGCAGCCCTTCTCCACCCGTGCGGCTTTTCCCAGCAGAGGGTCCAGCCCTGTCACCCGCTGGGGCGTGCTCCCAGGAACGTTCTTGGGAGTCATATACAAACCCGACTTGGTGGGAAAGAAAATCCGCCCCTTCGAATCCTGGAAGCTCGTCAGAATGAACGCCGCGATGTGGGCCGTCATTTGTGTCTGCCCGCTCTTCGGATCGATGCGCAGAATGTAGCCCGAGAAGCCTCCTGCCCACAGAGATCCGTCGCGATCGGCGCCCATCGTGCTCACCTGGCCAAAAGTCCACGAATGTCCTTGAAACAACGGGCCTGCCGCGCCGCTGCGCGGATCAATCCATCCCGCCCCCTCTTCCGTTCCCACAAACACGCGGTCTTCGCGGTACGGAAGCACAGCCCAGACAACCGGGGATGGCAGGCCCTGTCCATCCCCCCATCCCTCCCAGTCTTCGTAGCCAATCCAGTGGTAGAGGCCGCGTCCCAGGCTGCCAAACCACAGGTCGCCGGCGGAGTCGATCGCCATTCCCGTAATGTGGTTGCTGCGCAGCCCGTTGGCAGCGCCAATCAAGCGCCAGTGGGTTCCCTGCCAACGCGCGATTCCGTCTCTCGATGGGATCAACACGCGTCCCTGCCGGTCCTCGATCAACGGCATCTGCCGCGAAACGCTTTCCGTATCCGGGTCTGGCAGATCCCGTTCGACAAAGCGTGAAGCTCCGCGTAAAAGCGCCACCACCTCGTGATCGCCCACCGCCCAGACCGTGCCCGCATGGTCCAGTAGCACAGAATGCCAGTGGGTTTCCACCACTCCCCTGCCGCTTCCCCATTGCGCTACCGCCTCAGGGTGCCCAACCGGCCACGAACACAGCCTGTTGCCGCAGCCCGCCCAAACAAACTGATTGCCGGGCTCGCCGCCCACCACCGTTACGCTGTCCAGGTTGCCAAGCTCGGGCATCGACGCAATCTGCGCCGCCGAAAAGACCGCTCTGTAGGAAACCATCGCGCCCTGCGCATCGTGCTCCAGCTTATAGAGCTGCGACCCATCGATCACCAGCAGGTTATGCGCGTCCAGCGCCATCATGTGCCGCGCATCTTCAACGTGAATCGGGTTCTTTCCCGCGGGGAGAAATCGCTCTCCATCCCAGCGGTACAGATCCTCCTCCGTTCCCGCCCAAACCGTGCCGTTGGGATCGGCGTATATATCCTGAATGTCGCGGTCCAGAATTCCCTGCTGCTGCCCGTACTTTTCAAAGCGGGAACCGAGGAACCGGTACGCGCCGTTCTCGGTTCCGATCCACAGGAATCCGGAGCGGTCTGTCGTCACGCCCTTGATCGACATGTTTCCCAGCCCCTCAAACTGTCGATAGGGATGAAACACATACTCCTGCGCCTGAATGCCGGCACAAAGCGCCAGGCAACATGCCAGGACTCGAATTGGACCGTTTCGCAGCAATCCAGACGGCTCCGCCAAAGTGGACAATTGCAATGATCTCGCAACGATTCTAGCGGCAAAATGGAAGCGTACCTATACCTACTCTGTTGTACGTGATCCCGTGCGACCCTAATTGGATACGCTCCAGACCCTGCCGCTGGCTTCGAAGTCCGCTCTAAACGGCAGGCTCCAGCGCTTCCAGCAGGGCTTCCGTGCTGGCGATGGGCGGCAGGCAACTGCGCCCCAGGCACACCAGCGCCCAGGCCTCGGCTCCCGCCGGTGGCTGCACTTTCAACAGCGTTTCAGCCAAAACCTCCGGCACGCCGCCGGGAACAAGCCGGAACGGTGCAATGCGCATCACCGTCTTATTGATCGCAAAGCGCGTAACCGCCAACGCCTCAAGCCGCGCGGCCTCCGGGCCCGAACCCACCACCACCACCTGCACCGGATCCAGCAGCATTCGCTCCAGAGCCACGCCGTACGTGCCTGCGTACAGGCCAAAATGCTCCACGATCCCCGTGAACGATCCCAGCGTATCCTCTGCAATCTCGCGATACTCCACCCGCCCATTCAGCGCTTCAAGCCGCAACAGCGCGGATGCCGCCGTGGGATTGCCCGCCGGTGTCGGCGAATCCTGCAGTGGCTTGCGCCGCGCAGCCAATGCGCCCAGCGGCGTCTCTCCCTCTTCCGGCTGGGCCGTATCGTAAAACGCTCCCGCCGCGCGGTCGTAGAAGCGCGCAATCATCGCATCGGCCAGCTTCACCGCCGCGTGGTAGTAGCGCATCTCGCCGCTGGCCATCCACCCGTCAATGCACGCGTGTACCGTGAACGCGTAGTCGTCGAGCGTGCCCTGAACCTTTTCCGCCGGCTCAACTCCGCGCGGATACGCAATCACGTGATGCAGCGTCTCCGCCCCATCCCAGGCTTCCGCTAGCAGACGATTCAGTGTGCGCAGCCCAAACTCCCGAGTTGAATCCATGCGCAGCACCCGCGCCGTTTCCAGATACGCTCGAATCGCCATCGCATTCCAGCCCGTATAGAGCGTCTGATCAATGAACGGCGTCGGACGCAGACGGCGCGCAGCCAGCATTTTGCGCCGCGCGGAATCAAGCAGCGGACGAAACTCATCTTCCGTCTTGCCGCATGCGGAAGCAACCTCGGCAAGAGTCTTCTTCACATGCAGCACGTTCTTGGCCGGATTGTGGTGCATATCGCCCAACTCGCCAATGTCCCAATAGCTCGCCGCAACCGCAAGCTCCGCATCGTCCAGCGCCGCACGCGCCTCGTCCAGCGTCCACGTAAAGTAGTCGCCGTCGTCGTCGAGGTTAATGTCGGCGTCCTGCGATGCGTAAAACCCGCCCAGTTCGCGGTCCGTCATCCAATCGTCGAGCCAGTGCACAATCTCCACCGCGATCTCAAGAAAATCCGCCCGGACAAAGCTCTGAAACCCGTGCACATAATTGCGCAGCAGCTCCGTGTTGTCGTAAAGCATCTTCTCGAAGTGCGGAACCACCCAGTGCTCGTCCACGCTGTAGCGATGAAAGCCACCCGCCAGTTGGTCGTACACGCCGCCCCGCGCCATCTTTTCAAGCGTCGTGATAAATACTTCCCTGGCCGCCTCATTGCCGCGATTCATGGCCACTTCCAGCAGCAGATCCAGCACCGCCGGATGCGGAAACTTGGGCTGCGCACCAAAGCCTCCGTTGCGCGCGTCGAACTGCTTGATCGCCGATTCGGCAATCCTGTCCACCAGCCCCACCGTCAGTTCCCCGCCCCGCCCTGAGCCCTCCGGCCCGGAACCATCTCGTCCTGAAAAAGCCTCGTTCTGTTCAATCGCCGCCATCACGCTCGCGGCCGATTCCAGCGCCTCGTCGCGCCGCTCGCGCCACACCTGCGCCATCGTCAGCAGCACCCGCCCAAATCCCGGACGCCCATAGCGATCGTCACGCGGAAAATATGTCCCGCCAAAATACGGTTTTCCCTCCGGCGTCAGAAACGCAGTCAGCGGCCATCCGCCCTGTCCGCTGATCGCCGAAACCGCGGCCTGGTAACGAGCATCCACATCGGGCCGCTCGTCGCGGTCCACCTTCATGGCCACAAAATGCTCATTGATGAGCGCAGCCATCTCCGCATCTTCGTACGATTCGCGGTCCATCACGTGGCACCAGTGGCACCACACCGCGCCTATGTCCAGCAGGATGGGCTTGTCCTCGGCCTGCGCGCGCTGAAACGCCTCCTCGCCCCACGGATGCCACTCAACCGGCTGATGCCGTGCGGAGCGCAGATAAGAAGATGCAGCCTGTTCCAGCAGGTTGGCGTGTGCGGGCGCAACACGACCGGGCGTTGGGGAAACGTCCTCGTTCATGGGTTGAGCATACCATTCGCTCTGCCCAGGTAGCGCCGGTCTCCCGACCGGCAGTAGCGTGGGCGTCCACGCCCGCGCCCATTTCGCAAAACTCCACGCCGGGTGCCGCGTGCCCCAGATCCGGGGCCCCCAGGGACAGCTGGGCACCCTCTGGGTGGTCCCTTGGGCGGAGGTCCCGCCTTTGAGACCTGGGAATGTACAAACAACATCCAGCCCGCTTTGAAAGGGCACGACTTTAGAGCTTGTGGAAAAACTCCACCTTGACGTAGATGGGCGAAGGGGCACGACTTCACAGCTTGCGGAAAAATTCGTTCGGGCGGTAGGCCGGGGATTTATCCCCGGTATAAAGCCAATTAAATCAACAAGGGCTTCAGCCCCTGAGGTATGCTTTTGCCGAGTTTCGCCCAAAACCAGGCCTTTTTCCGCAGCCTGTTCAGTCGTGCCATAAGCTGTTTAAAATGAGAGAAGGGGCTTCAGCCCCCACGCTATCTCCCCCAAATTCAACCCGAAACAGCGTCTTGTTCCGCAGCCTGTTCAGTCGTGCCGAAAGGCGCAACAAAAGAGAGAAGGGCTTCAGCACCTGCAGGTTTTCCGGAAGGAGGCGGGGGTTTCAACCCCCGTATAAATCCAGCAAGAAAGACTCGGGCTTCAGCCCCGGAATTCTCTACTCGCCAACCTCCACAAATCCCCTAGCTTTTCTCGAGCTCCGCCTCAATCGCTGCCACCAGCTTCGGCGCGTCCGGCGTGGTATCCGGCGCAAACCGCGCCACCACTTCTCCCTTGCGGTTCACCAGGAACTTCTCAAAGTTCCAAAGCAGCTCCGGCTCCGGATTGGGCTCAATCCCGTAGCCCTTCAGCTTCTCTCTCCATGACACGTCTGACACGTTCACCGCCGCCGGCTTGGCCGCAATCAGCGCCGCGTACAGCGGATGCTTGTGCTCGCCCACCACCGTGATCTTGTCGAACAGCGGAAACGTCACGCCGTAGTTCAGCGTGCAGAAGCTCTGAATCTCTTCATTCGTACCCGGCTCCTGCGCCTTGAAGTCGTTGGCCGGAAAGCCGGCAATCACCAGGCCCTTGGCTTTGTACGCCTCGTACAGCTTCTCCAGGCCCGCATACTGCGGCGTCAGCCCGCACTTCGATGCCACGTTGACCACCAGAACCACCTCGCCCTTGAATGCCCCCAGCGAACTGTCTTCCCCGGAAAGTCTCTTTACCGGAATGTCATAAATCGATGCGCTCATGATGATGTCTCCTCACACCATTCTCATCATATAAGCTCGACCAAACCGGCAATTCAGGGGAGCGAGTGTCATATAATGGCGAATACCCACGTATGCGATAAGCTGACCGCATGAAAAGGAACATATCTTCCGAGCTGATTTCCGTGGTCACCATTGGAGCCTTGTGGAGCCTATTCACCAACAGAACGCATGAGAAATGGCACAGGCTTGGTCGGGAGGCATTCCTTGCATGGGAATCCCAGTACTTCGACAGACACCTTGCGGTCCCCGATTCTGCGATAAATGTCTGCCTCATTTGGGTACTAACCGCAATCATCGTATTTACGTTTTATAAAGTACTGGTATATTTCGTGGCCAAAATCCTGACTGCATTTTCTAACAACAAAGATGCAATACAAAGTTAGCCATGGGTCAGCTGGGCGTCACGCCAGCAACTGCCTCCCCACCTTGATATAAAGTTCCACCGCCTCAAACAGTTCCTTCTTCGCCAGCTTCTCGTACGGCGTGTGCGCCACATGAATTGACCCCGGCCCCAGCAACAGCGGCTCGCCCCAGTTTGAAAGCTGCGGAATGTCGGTCGTAAACTTCGCAATCATCGTCGGCAGTCCCTCCACCGCGCGCAGCCGCACAAACGGAATCTCCAGCGTAAAGTCCACCTCCGCCAGCCCCGCCGCGGCCTCCATCACCGCCGCCCGCACCGGCGCCGAGTCGCCCACCAGCCGGATCAGCACCTGCGCCTCCGCCTTGTCGGCAATCACGTTGGGCGCGTGGCCGCCCTGGATCTGCCCGATATTCAGCGTGCTCGGTCCCACATCTTCCACGGTCGGCAGCGGCAGCGCCAGAATCTTCGCCAGCGCCTCCACCAGCTTGTGCACCGCGCTCTCGCCAAGCTCGGGGTAAGCCGAATGTCCCATCTTCCCCGTCGACTTCAACACCGCCCGCAGCGCGCCCTTTGACGCCAGCGCAAGCCGGTTGTCGGTCGGCTCGCCGTTGATCAAAAACCGGCTCCCCTTGGGATTGAGATTGGCCACCTTCGCCCCAGCCGAGTCGCGCTCTTCCCCGCTCACAAACAGCACGCCAATCCGAAATCCCTCCGCGCGCAAAGCTTCGGCCGCAACCACCTGCGCCGCAATAATCCCCTTAGCGTCCGAAACCCCGCGGCCATACATGAATTCCCCATCCTCGCTGAACGGAATGTACGGCGGAACGGTGTCCATGTGCGTCGAAAAAACCAGGTCCGGCGTCTCACCAGCCGTCCCGCCGTACACATTCCAGCGCGGCCCGGCATCGGCGCTCGCCTCGGTCTGCGGCACCGCCGTCTTCTCCACAGCCCACCCGCGCCGCGCCAGAAAATCCGCCAGAAAATCCCCAACGGCTCCCTCGTGGTAGGTGGTGGACTCAATCTCGCACAACACCCGCGTGAACTGCACAGGGTCAAGAGGACGGTCGGAAGAAATATCGGTCATGATGCTGCAAGAATAACGCAGTCAGTGGATTGGGATGCGTTTGAATCGAAGGAACCCGAGTCAATCGATTTGTCCCATCTCCGTGATTCGTCCTGCAAATTTCCGAAAGACCGCCCCATCCAACACCCCGCCAGATGAATTTTCCTTCAATTTCGGCGTAGAATGATGAGTGGAATGACGGCCACCATCGCATCCGCACAGCCAGCCACGAATTCGGACACTCCATCTCCGGATATCGCGAATGCGCCGCCGTCCAGCCTGAAGACCCTCGACATCCATGGCCCCGCTGGCCGTCTTGAAGCCCTTCTCAATGAAGGCTCCCCCGACGCGCCCTTTGCCGCTCTCGTCTGCCATCCCCATCCCCTCGGCGGCGGCACAATGCACAACAAGGTTGTCTACCACGCCATGAAGGTCCTCAACGAGCCTGGGTTCGGCTTCGGCTTTCCCGTTCTCCGTTTCAACTTTCGCGGCGCCGGCCTCAGCCACGGCGCCCATGACGGCAACGCCGAAACCGCCGATGTGCTGGCCGCGCTGGACTGGCTTGAAAACGCATACAAGCTGCCCGTCGTAGCCGCCGGATTCAGCTTTGGCGCCGCCATGACCCTGCGCGCCTGTTGCAGCCGCGCCAGCACCAGCACCAACATCCGCGCCCTCGTCGCACTGGGCCTTCCGACTCACGCCAATGGCAAGGACTATCGCTACCCCTGCCTCACCAACTGCACCATCCCCAAGCTTTTCCTCAGTGGAGACCACGACCAGTTTGCGCCTGCCGCTCAGCTCGCGCAGATCGCCGCCTCCGCTTCCGAACCCAAACGGCTGCTCTTTATCCCCGGCGCCGATCATTTCTTCAGCAGCCAGCTCGACCCCATGCAGCAAGCTCTCGCCGGTTGGCTCCAGGATCAACTCCAGGATCAAACTAAGGAGCAACCGCTTTGACACCGGTCACCGAACTCGCACTCGAATCCCAGCACGCAACTGCCACAGGCATCTTTACCGGCGCCATCGAAGCCTGCAACATTCCCATCGCCTTCGATCGGCGCATTCGCTTTGAAGGCGACACGCTCCATCGCCTTCTCCCTGACGGCAGTGGCCCCGCAACCATCAATCTCAACTGCTACAAGCGCATCTTCGTCATCGCCTTGGGCAAGGCCGCCGTCCCGATGGTCGAAACCCTCCTCACGCGCATGAGCCGCCGCAAGGGCCTTCGTGGAATCTGT
>Ga0302146_10001931_pt1 | contig 11816 bp, 11 predicted proteins | sample I_Bog_E3_1_FD_193578 | JGI IMG/M metagenome (GOLD analysis project Ga0302146, IMG submission 193578) | Peat permafrost microbial communities from Stordalen Mire near Abisko, Sweden - I_Bog_E3_3 | ecosystem: Environmental > Terrestrial > Soil > Wetlands > Peat | place: Sweden: Abisko, Stordalen...
CCGTCAGCCAGCGCGGGGTTGTTGCGCTACCGGACTGCCCAATCGGTGCTACCGGACGCTTCGCCCTTTCGACGGCCTCTGTCATCCAGCAATCCCCGCGCTCGCGCCGATTTCGCAACAGGCTCTAGGAAGCTCCGATTAGGCGATCCCGGAAGCGAACGTTCAGCACCGCCTGACGTCGGCCGTTTTGCGGCCCATGCACGTCGTTCCTGGCGCTCATAACACTCCTCGGAACCCGACATTCGCCCATGCTATAGATGGGGGTGTGAATAACTCACGGCGCCAGAGGGACTGGCGCCAAGCGCGCCGGAGGTGCAAACCTTCAGCGACGTGACCGAGCAGCGCGTGACCGGTGAGCATCTGCGCTTCATTGCGCACCATGACAGCCTGACCGCTCTGCCGAACCGCTTAACGTTCAAGGAGCGGCTCGACATGGAAATCGCCCGGAAAGGGCTATCCGGCCGAATGACGGCGGTCCACATGATCGATCTCGACGGCTTCAAAGCCGTCAACGACACGCTCGGCCATGATGCCGGTGACCAGCTTCTGAAGAGCGTGGCCACCAGGCTACAGGACCTGGTTCGCCGGGATGACCTGGTGGCCCGTTTCGGCGGCGACGAATTCGTGATTCTGCAAACCGACATGGCGCAGGCGCATATGGCCGAGACGGTCGCGCAGCGTGTTATCTCCCGGCTGTCGGAGGCGACAACGATTGCCGGTCAGCAAGTCCGCATCGGCGCGAGCGTCGGGCTTGCCATGTATCCCCTGGATGGCAGCGACAGCGAGACGCTGCTCAAGCATGCCGACATCGCGCTGTATCGTGCAAAGAGCGAGGGGCGCGGGACGGTTCGGCGCTTCGGCCCGTGGATGACCCGGCCGTTGGAGGAGCGCCGCGCGATGGAGAACGATCTGCGCCGGGCGGTTGCGTCCGGCGAGTTGGAACTACACTTCCAGCCGCAGTTTTCCAGCGCGACGCTTGCCATCACCGGCTTCGAGGCGCTGGTGCGCTGGGAGCACCCGGAGCACGGATTTATCCCGCCGGCGACGTTCATTGGCATTGCCGAATCGTGCGGGCTGATCGGGAGAATCGGGAGTTGGGTGTTGGAACGGGCTTGCCGCGAGGCGGCCGGCTGGGGCCGTCCGTGCCGGGTGGCGGTCAACGTCTCGCCACTTCAGATCAAGGGTGAGGATTTCCGGCTTCCCGCTATTCGGGGTGATGGGGCCACACGCGTAGGTTGAGGCCTGCGCATCTTTCGCTTGCGATTGTGGCGGGCTGCCGGATGGGCCGTCAATGCTGGCCTTCGGCCACCGCGCAAGCGCGGCTAAAGGCATTGACCGCCCATCCGGCAGCCCGCTGTTTGGCAGCGATGGAGAATGCGTTGATGTGCAGGCATCAACCGGGGGGTTCGCTCCCACCGGCTTGGATTCTGGCGTACGGCACCCAATCTCACGCGGCCTTGAGCGGACAGGCGGTGAGATGGGCAAACGGGAACTGGATATTTTCCAGGCGGCATTGGGGCTGGAGGACCCGTGGTTTATCGCGGAGTCCCGTTTCGACGTAGAGGCGAAGCGGCTGGACATCGACATTTCGTTCGCGCCCGACGCGCGGTTCGACTGTCCGTGCTGTGGCGAGGCGGGGTGCCGGGTGTACGACGCGAGGCCGCTGACCTGGCGGCATTTGGACTTCTGGCAGCACACGACGTATCTGAACGCGCGCGTGCCACGTGTCCGTTGCGATGCGTGTGGGGTCAAGAAAGTGCGCGTGCCGTGGGCGCGCGAGGGCAGCGGCTTCACGCTGCTGTTCGAAGGCCACGTCATGACGTTGGTCCGCGACATGCCGGTCGCCCCGGCAGCGCGGATGGTTCGCGAGCACGACACCCGGCTGTGGCGGATCATCCGCCACTATGTCGATGATGCGCGCGCCGCCGATGACCACGGCGGCCTGTGCAGAGCAGCGTTTGACGAGACCTCCGCCAACGGGGAGCAGGACTTCGTGTCGCTGTTCGTCGACCTGGACCTTAAGAAGGTGCTGTTCGTGGCTGATGGCAAGGACTCAGCCACAGTCGGCGCCTTTGCCGAAGACCTGACGGCGCATGGCGGCGATCCGGCGGCAGTCGCCGAGGTGTGCATCGACATGAGCTCGGCGTTCATCAAGGGAACCGCGGAGCATCTGCCGCAGGCGGAGATCACCTTCGACAAGTTCCATGCTGTGAAGATCGTCAATGAGGCGGTCGACAAAGTCCGCCGTGCCGAGGTGAAGAGCCGACCGGAACTCACGCGCAGCCGCTATGCCTGGCTCAAGAACACGAGCAACCTCACCGCCGGACAGCGCGACACCATCGACAGCCTTTCCCGCCGCAACCTCAAGACTGCCCGCGCCTACCAGATCCGCCTGACCTTCCAGGAGTTCTACCAGCAGCCGTCACGCGAGGAGGGCGAACGGTTTCTCAAGAAATGGTACTTCTGGGCCACCCACAGCCGCCTGCAGCCGATGATCGACGCCGCGAAGACCATCAAGCGGCACTGGAACGGCATCGTCCGCTGGCACGACACGCACATCGCGAACGGCATCCTCGAGGGGATCAACAGCCTCGTCCAGGCTGCCAAGGCCAAGGCTCGCGGCTACCGGACTCTGCGCAACCTAAAGGCGATGATCTACCTCATCGCCGGCAAGCTCGATATACTTGCTTCCACTTGAGATGGCGAGGAACCGATCGCGCGCGTTCACGTCCAGATGGAGGCGCTGGATAACGACCTGCAGCGCTATCTTTTCCTCTCCGACCTGCAGGCCCGCAACGAAACCCTGTTCTATGCGGTGGTGATGTCAGACCCCGCGCAGTACATGCCGCTGGTCTACACACCGACGGTGGGCGAGGCCTGCCAGAAATTCGACCACATCTTCCGCGCCACGCGCGGGATGTATATCCCAATTACCGCGAAGGGCCGTGTGCACGCGCTGCTGGCGAACTGGCCGCAGCAGGACATCCGTTTCATCGTGGTGACCGACGGTGAGCGTATCCTGGGCCTGGGCGACCTCGGCGTCGGCGGCATGGGCATCCCGGTCGGCAAGCTCGCGCTGTACACGGCGTGCGCGGGCGTGCCCCCGGCGCTGATGATGCCGGTGATGCTGGACGTGGGTACCAACAACCACGAACTACTGGAGGATCCGCTCTATCTCGGCCTGCGGCAGAACCGCGTGCGCGGTGCGGAGTACGATGCGTTCATCGACGAATTCGTGCAGGCGGTGCAGGAGATGTTCCCGAAATGCTGCCTGCAATGGGAGGATTTCGCCAACATCAACGCCGTACCCATTCTGGCGCGCTACCGCGATAGGATTAGCACCTATAACGACGACATCCAGGGCACTGCCGCGGTGGCGCTCGCCGGCATCCTCGGCGCGCTGCGCATCAGCGGCCAGAAGCTGACGGAGCAGCGTTTCCTGTTTCTCGGCGGCGGCTCGGCGGCCACCGGCATCGCCGAGCTGATCAGCGAGGCAATGGTGATGGAGGGCCTGACGATCGGCGCGGCGCGGGGGCGCAATTGGCTGTACGACACGCACGGCCTGGTGACGGCGGCGCGCGCCGACCTTGCGGACTTTAAGAAGCCCTTCGCGCATGAGCATGCGCCGCTCAACTCCTTCGTCGAGGCCGTCGAGGCTATCCGGCCCACTGGTATCATCGGCGTTAGCACGGTGCCGAAACAGTTCAACCGGGCGGTGATCGAAGCGATGGCGCGGGTGAACGAGCGCCCGATTATCTTCCCCTATTCGAACCCGACCTCGCGCTCGGAATGCACGGCGGAGGAAGCGTACAAATGGTCCAGTGGACGCGCCATCTTCGCCAGCGGCAGCCCCTTCCCGCCGGTGCAGATCGGGGGCCGCAGCTTCGTCCCGGGCCAGGGCAACAACGTCTACATCTTCCCCGCAATGGGCATGGCGATACTGGCCACCGAGGCGACGCGAGTGACGGAGGAGATGTTCATCGTCGCGGCGAAGGCGGTCGCCGCGCAGGTGACGGAGGAGAACCTCGCCTCCGGCCTGATCTACCCGCCGCAGAGCCGCATCTTCGAGGCCTCGCTCAGCGTTGCGGCGACGATCGCCGCGTATGTGTTCGATAAGGGGCTGGCGCGGGTTCCGCGTCCGGCGGACATCGAGGTGCATCTTCGCGCAATGGCATACCGGCCAGCCTACCCTGCGCCCGAATAAGCGGTGCGGAGGTGTGCAGCCGGGGCCGCCCGAGAGCCCGCCGCCTGAGCGGTGTTGGCCGCGCTTGGCTCGCTTGCAGATGCGATTCTCTATTCCGTCGATTCGATGACCACGCGGGGCGCCTCTGGGCTGGTGCTTGAACGACACTGGCGGATGATGGGCGCGCTAGCGGCTGCGGACGGCATGCCGGCTTATATCGTCGCGGTGATCCAAGTGTATTAGCCGATGGTCTCCCGCTGCCACGTGCGCCATGTGCAACCTACGCCGCGACCAACCCGTGACGCCCCAACCGCAGATTGATCCGCCTCGACGACCGCGGTGGGTGACTGATGGTCCGGTAACCACCGACTCCGCCATTTGCCACCGCGCCCACGAACGATCGGTTTGGAGAAACGGAGCCGCTCGTCTTAACGGCCGCAATGGCGCGCGAAGCGGACGTTGGGGCCGTGAGCGGACTTGTTGCGTCGGTGGTCCAGCCAGCATGGACCATCGGCCGACGGTGCTCGCTGACCGACCAATGCCTTCAGCGGCCCGGGATATCCTTCGCCAGCGGAACGAGCGAGCCGACCACGAGCAGGATTTCTTCCGGCGTGACGGGCAGCTTGTTCGTGGATACGGCCATGCTGCTGAGGAACCGGCCGCTCTGGGTGTAGAGCGAGAGCTCGAGGCCATCGGCGATGATGTCCGGGCGGCAGACGATCTCCTCGTCCGGCGCCTCTCGCCGGGCCGCGGCCACGAACGCGCGGATTTCCTCCAGGCCACCGACCTGCTGCCCGGCGTCCGCCAGGAAATCGTCGATTTCGCCGGCTGCCTCGGACAACGGGACGAGGTCCAGCACCACGCAGCCCGCCGCATCGAATACCGCTGACCGCCAGCGGTCGAATGCGGCCGCCTGGGTCGCGTCCTCCGGCGTCTCCTCGTCCTCCTCGGGTTCCTGCGGCGGCCCGTTGGCGGCCACTTCGTCCCACAGCGGGATCGACCAGTCGACCTCCAGGCCAAGCAGGAAGCCGAAGCCCTTGCTGGCCAGGTCGTCGGTGTCGGCGGGTGGCAGGTCATTTGGCTCGCCGCCCGCGACCATGTCGATCAGCACGCGCCGCACCGCGGCGGGATCGAGGCCGTCCAGCGTCTCCGGAGACCGCCACCCCGGCAGGAAACGGACATCCACGCTCGTGGGCAGGACACCCGCTTCGAGCAGGCCGTCGCGAAGCGCTGCTGCGTCCGGCACGTTGGATGGCGGCAGCGCCACGGGCAGGGCGACCAGCTCCGCCCATCCCGAAGGACCCATCTCGGCTCCCTCCGCCACCACCAGCATGTCCCCGTAGAGGTCCTCGACGGCCTCCTCGCCGAGGCGATCCGCCGCCTTGCGCACCGCGAGGTCCAGGACGTTGCTCCGCCCAGCCGTCAGGAGGTCATGCACGAGATCATCAAATTCGGCGCTGTCCTCGTCCGCGAAGGCATCCAGGAGGCGGTCCGCCAGCGGACCGGGCGCGGCGCCGAGCTTGGGGCGGGAACGCGCCAGGGCCGGGTCGGCACCGAGCGCCTTCAGGGCGGCGCCGCCGCGCAACAGGTGGCTGCGGTCGCGCCACGCCCAGCGGTTTTCCTGCGTGTCCGGCCGCCCTGTCAGCCACCGGCGGAGAGCTGCGCGGTCGGCAAGCTGGACGAAGACTTTCACCCCGGCCGCAGCCAACGCGGTGGCGACGGCCCGGTTCACCGCGGCCACCGTGTCGAGATCCGTCTCGCCGGGCCGGAAGGTGTCCAGGGTCTCGATGTCTGGATAGTGGGTGATGAGGACCGCGGTCAGGTCGAGCGCGGCGTCCCTCGCCAGGCCGATGGCCTGTTCGATGATGCGGTCCTGGCGACCCTGAGCCTGCATGACGAACCTCCAATGCGGCCGCGCGGCGGCCAGCTGCGCCATCGTTCTACCACTGCGGCACCGGGGTGGGTCCGGCAAGCAGCGCTGGCGGCGGGCACGCCAACTCCGAGCCTGCCTCGCCTGGAGAAATCGGCGATGCCAGACAGGCGACGCGTCGGAGTAAGCGACACTGATGGTGCTTGGACACCCCGGCAGCGGCGGAGCCCCTGCGTCGGTGATGACCTACCAGGCACCGCAGGACGTTGAAGGCGCTGACATTCCATCGAACGGCCGCCTTGAGTGGCGCCGGCCGTGCCGAATTGCCTTGCCTGGCCGCCTCCGTTGCTGTTGAACCGCGCCCCTTTCACGGAACGGGCAGCGTATGCTTCAGGTTGGCATCGATTTCGGTACCACCAACAGCGTCATCGCGCTGCTGGGCGCGGACGGCACCGCGCGCAGCGCTGTCTTCGGCACCGATGACGTGTTCCGCACGGTGCTGTGCTTCTGGGCGGAGGAGGGGCGGGCAGGCCACTGTCTGCATCATGCCGCCGGCCCGGCGGCGATTGCCGCCTATCTCGACGATCCGCATGACAGTCGGCTGATCATGTCGATGAAGAGCTATCTGGCGCAGCGCAGCTTCACCGAAACACGCATCTTCGGCCGCCGCTTTTCCCTGCCCGACCTTGTGGCGCAGTTCCTGCGCGCGCTCGCCGCCGCTGCCGGGATCGACCCCGCCGCGGTGCGCGTGATGGCCGGTCGCCCGGTCCGCTTCGCGGGCGACTTTGCCGACGATGCCTTCGGCGAGGCGCGGCTGCGCGAATCCTTCGCCGCGGCCGGGTTCCGCCACGTGGCCGTCGCGCTGGAGCCGGAAGGCGCGGGGTCGCGCTTTGCCCGTTCGCTGACCTGCCCCGCCACGGTGCTGGTGGGCGATTTCGGTGGCGGCACAAGCGACTTCTCGGTCCTGCGCTTCGTGCCGGGCGCGCCGGTGCAGCCGCTCGGCCATGCCGGCGTGGGCATCGCCGGCGACGTATTCGACTACCGCATCATCGACCGGGTCATCAGCCCGCAGCTGGGCAAGGGCGACACCTACCGCATCATGGGCAAGGACATGCCTGTTCCGGCCGAATACTATTCGGCGTTTGCTCGCTGGCACCGGCTGTCGCTGATGCGCAGTCCCAAGACCCTGCGTGAAATCAGCGAGGTGGCAAAGACTGCCCAATACCCTGAGCGTCTGCGCGGGCTGTTGGCACTAATCCAGGACGAACAGGGATTTCCGCTCTATCAGGCCGTGTCGTCGGTGAAGGCTGCCCTTTCACAGGCCGAGAGCGCAGTTCTGCGCTTCGCCCATGCGGGGATCGCAATCGAGCAGATGGTGACGCGGGCGGAGTTCGAGGACTGGATTTCCGCCGACGTCGCGCGCATGGGCATGGCGGTTGACGACGCGCTGGCAGATGCGGCCGTTGAGGCGTTGGCGGTGGACCATGTGTTCCTCACCGGCGGCACCTCGTTCGTCCCGGCGGTGCGGAACTTGTTCGAGGCTCGGTTCGGCGCCGAACGGGTGACGTCGGGCGGCGAGTTCGTGTCGGTCGCGGAGGGGTTGGCGTTGATCGGGGCGGAAGCGCGGTAGCCGCCTGGGGCCCGCCGCCCGTGCCTGGCATGCTTGGCGAGGGCACCAGACACGAGCGGGGCTGATGCTCCTCGCTATCAGCGATTGCCGGCCGCCGGGGTTGTCGCGCCGACTTTGCGGCTTTTACGTCTCCGCACTGACTTGCCGGGGATCGCCGGCAACGGGTAAGCGCCCTCCGCAGGCGGAAGTTCCCGGCAACGGGCGCCTATTTGTCGGGTGGCGGAAGGACTCGCGCCCGGTGCCCGCCACGAGACCGAGATTTTTTGCTCCAGCCAGGCGCGAGCGTCAGGCAGCGGCCAGCAGCTGGGCGCCGTTGTTCCTCGGATTGCCGACCGCGCGCCCGACCCGCCAGGTCGTGATGCGGCCCGAGGGCGCCGGTCGCAGCAGCGGGGTCGGGTCGCCCTCGACCTCGCCCAGCCAGACGGGCCAGTCCGGTTCGGCCAACACCAACGGCATCCGGCCGTGGATCGCGGTCAGCTCCGCGGTCGCCGGCGTCGTCACGATGGCCAGCGTCAGGATTCGATCGCCGATCGGACTGCGCCAGCATTCCCAGATCCCGCCAAGCACCACCGGCGATCTGTCGCTGTGGCCCAGCGCATGGGGAATTTTCTGACCTCCCTCGACCGCCCATTCGTACCAGGCATCGATCGGAACGAGGATCCGCCGCTGCCGAAACGCCGGCGCGAACATGCGGGAGGTCGCGACCGTTTCGCACCGCGCGTTGATCGGCTTCATTTTTGCCGCGTCAGGGTGCTTCTCCCACGATGCCAACAGGCCCCAGGTCATCGGAACAATGACCCGCCGCGCGCGCTCGCGGTCCCAGCCGACCGTCGTCACCTGCGCTGTCGGCGCCACGTTCCACGACGGGGCAGGGGCTTCCAGGCGCAAATCGATCGCACCGAACATCCGAACCAGCAATTCCGCCGGCAACGCCTGCGAGAACCGACCGCACATGGCTGCTGCTCTCAGCCCGCGGCCGCGTTGAACAGCAATAGCTGGCGCGGTTCTGCCTCGCTCATCGGCAGGCCGCCCAGTCCCTCCCGGACATAGACCGCGAGCGCCGCCGCCGCGCCCAGCGCGCCGTCGGCGGCCACGCGCGCGGCAATCGCCCGCCCGCGCAATTCGGCGCGTGCGGCCTCGAGCGCGGTCCTCGCCTGCGACGAAACCCGGACTGCCTGCGCCGTCTCGACCTCTTTGCGCACCAGACGGTCCGCCGCCTCCTGGTAGGCGCGGCAGATTTCCGCCGCATGGGCAACATGCGCATCGACCAGGCCGCGCAAACGCACCGTCGCTGCGTCGCGGCCGAGGCCGGCTTCGAGGGCCCGGACCTGGTGGGCAAACTCCCGGGCGAAGCCGGCATAAGCGTCGTGGTGCGTGCCGCCGCGCTCGGCGATCAGCGTATCCACCAGCGACCGCGGGGGCGCCAGCCGCGCGACGAGCTCGACGCTCGGCGACTCCCGGCGCACCGTTGGAAACAGCAGCACGTTCGACCTGTCCGAGACCAACTCGACTGCCATGCCACACTCCGCCTGTCAGAATCGGAATCGTACGCACCGCAGGGGCGGGTTGCAACTATCTCGTGCACCGCGAATCGCGCGGGCAGGCAAATCGTACGCGCTGGCACCCCGACCCGGCATCCGCGACTCGGTTCTGTTGCGGCCCCGCGTCAAAATGCGAAGTCAAGCCTTTTCGTAACTTTCCGGCGGCGGGTGCGGGGCGAGATGCACCTCACGGTGCCGGGCGGCGCAGACCGGTCAGAACGAGCAACTGATCGGCCTCGGGCGAGGCCTCGACCGGACGGTATGGCACGCCAAGCCGTCGAACCGCTGTCGCTCGCCGCCGCAGGCTGCGCCGCACGAACGCAACCGCCGCCGTTTCACTGGCGAACTCATACCGCACGGTGCGCCCGGCGGCACCAATCCGCCCGAATGTGACCTGTGCCGTCCAGCGGCCGAACAAATCCGTGCCGGCGACGACCCGCCAGGCGCGGCGCCGGTTGGTGGCCGGATCGCACGCATGCAGCTCGATGAGAATCTCGCTCAAGCCGTCAATCCGGATGCCATCACTCGTAGCGCCATGAACCACACAGGAAGGAGGTGAAGGCAAGCCGAAGGAAACAACCCGATGGCCAGCGATGACGAGATCGAGCAGCTGCGCGCCGGCGTTAGCTGCGCTGTGGTCCTGGAGCGCCGCGGGTACAGGCTGGACGAGCAGGAGAGCAGCAGGCGCAGCTTGAAGTATCGCCGCGGCAAGGGCGAGACCGTCATCGTGAACCATGACGGACGAGGCTGGTGGGATACCGGCAGCACGGCCAAGGGCGACGTGTTCACGCTGGTCCAATATCTCGATCCCGGACTCAATTTCGGGCAGGTGCGTCGCGAACTGCGGGACCTGGCGGGTGTGGCGCCGACCTTTCAGCCGGCCGAGCGTGCCACGCGCGATAAGGGCGAGCACGTGCCACCGGAACTGCTCTGGACGGCGCGCAAGCCAGTGACCGAGGGCTCTCCCACCTGGAACTACCTGACCAAAGAACGGGGGCTTGCGCCCGAGATCGTGAACGTGGCGACACGAACCGACGTGCTGCGCGAGGGGCCGTATGCATCGGCGTGGTTCGCGCATCGTGATGCCGACGATGCGGTGACCGGCATCGAGATGCGGGGTCCCCGGTACCGCGGCTTCTCGCGAGACGGGGACAAGACGCTGTTCCGCCTGCAGGTCGGACACGCGGCGCCGACCCGGCTTGCCGTCACCGAGGCGCCGATCGACGCCATGAGCCTGGCGGTGCTGGAGGGGATGCGAACAGACACCCTGTACGTTGGCACCGCCGGCGGCATGGGGCCGAGGACGATCGCGGCGCTGGAGCGGGAGCTGATGGCGCTGGCCGAGCGGCCGGGCGCGGTCATGATCGCCGCGACCGATGCCGACGCAGCCGGCGACAAATATGCCGCGCATCTGGCCGAGCTGGCCGCGGCAGCGAACGTCCCGGCGCAGCGCGCGGTGCCAGCCGAGCACAAGGATTGGAATGACGCGTTGCGGGCGGCAGGGCAGGGGCCTTCCCAGCGCGCGGGGCTCAGTTCCTCTCCGGCGGTCGCCACGATCGTGCGCGCCATGGATCGTTCCGATTCGGCCGCCTCGCAGCCCTGGTCGCCGGCGCCGGTCGCGCTGGGCCAGCGCGTTCGCGCCATCGAGGAACAGCAGGCTCGCGCAGCAGTCCCTCTCACGGCCCGTGGCGCTGACCGCGTTGCAGAGCGGAGACCTGCTCCAGGGCCAGGAGCACAGCCATGAACGGAGTGCCTCAGCGCGAGGTCCACCCGGTGCTGGACGGATTGACGCTGGCTCAGACCGCAGCGGCCACGCAACCAGGCGCGGTGCTGGTGCTAGCCGGTCGGGGCTCCGGTAAGACGAGACCCTGCCATCGTGTTTCATCGACAACACCCCCGAGCAGCATCGCGTGCTGGGCTGGTTGCGTGGTGGTGGCGACAACGCCCAGCCGCATCGAACGTCGCCGGTGATGGAAGCGGTGGACGGCGCCGAACTGCTGCGTCGGTTCTCACCGATGGTGGAGGAGCGCGAAATCTGCATGCCCCTCGGCGGTGCGGTCGCTGACACCAGCGGCGAGACCGTGCGGGAGCACAATTCTCGACGCTGCATGGTCTGCCAGAGACCCTGTCCGCCGTTCGGGTTTGGACCGCCGCTGACCCGGCGCAGCGTCTGGGCCTGCAGCGAACATCGCGCCGAGGTGGACCGTCAGTTGAGTCCGTTACCCGGCGCAGGCATCGGGAAACCCACGGCGAATCAATGAGGAGAATGAAGTGATGAGCAAGATGCTTCGCATCCCGCCGCCGACGTCACCGCTTTGCTCCATCGCCGGCTGCGAACACCCCTCCCCCGCGCATCCCGCAACCCGCAAGCGCGGGTCGCGCGCTGACGCAGGGCGGGGGCGCTCGCCGGCAATGGTGTCGCCGTCGCCGGGCTGCGTCTGAGGGGATGTTTCCAGAAATAGTGTGGGAAGATCACCATGGCCACCGCGATCCCCACCACGACCAGCCGTTGCGGCGAACCACCCGAGGCAACGCCGATGCTGTTGCCACACGCCCGCACGCCGTTTGAAAGGAAGGTCGCGGCGTTTGCCT
>Ga0302146_10001941_pt1 | contig 11790 bp, 8 predicted proteins | sample I_Bog_E3_1_FD_193578 | JGI IMG/M metagenome (GOLD analysis project Ga0302146, IMG submission 193578) | Peat permafrost microbial communities from Stordalen Mire near Abisko, Sweden - I_Bog_E3_3 | ecosystem: Environmental > Terrestrial > Soil > Wetlands > Peat | place: Sweden: Abisko, Stordalen...
TTCCCTCCAACAATACGATAACAGTCGGTATTTCTGCGCTGAATACCGTGGAGCAGACCAATACGTTAGCACTGAACGGAACCGTCACTGACAGCACAGGGCTCATTCCTCAGCTTGCTTGGTCCAAGGTTAGCGGGCCCGGCACAGTCACCTTTGGCAACTCGAGTCAGGCCGTTACAACCGCGACCTTCAGCCAGATCGGAACCTACGTTATCGCACTGAATGCCAGCGATGCTTCAAGCAACAGCGGCTCCTCGGGGCCATTCACAGTCACAGTGGTTCCCGCTCAACAAGATCCGCAGGGATGGATCGGAAGCCCCGCCAATGGCTCTGCGGTCTCAGGAGTGGTTCCCATCATGCTCGCTCCTGGCGTTACGCTTGCCAGTGGCAATCTTGTCTACTATCCAGCGAACAATCCCAATAACCCCGTCCCTCTGAAAGCAACGTTCCCTACAGCCGGCCAGCAGTTGTCCACGCTCGATACCACGACGCTGCAAAACGGCTCTTACTGGATTCAGCTCCAGGCCACCGATACAGAAGGCCAGCAGCAATACAGCTTGGTGAGTGTCACCGTTTCCGGCAACTACAAGCCGGGCCGCGTTACCGCCACCGTGACCGACCTGGTCGTCCCCGCCACCGGGCTTGCTATCAACATCCAGCGCACCTACGACAGTCTCAATGCCGCCACCAGCAGCGACTTCGGCTATGGATGGTCGCTCGGCATCAATGTAAACCTCGTGGTAGACCCCGCGGGCAACGTGACCTTCACCCTCGGCGGGCAGCGCAAGACCTTCTATTTCACGCCGCAGATGCCGGGCTGCTCTCCGCTCCTAGGCTGCTTCTTCCCGTACTACTTCCCGGCCTATACACCTGAGTCCGGCCTTCATGGAACGCTCACGGATTCCGGTCTGGGCTGCCCCGCGTTGGACATCCTGATCCCCGATGGCAATGTGTGGTTCTGCCAGACCGGCGGACAATACAATCCGCCGGGCTACATCTACACCGATCCCAACGGCACCTCCTACACCATCAGCGCGGCCGGCAACCTGCAATCCATTCAGGATCTAAGCGGTAACGGACTCACCATCACCCCCGCCGGCATCACCAGCACCACCGGCCTCAAGGTGTCCTTTGCGCGCGACGCCAACCATAACAATCGCATCACCCAGATCACCGATCCTGCCAACAACGCCTATCTATACGGCTACGATGCCAACGGCAATCTATCCACCGTCACCTATCCCGTCTCGGCGCAGTCCACCACTCCTTGCCCCGGCAACACAGCATCCGGCACAAGCACCTACACCTACGATCCCACGTTCATCCATCTGTATGCAGGCGGCACCGACGGCCGCGGCTGCCCGCTGCCCACCTCGGCTTACTTCCCCTCCGGCTCTGTCGACACCAGCGGAAACTCCCTGGCCGGACGCTTAGAGAGCGTGACCGACGCCTACAACGAGAAAACCAGCTACGCCTACGACATCCCCAATCTCACCACCACTATCACCTATCCCGATAACAACACGGCCACCATGGTCTACGACAGCTTTGGCGACCTGCTCAGTTCCACCGACCCAAACAACATCACCACCACGAATACCTACGACGCCAACCACAACCTGACCTCTGTCACCGTTCCACGGGATGCAACGACGGCGTACACAACCAGCTACACCTACGACGCCAACGGCAACAAGACCTCCACCACCTACCCGTCGCTTGGGACCGGCCACAACACCACCAGCACCACCTACTACAACCAATACAGCGAGCCTACCTCCACCGTCGACGAGCTGGGCAACGTGCGCTTCTTCAACTACGACACCAACTTCCTGCCGCAAAGCGTCACAGACAGCATCGGTACCCTGGCCAGCTTCGTCTTCAACCCCAACAGCACGCTCGCTGCCGGCGCCATCGGCTTCGACATCACCGCAAACCCGGCCCAGGCCTCCCAGTTCACTTACGACGCCGACGGCAACATGGTCAGCCGCACCGACGCTCTCGGCCGCACCACTAGCTACACCTACGACTCGTTCGGTCACAAGCTGTCCATGACCACGCCCACGCCAGCGTCCCTCACCGGCTCGGCTGCCTCCACCACCAGCTACGTCTACGACGCCATGGGCAATCTCACCTCAACCGCCGCGCCGCTCGCCCGCGCCACCAGCTCCACCTACGACGTCAACGGCAACAAGGTCTCCGACACCGACGCTCGCGGCAACACCACCTATTACGTTTACGACGCCCTCAACCGGCTCGTCGAAACCGACTACCCAACCGCTCCGGCCACCAAGTCCGCCAAGACCTACGACTTCCGCAACAACGTCCTCACCGAGATCGATCAGGCCGGCATCGTTACGCAGCATGTCTACGATGCGGGCGGCCGCCAGACCTCCGTCACCCGCGGCACAGGCTCAACAACCAGCACCACCTCGTACACCTACTACGAAGACGGCCGCAAAGCCACTGAGACCGACCCCGCCAACAAGGTCACCAACTACTATTACGACGCAGCCGGCCGCCTCACCTCCGTCTCGGGCGCGCAGGGTGTCATGCAATACGGCTACGACGACGCCGGCAACCGAATCTCAAGCACCGACGGCAACAGCAACAAAACCAGCTTCCAATACGACGCCCGCAAGCGCCTCATCGAAACGGATTACCCAGCGACGGCGAGCTATCCTAGCGGCACCTCCGTCAAGAACACCTACGACGGCCCCGGCAACCTGGCCAGCGTCACCGATCAGGCCGGCAACATTGTCAACTACGCCTACGACGCCGCCAACCAGTTTCTCACGGTCGTGCAACATAACTCTCCCATTCAGCCGACTCTCACCAACCAGTACACCTACGACCCCCTCGGCAACCTGACCAGCCTTGAGGATGCGAGGAGCAACACCACCCAGAACCTCTTCGACCTCTACGGCGAGCCGACCCAGAAGACCCTGCCCATCGCTACGCTCACCGAGTCACGCACCTACGACCCGGCCGGCAATCTCAGCACGCTGGTCCACTTCAACGGCAAAACCACCACCTACGCCTACGACGCCCTCAACCGCCTGCTCAGCCGCAGCACGCCCAGCGAGCCGTCCGACTCGGTCAGCTTCGCCTACACGGCCACCGGCAAGTACCTCACCTCCACGGCCCAGGACGGCACTGTCAACTACACCTACGACACGCTCGACCGGCTCGCCACCAAGGTGACCCCCGAGGGCACTTTGAGCTACACTTATTTCCCAACGGGCAAAGTGGAAACCATCGTCTCCTCCAATCCGCACGGCGTCTCGGCCGCCTACACCTGGGACGATCAAAACCGTCTCAGCACGGTGGTCGATGGGAATCTGTCTGGCCAGAACACCACCACCTACAGCTACGACGACGCCAGCAATGTGGCCACAGTGAAGATTCCCAACGGGCTGACATCCACCTTCACATACGACGCGCTCAACCGCCTCACCGAGCTTTCCACGCCGCCCGTCGCCGATTACAAATACACGCTCGGCGCCACCGGCATCCGCACCAACGCAACCGAGCAGTCCGGCCGCGCCATCCAGTGGAGCTACGACAACATCTACCGGCTCAACGGCGAAACCATTACCGGCGACCCGGCAAACAATAGCGGAGACAACGGCAGCGCGAGTTACACGCTTGACCCGGTGGGCAACCGCACGGCGGAGACCTCGTCGCTGAGCGGCATCGATCCCATCGCGGGCAGCTATAACCCCAACGACCAGCTATCGGCGGAGAGTTACGACGCCAACGGCAACACCACCCAAACCGCCAACGGCAACCAATACACCTATGACTCGGAAAACCATCTCATCAAGATGGTCAACGGCAGCACCGTGGTCAACCTGATCTACGACGCCTTCGGCAACCGCGTCGCCAAAACGGTCAACAGCGTCACCACGCAGTATCTGGTTGACGATCTCAATCCGACAGGTTATGCGCAGGTCGTCGAGGAGCTGACCGGTCCCATCGGCTCAGGCGTGGTCACGCGGCAGTACACCTATGGCCTGCAACGCATCAGCGAAAACCTGAGCCCGGTTGTAACTGGAAACAGCATATGGACCGCGAGCTTCTATGGGTACGATCGCGCAGAAGGTAGCGTGCGCTTTCTCTCCAATGCCGCAGGCACCGTGACAGATACCTACGAGTACGATGCTTTTGGCAATCAGATCTACAGATCGGGTACGACGCCAAACGCGTATATGTATCGCGACGAGTTTTTCGACTCGGATTTAGGCTTGTATTATCTGCGCGCCAGATACTACAACCCCAGCACCGGACGATTCCTCTCACGCGATCCGCTAGACGGCGACCCAACCGATCCACAATCCTTGCACAAGTATCTATACGCGGGCGGCGACCCGGTGAACAGGATCGATCCGAGTGGACGGGCGGACTCGATTGAGACCATCTTCACCATCACAGTTATTGCCACGCCGACCGAGGTAGCACTCTCAGCTTTGGCGGGACAGGCTACGGCGGCCATTGCGTTGCTTCAGATGGCTGCAGGGCAAGCTTACCTTACCGCTCAGTATGCCTTTGAATTGATAGCGGCAGCCGGGGAAGCCACCGGTATTTCAAAGCTTCTTGTTTGCGGCGCAGTGGGCTTGGCTGTAGCACGAGTGGAGGCAGAGAATAAGATCACCGACCCCGAGAAGACCGCAATCGCCTTGCTCTTCTCCTATACGTGCTCGAGACTCGTGCCTTTACCAGGCCCCCCGCCGATTAAGTGGTTTTGAAGAACGGCCTCCTGCATAGCAACGACCTACGAGGAATTGGCTGATGAATCCGCTTCTAACACTTTCGCGATCTGTCAAAACCTATCCCTACAGGGAAAGGCTTCCGATCGCTGTGGTTCTGCTTTGCCTTCTTGCATGGCATTTTCATAACCCAGAGTTTGTTACAGGCAATGCGTTGCTTATCTTTGCCGCTGCGGCTTTCGGCATTTTCTTTGACTGGAAAAGCCGCCCATTTTGGTTCATATGCGGAGTAGTTGTTGGTATCTTGCTTGTCAGTGAACTCCCCCGCTTGCATTCCATCCTTGGCCACTGAGCGGTAGTAGGGGGAACGGCTCCGCCCCTGCCGTTCTCGCCTGATCCAGCATCCCAAAGAGCGCGGTGCTTCGCACCGGGTTTATGTCGACACTCCATCCCTCGGAGGGTGATGCAAGGAACCCTGGGGCCACCCTGAAGTTGTGTGAGCGGCGTCTATGAGTTAGGGCGAGTGGGGTTCCTTGGGGAAACCTTGGGAAAACCCGCCCGAATGGAGGTCGAAGCGTGGCGATCCTTGATGAGGCGAACCTTGCGGCAGAGGCGGCAAAGCGGGCGACGTACCGCGTGCATCACGTTGGGACAAAGCTGAACGAGAGCGAGCTGCGGGCCTTTGAGGCTCTGGCTGCGAAGCGCAACCAGACGCAGGGCGAGCTGATTCGCAGGCTGATCCTGAATGAACAAGCGAATGAACAGGCGCGGGAAGCCGGAGGCGTTCAGCCGAGCGCGGAGCTGATGGAGATCACTGGCGTCCGGCTGCTGTTAATCAACCTGTTGAAGCCTGTGGCGATTGGTCAGCCAATGACAGAGAAGACCTTCGACGGCATCGTTGCGGAGGCGAAGAAGCGCAAGGCCCCGGCAGCGTTGGAACTGGCTCAGGAGTCGCAGCGCCGGTAAAAAGGCGCGGGTGAGTGCGAGGGTCTGAGCATCGGTGTCACCGGCCACTGCGGTGGCCGTACCCTCCGCTCCAGCGTCCGTAAAGGCTCTCCGCTTCGCTCCGCCCGCTTACGCCATCCCACACGAGCAAAGACCGCTCGTGCGGGAACCCTGGCACGCGGCGCGCCGAGAACGCGCGGCCTTGACTGACGCCTCCGCTGCGGGTGTTTTTCAGCAATGAGAAGAATGTCTTCTTTTCATGTTCCACATGACCAAGGCGACGGCTCCCGGCCATCGGTGGCGCGGTGGTAGCATCGTGCTCATCTGCTCATCCGTGGGAGGCGATGGGATGGATTACGACCAGGACAAAGTAGACGAGATGGTGCTGGCGCTGCTGTGGCTGACGCAGACCGGCGATGGCCGCGCGTGGAAGGGCCACGACTGGGAAGCGATGGAGCGGCTGCACGCCAAGGGGTATATCTCCGATCCGAAGAGCAAGGCCAAGTCAGTCGTGCTGAGCGAAGAGGGCGAGCGTCTGTCGCGGGAACTCTTCGAGCGCCACTTCGCCTGCAAGCGGTGAATCCCTGTCAGGAGCAGCGTCAGCGTGTCCAGCGGCGCAGTGTTGAGCGTAGACACCATCCCTAAGCCTGACGGCTTAGCGGGGCCGCGAGCGGCCCGAAGATCGAACGCGGAACGAACGAAGGCCGGACGCTGTCCGGCCTTGTTCGTGATGGGTTCAAGGTCTGATCGAGCGGCTATCCTGTGGCGCTCTTGAGGAAGTGATCGAGGGTTGTGAGGATGGCGTCCTGCTTGCGGCGCGGCAGACTCTCAATCAGTTCCAGACGCTGGAGCACCTTGCGGCTGGGCTTGCGCTGCTGAACCACGTCGGGCGGGGTGTCGGTCTTGAGCAGTTCTTGGATGGGCACTTCGAGTGCGGCGGCGAGCCGCAGCGCAACTTCTGCTGAAATGCGGAGCTTGCCGACCTCGTAATTAGAAATGACAACCTGGACGACGTTGACGCGCTGAGCCAACTCCTGCTGGCTCAGATTGCGCAGGCTGCGAATGTGGGCCAGACGCTTGCCCAGGGCAAGGTTGACGGTCTTGTGCGGGTCTTTAGTGATGTCTTTACGCGGGGCCATGACAAGAGCGAGTGTAAAGGCCATGTGGAAGTCCTCTTGACTACTAGAGTAAATTACATTAGTTTTTTGTACATCGGTTAAACGCAAAAAAGTGCTTGACACGTTTTTTTGCGGAAGGCGGCGAGAAATGGCGAGAATCCCGGAGGCGGAGGTCGAGCGGTTGAAGCGGGAAATCTCCGTCGAGCGGTTGGCCGAGGCGCGTGGCGTGAAGCTGACGCGGCAGGGCGCAGACCTGATCGGCAAGTGCCCTTTCCATGACGACCGGACGCCATCGCTGGTCATCACTCCGGCGAAAAATCTCTGGCACTGCCTGGGCGCCTGCAACGCAGGCGGAGACGTGATCGAGTGGGTGATGCGGGCCGAGGGGGTGAGCTTCCGCCATGCGGTGGAGTTGCTGAAGAGAGAACATTTTTCCTTAGCCGCCGGACCGATTCAGCCGGTAAAGAGAAGTACCATCCCGAAGTTGCCGCCGCCTGTTGCGCGGGAGGCGAACGACCGGGCATTGCTCGTTGAGATCGTGGACTACTACAGCCGGACGTTGAAGCAGTCGCCGGAGGCGTTGAAGTATCTCGCCTCGCGCGGCCTCCAGTCTTCGGAGATCATCGACCGTTTCCGGCTTGGCTTCGCCAACCGGACGCTGGGCTACGAGCTGGAGGAAAAGAGCCGCGTCGCCGGCGCGGAGATGCGGAGCCGGTTGCAGCAACTTGGCATCCTGCGGGAGAGCGGACACGAGCACTTCAACGGCTCGGTTGTCGTGCCGGTGTTCAATGCTAGCGGCGAGGTGGTCGAGATGTACGGGCGGAAGATCACGGCGAAGTTGCGCGAGGGAACTCCGCTGCACCTGTATCTGAAAGGCGAGCATCGGGGCGTATGGAACGAGCAGGCGCTTGAAGCTTCCAAGGAAATCATCCTGTGCGAGGCGCTGATCGATGCGCTTACGTTCTGGGTTGCAGGCTTCCGCGATGTAACCGCGAGCTACGGCGTGAACGGCTTCACAGCCGACCATCGTGCGGCCTTCGCCCAGCATGGCACGGAGCGGGTTTACATCGCCTATGACAACGATGAAGCGGGCAACAAAGCCGCTGAGAAGCTGGCCGAGGAGCTGATCGGAATGGGCATCGAGTGCTTCCGCGTGGAGTTCCCCAAGGGCATCGACGCGAACGAGTATGCGCGGAAGGTGACGCCAGCGGCGAAGAGCCTCGGAGTCCTGTTGAACCGTGCGTCGTGGCTGGGCAAGGGGCAACGTGCAGCGGCACGCGCAGCCGTGTTGGAGATCGTGCCGGAGCCAGCTATCGAGCCACTGCCAGCAGAAGCAAAAGCGGCAGCTAAGGAAAAAATCATCATGGAAGAAACGCCAGTGCCGGAGCCAATCGCTGCGACAGTGCCGACAACCGACGCGCCCGCTGTTGAAGCGGCGACAGAAGAGGTTTTTTCCTTAGCCGCTGCTTCTATGTCAGTCCTGCCCATGCCGCCCAGGGCCGAGAGCCAGGGCGATATGCCCGTCGAGATACGCGGCGAAGACATCCTGATGCGCCAGGGCGAGCGGGAGTATCGTATCCGCGGCTTGCAGAAAAACCTGAGCGCGGAGTTGCTGCGCGTGAATATCCGGGTGATGGCCACGGACGCGCGGGGCGAGATGGGGCTGCACGTGGACACGCTGGACCTGAACGTGTCGCGGCCCCGTATGGCCTTCGTCAAGCAAGCCGCCGAGGAGCTTGGCCTCAAGGAAGAAGTAATCCGCCGCGACCTGGGCCGAGTGCTGATGAAGCTGGAGGAGCTGCGTGACGAGCAGATCAAAGAGGCGCTTCAACCGAAGGAAAAGGCTGTCACGCTGACCGATGAGGAACGCGCCGAGGCAATGGCGCTGTTGCGCGATCCGCGCTTGCTGGAGCGCATCGTTGAAGACTTCGCACTGTGCGGCGTCGTGGGCGAGGAGACCAACAAACTTGTCGGCTATCTGGGCGTAGTGTCGCGCCACTTGGAAGCGCCGCTTGCTGTGATGGTTCAGTCGAGTTCAGCGGCGGGCAAAAGTTCGCTGATGGATGCTGTCTTGGCCTTCGTGCCGGAGGAGCAGCGCGTTCAATACTCCGCCATGACGGGGCAATCGCTCTTCTACATGGGCGAGACCGATCTCCAGCACAAGGTGCTGGCCATCGTGGAGGAGGCAGGAGCGCAGCGGGCTTCATATGCGTTGAAGCTGTTGCAGTCGGAAGGCGAGCTAACTATCGCCTCTACTGGCAAAGACCCGGTGAGCGGCAGGCATATTACGCACGAGTACCGCGTCAAGGGTCCGGTGATGATCTTCTTGACTACCACGGCGATCGATATCGACGAGGAGTTGTTGAACCGCTGCCTTGTGTTGACGGTAAACGAGGACCGGGAGCAGACCCAGGCGATTCATCGCGTACAGCGCGAGGCGCAGACCATCGAGGGGCTGTTGCGGCGCAAGGATCGAGACGACCTGTTGCGCCTGCATCGCAACGCACAGCGGCTCTTGAAGCCGGTCTCGGTCGTCAATCCCTATGCGCCGGGGCTGACGTTCTTGGACAGCCAGACGCGGACCAGGCGCGATCACACCAAGTATCTGACGCTCATCCGCACCATCGCTCTTCTTCATCAGCATCAGCGGCAACGGAAGGCGATCCAGCACAACGGCAAGCGGCTGGAGTACATCGAAGTGACGCTCGACGACATCGCGGTTGCCAACCGGCTGACGGCGGAGGTCCTGGGCCGTTCGCTGGACGAGCTGCCGCCGCAGACCAGGCGTCTGTTGCTCCTCGTCGATGCGATGGTCACGGCGGAGTGCAAGCGGCAGCAGATCGAGCGGTCGGAGTACCGCTTCTCGCGGCGCGACGTGCGGGCCGTGACGGGCTGGGGCGATACGCAGTTGCGTCTGCATCTGGGGCGGCTGGAGGAGTTGGAGTATCTGTTGGCGCATCGCGGCGGGCGCGGCCAGAGCTTCGTTTACGAGCTTGCGTTCGCCATCGAGGGCGACGGCAACAGGCCGGTGATGGCGGGTCTGATCGACGTCGAGAAGTTGGGAGGCTACAAGTACGATGCCAACTTCGCGGGGGTAAAGGCCGAGAACGCGGGTCTGGAGAGTGAGAACGCGGGGCCAAAACGGGGTCAAAACGGCGGGGTAGCGGGGGGATCGCGGGGTAAAGAATCTCCAGTATCCATCGGGGTTCAAGACTATTTTTGCGAAAATCCGCCAGAAAACACTACTGCGGAAGAGACGGAAGAAGATGCCGTCGTAGCCGCACCGCATCGTAACAACGGCAGGATGAAGGGGGGCAACTGATGGCCCGAGTAGTCAAACCGCGCAAGCAGCGCACACCGCCGAGCACGCCGTTACAGGCCATGCTCGAAGAGTACATCGAGTCCCTGGCCGTTAAGGGCTTTACCGACGACACGCGCCATGTACGCCGCGAGCATCTATCGCTGTTCGAGCGTTGGGCGATGGAGCGCGGACTGAGCGAGCCGGTCGAGGTCACGCGGCCAGTGCTCGAACGCTATCAGCGTTACCTGTTCCACTACCGCAAGAAGGACGGTTGCCCGCTGAGCTTCGCCAGCCAGCACTCGCGGCTGTCGCCCCTGCGCATGTGGTTCCGTTGGATGACGCGGCAAAACTATCTCTTGCACAATCCGGCTTCGGAGATCGAGTTGCCCAGGCTACCGAAGCCGTTACCGCGTGTGCTCACCGCATCCGAAGCTGAACTGATCCTGCATCAGCCCAACATAGCCGACCCGCTCGGTATCCGCGACCGGGCCATGCTGGAGATGTTTTACTCGACCGGAATGCGGCGCACCGAACTGCTCCGCTTGCGCCTCTACGATGTGGACCGCGAGGCGGGCATCGTGACCATCCGCGAAGGCAAGGGCAAGAAGGACCGTGTAATCCCTGTTGGCGAGCGTGCCGTCGCATGGCTGGACAAGTATCTTGACCAGGCGCGGCCCCGGCTTGTCTCCGAGCCGGACGATGGCACACTCTTCCTTACCGCGCAGGGCGAGCCGTTCGGTCCCAACCGTCTTAGCGGCCTCGTTCGCGACTACGTCGAAGCGGCCGGAATCGGCAAGCATGGAGCCTGCCATCTCTTCCGCCATACGATGGCCACGCTGATGCTCGAAGGCGGCGCGGACATCCGCTTTATCCAGCAGATGCTCGGTCATGCGCGGCTCGACACGACGCAGATTTATACGCACGTCTCGATACGGATGCTCAAGCAAATCCACTCGGCAACCCATCCGGCGGCGCAGCTCAAGCGCGGTTCAGATGCTCCGGCGGACGCCGTCGAAAGCGCCCAGGCTGTTCCAGGCCAGATGTGGCCCGGTGTTCCGGCCTCGACAGCCGAGTAACTGTTCGCCACTCTGGACGCCGAATCAGACGAGGAAGATCAAGACTGACCTTCTTCTTTTAGCTGCTGTTTTTAGAAGCAGCAGCTAAGAGAAAAAACAGGAATCGAGGTATCATCATGAATATGGCAACGATCCGCATCTCCGAAGCCGAAGCAATCCGCGACATCGCCGGTCTGCTGGCCCGCGCCTATATGGGCGAAGAAATCGTCATCGAAAAGGACGCCGCATCAGCCGTGGTTCTGCGCACGGTGATAGACCGCCCGATGCGACGGCTCTCGGAGTCTCTGCGTCTGGCCAAAGAGCATGGCTCGACAGCTACGCTCGACGGCGGCTTCGCCCGCGACCTTGAAGCGGCGGTAAACAGCCATCCCGAGCCGCTGGAAAACCCATGGGGCTGATCGCATGGGCCTGATACTGGACTCCAGCGTGGTGATCGCCGCCGAGCGCCGGGGAGATACAGTCGAAAAGCTGATCGAGTGGGTTGTCTCCGTGGCGGGCGATCAGGATGCCGCCCTCTCTGCGGTTGGGCTGACCGAACTGGCTCACGGAATCTACCGCGCCCAGAATGCAGAAATCCGGCAGCGCCGCCAGGCGTTCATCGATGAGTTGCTGCGCGATATGACGGTGTATCCATACACTGC
>Ga0302146_10001945_pt1 | contig 11780 bp, 14 predicted proteins | sample I_Bog_E3_1_FD_193578 | JGI IMG/M metagenome (GOLD analysis project Ga0302146, IMG submission 193578) | Peat permafrost microbial communities from Stordalen Mire near Abisko, Sweden - I_Bog_E3_3 | ecosystem: Environmental > Terrestrial > Soil > Wetlands > Peat | place: Sweden: Abisko, Stordalen...
TTGTGCGCGGCACCGTGGGTGAATTGCAAAGCCGTGGGGGTGAAGGATTCGACGCTCATGCTGACTATCTCCCGGCGTTACGCCGCCATAATGCGTGATGACGGGCATTATCCGCTTCTCCTAGAAAAGCGGTCAACTATTGTTATGGTATATCAATCAACCCGAGCGACCTCACAGAATGCAAGAAGGCCCGTTTGACGGGCCTTCCTGGCGAACGCGAGTGCGGCCTTAAGGCAGCATGCCCGCGTGGGACAGGCCCAGGCGCTCGTCCAGACCGAACAGGATGTTCAGGTTCTGCACCGCCTGGCCCGAAGCGCCCTTGACCAGGTTGTCGATCACCGACAACACCACCACCAGGTCACCATCCTGCGGACGGTGCACGGCAATCCGGCAGACGTTGGCGCCACGCACGCTACGGGTTTCCGGATGGCTGCCGGCCGGCATGACATCAACGAACGGTTCGTTGGCATAACGCTGCTCGAACAGCGCCTGCAGATCCACCGAACGGTCGACCACGGTCGCGTAAAGCGTGGAGTGGATACCCCGGATCATCGGCGTGAGGTGCGGCACGAAGGTCAGGCCCACGTCATGGCCGGCCGCGCGGCGCAGCCCCTGGCGAATTTCCGGCAGGTGGCGGTGCCCCTTGACCGCATAAGCCTTCATGCTTTCGGAGGTTTCCGAGTACAGCGAACCAACACTGGCGCCGCGACCGGCACCGCTGACGCCCGACTTGCAATCGGCGATCAGCCGCGTGGTATCCGCCAGGCCCGCCTCAAGCAGCGGCAGGAAACCCAGCTGGGTCGCGGTCGGATAGCAACCCGGCACGGCAATCAGACGGGCTTGCTTGATCTTCTCGCGGTTCACTTCCGGCAGCCCATAAACCGCCTCTTCCAGCAACGCTGGCGCACCGTGCGGCTGGCCGTACCACTTGGCCCACTCTTCGGCATCCTGCAGACGGAAGTCGGCGGACAGGTCGATGACCTTGGTCCCGGCGGACAACAGCTCACCGGCCAGGGCATGGGCCACGCCATGGGGCGTGGCGAAGAACACCACGTCGCAATCGCCGAGGGTCTTGATGTCCGGCACGCTGAACGCCAGGCCGTCGTAGTGACCGCGCAGGTTCGGGTACATGTCGGCCACGGCGAGGCCCGCCTCGGATCGCGAAGTGATGACTGCCACTTCTGCCTGCGGATGCTGTGCCAACAGACGCAGCAATTCGACACCGGTGTAACCCGTGCCGCCGACGATACCGACCTTGACCATGACCTGCCCTCAACGAAACCACTGGAAAGCCCACGATAATAGGGGCCGCGCGCGCCTGCGACAACCGTCAAGGTGACGTGCGGACGCTCAAGCCTCTACTATTCGGCCTACCGTGAACCTGGGAATAACCAAAAATGCTCTATCTGTGGGTCAAAGCCTTTCATATCGTCAGTGTCGTCTGCTGGTTTGCCGGCCTGTTCTATCTACCGCGCCTGTTCGTCTACCACGCCCAGAGCGAGGACAACGTCAGCAAGGAGCGCTTCAGCGTCATGGAGCGCAAGCTGTATCGCGGGATCATGGGCCCGGCGATGATCGCCACGCTGATCTTCGGCGGCTGGTTGATCGCCCTCAACCCGAGCATCTTCAGCCAGGGCGGCTGGATACACGCCAAACTGACCCTCGTGGTGCTGCTGATCGGCTACCACCACATGTGCGGCGCCCAGGTGAAACGTTTTGCCCGTGGCGAAAACACCCGCAGTCATGTCTTTTATCGCTGGTTCAATGAAGTGCCGGTTCTGCTATTGCTGGCTATTGTCATTCTGGTCGTTGTCCGACCGTTCTAGCTACAAGTCACTCATCCCTGATCGGAGCACTCTCCATGTCGCTGCCCGCCCTGCTCGAACAACGCCTGCGCTTGCCCGTGGTGGCCGCGCCGATGTTCCTGATTTCCAACCCGCAACTGGTGCTCGCCTGCTGCCGCAACGGGGTGGTGGGCAGCTTTCCAGCCCTGAACCAGCGCGAAAGCAGCGGCTTCAAGGCCTGGCTGGAGGAAATCGAAGCGGGCCTGGCGACCCTGGATAATCCGGCGCCTTATGCCGTCAACCTGATCGTGCACAACAGCAACCCACGACTACAGGCGGACCTGCAGATCTGTATCGAGCACAAGGTGCCGATCGTCATCACCAGCCTGGGCGCGGTCAAGGAACTGGTGGACGCCGTACACAGCTACGGTGGCCTGGTGTTCCACGACGTGACCACCCGCCGCCATGCCGAAAAAGCCGCCGAGGCCGGTGTCGACGGGCTGATTGCCGTGGCCGCAGGCGCCGGTGGCCATGCCGGCACCTGGAGTCCGTTTGCCCTGATCGCCGAAATCCGCCAGTTCTTCGACAAGACCCTGCTGCTGGCCGGTTGCCTGAACCATGGTCACGAGATTCTCGCCGCGCAGTTGCTCGGCGCGGATCTGGCCTACTTCGGTACGCGATTTATCGGTACTACGGAAAGCCATGCATCCGACGCCTATAAAGAGATGCTGCTCACATCCCAGGCGGTCGATATCGTGCACACTGCGGCGGTATCCGGGGTGCCCGCGAGCTTTATGCGCCAGAGCCTGGAAAACGCCGGTTTCGATCTCCCTGCGCTGCAAGGCAAGGGAGAAGTGAACTTCGGCTCCAAGCTCAAGCCGATCAGCGACGAGGCCAAGGCCTGGAAAACCGTCTGGTCGGCCGGCCAGGGGGTCGGTGGTATCGATGACTTGCCCAGTGTCGACCAACTGGTCGCCCGGCTCGATGCCGAGTACCGCAAGGCCCAGGCACTGGCAGCAGAGTTGCCTCGGCACTGGCCACGCCCGTAACATCCGTGTTGCAGGCTTACCCTGTAACGCCAATGACTTGTGACAAGGACGCCCTTCATGAGCGACAACCGCTTCAAAATCGTCTTCGACGGTGCCTTGCAGGCCGGCGTTGACAAAACCACCGCGCAGTTCAACCTGGCCGCGCTGTTCAAGACCGACGTCGCTTCGGTGGAACGTTTGTTCAGTGGCCAGCCTGTCGCCCTGAAGCGCGACCTTTCGGCCGCCGAGGCCGAGTCTTATCTGCAGGCCTTGCGCAAGACCGGCATCGAAGCCCGCCTGGAAGACGAACCGGCTACCGTCGAACTGAGCCTGGCGGATATCGATGACCTGCCGGCCAGCACGCCGCCACCGGACACCACGGCTTACCAATCACCCTACACCCCGCCACAAGCCCGGGTCGGCGACGACCTCCCGGCCTTCGGCCAACTCAAGGCCTTCACCACAAACGGGCGTATCGGCCGGCTGCGCTACCTGGCCTGGAGCATGGTCCTGATGTTCGTCACTCTCCCGGTGGCAGGCGCAATCTTCGCCTTCGCCATGGGCGCTGCGGCAGCCTCCCTGAACACGGCGATCGTCATCGGTGTCGTGCTCGGTGGTGCGGCCCTGATCGCCTTCGTGATCTTTTCCGTACAGATCGCCGTGCAGCGCCTGCACGATATCGGCTGGTCCGGCTGGCTCTGGCTACTGACCCTGGTCCCCTTCGTCGGCAGCCTGTTCCCCTTCGTGCTGATGTTCTGCCCGGGCAATAGCGGCGCCAACCAGTACGGCGCACCACCACCGCCGAACAGCACCGCGGTCAAGGTCCTGGCCGTGCTCTCGGTCGTCAGCGGGATCATCTTTGGCGTTGTTGCCCTGACCGGCGGCCTGGCCAACCTCGAGAGAGACTACAACAAGGAATCGGCCAGCTACTCCGAAAGCAGCGACGCCACCAGCACCGATGAGACCGATGATGCAGCAGCCGAATCCGCTCCGCCCGCTGTAGACTATGGCAAAGATGAAAAAGAATAACGGTTTCTGAGCCTGCGACCCTCTGTCCCAAGGCTCACAGCCGTTGTGATGGAGAACTGCATGACCCGTTACGCCCTGATCACCGGCGCTTCCAGCGGCATCGGCCTGGCACTGGCCGAAGCCCTCGCGCGCCGCGGCCGCAGCCTGATTCTGGTGGCCCGCCAGCGTGATCAGCTGGAAACCATCGCGCTCGAACTGACCCAGCGCTTTGGCGTCGAGGTGCTGTTTCGCGCCTGCGACCTGAGCGAGCCGCTGCGCCTGTCAGGCTTTCTGCTGGAACTGGAAGAAGGTGAACGGCAGATCGACCTGCTGGTCAACTGCGCCGGCCTCGGCACCTGCGGCCCGTTCCTGGCCCAGGATTGGGGGACCGAGCAGGACCTGATCGAAGTCAATATCCTCGCCCTCACCCGACTTTGTCATACCCTGGGTAATCTCATGGCAATACAGGGTGGCGGGCAGATCCTCAACGTCGCCTCCGTCGCGGCGTTTCACCCCGCGCCCTGGATGAGCAGCTATTACGCAAGCAAGGCCTACGTGCTGCATTTCTCCGAAGGCCTGCGCGAAGAGCTTAAGAAAACCGGTATCAAGGTCTCGGTGCTCTGCCCCGGCCTGACCCGGACCGCGTTCTTTCGCACAGCGCAATTGGCCGTCGAAAAGCTTTTGGACAGCAAGCTGATGATGAGCCCCGAAGAAGTGGCGCTGTATGCCGTGCGCGCGCTGGACAAGAACCGTGCGGTGATCATTCCCGGCTGGCGCAACCGCTGGCTGGCCCGAGCCCCGCGCCTGATGCCGCGCTGGATGATGCGCAAGCTCGCCGGTGTCGCGACCAAGGCCTATTGTCCGCGCTGAAACTTGAACTCACGGCCTTGTCCGTACAGACTCTGGCCCGACCCACTCAATGGAGAAACAGCTGTGGATACTCTGTTCACCAAGATCATCAACAGAGAAATACCCGCCAAGATCATTTACGAGGATGACCAGGTCCTGGCCTTCCACGATATCGCCCCACAGGCACCGGTGCATTTCCTGGTCATTCCGAAAAAACCGGTACGCACGCTCAATGACCTGACCGAAGAGGACAAGTCCCTGGCCGGGCATATTCTCTTCACCGCCCAGCGCCTGGCCCTGGAACTGGGCTGCGAGAAAGGCTTTCGTGTGGTGATGAACTGCAATGAAGAAGGTGGGCAGACCGTCTATCACATACATATGCATGTGCTGGGTCAGCGCCAGATGCACTGGCCGCCGGGCTGATACCTCAAGGAATACACCATTCTGTAGGAGCCTGGCTTGCCAGCGAAGGGGGCCTTGAGGGCGCTAAAAGCTTCGCGGGCAAGCCCTGCTCCTACAGGGTTAGCGATCTCTGCAAGATTGCGTACAGCTGTAACATCCCCCGCCCCCCTGACCCAAGGCAAACCTTCCGCTCTCGATTGCGGTAAACTGCAGGCCGAGATTTTTCCCGGAGGTCAGCATGACTACCCAACGTCACTACTCGCCGATTGACCGTCTTCTGCTGCAAGCCGATACCGCGATGCGCACCTTGCTGCCGTTCAGCGGCCAGCCTTACCGTCCTTCGCCGGCCATCGTGCAGCCCGACGCGCCGATGAGCGAGGACGACAGCCGTCACGTCGCCGGGCTGATGCGCATCAACCATACCGGTGAAGTCTGTGCCCAGGCGCTTTATCAAGGCCAGGCCCTGACCGCCAAGCTGCCCCACGTCCGGGCCGCCATGGAAAAAGCCGCCGAAGAAGAAATCGATCACCTGGCCTGGTGCGAACAGCGCATCCGCCAGTTGGGCAGCCACCCCAGCGTACTCAACCCGCTGTTCTATGGCCTGTCCTTCGGCATCGGCGCCGCCGCCGGGCTGATCAGCGACAAAGTCAGCCTGGGGTTTGTCGCCGCCACCGAAGACCAGGTGTGCAAACACCTGAACGAACACCTGGACCAGTTGCCGGCCGAAGACGAAAAGTCCCGGGCGATCCTCGAGCAGATGCGCATCGACGAAGAACATCACGCCGAGTCCGCGCTGGACGCCGGCGGTTTCCGCTTCCCGGCACCGGTGAAGTTCGGCATGAGCCTGCTGGCCAAGGTCATGACCAAGAGCACCTACCGCATCTGACCCACCACGATTCCGCCAAGGAACCGACAAAAAGAAGGGTGCCCCAGTGGCGCCCTTCTTTTTTGGCCAAAAAACTTACGTCGGCATATTCCGCGCGTAGAAGATTTCCAGCATTTCGTGTTTCACCCGCTCGGTCACCTGGTTGCGCTGCTCCGACGAGAGGTTGCTGGTGGCGTCGCCGAACAGGTAGTTGTCCAGTTCAAAGTCCTTGAGCAGCATCTTGGTGTGGAACAGGTTCTCCTGGTACACGTTCACATCCGTCATCTGATAGCTCTTGCGGCTGTCTTCCGAGAGATAGTTCTGGATCGAGTTGATCTCGTGATCTATGAAGTGCTTCTTGCCTTCGACATCACGGGTGAAACCGCGCACGCGATAATCGACGGTGACGATGTCCGAGTCGAACTGGTGAATCAGATAGTTGAGGGCTTTGAGCGGTGAGATGACGCCGCACGTCGACACATCGATGTCCACACGGAACGTCGCGATACCGTCGACCGGATGGATCTCCGGGTAGGTATGCACCGTGATATGGCTCTTGTCGAGGTGAGCCAGAATGGTCTCGGGCAGAGGGCCCGGGGATTCTTCGATCTGACTGTCGGTTGGGGTCACCGGCTGTTCGGAGATCAGGATCGTGACACTGGCACCTTGAGGGTCGTAGTCCTGACGCGCGATGTTCAGGATATTGGCACCAATGATATCCACCACTTCCGTGAGGATCTGCGTCAGGCGTTCCGCGTCGTACTCCTGGTTGATGTACTCGACGTAGGCCTGCTGGTCCTGCGGGGTTTCCGCATAGCAGATGTCATAGATGTTGAAGCTCAAGGTCTTGGTCAGGTTATTGAACCCGTGGAGCTTGAGTTTGCTTTTCACCGTTGGAAACTCTCTATGTCGATGCGGCACCGCCGCGTGATCAAGCATGCCCGTCAGTTGTGAACGACACAGCTGCGTAGGACGGTTAACACCTCTTCGCGATGGCGATTCTGGTTATCTGTTCGGGTCCGCGGCCACAGCTCTGCTGCTGGCCTGGCGCCCTGGAAAAAGGGGCGCACTGTGCAGACCTGAACGATTGCTCGCCAGAGTCTGCATGGACTTTATTATAGTTGAATGTCGACTCAACCGAGTTCGATGATCTCGTAGTCGTGAGTGATGGCAACGCCAGCGGCACCGAGCATGATCGAAGCCGAGCAGTATTTCTCCGCCGACAGCTCGATCGCCCGCTTGACCTGGGCTTCTTTCAGGCCACGGCCCTTGACCACGAAATGCAGGTGGATCTTGGTGAACACCTTGGGATCTTCAGTCGCGCGCTCGGCCTCGAGAAAGGCTTCACAGCTTTCAACCGGCTGACGGGATTTCTTCAGGATGCTGACCACATCGAAGTTGCTGCAACCGCCCAGCCCCAACAGCAGCATTTCCATGGGACGAACGCCCAGGTTGCGACCACCGCTTTCCGGCGGACCGTCCATGACCACCACATGTCCGCTACCGGACTCTCCGAGGAACATGGCTTCGCCAGCCCATTGGATGCGTGCCTTCATCACCTAGACTCCACTGCAGAAAAAAGGGAGCCAGCTTAGCACAGCCCCCCGCTCCGACAGGAAACCGGCAAGGGGCGACGACCGGTCAGTCGACAAAGTAAATTCCTAAATTTGTACATAATGTGTCTGCTATGCTGGCGCCAAATCACTGGCGTTCTGCCAGCCTTGCAGCTATGCCTAAAAAAACAAACCACACCGCGCAGTCTTTTCGGGATACAACCATGGTTGCTCTGGCTTCCGCTTCCGCCCCCAAGATCAAGAACCTCGACAAACTGCTGATACATTGTCAGCGCCGCCGCTACCAGGCCAAGAGCAATATCATTTGTGCCGGTGATCGTTCGCAAACCCTGTCGTTCATCATCAAGGGTTCGGTCACGATCCTGATCGAAGATGACGACGGGCGGGAAATGATCATCGCCTACCTCAATGCCGGCGATTTTTTCGGCGAACTGGGTTTGTTCGAGCAGGCCGGCCACGAACAGGAGCGCAGTGCCTGGGTGCGGGCCAAGGTCGAGTGCGAAGTGGCAGAGATCAGCTACTGCAAATTCCGCGAACTGGCCCAGCAGGACCCGGATATTCTCTACGCCCTCAGCGGCCAGATTGCCCAGCGCCTGCGCAACACCACGCGCAAGGTCGGTGACCTGGCGTTCTTCGACGTCACCGGTCGTGTTGCCCGCTGCCTGCTCGAACTGTGCAAGCAACCCGATGCCATGACCCACCCCGATGGCATGCAAATCAAGATCACCCGTCAGGAAATCGGCCGGATCGTCGGTTGCTCGCGGGAAATGGTCGGACGAGTGCTCAAGGATCTGGAAGAGCAGAACCTGGTCCACGTCAAAGGCAAGACCATGGTGGTGTTCGGCACCCGTTAAGGCTGGAAGATATCCTGCAACATCTGTTGGTACAGCTCGCTGAGCCGCTCAAGGAATAGCGGCGCGGCATACACCTCATGCAAGGCAACATGGCTTTGCGCCCTGACCCGGGCATCCAGCTGACAAGCCTGATTGAAGCGATTGACCGCCTCCACCATTGAGTCGCGCTCGTTATCCATCAGCATCGCCCCGTGTACCAACCCCACCGGCCGAGTGCCACCCTGGCTCTGGCGCCAGCGCTGGGCGGTGCCGACCATCTTGCGGCCATTGAGGTTGACGTTGAAGCGGCCGTCGCAAAACGCACCGTCGATTTCGCCCAGGGAGGAAACGCCACCCAACTCATCGAGGGCATCGCAGATCGGCTGGCACAGACGCCGATAACCGGTCTCGATACGATTCTGGTCACCTTCGTGACGAGGCGGGGCATACACCAGGGCAATATTGACCGTGGCGCCGGACTGCGGCACCGGCTCGCCGCCGGTTTCGCGCAGCAATACCGGCCAACCACTGGCCGCCAGGGCATCGCAGGCCGCGTCGAAACCCGGCAAGCGATTCAAACGCCGTGGCATCACCAGGGCACGGTCGCTGGGTTGCCAGAACAACAGCCCCCAATCCTGCTCACCGGCACAGACCGAGGCCAGTAGATCCTGCTCGGCGCGCAGTCCGGCTTCGACGGTGAGAGCAACAGGCAGGGGCATCGTGGTCATCCTGATAACGAGCCTCGGTCAGTCGAGGGTCGAGCCACTGATTGCCGGTGCAGCACGCTCCGGGAAAAACAGCCGCTGCAATTCATCACCCGGGCTGTCCGCGCGCATGAATGCCTCGCCCACCAGGAACGAATACACCTCGCTGATTTCCATCAGCTCGACATCCGCCCGGTTGAGAATGCCGCTCTCGGTGATCACCAGGCGATCGCGTGGGATGATCGGCAGCAGGTCGAGGGTGGTTTCCAGGCTGACTTCAAAGGTATGCAGGTTGCGGTTGTTGATCCCGATCAGCGGCGTATCCAGTACTTTCAACGCCCGCTCCAGTTCGGCGGCGTCATGGGACTCCACCAGCACATCGAGACCGACACCCTTGGCCACCGCGGCCAGTTCGGCCATCAGCCCATCGTCCAGCGCCGCGACGATCAGCAGGATGCAATCGGCACCGAGGGCACGGGCTTCAACGATCTGGTACGGGTCGACCATGAAGTCCTTGCGGATCACCGGCAACTTGCACGCCCCGCGCGCCTGCTGCAGGTAAAGGTCGGAGCCCTGGAAATAGTCGACGTCGGTCAACACCGACAGGCAGGTCGCCCCGCCCTTTTCGTAGCTGCGGGCAATGTCGGCCGGGATGAAGTTCTCGCGGATCACACCCTTGCTCGGCGAAGCCTTCTTGATTTCGGCAATCACCGCCGGCTGCTTCTGCTTCGCCCGCTCGATCAGCGCCTGGGCGAAACCGCGTGGCGCATCGGCGGCCCGAGCCAGTGTCTCAAGCTCGGCCAGACTGACACGGGCGCGGCGCTCAGCCACTTCCTCGGCCTTGCGGGCGAGGATTTTCTCCAGAACGGTTGGCACACTCATCCTTCATTCTCCTGCTTGAATACGGCGGTGAACGCGCCCAGTTCTTCGAGTTTTTCCCGGGCGAGACCGGTGTGCAGTGCATCGTGAGCCAGCGCGACACCTTCTTTGAGGCTGCTGGCATGGTCGGCGGCATACAGCGCGGCGCCGGCATTGAGCACGATCATTTCCGCGGCTTTCTGGCCGTTCTCGGTCTTGCGACGACCCAGGGCATCGCGGATCAGTTCCAGGGATGCCGCCGGGCTCTCGACCACCAAGCCAAACAGACTCTGGCTTTTTATACCCAAGTCTTCAGGCTGAACCCAGTATTCAGTTATTGCACCATCTTTCAGTTCCGCCACAAAGGTGGGGGCGGCAAGGCTGAACTCGTCCAGGCCATCCTGGGAATGCACCACCAGTACGTGCTTGCTGCCCAAACGGTGCAACACTTCGGCCAAGGGCCGGCACAGGGCCTGGGTGAACACACCGACCACCTGATGTTTCACGCCGGCCGGATTCGTAAGCGGGCCGAGCATGTTGAACAGCGTGCGCAGGCCCAGGTCGCGGCGTGGCGCGGCGGCATACTTCATCGCACTGTGGTGGGTCTGGGCGAACATGAAGCCGATCCCGACATTGTCGATGCAGCGTGCCACCTGGACCGGGGTCAGGTTCAGGTAGATGCCGGCAGCTTCGAGCAGGTCGGCACTGCCGCTTTTACCCGACACCGCGCGGTTGCCGTGCTTGGCCACGGTGCAACCGGCCGCCGCAACGACAAAAGCAGAGGCTGTGGATACGTTGAAAATATTCGCCCCGTCACCGCCGGTGCCGACCACGTCGACTACACCGTCAAGGGTCTTGAGCTCGACCTTGTCGGCCAACTCGCGCATCACCGAGACCGCGCCGACGATCTCGTCGATGCTTTCGCTCTTCATGCGCATGGCCATCATGAAGGCGCCGATCTGCGCCTCGGTGCATTGCCCGGTCATGATTTCGCGCATGACATCGCGCATTTCTTCGGTGCTCAGGTCCAGATGACCGACGATACGGCCCAGCGCTGTCTTGATATCCATGAAAACTCCTTAGCGCGTGCCGCCGGTCTGTTTGAGAAAGTTGGCGAACAGCTCGTGGCCCTGCTCGGAGAGAATCGACTCGGGGTGGAATTGCACCCCTTCAATGTTCAGTGTCTTGTGACGCAGGCCCATGATCTCGTCGACCGAGCCGTCTTCCAGCTTGGTCCAGGCGGTCAGTTCCAGGCAGTCCGGCAAGGTTTCACGCTTGACGATCAGCGAGTGATAGCGGGTAACGGTCAACGGCAGGTTCAGGCCGGCGAACACGCCTTTGCCTTCATGGAACAGCGGGCTGGTCTTGCCGTGCATCACCTGGCGGGCACGCACCACATCGCCGCCAAAGGCCTGGCCGATGGACTGATGGCCAAGACAGACACCGAGGATCGGCAGTTTGCCGGCGAAGTGCTTGATGGCTTCGAGGGAGATGCCCGCCTCGGTCGGCGTGCACGGGCCCGGTGAGACCACGATGCGTTCCGGCTTGAGGGCTTCGATTTCGGCCACGGTCAGTTCGTCGTTACGCACGACCTTGACGTCCGCGCCCAACTCACCGAGGTATTGCACGACGTTGTAGGTAAACGAGTCGTAGTTATCGATCATCAGCAACATGACAAAAAGCTCCTCAGGCGTCGGACGCGGGGGTTTGTTCAGCGAGGGCGACAGCACGGAACATCGCGCGACGCTTGTTCAGCGTTTCTTCCCACTCCAGCGCCGGCACCGAGTCGGCGACGATGCCGCCACCGGCCTGCACATGCAGCTCGCCGTCCTTGATCACCGCGGTGCGAATGGCGATGGCGGTGTCCATGTTGCC
>Ga0302146_10001969_pt1 | contig 11702 bp, 9 predicted proteins | sample I_Bog_E3_1_FD_193578 | JGI IMG/M metagenome (GOLD analysis project Ga0302146, IMG submission 193578) | Peat permafrost microbial communities from Stordalen Mire near Abisko, Sweden - I_Bog_E3_3 | ecosystem: Environmental > Terrestrial > Soil > Wetlands > Peat | place: Sweden: Abisko, Stordalen...
TTCAGACGGCTCTCACTTTTCCAACGACGCCCTGTAGTGCTCGTAAGCGCCATCCGCCAGCTTGCGCAAAGCCTTGCCGATATTGGCGTAGTCATATTCATTGAGATTGGCCAGAGACAAACGCCCACCCGGCTTCTTGGTGCCAAAGCCAGTAGCCGGAAGCATAACGATCCCCGTCTCATCAGCGATGCGGAACAACAGCGTATTGGGGTCGACATTGTCATGAACCCAACGCGCAAATGCCTCACCGTACAGGTCTTCGGTAATCTGCTCGAAGTCCAGCAGCGTGTAGTACTCCACTTCGAACTCGTCCACCGGGATAGCCACCCCGAGCTCGCGATAAAGGGCGTGGTGACGCTGGCGAATCAGTTTCTTCAACACCTGCTTGTAGCTGTCGGTACTGTCGATCAGGGCAAACAACGAGAACAGCACCATCTGCACTTGCTGAGGCGTCGACAGGCCAGCGGTGTGGTTCAGCGCCACTGAGCGACTATCGGCCACCAGCCGATCGATGAACTTCAATTTCGCGGTATCGGGCACCAGCGTCTGGTAACGCAGGTTGAGCGAGGCGTGCTTATCTTCGTCATACGCGGCGATTTGCTGGTCGAGGATATTGTCCTTGTGCAGGGCAATCACGCCCAACCGCCAACCGGTACAACCGAAGTACTTGGAGAACGAGTACACCAGGGCGGTGTTGCGTGGGCAGGTCGCAAAGAGCGAGGTGAAGTTGTCGGCAAAGGTGCCGTATACGTCATCGGTGATGATGAACAGATCCGGACGCTGCTTTTCCACCAACTCGGCGATATAAGCCAGGCTGCGGTCATCGATGCGCACCGACGGCGGGTTGCTCGGGTTGACCACGAAGAACACCTTGATCGCCGGGTCCAGCAGCTTGTCCAGTTCGGACTGCGGATACTGCCAGCCCAGTTCCGGCGAAGCATCGATATGCACGACCTCCAGGCCGTAATCTTCCAGCACCGGGATTTCGAAATAAGGCGTGAACGTCGGCATGCCGATCGCCACCTTATCGCCCGCGCGGATGATCTTGTTTTCCTTGAGGCTGTTGAAAATGTAGGTCATGGCCGCGGTGCCGCCTTCGACGGCAAAAATATCGAAGTCGTCCCGCGAGACGCTGCCGCCGATCATTTCCTTGACCAGGTATTCACGCACCACTTTTTCGCTGATGCTCAGCATGCGCGGCGGTACCGGGTAGTTGCAGCCCAGGATGCCTTCGACCATTTCATGGAGAAACGCCGGCCCGTCCAGGCCCAACTGGTCGCGCACATAACTGGTGATCTTCATCAGCAGATCGACGCCCGGCTGGCTGGCGTTGTCGGCCAGAAAGCGGTCCATGCGCGCTTCGATGCCCTCGACTTTCGGCAGTCCGCCGATGCCGTTGCCCAGGAATGAAAACGACAGCTCGGCCTCGTGGTTGGCAAACAACCCCAGTTGGCAGAACGCCTGGCGCGGCAACGTGGCGAGAAAGTTAGGGTTGCCGCGCCCGGCGTTGAGCATCAGGCGATTCTCTCGGCTGCTCGCGACCTTGATCAGTTCATCCTTGAGCTCAAAGGGGCTCAGCGCTGCGTATTGGCTGTAATCATGGGTCATGAACGGGGCCTTGTCTGACGTGCGACCCAGTGGCCGCACGGGAATACGGAAGGGCAATCTCAGGAAAGAATGACGATCAGCACCATTCCCCAGATGGTCAGCAATGTGTTGCCGACGGCATAGGTCACGGTGTAACCCAGGGCCGGGACGTTGCTTTTAGCGGTCTCGCAGATCATGCCCAGGGCGGCGGTGGTGGTGCGCGCACCCGCGCAGCAACCCAGCACCAGGGCGGGATGGAAGCGAAAGACGTAGCGTGCGATGAACATCCCGAGGATCAGCGGCACCGAGGTGGCGAAGATGCCCCAGAGGAAGAGGCTCACACCCAGGGTCTGCAGGCCATGGACAAAGCCCGGCGCGGCATTGATGCCGACCACGGCAATGAACACGTTCAGGCCCACCGAATTCATGAACCAGACGGTGGGCTCGGGGATTCTGCCGAAGGTCGGGTGAATCGAACGCAACCAACCGAAGACCAGGCCGGCGATCAGCGCGCCACCGGCGGTGGAGAGCGTGATCGGCACGCCATGGATGGTGAACACCGCCGCGCCGATCAGCGCGCCGATAAAGATCGCCAGGCCGATGAACGCCACATCCGCCATGTCGCTCTTGCGGTCGGGTTGGCCCAGCTCCTTGGCGGCCGCGGAGGTGTCCGCGGTCAGGCCGGCCAGGGTGATGATGTCGCCACGGTGAATGACCGTCTTGGGCAATACCGGCAACTCGGCGGCGATGGCGCCACGCTTGATCCGGCGAATAAACACACCGTGGGCCGCCGGCAACTGGGAGAGTTGCTCCAGCGTCTGGCCATCGTATTTTTTGTTGGTGACAAAGATATCGACCCCGTCGGCCGGTACGACCAGCAATTCGGGATCGTCCACCTCGGCTTCGGAATGGCCGAGCAACTCCAGGATGTCGGCATTGCGCCCGCCCACCGCCAGGATGTCACCGGCCATGAGGAGGGTTTCAGAGGTCAGGGTCTCGATCTTGCCCTGGCGCCGAAGTCGCTCGATAAACACGCGCTTGCCATGGGAGTGGGCTTCGGCCTGGTGGACGCTGAGGCCGACGAATGCACTGTGCTCCGGCACCTTGTAGGCGCGCAGCACGTAGCGGTGCCAGGCCGTGCCTTCGCTGGCGATGTCCTGGTGCCCGCCCATGCTCAGTTCGTAATCCTTGCAGGCTTCGACCAGGTTGATACGCAAGAGCTTGGGCCCCAGCAACGCCAGAATCAGCGCCGAACCGACGGTGCCGAAAATGTAGGTGACCGCGTAGGCCACCGGCATGGAATCGAGTTGCTGTCGCGCCTGCTCGGCGTCCAGGCCCAGCCGGTTGATGGCATCGGTGGCCAGGCCCATGGACGCGGAGATCGTCTGCGAACCGGCGAACAACCCGGCCGTCGAACCGAGGCCGTAACCGGCGATCCAGGTCGCCAGCATCGGTGCCGCCAGGCACAGGACGCACATGACCACGGCAAACAACGCCTGTGGCAAGCCATCCTTGGCGATGCCACGGACAAACTGCGGCCCCACGCCATAACCGACGGCGAACAGGAACATCAGGAAGAAGGTGCTCTTGACGTTAGGCGAGATGACAATCCCCGCCTGGCCGATGATCAGTGAGGCAATCAGGGTGGAGGTCACCGCCCCGAGGCTGAACCCCCTGAATGACTTGCCGCCAAACCAGAATCCCAAACCCAGGGACAGGAAAATCGCCATCTCCGGGTAGGCACGCAGGGTGCTTTGGAGCCAATTCACATTGCTTTCCTTAAGCTATTTGCAATAAAGGGCACGACCACCGGGGCGCGATGGAAGTCGCGCCCCGGTGGTCGGAGTCAGGCGGGGTTAAAGGTTGGCCGTGGTATCGACGGCCGACAGGGCACCATGGCTGAACGTAGGCCCGGCCTCGGAATGCGGGATCGGATTTTTCTGCAGGAAGGCGATGGCCTTGTGCAGATCATCCAACAGCATCGCGATCAAATCCCGGCTGACGCCATGGCGTACCAGGACTCGCTGAACCACGATGTCCTGGCGATCGGACGGGAGTGGGTACGAGGCAATCTGCCAACCGCGCATGCGTACGCGTTCGGAAAGGTCATAGAGCGTGAAGCCGTGCTCGATACCGTCCTTGAGCTTGTAGCACACCGCCGGCAGGCCGCCGTTGCCGTCGTAGACCAATTCCAGCGGCTCGATCTTGGCGATCTCCGACGCCAGCCATTGGGCGGTGTCCGAACAGGCTTGCTGGATACGGGCATAACCTTCGCGGCCCAAACGCAGGAAGTTGTAGTACTGGGCGATGATCTCGCCGCCGGGGCGACTGAAGTTCAAGGCGAAGGTGGCCATGTTGCCGCCCAGGTAATCCACGTAGAAGATCAGGTCTTCCGGCAAGTCGGCCTTGGCTCGCCAGATAATCCAGCCGACGCCCAAGGGTGCCAAGCCATACTTGTGGCCCGAAGCGTTGATCGACTTGACGCGCTCAATGCTGAAATCCCAGCTGAGCTCTTGCTGAATGAAGGGCGCGATAAAGCCGCCGCTTGCCGCATCGACATGGATGGGAATATCCAGGCCCAGTTCACGCTGGAGGCTATCGAGTTCATGGGCCAGTGCCGCCACGGGTTCGTAAATACCGGTAAAGGTGACCCCCAGCGTCGCTACCACACCAATGGTGTTTTCGTCACAGAACTCGCGCAAGTCTTCGGGCCGCAGACCTAGCGCGCCGTCTCGCAGGGGCACTTCGCGAATTTCCACGTCGAAGTAACGCGCGAATTTCTTCCAGCAGATCTGCACCGGGCCGCACACGAAGTTCGGTTTATCGGTCGACAGCCCCGCGGCTTCGCGACGTTTCTTCCAGCTCCACTTCAGGGCCAGGCCGCCCAACATGGCGGCCTCACTGGAGCCCGTGGTCGAGCAGCCCACGGTTTGCCACGACTTCGGCGCATGCCAGAGATCGGCAATGATATGCACGCAACGGTTTTCAATTTCGGCCGTCTGCGGGTATTCATCCTTGTCGATCATGTTCTTGTCGATGGAGTCGGCCATCAACTGCTGGACTTCCGGCTCGACCCAGGTGGTGCAAAAGGTCGCCAGGTTCTGCCGGGAGTTGCCATCCAGCAGCAACTCATCGCGTACCAGGTTATAGGCCGTCGAGGGTGCGGTGGAGTGGTCGGGTAAGCGGTATTTGGGCAAACGGCGCTCTGAGGCACCGCTTGAGTAGACGTCTTCAATGGAGGGATCGCGCGTTTCTACGGTCTGGTGCAAAGCCATGAAGTAACTCCATAATCGGCAACGGAGCCAGGCAAGCAGCAGGGTGTGCTTGGGCTCAGCCCGGGGCTCAATCTGACCCTCGCCGCAGTGCCCGGCAATCGCATTCGGCGCCATGACCTTGGCATCTGGCGCCATCTGCTTCGTTTGATATGGACAACGCTTTAACGTGAACGTCGGCAGAATCCGATAGTCTACCGCCAGCCACGCTGTGCTTCACAGCAACCATCAAGGAACGTCCATGCCTGAGGTCATCCCCTCATTAGCGCATTTCATGATCGACGCCTTGCGGTCGACGGGGCTGGACATCGACAGTTTTTGCCAGACCGTGGACCTGGACGTGCAGGCCTTGAGCTTCGACGAATCATGGATTCCGCGGGTCAAGCTCTACCGCCTCTATACGCTGGCCGCCGAACTCTCCCACGACCCCGACATCGGCCTGCGCGCCACCTCGCAGACTGGCCCCGGCATTTTCGATGTGGTGGGTTATGTGATGATGTCCAGCGCCACGTTGTACGCGGCGCTGGAACGGCTGGTTCACTTTGTGACCCTGCTCGACACCTCTATCGCCATGTCCTTGCACAAGGAGGGCGGGCAACACCGGTTCTCCTGCCACTTTCTGGACGCGAACCAGGTCCCGCGCCAATACGGCGATGCCGGCATTGCCACGATGTTCGGCCTCTGTCGAATGCTGGTAGGCCCGGCGCTTCAGTTGCGCGGGATCGGCGTGATGCATTCGATTCCGGCGGATGTTTCGGTGTATGAGCAAACATTCCATTGCCCGGTGAAGTACGGCGCAAGCTGCTATTCGATTGTGTTGGCCAACAGCGATCTGGAAAAACCGCTTTCTTCGGCGAACAAGGAGTTGGCAACCTTGCATGAGCTGGTTGCCGAGATGCATTTGTCGACCCGTCGTTATTTCTCGGTGCCGGGGGAAGTGCGCAAGATGATTCTGGAGTCGTTGAGCGAGGGCGTCCCGCACATTGAGGACATGGCCAAGAAGCTGTGCATGAGCAAGCGGACCTTGCAGCGACTGCTGCAGAAGGCTGGGCAGCCGTATAAGGAGTTGGCCAATGAAACACGTCGGGGTCAGGCGGAGTTTCATCTGGGTAATCTGTGCTGCAGCTTGCAGGAGGCGGCGTATCGGGTGGGGTTTCGGGAGTTGAGTAGTTTTTATCGGGCCTGTCATCAGTGGTTTGGCATGACACCGGGGCAGTATCGGATGCTGTTGACGTCGAAGACTCGGGATGCGAGGGAGGGGTTGTTGGGGGATGCGGTGGCTAGCGGGCTCTCGTGATTTTCGAGGAGCGCTACACGCTTTTGTGACGGGCAAAAAAAAGGGCTGCCCCAACCGTTCGATGGCCGGCGACAATGATGAAGCCCCAATCGAAACCGCTCACCTGCTAACCGCGGACTTGAAACGCCATGCGATCACGGTCCAAGCAGGCAGCGCCTGATAGGGGCGCGCCCCTCAAGCAGGGCATCCACCACCGCACGCGTCACCTCAACCGAATGCAACATGCCCTGCCAGCGAAAGCACCTGGTTAATTCCGATTGTCTAAACACCAGCAATATCAATATGATGGCTCAGAGTTTTTGGTCGTTGGATTCTCCACCTGTAGCACCTGTCCGCCCAACGCCAAAACAGCTGTTAGCGGTGCCACAACCGCTCCGCGCTGAAGGAATCTTTGAATTGCTGAAGGTTAAGAAATGGACTTCACTCCTATCATCGCGCAGTTCTGGAGCACGTTTGGCTGGTTGATTCCGCTGATAGTGCTGATCGGCCTGCTCAAGTTGCCTTGGGCCAAGGGTCACATCGGCGAACTCCTGGTGCGTCTGTTCGCGCATTGGCAACTGGATAAGCAAACCTACCGCTGCCTGCACAACGTCACCCTGAGCACACCTGACGGCACCACGCAGATCGACCACGTCTTCCTCTCGCCTTACGGCATCTTCGTGCTGGAAACGAAGAACATGCGCGGCTGGATCTTTGGCAGCGAGAAGCAGCCACAGTGGACGCAAAAGCTCTATAAACGTACGTTCAAGTTCCAGAACCCGCTACGGCAGAACTACAAACACCTCAAAGCCCTGGAAGCCACCCTTGGTGTTAACTCCGAGCATCTGTACTCGGTCATCACCTTCATCGGCGGCAGTACCTTCAAGACTCAGATGCCGGCCAACGTCACCCAGGGCATTGGCTTTATCCGCTACATCAAATCATTCCAGCAGAGGGTATTCAGTGAGGCCGAGGTCGACGTCCTCATGCACGCCCTGCAAACCAGCAGGCGCACGCCATCCCTCGCGACCCACCGCGAACATGTGCAAAACCTGAAACGCCGTAGCGACCCAAACGCCGAGCGGCAATGCCCGAAATGCGGCAGTGATCTGATGATCCGCACCGTGAACTCTGGCACGAAGGCAGGACAGCAATTCTGGGGGTGTCCGATGTTTCCCAAGTGCAGAGTGAGGCAAGGTCTGTAGCCAGCTGCTGGATATAAGCTGACAGATATGGACGGGGTAAGCTGCCGGTGAAATCGAAGAGTTCGACTCCTCATCAAATGTCCACTGCACATTCATGGCTTGCCCTCTCTGGCATGGAGTGTTTCCTAGCCATCACCGTAGCATCACGACGAAGGTCAACGCAGAACAGGTGTCGATGATCCTCGATGAAAGCGAGGTATCCAGGATGATAAAAAATGATGAACGGCCCTTTTACTATTCAACAAATGGTTGAATAATGACCGTACTGAATAGGTAGCGCTGACCGGTGTAAGCGCCCATCCACCTCGCGAGAGGTCCGCACCATAGAGTGGGATAACCAAGAGATTCCGGATTAAAGAAAGCCCCCGCATTGCGGGGGTTTTTCTTTTCTCAGCGAGGCATCTTGATCTCTTTACCTTGATACCGGTTCAGCAGGATAAAGTTGAAGCTGATTGGCTTCTTGTACTGCAACGGATCATGGCGCTCGTGGGCACTATTCACAAAGAGGTTCAGGTGAGCGCCCTCGGCTTTCCTGGCTTTGGTTACGGTGAAAAACACTGCGTAGTCGAAGACCCGTCCCCGATGCATAACCTCTATGATCACGAACTCCTCCCGACCGGTGTGCATACACCGCCGTTCTCCCAAGGTGGCGATGATGCCTGGCAGTTGCTTCGATAGCTCCCAGCGAAGGCTGCAAAACACCCGACTTTCCCGTGAGTCGGCGTACCAGCTCTCCTGATGGACCTGCTCTTCGAGATGAGGGGAGCGAGAGAAGCAATGCAGCCCATAGGTCACATTCACCTTAAGCGACAAGCCAGGCTTGGCATCCTTGGGAGGAATGGTTACTTCCCACAGATGAGGGGCCAGATGGCTCAGGTCATAGACCACCCCACCTATGGTTGCTGCCTTCCAGGCAATACCGCTTATTGGTTTTCCCATTTTGCCGTTCGTTCAGGATCCGATCATCGCCATTATGAAATGCACAGACTGAGTCATCTGTGATTCACCAATGACGGGAGCAACGTCAAAGACCAGACTGCCAAAGCCTCATGGGTCATCCGAAAGTACTCTTCCTCGCACTTCCAAGTGGGCAAAGGCTGAGTTGTAACAGATCGGCTCTTCTCGGCAGATACCATCAAGGCGACTCCGTGTTGTGAAATTCAGCAGCCACCAACGGCGGTGACTGCTGATATGGATTGCACTTCATGCTTGCGGCGAGCCTTCCAGCCTCCCGGTTGAATGGCAAACAACGCGGGATTGAACGGATCCTCGGGAATAACCGGTTTGGAGTACGTGAACGCGAGAGGATCAAGCAAGCGGGGCGTGATTGCCGGCTCCAGCTCAGTTGGGTTTAAGAGATCAGAAGAGACTTTACGCCGGTAGATCTTTTTGTCGGTAGTGCTAGGGGCTTTGCGAGTGGGCTGCAGATCAGGGTTAATTTGATTTGTCATGGTGACGCTCCTTATAACCGCTCTCGCGGTGCGGTGCGCCTGTTTTGCACCGGGTGTCCAGCCCGTATCACTGAACTGACAGTGGCTTCTGAACACTAGCCCTGGCGTCTGACGCTCGCAATACTCTTCAACACCTGAAACTCGTGGGAAATACGAGTTTTTTCGGAAGGCCATTTCTCGTCCTAACGGAGCTGCGCGAAAGGTACAAAACCTGAGCCAGATCACCCAGAACGACCCGGTCCTCAGCGGCTGCAAGGCACACATCGACGCGACACATCAGGATGTCCAATCACCGCTGCCGAATGAGCCTGGAGAGCTGACAGCGTTGCAAGCCCAGCCCGTCATAGGGGCGCCCATTGACGCGTTTTCACTCCTTTTCCCCTGTTTCAGCAAACGCTGAAACAGGCACAAACGGTGAAATTCTTTAATCGCGCCACCGTCCAAGGAAGGCACTAAACCCTCCGCTCAGGTACAATCAATTTTCCTGTACAAAATATATAACCGGGTGAATTGATGTCCGAAAACACACGTGACCGCATTGTCTTCCTCGACTACATGAGGGTATTTGCTTTCATCAGTGTGCTGATCGGTCATAAATTCGAGCCCGAAATGGCTGCGATGCTTTCGGCCTCTGCCGATCATGCCTTACTCAACACAATCGCCACTTTCCTCTACAACATCTGTTATGGCGGTGCGGCGGGCGTCATTGTCTTCTTTATCACCTCAGGCTACATAATCACCCACGTCCTACAGACCGAATCTTCACCTGACTTTCTAATCAAACGTCTCTTTAGAATATACCCTTTATACATCGCTGCAGTTATCATAGAAGCCCTCACTTACTACCCGTTTACCGGCACCATCGAGACATCGCTAAAAATATTGATCCCCAGAATGCTACTGATCGGTGATTTTTTCGAAACCCCTTATGCACTGGGCGGCGTCGAGTGGACGCTGAGAGTCGAGCTGGTGTTTTATTTATTCATGGCCCTTTTAAAGGCGACTGGCATCCTTGGGAGAACGACATGGCTGCCACTGGCCTTGCTCGCGGTCACCCTGACCCTGTACGCACTGCCTGAATTTCCAGCGGCGGACCAATGGCTTCATGGCTACTTCACTTTATATGCGCCGTTCTTGTTTATTGGCATATGCCTATATTTGCTACAAACAAAAAAATCCCCCGCCTACCTCTGCCTGCCGGTCATCATAACAATTACTGCACTTTTCATTAAGAACCTGGCTATCCTTCATCCCGCATGGTCAGTGTTCAATTTCGCAATACCCGCAGTCCTGATATTCATCAGTGCATGGCTTGGCCGAAAGCACTTGCCCGACAGTAGAGTGCTAAGGCTCTTGTCGAACATGACCTACTCCATCTACTTATTTCACAATTGGCTGTGGAAGATCATCACGAAGAATCTCAAAATACATGAGATAGACTATCTACCCGTAAAAACCCAAGCGTTGATCGTTCTATTTTTTGTGTGTTATATAGCCCATAAGACAATAGAACTTAAGGCCATCAAAGCCGGTAGATACTTGACCGTTTATTTCAAAAAGAAAAAGGCCTACCCAGTAGAAACGTCACAAACAACCTGACCGGATGATACGGTTCCCCTCACCGAGCCGTGAGGAGAACCGGTATCCACTATCACTCCTCTTCCCCTCCGCGATAAAACCCACGTAAAAAACTCTCCAGCGCCTGCTCTTCAACCGTCCATTGCCCATGCCCCAGATTGGCAATCAGATCCCGCTTGCGCATCCGCTCCAATCCGGCCTGTACCTGCTGCGTAGTCGGCACCAGCCCACTCGGCAGCTCATCGGCCAAGGAACGTCGATACTCATCGGCATACAGCGATGCCCCGGTAACAATCCCCCTGAGCAGCAATTGATCCAGCGGTGGCAGGTCTTGCAGCAATGTCGTGAATTGCCCCTCATCCACCATCCCCGCCCAGACAATCTTGTCGGCTTCCTTGACCGGAATCCCTTGGGTCAGGCTCGTGGTAAACAACGTACGCAGATAATGCGGCGTCATGCCCCGGGCGACGTACAAGCGATAGGCCTGCTCCACCTCCCAGGCGTTGCCCGTGGTTTCCCGGTAAAGCCGGCCAAAATGCTCCGAGAACTCTCTTCCCAGATCAGGGAAATTCAGCTGCGAGCCAAACTGATAGAACGGCGCTTTGCTACGCCGGAACATGTTCGTCAGGCCGTCCTGGGAAGAACCGGTGAATACCGCGAAAACGCTCCCTTGGCTGGTCGTCAGCAAGGAGCGGAGTGTGGCGGTGAAGTTCTCAAAGGCCGGGCGGGTGGCCAGATGCTGCACCTCGTCAACGATCAGCAGCGCCTTGCCCTTGCCTGCGACGTTGAAGCGTTCGAATAACTCATGGATGGAAGGAATCCCCGCCTCTGCCAGTTCGGCTTCGGCAGACGCAGAGTCCATTCCCAACCCCACCTTCAAGCCCTTGAGCGAACGCTTTGGCCTGGCCCACCAGGTTTCAATCCGGGTCAGCAGACTGGTTTCATGCAGCGCCTTGGCGAGCGCCGCACAGATCACTCGTTCAGGATCGTCCTTGTTGGACCAAAGGTCCGCATAGGCCACTACAAAACCTTGCGCCTCCGCCATAGGTACCAGATCACGCAGCAGGAACTGCGTTTTACCTTTACGGCGCGGGGCGAACAGCGTCGTGGCCTGTTGGAGTTGGTTCTCGAAGCCCATCAATACCTGCTGGGCAAGGACCGCGCGGGGGAAGTAGAGACGGTCAGGTGTCATGGTTATGCCAAATTATGTGAAAAAACATAATTATGATTATTGGCATAATTCCACATATTGCAAGCCCGGAAATGACACAGCCCTCCTCACGCAACCATGAGAAGGGCCGATATCAAAACCTCAGCCATCACAAAAAACTGA
>Ga0302146_10001972_pt1 | contig 11694 bp, 8 predicted proteins | sample I_Bog_E3_1_FD_193578 | JGI IMG/M metagenome (GOLD analysis project Ga0302146, IMG submission 193578) | Peat permafrost microbial communities from Stordalen Mire near Abisko, Sweden - I_Bog_E3_3 | ecosystem: Environmental > Terrestrial > Soil > Wetlands > Peat | place: Sweden: Abisko, Stordalen...
CAGTTTTAGCTGGGCCGCCGTGATCATGCTGGTGCAGTTTGTTCCCCTGGCCTTCATTTTCATTCCTACGATGACTGCCTCTTTCGTAGGAGTTCCGCAGGACAAGAGCGATTCGGTCTCGGGATTGACCAACTTCATGCGCAACATTGGCATGAGCTTCGGCGCGGCGGTCGTGCAAACGGTTCTGGCTCGCCGCCAGCAATTCCATCTTGCCCGGCTTGCCGACCACCTGAGCCTGGGAGACCCCGGCGTGGCGTTCAATTCTCAAGCCATGCTGCTCAACGCCCGCAGCGCCGGGTTGGGACCGTTTGGAACGCAGGCCGCCGTCGTGGCCCAAATCTATCGGGCGTTTATGATGCAGGCCACCACCCTGTCGTTCATCGACGTCTACGTGATCCTGGGAATTGGGTCGGCCGCCATGTTCTTCCTTTCCTTCCTCCTGAAATCGAACAGCCCAAAGAACACCGGCCAGCCGGCCGTGCACCTATCCCCCCTCGCGCCGCAAACAAAGTAGAGGACCCGTGATTTCCCTTACGCAGAATTAAGCCCCACGAGCGCATGATGTTCTTAGCAGGGAACTACCGCCGTCGGAAACTAACGCCGTCGGAAAGTAACGCTTTCGGAGAGTAACGCTTTCGGAGCGTAACGCCTCCCGGTCGGCTGTAGCGCGGACGTCCTCGTCCGCGCTCAGAGCAAAGAACATTTCCTGGCGGCCGCAGTCCTCGGAAAGACCTTTTTTGAAGTCGATTTTGAGCAAAAAGCCACCCCCTGTTGCTTCTTATCACTTTTTCATCCATAAAAATCTATTAAGTAGCAAATAATGAACAACATACAAAAATGAATGGTTGACTGACTAGTAACCAGAACACCCCGATTTTGGTCCATTATTGCCCCAGTTCTGCCTGATAATGCCTCAAATCGGCGCTAAAAAATGCCCCATCCTTGCCGCTCCGATGCGGCAAGAATGGGGGCACTCAGTTTCCGTGTCGAGACCTCGTGAAAGCGCCCTACACCTTCACGAAAATCCGCTTCCGGTATAGCACCCAGACGGGCAGGAAGCAGAACGCCGTGAACGAGAAGGAGAAGGCAAACGCGGCCCATCCTGGATTGGGAATGTGGTCAAAGACGTGGACGTAGAGCCACGCCAGCAGGTCGATCGACTTGCCGTCCGCGCTCGGGAATTTGATGCGCCAGAGAATTCCCGGCATCAGTTCGCTGAACATGTAAGCCGTGATGGCGTTGGAGCCGAAGACCAGCCAGGGGTAGAGCCAGCGCTTCCCGCTTCCCTTGCCCCAGCCCATCTGTTCCACCGTGAAGTAGGCCAGCGTGAGCACGGTGAGCGACCAGCCGCCCGCCACCAGCACAAAGGAGCTGGTCCAGAGATTCTTGTTGAGCGGAAACCACACGGACCAGAGATACCCCGAACCCAGGCAGGCAAGCGCGCCCACGGCCAGGCCCAGGGTCTTGGTTGGTACGGCTCTCTGGCCGCGCAGCCACAAGGCCGCCAGCATGCCCAGAAGAGCCGTTCCCACGGCGGGCAGGTCGCTCAGCAGGCCCTCGGGGTCGCGCAGGTTGTGGCTCACGCCATCCAGGTAAAGGTGGTGCGGCATCAGCAGCCGGTCAATCCAGGAGGTCAGGTTCAGGGCCTTGTCCATGAACGGGAAGTCGCGTCCGGGCATTCCGGCGCCGGGTACAGGAACCCAGCGCAGCAACACAAAGTAGCCGACCAGGGCCACCACCAGCGCGATGATCTTGGTCGAAGCCCTTCGGTCCACAAGATAGAACAGGCCTACGACCAGGTAGCAGATAGCGATGCGCTGCAGCACGCCGTAAATGCGCAGGTGCTCCAGCTCAAAGAACGGAAATCCGTTGACCACAACGCCAAGAAGAAAAAGAACAGCCGCGCGCTTGATCGTGTGCCAAGCCAGCGCCGCGCGGGTTGCACCGCGCGCCAGTCGCGCCTCGAAGGCATAAACCACCGAAGCTCCGACAACAAAAACAAAGGTGGGAAACACCAGGTCGGTGGGAGTCAGGCCGTTCCAGTCAGCGTGGTTCATAAAGCCCCAGGAGCCGGAACCGCCGTTGTTGTTCACCATAATCATGAAGGCGATGGTGATGCCGCGCAGCACGTCAAGCGACAGGAGCCGCTGAACAGGCGTGGGGGCAAGCGATGGGTTGGTCATTGCCGAGTTCTCCAAACAGGCTGATTTGAGGATCGAAACCTACCCTACGCTTCCCGGCCGCTTCTCGCCAAATCTGTTCTGCTGGTCGGGCGCAAGTGCGGCGATTTCGCGGTCAAAAGTGAGCCGCGGCGCAGGCAAAAAGACCGCACCCCTTGTCGCGTTTGCCCCCTGCGCTGGTACACTCGCCCTTCAGGGATTTCTAAAAAAACCGCTCTAGAGGCTCTCCATCTGTTGTATCCCGGAAACGACGCCGGCGAATGGCTTTTTCGTTGAGAAAAAGCGCATTGCAGGCAGTTGGCAAGGGTGCGTGCAGGGGAAAGCCGCTCAAAGCATGCACGTGGAGGCTACCTGTGCCCGAGTTTCAACCTTTTGTCGCAGCCAGCGAGAACCGGCCCGAGTTCACGTTTCGAGCCATCCTGCTCGGCTCGTTCTTCGGCATCATCTTTGGCGCCGTCACGGTGTATGTCGGCCTGAGGGCAGGCCTGACGGTGGCCGCGTCGATCCCCATCGCGGTTCTCTCCATCAGCATCCTGCGCGCCTTCGGCCGCAGTTCGATCCTGGAAAACGTCATCGTCCAGACCACCGGCAACGCCGGCCAGTCCATCGCCGCCGGCGTCATCTTCACCCTGCCGGCACTGATCTTTCTGGGCTTCGACCTGGAATACGCGCGCATCTTCATGCTGGCGCTGATCGGCGGCTTTCTCGGCGTCTTGTTCATGGTGCCCCTGCGCAAGCAACTCATCGTGGATGAACACGAGAACCTGAAGTTCCCCGAGGGCACGGCCTGCGCCGATGTGTTGATTGCCGGCGAAAAGGGCGGCGCCTTGGCCAGTCGGGTCTTCTTCGGCCTGGGCCTGGGCGGAATCTACACCTTCTTCCAGAATGAGAACCTCTTCGGCGCCTGGCCCGGTACACCGGAGTTCCGTCCGGACTTCGGACCGAACCACGTGCTCAAAGGCGCCTCCATCAAGGCCGACGCCACCAGCGAATACCTGGGCGTGGGCTACATCATCGGACCCAAGACGGCGGGCGTCATGCTGGCGGGCGGCGTGCTCTCATGGCTGGTGCTGATGCCGCTCATCTACTTCTTCGGCAAGGAACTGACGCATCCCCTGTATCCGGGCACCGTCCCCGTCGGGCAGATGACCCCCAGCGACCTGTGGATCACCTATATCCGGCCCATGGGCGCAGGCGCGGTGGCGGCGGCGGGATTGATCACGCTGGTCAAGACCTTGCCGACCATCATCGCGGCGCTGGGTTCGGGATTCAAGCACATGCGCGGCGGCAACGCTGCCGCAACCGCCAAGCCGCTGCGCACGGAGAGAGACTTCTCCATGGGCACGGCGGTGGTGGGCTCCGCGGTGCTGGTCGTGATCATGTTCTTCTTCCTGTATTTGAAGCCGGTACCGGGCACCAACCTGGGGCCGATCGCGAACCTGGCGGCTTCGCTGCTCATCGTTTTCTTCGGCTTCCTTTTCGTCACCGTGAGTTCGCGGATTGTGGGCCTGATCGGTAGTTCGGCCAATCCCATCTCCGGCATGACTATCGCCACCCTCATGGCCACCTCGGCCATCTTCCTGGTCAGCGGATGGGCCACACCCGCCTTTGGTGCGCTAGCCATCACCATCGGCGGCGTGGTCTGCATTGCCTCGGCCGAGGCGGGCGACACTTCGCAGGATTTGAAAACCGGCTTCCTGGTCGGCGCAACCCCGCGCAGCCAGCGCTTTGCCTTTCTCATCGGCATCGTGGTTTCCACCGTTGCCATTGGATTCACGCTGAACCTCATGAACGAGTCGCTCCAGGAGTTCCACGCGGCCCCACAAACCTGGGACCTCTCCGTGGCGCACGACGGCGTGAACGTGCAGAAGGATCCCCGCGGCCTGCACGACCAGTTCCAGGTGATCGGCGCCGACAAGACCACCACCATGCACAAAAAGAGCGAGTACATCGTGCTCAATGCGCTGGGCTCCTCGGAGCTGGCCGACGGCAAGTATCTTTACTCGCCCACCACCCACAAGATCGAAGTGCAGTGGATTCCGGGCATCGGCGGCGAAAAGGCCCCGGCGCCCCAGGCCAGGCTGATGGCCACGGTCATCAACGGCATCCTCAGCCGCAAGCTGCCCTGGGGACTGGTGCTGCTGGGCGTTTCCATCGTGGTCACTGTGGAGTTGCTGGGCATCCGTTCGCTGGCCTTTGCCGTGGGCGCGTATCTCTCCATCGGCACCACGCTCGCCATCTTTGTGGGCGGAGTAATGCGCTGGATGGTGGATTCCGCGGCCAAGAAGGCGGGCGTCGACGCCGAGGCCGACGGCGATGTTTCGCCGGGCTCGCTGTTTGCCTCCGGACTGATCGCGGCCGGCGGTGTCGTAGGCCTGATCGGCGTGGCGCTGAAGGGCTACACGGCAACCTTTAACGTGCCAAACCCCATCCACTTCCACCTCACCGACAACCCGATCTTCTCGGTAGCGGCATTCCTGGCGCTGGCCAGCTCGGTGTACTATTTTGCCCGCAAGCCGCTGAAGAAGTAGGCGGATCGGCGAGCTCACGTGCAACCTCCCGGTTCACCGGCTTGTTGGGACGGGAGCCAGATAGCAACAGCAATGCAAGAATCCTGCTCCAGGCGCATGAAGAAACGCTCCTGAAGCAGGATTTTTGCATCTGGCCGGTTGAGGATGCATAGGGTTCCCAGGTGGCCCTGAAATTGGTATGGTAACGATTCCACCCATGGCCAATTTCGGTATATATTCGATTCCAAGAACTTGACCGCATTTTTCAATGCCAAACATGCTTCTCACATCTCATAGCGGGTCTGCACGAGGAAGAACGATGCCTAACTTCAAGCTGTTGTTGGTCCTTTCCGCCGCACTGCTGGCAACTTTGCCGGTCCATTCACAGGATTTCGTCCAGCGCTCCGGCACGCACCTAACTCTTGCCGGCCAGACCTTCCGTTACAGCGGTCCGAACATCGAGTGGCTGGGGCTGGAGGCCTATGGCCCCCACGATGCAGCCGGTCCGCGCTACCCCTCGCATTTCGAGATCGACGACGCCTTCGCCACCGCCGCCGAGATGGGCGCAAAAGTCGTGCGGGCGCAGACCATGGGGGACACCGTCGGCTGCCCCCAGTGCATCGAGCCGGAACAGGGCAAGTTCAACGAAGCCGCGTTCCAGTCTTCCGACTATGCCCTGGCGGCTGCCAACAAGCACGGGATGCGCCTGATCATCCCCCTCATCGGCGACTGCGCCACATGCAACTTTGGCGGCATCGGGCAATATGCGGCTTGGAACGGCAAGAAGAATCTCCAGGATTTCTTCACAGACCCGGCGATGATCGCCGCATACGAGCGCCACATCGACGCGGTTCTGAACCACGTGAATGCGATCACCGGCGTCCGCTACAAGGACGACCCCAGCATCATGGCCTGGGAGAACTGCAACATGTGCGGCCTGATTCCTCTGATGACCGGCGGCGGGCAGGCAGGGCTGGCGCAGGTGGCCGCTTGGACTGAGACCATCGGCGCCCACATTAAGCAGGTGGACGCGCACCACCTCTATCTCGACACCACCGGCATCTTCCGCTACTACCCCAAGGCGCTGGACAATCCCAGCACCGACCTTGTGACATTTGAGTATTACCCGCACTGGGACGCGGTGATGGGCCCTGGAGGCCCGGCCACCACGGCCGAGACCTTTACGCACGACGCGGCCACCGTCACCGCGCGCGGCAAAGTCTTCATCGTCAACGAGTTTGGATGGGACCGGACCGACTGGAAGACGCCCGAGGACTTCCAGCACGTGCTGGACACGCTGGCCAAGGATCCCAACGTCTCCGGCGACGGCTTCTGGACGCTTCAGGCACATCTTGACAACTTCGGCTTCCAGCCGATTCCGGCCGACAACTCCAATGTCGCCTTTGCCGAAAAGGGCGAGTGCGGCGAGTGGTGGGCCCTTTACTATCCCGGTATAAAGACCTCGATCAACACGACCGAAGATATGGCCGCGCGTGCCCAGCAACTGCGCGCTCACGCCTACGCCATTTCCGGAACGCCCGTGCCGCCGCACGCAACGCCTCCGCCCCCTGTCATCACGTCCCTGGTGATAGGTGGAATGGTGGCCTGGCGCGGCTCGGCGGGCGCGGTGCGCTACTCGGTCGAGCGCATGGATCCCGGCACGACACAGTGGAAAACCATCTGCGACAAGTGCGCCACCGACGCAGACGACCCGTGGGTTGACCCCCACGCTGCTTTCTTTGCGCATTACCGAGTTACCGCCTGGAACGCGGACAACGCGCCCAGCCAGCCGTCGCAACCGCGGTAGGCGCGCTGCCTGGTCTCCCGAGCCTGCGGGACGACGGCTTCACGCAGACGCTTATCATTGAATTGGAGGAAGAAGCATCCCCATGAATCCAACCGGCAACACCATTCTCATTACCGGCGGCGGCTCCGACATCGGGCGCGGTCTGGCGAAGGCCCTGCACGCGCTGGGCAACCAGGTGGTCATCGCAGGGCGGCGCAAGCAGGCTCTGGATGAAACCACGGCAGCCAATCCCGGCATGAAGTCGCTGCAACTGGACGTCGAAGATCCGGCCGCAATCCGCGCCTTTGCCGCGCAACTGACCGCCAGCTTCCCCAAGTTGAACGTGGTGATCAACAACGCCGGCATCATGCGCGCTGAAAAGCTGCTCGCCCAGCAGGACGATCTGGCCGACGCCTAGGCGATCGTGGCCACCAATCTCCTGGAGCCCATCCGGCTGACCGCGGCCCTGTTGCCGCATCTCCGCCAGCAGGCCAGCGCCACCATCCTGAATGTTTCTTCCGGCCTGGCTTTTGTGCCGCTGGTTTATACGCCGACCTATTGCGCCACCAAGGCGGCCATTCACTCTTACACGCAGTCGCTGCGCTACCAGCTCAAGGACACGGCCATCGAGGTTCTGGAACTGATTCCACCGTATGTGCAGACCGACCTGATGGCAGGCGCCGAGGACCCGCGGGCCATGCCGCTGGACAAGTTTCTGGCCGAAGTGATGGAGATTCTTGAGACCCAGCCAACGCCGCCAGAGATTTGCGTCGAGAATGTGAAGCGGCTGCGCCTGGCCGCGGAGAATGGCCATTCCGAGGCAGTATTCAACGGGATGAATGCGGCCATGGCGGACGTGCACTAACCCGACCCCGCGCAGGATAACGGGGCGTTTTTAGCAGACTTTTTGAAACCGTGATCCAAGCCGCAATTGAAGATCTGCGGCCTGGATCACCGTCACTGCATGGAAATCTCCGGCGAGGAAGCCAAGTTACACCGAGTCTTCCAGGGATATTTTCAACGAGAGGATAAGCAAGGAATGGAACAGGGCATCGAGGATGTAGAGCAGCAGTTTGCAAGCGACAATTACGCGGGCATTTGCCCGGACGCATGGGCGGCGATGGCGGATGCCAATCGCGGCAGTGCGACCTCCTACGGGGACGACGAATGGACCACGCGGGCGGCCATCGCGTTTCGAAAACTCTTCGAAACGGATTGCGAGTTATTCTTCGTTTTCAACGGCACCGCAGCCAATTCGCTGGCCCTGGCGTCGCTTTGCCAGTCGTATCATGGCGTCATCTGCTGCGACTCCTCGCATGTGGAGACGGATGAGTGCGGCGCGCCGGAGTTCTTTTCGAACGGGTCGAAGCTGCTGGTGGCCGAGAGCGTCAATGGAAAACTGACGCCGGATTCGATTCACGAATTGGCGACCAAGCGCCTGGATATTCACTATCCCAAGCCGCGCGTGGTCACCATCACCGAGCCCACCGAAACCGGCCAGGTCTACACGCTGGAAGAAATTCGCGCCATCTCCGCGGCCTGCAAGGCGCACGGGTTGCTGCTGCACATGGACGGAGCGCGCTTTGCCAACGCCTGTGCCGCACTGGGCTGTTCGCCCGCGGATCTGAGCTGGCGCAGCGGCGTGGACGTGCTCTGCTTTGGCGGTACCAAGAACGGCATGGCGGTAGGAGAAGCCGTGATCTTCTTTGACAAGGCCCTGGCCACCGATTTCGATTACCGCTGCAAACAGGCCGGTCAACTGGCGTCGAAGATGCGCTTTCTGGCCGCGCCGTGGGTGGGAATGCTCAAGAGCGGATCGTGGCTCACCAATGCCGTTCATGGAAACAAGTGCGCCCATTACTTCGGAGAACAAGCGGCGCAGATTCCCAACATCACTGTGGTTTCCAATGTGGACGCCAACACCGTGTTTCTTGCCGCCTCCGACACGATTCTTGAGCGGTTGCGCGGACGCGGCTGGAAGTTCTACACCTTCATCGGCGGCGCTGCGCGCTTCATGTTCCCCTGGGACACGGACCTGAAGCGGGTGGACGCTCTTCTAGCGGATCTTCGGGTATGCGCCAAGGGGTAAAGTGGCATAAAGCGAGATAAGTTGAGTGTTTTGGTTTCCCAGGTCCGAAAATCCGGACCTGGGGCACCCGGCCTGAGTGGGTAACTTGGATCGATAGAGAGAAACAAGTCCTTCGACTTATTCCGGGAATTGAGACTAACCTCGCGGGTCTGTGCTTCGTTTGCGAAAGACCACCTTCAATTCGCTCCGCCAATGCTCGGTGAGAGCCACCAGTTCCCATTCAACCTCAGGAGAAAAGTAGCGTAGCACCGGCTCGTTGGCAGGATGGATGCGCAGGGCCGGTGCGGCCAGCAGCAGACGCGGCGCCAGCGGCGACACTTCCGCGCCGGGGAAATAGCCCTGGCGCTCGAAGGCCGAGAGCGGGCGTGCGCCCTGGTTCCCCGCGGCGGACTGGCGGTCCAGATTGAGCGAGCGCACGCGAATCCAGTAGTCGAGGGCCTGCAACGGCAGGTGCAGATCTTCTTCGGCCTTGAGTTCAATAATCGCGAGCCGGCCTTTGCGGTCCAGCGTTAGCAGGTCCAGCATGCCGCGGTCGCCTGTCGAAAGAGCCGGAACCTGCATGTACATCAGGTCGCCGCGCAGGCCGGGAAGCAGTTCCGCAATTCCAGCGCGCAGTTGCGCCTCCAGCCAGCGCTCCGGCTGCAGCCGGAAGAGGGGGTCGGTGCGGACGCCGTCGGGGTAGCGGCCGAGGAAAAGACGCTTGAACAGGTCGCGGCACAGCGCCTCGTTTTCCTCGCTGAGCGGGGTCTCGTTGGCGCCGGCGCCGAAGGTCAGCTCGTCCTGTCGGCTGAAGGAGTTGGCAGCGAAGCCCTGGCGCACCCTGGCAAACTCCAGCCCGTGCAGCATAAGCCCCACCTCGGTGGCCGAAGTGGGACGAACCTCAACCCTTTGCCGTGCGCCCGCCGGGACCAGGGAGAGCAGGCGATCCACGCCTTCCCGCGCGCGCTCGATGGCGGCCTGGGGTGAAAAGGCATGAACCAGCCGCGCGTCCAGGTTGCCGGTGTCGCAAAAGTCGACCGGCGCCAGCTCCTCGCTTCTTTCGTCGAGTGTGAAGAGCTGGAAATCGACGGTTGCGTGGTTCAGCCAGGCCATGCGCTCGGCGGTGGTGCGCCAGGCGCCGGCGGGAACCACGACCTTGAGCCCGCCAAAATGCCTCCGCCCGTCGCCGTGCTGGCGGCAGTGGTCGAGCCACAGAATTCCCAGGGTCAGAATGCCGTCCACCATGGCGCCAGACTCGCCTTCTCCGACCCCGATGACGGCTTCGGCGGCGGTTCCCTTCAGCAGGCGTCCACGCACATAGGCCGGACCGAAGCTGTGCTCCAGGTCCATGGCGTTGCGCAGGCCGTCAACCTTGGCGCCGATGAAATGGCGCGTCAGCGCGCGCTCCAGCAGTCGTTGATAGTTGCGCCTGGCCTGGTCGCGTGCGGTGGGCGTGCGGCGGTCGCTCGTCGGAACCAGTTCGAGGGCCTGCGGCCGGGGCGCGCCCATGCGGCGCGTCATCAGCCGCAGGCACTGCGCCCGCTCCTCGACCTCGATCACAGTACGGATCAGGTTGCGCTCGTTGCTCCAGAGCTGCAGCAGGCAGCGGCCGTGGGACTCCGTGACGGCGTAGCGGGCCGAACGCATATCGAAGAGTACGCGGCCGTCCTCAAGCAGCGCGGCTGCCGGATGAGCGGCAAGATACTCTTCAAGAGATTGGGTCAGTTGTTCGGGAGACGCAGCAGCTTGGCCCGCGGTCACGTCGGCGGCCTACCAGCCCTGCCGCGCGCGCAGGGTGGTGATGTGCGCGGTGTGGTGGCGGGAATGCCAGTCGTAGAGCGCCAGCGCGGTGGACAGGCTCTGGCCGCCCATTTCGGGGTGGTTATAGCCGCGTTGGAACTCTTCTTCGTTGAAAGTCTCCAGCAAGGCGACCCAGCGGCCATGGAGCGCCTCGACCATCGCAAGGGAATCCTCAATGGCCAATCCGCTGTCGGCGAGATTGGCCCAGGCGGCCTCATCGTAGGGCTTGATGGTAGGCCAATCCTCGGTGAGGGCGAGCTTGAAGCGGATGTAGGCGTTGGCGTGGCTGTCGGCCACGTGATGCACCACCTGGCGCACGGTCCAGCCCCCTTCGCGGTAGGTAGTGTCCAGTTGGACGTCATCAAGGCCGGCGACGGCGGCGCGCAGGCGCTGTGGCAGAAGCCGCAGCGTTTCAATACTTTCAGCGCGCGCCTCAGCGTTGTTGCCGACCGGAGAAGTGAAGTGGCCGACGGGGTAACGAAGATCTTCCAAACTACTCATAGTTCAACCCTTGCCGAGATTTCACGGCCGAGATTGGCCGCGCGGACGAAACCAGGCTGAGGGGGCCGGCCCCGGCGATGGTGCTGCCCGGGGGCCGGAGCGAGCCTCAGGCGTGGTGATGGGAGGAATGCTGGTGATGATGGTGGTGATGATGGTTGGCCGCCGCAAAGGCCGGACTGGCAAACATCAACAACAACAGCGAAGCGAGGAATATTTTCTTCATGGGCAAAATGGTAGCAGACCTTGGACGGCGGCAAACGAGAGAACGCAAGACGAATCCAAACAGGAACGGGGGCAGGGCGAGGCGTTCCGAAGCGGGATCAGCGTAAACTGGGAGCCATATGAGCAAACCGGACCCTTCCCCACTTCCCGGCCACAAACGCTACTTTTTTGAGAAATTCGGCATCACCGAGCGGTTGCTGGAGCGCTGCCTGGGCGAGGCGCTCTCGGCCGGCGGCGACTACGCGGACCTCTACTTCGAGTCGGTGACCGCGACGGCCTTGGGCGTGGACGAGCAGATTGTGAAGTCGGCCAGCCAGGGCACCAGCGCGGGCTGCGGCATTCGCGTGCTTTCCGGCGAGCGCACCGGCTACGCCTATACCGACAACCTGAGCCCGGAGCGGCTGCTGCACGCGGCGCGCACGGCGGCCTTGATCGCCTCGGGGCCGGCCAAACAGCCAGTGCAGGGATTCACTGAGACGGCGGGCGCCGACCTGTACCCGGTTCCGCTCGGCGGCTTCGACCTGAATCTTGCGGCGCGGCTGGAGCTGATTCTGCGCGCGGACCGGGCGGCTCGAGCCTACGACCCGCGCATTGTGCAGGTCCGCGCCAGCTACTCCGAGGAGCTGC
>Ga0302146_10002043_pt1 | contig 11480 bp, 10 predicted proteins | sample I_Bog_E3_1_FD_193578 | JGI IMG/M metagenome (GOLD analysis project Ga0302146, IMG submission 193578) | Peat permafrost microbial communities from Stordalen Mire near Abisko, Sweden - I_Bog_E3_3 | ecosystem: Environmental > Terrestrial > Soil > Wetlands > Peat | place: Sweden: Abisko, Stordalen...
GGGGGGGAGCGGGGCCAGCAGCCAGTCGTCGGTGATGTCGTAGACGGTCGGCCACCCGGTCCCGAGTGCGTAGTCGGCGTAGAGGGCGTCGTTCACCCAGACCAGCGGGTCCACCAGGCCCAGTCGGGCGACGGCCCGGTCGACCTGTCGACCGAGCGACCGGTCGGCGGCCGGTCCGAGCACCCGCGGCAACCATTTGCGGGGTCGCAGGACGTGGATACGGGGATGGACCTGTTCGAGCGCGGGGCCGGACAGTGCGGCACGTCTCCCGTGGCGGAGCTCGAAGGGGATGTCGACGGCGGGGTCCACGTACAGGACCTGCAGTCCGGGGTCGTGTTCGACGAGCTCATCGACGAGGATGCGGATCCGGCGGCGGACGGTGCCCCACCGCTCGAGTGAGCAGACGACGAGTGACGACGGGCGCGGGGTCTCCTCATCCACCGTGGTCCCCACCTCCGTCGTGTCGACTGCGCTTGGCACCCGTGGTCGTCCTCGTACTCGGCCGCACCCCGATCGGGGCAGGTCTGCCGTCCCGGGCGGTCTGCCGGGTCACACGTAGCGTCGTCAGAAACACGAGAGACCTTGAGATGCCGCCGTCAGGTGCCGATGGGGGTAGGTGCCACCCGACGCCGAGCCACGGAACGCCGTGGTGCGACCGCTACCATTCATCGGGCGTCCACGGAGTCCCGACCGAAACGCCCCGAGGCCCATGACCGTTCCCCCGACGCCCCGATGAGCCCCCGCACCACAGCGGTGGGCACGCGCGCCCGCAGGGCGGCGCGGGCGTGGCAGCGGCTGGCCGGTCCGGCCGCGGCATGGCTGACCGTGCTGGCCCTGGCCGCGGTGGCAGGGGTGGCCACCGCCGTGAACCCCCTGGCCGGCATCGTCGTCGCCGGGCTGGTCCTCGCCTTCGGCATCTTCGTGGTCGATCCGATCCTCGTGGCCGTCATCGTCCTGCCCGGCTCCATCCTCATCCAGCGGGTGGGCGGCGCCAACACCAATCTCAGTGTGGCCGATCTCCTGGTCTTCGTGGCCGCGTTCGTCTGCCTCTTCCACGTGGAGTGGTCCCGTGCGACCCACCTCAAGCGGTTCCTGCGGGGCATCGTCTGGTACCAGGCCGTCCTGCTGCTCGTGGTGGTGGCCCACCCCTTCAAGGGCGACATCATCGAGTGGTTCCACCGCTTCTCCTACCTGGCCGGCAGTGCCCTGGTCGGATGGGTCGTGGGCTACCGGGGCCGGGCCCGGCAGTCCTACCGAATCTACCTGTGGGGTGCGGCGGCACTCGCTCTGCTGGCCATCGAGCACTCGGCGGCCAGCGGGTTCCACCCGGCCCAGTGGGGCCCGTACCAGAAGAACGCCATCGGCTCGGTCATGTGGGTGGCCGCCGTCGTGGCCCAGTTGAACCCTCCGTGGGTCGGGATCGCCAAGATCGAGGCCCGGATCATCGAGGTCCTGTGCCTCCTGGGTCTCCTGGCGTCGCAGTCGCGCCAGGCCGGCATCCTCCTGGTGGTGGCCCTGGTGGCGGCGGTGCTGATCAACTCCGAGATCAAGGGCCGCTTCAAGACCTTGATCTTCATCGGGGTGCCGGTCGTCGCGCTCGTCTATTACAGCCTCAGTGTCATGATCCAGAACAACCCCCAGTTCAACTCGGTGGCCATCCGGTTCGGACAGATCGGCGCGGCGATCCACGTGTGGCACAGCAGCCCGTGGCTCGGGCTCGGGATGCGCTTCTACAACCTGCCCCAGTACGTGGCCGTCACCGCACCGCCCAACTCCCTGGTGGACAACCTCGCCTCGACGGGAGTCATCGGATCGCTGGCGTTCTTCTTCCTGGTGTGGGTGACGATGCGGGCCATGAACGGCGTGCCCCGGATCTACGGGACGCTCGGGCTGGTGATCCTCCTCGGTCACTACGTCGACGGCCTGTTCGACACCTTCTGGATCGGCGGCCTCTCGATCCCACCGTTCGTCATCGCCGGGATCTCACTGGGGGTGGCCGACGCCGACCCCCACCTGGAACGTGTGCCCGACCTCTTGGCCCAGGCGGCGGCCAGGCGTCACCGGCCGGCCCACCGCTCCCCCCGCCGACCGCCTTCCCGGACGCCCGTCGGGTCGACGACCGGGCGCGACGTGCAGCCGTCGAACCGACCGGGAGTCGGGGTCACCCTGCCGCCCGTGGCCCCCGGGTGAGCTCCCGCCCGAGGATCACCTTCAACGCCCTCCCCCTCGACCCCCGTGGCGGCGGGGTGAGCACGTACATCCGCGAGCTGCTGGCCGCCCTCGTGCCGGTGGTCGATGCCGACCTGGTAGCGGCCGTGCGGCCCAGCGGTCGCCCGGAGCTGCCCGACGGGGTGGCGCCGCTCGTCCTGGCGGAGTCCCACGGTGTGCGCCGGGCCCTGGCCGGGGCCCGTGGGTTCGGACCCACCGACCTGGTCCACGGCCTCGACGTAGACCTGCCGCTGCGGCGCACCGGTCTCCAGGTCGCCACGGTGCACGACCTCGCCATCTTCGACGTCCCCTGGGCGTTCCCCCGCTTCCGGGTGGCCGGTGAACGGCTGCTGGTCCGCACCGCGTTGCGCCGGGCCGACGCCGTCATCGCAGTGTCGGACTTCACCGCCGAACGGGTACGGGCGCTGTGCGGGCGGGAGGCCGTGGTGATCCACGAGGCACCCGGCCCCTCGCTCGTACCGGCGTCGACCGCCGAGGTGGACCGGGTGCGAGCCCACTACCGACTGCCGGACCGGTTCGTGCTCCACGTGGGCAACATCGAGCCGCGCAAGGATCTCGGCACCCTGGCCGAGGCGTGTCGAATCGTCGGCGTGCCCCTGGTGCTGACGGGGCACGGGCTGTGGGGAGCGGCCGCCCCCGACGCGGTCGTCGAGATCGGACACGTCCCGGGGGGCGACCTGCCCGGGCTCTACGGCGCGGCGACGCTGGTCGGCTACGCCTCGACCTACGAGGGGTTCGGACTGCCGCCGGTCGAGGCCATGGCCTGCGGGGCACCCGTGGTGTCGACCCCGGTGCCGGCCGTGGCCGAGGTGGTGGGGGACGGGGCGGCGACCTTCACGCCGGGTGACGTGCCCGGACTCGCCGCCACCCTCGGCGACCTGCTGGCCGACGACGTCGCCCGCGCCGATCTGGCCGCACGCGGTGCGTCGGCGGTCCGTGCCCTGACCTGGGAGCGCACCGCCCGGGGGACGGCAGAGGTCTACCGGACGCTCGGACTGCCCGTCTGACGGCACGGTCGGTGGCGCCGTGCCGGGCCGGTGGTCGTCCGCCCGGGGAACGACGAGCGATGGCCCGGCGCATCGAGGCTGACTACAGCTGACAGTCGATGCTGCCGATGTCGCGGTGATGACTGGGCAGGGTTCCGATCGGTCGTCCGGGGTGCAGGGGCTCCTCACCCGCGGACAGGAGGGCCACCGCGGCGCGGTGTCCCCGGGTGGCGAACTGTCCGCCGTCGAACTCCTCGCCGGTAACACCACGGCCCTCGTCCCCCGTCGCGCGGTGGGTGACCGGGTGCCGGTGGCCGTTCCCTCCGCCGACGTCGACGTGGTCGTCGATCCTCGCTGGCTGGTCGACCTCGACGACCCGACACTGGTCATCTCCCACGGGTACGTCGGACCCGACCGCCGGCGCGTCGACCGGACGTGGACCGAGCCGCCACGGCGGGACCGCCGGCGCGACCGGTTCCTCCACCGGGTCGTCCAGATCGCCGTCATGACCATCGTCGTCGCGGTCCCCCTCACGCTCATCGCCTCCCGGTCGGTCCCGCCGGCCGCGCCGGGCACGCCTCCGGCAGCCGCTGCGGCCGCACCGGCCGCGCCCGCCGGGGGTCCTCGTGCGAGGCACACGTTCGGCGCCACCCCCCGACAGATCGCCCGGGCCGACGCCGCGTACGAACGGGCCCTCGCCCGTGCGCAGGCCACGCCCGTTCCGGCAGCGGCAGCGGGTGGTGCGACGTCCACAGCCGCGATCCGCTCGACGGCCCGTGCAGCCCAGTCGGCCCAGGGGGCGGCGGCTGCCGCGGCGGCGGCGACCCGTGCGCAGCTGCAGGCTCAGGCCCAACAGGCACGGGCGGCGATGCGGACTGCGGCCGCCCAGCATCGGGCCGCGCAGGCGGCCGCCCGTGTCGCCGCCCGGGCGGCGCGTGCCGCCGCCAACGGCCGGCCCGCCGCATCGCCGGGCGCCTCGACCGGCACCCCCGCCGTCGCCACCGGCATCCCTCCCGTCAGCTCCTGACCGCAGGCGGATGTGGCCGCCGGCACCCGGTGGGTGCCCCTGAGCGTCCCGCCGGCTTCAGTTGACGCTGCGATCTGCCGATCTTCAGGAATGGCTCCAGGCACGACTGACGAGAGGATCGGTGACGGCGGCGGCGTCGGCGTGGCACCGTTCGATCCCTTCGAGGCCTGGCGCGGGTTGCAGGACCGGGTCGGGGCGAACCGGCCCGCTGATGCGCCGGCGGCGCCCGTCGACCTTCCTGTCGCTCCCCCGGCCGCGCTCGACGCGCTGGACGACCTCGACGACCCGCGGCTCGTCCTCTCCGAGGCCTACGTCGGGATCGACCGCCGCCGGCCCGGCCTGCGGGCGGCGCTGGCCCGGATCTCCTTCGTCCGTCGCAGCAAGCTCCTCCGACTCGACGTCCTGGTCGTCCTGGCCGTGGTAGCCGTCATCATCGGCGCCGTCGTGCTGGTGTCCGGCGGCTCCCGCCCCCAGCTGCGCACGCACGCCGCCGCTGTGACCCAGGCGCTGCCGTCGGACACGCTCGGTCTGCGGGGGGTGGCCGCCGGGACCCCGACCGACAAGGCCGCCGCACTTGCGGCCGCCGCCGTGGCCCCGGCCGCGGCGATCCCCGCCGCCGTTCCCTCGACCGTCCCCCCGACCACCGTCCCGCCGAACACGCCGGATGCCATGGGCGCCGCGGCACTGGCCCTGGTCCGCTACCCGTGGCAGCAGATTCCCGGCTACTCCATCCGCTTCCTGCCAATCGCCGACGCCCCGTCGGCCGGCTTCTACGGCAACACCGACTTCACCTGGGGCCAGACGGGTGGGGTCTCCACGCTCTACGTGTACCCCGGTGAGACGATCCAGCAGCTGGCCGGCATCACCGCCTTCGAGATCGGCCACGAGGTCGATGCCGCCTACGTCGAGCCCGCGGGTGGTCACGCGCAGGTGTCGGCCATCCTCGGGATCGACCCGCCGAGTTGGGCCCCCGAGTGCGACTGCGCCGAGCAGGGCTACCTGTCCGGCTGGTACGCCGCCGCCTTCTCCGACTACTGGTCGCCGGGCGTGGGCGACTGGAGCACGCTGGCTCCGCCCCCGTCGGGTGCCACACTCACCGCCCTCGAACCCTGGCTCGACCCGAGTCTTTCGTAGGATCGGATCCTTGACCCCCTCCGCCCTGCCCGGCCGGCACCCGATGCCCGACACCGTCGTAGTTCGACGCGCCCCGGGCGCGCCGCTCGACCACCGACGGCGGTCGGCGGTGGCGTCGTGACCCGCGTGGCCCTGCTCCCGAGCGCCTACCCGCCATCGGTGGGGGGCGTGGAGGAGCTGACCCGGCACCTCGCCCTCACCCTCGTGGCCGCCGGCGACGAGGTGGAGGTGTGGACCGGCCTGCCCGACGACCGCGCCGACGAGACCGTCGAGGTGCGGGACGGCCTCGTGGTCCGCCGGTTCCCTATGCCGCTGCCGGCCTCCAGCCTGTCGGCGGTGTCCCATGCCACCACGACGGGCTGGCGCACGATGCGGTCGCTCCGCCGGGCGGTGTCCACCTTCCGACCCGACGTCCTGCACGTCCAGTGCTTCGGCCCGAACGGCGCCTATGCCACGGCACTCGCCCGCCTCTGCCGCGTCCCCCTGGTCGTGACGCTGCAGGGGGAGACCCTGATGGACGACGCCGACATCTTCGACACCTCACAGGTCCTGCGCACCGCGCTGCGGGCCGGCATCCGCACGGCCGCCGCGGTCACGGCCTGCTCGCAGTTCACCCTGGACGACGCCGTCGCCCGCTTCGGCCTGCCCGCCGGTGCCGGCCGGGTGATCTTCAACGGGGTCGCACCGGCCGACGACGACGCCCCGACCGGTGGGCCGACCGCCGTCAGCCTCCCGGCCCCGCTCGGCACGGTGCCCTACGTGCTGGCCCTCGGCCGCGTCGTCGCCAAGAAGGGCTTCGACCTCCTGCTCGCCGGGTACGCGGCCATGGAGCCCGGGGCCCGCACCGCCGACCTGGTGATCGGCGGCACCGGCAACGCCCTCGAGCGGCTCGAGGCCCAGGCCGAGGAGTCGGGGATCGGTGCCCATGTCCACTTCGTCGGCCGGCTGTCGCGTGAGCAGGTGGCCGCAGCCATGGCGGGCGCCGCCGTCTTCGTCATGCCGAGCCGGCTCGAGCCGTTCGGGATCGTCGTCCTCGAGGGATGGCGCGCCGGCACCGCCGTGCTGGCCACCGATCGCGGCGGCCCACCGGAGTTCGTCCGGGACGGCGAGGACGGCTTGCTGGTCGACCCGTTCGACACGGTCGCCATGTCGGACGCACTCGGCCGCCTGCTGTCCGATGACGCCTTCCGCCGGTCGATGGCCGCGGCCGGCCGGGCCCGCGTCGCCGAGTTCGCCTGGCCGGTCATCGTCGATGCCTACCGGTCGGTCTACCGGGATGTCACCGCCGCCGACGAGCGGGTGGCGTCATGAGCCCGGGTGCTCCCGAGACGCTGCGGGTCGGCATGGACCTCGTGTCCGTCGAGGAGGTCGCCGCGTCCGTGGACCGCTTCGGCGACCGCTACGTCACCCGGCTGTTCACGCCGCACGAGATCGAGACCTGCCGCACGGCGGAGGGTCCGGCCCGCGGTCGCGGTGCCTATGCCGTCGAGTCGCTCGCGGCCCGCTTCGCGGCCAAGGAAGCCGTGGTCAAAGTACTCCGGCCTGTCGAAATGCAACCCGACTGGCGTAGTATCGAAATACACCGGATGACAGGAGGATGGTGCGAGATCCGCCTGTCCGGTCAGGCCGCGGAGCTGGCCGCCGAGGCGGGTATCGGCGAGCTCGCGGTCAGTCTGTCGCACGAGTCGACGGTCGCAGGGGCCGTCGTCGTCGGTCGGTGCACACCGAGAGAACGGGGAGTTTGATGACGGTAGACGAGACGATCCGCCAGGTGTTGACGGATCACGGTCGCCTCGCGGTGGCGGTGGACTCGATCAGCGAGGACACGGACCTGTTCGGGGCGGGCATGACCTCGCACGCCAGCGTCAACGTGATGCTCGCCCTCGAGGACGCCTTCGACTTCGAGTTCTCCGAGAAGATGCTGAAGAAGTCCACCTTCGAGTCGATCGCGGCCATCCGGTCCGGCGTGCTCGAGATGACGGGAGGGTGACGGAGTGACGCACGTGAGCGATGTGGCACCGATGACACGGGCCGGCGACGTGGCCGCCCGCATGACCGCCATCGCCGACGAGGTGGCCGGCCCGGCCGCCGCCGACGTCGACGACAAGGGGCGCTTCCCGATCGAGACCATCGACGCGCTGAAGGCCGAGGGCCTGCTGGCGGCCCTGGTCCCCGTCGAGTTCGGCGGGGGCGGCGCCTCGCTGGAGGAGGTGTCCCAGGGACTCGTAGCCCTCGGCCGCCGGTGCGCCTCCAGCGCCATGATCCTGGCCATGCACCACATCCAGGTGGCCTGCCTCGTGCGCCACGGCCACACCGGGGCGCTCCGGAGCTACCTCCAGGAGCTGGCCGAGCACCAGTACCTCCTGGCATCGGCCACCACCGAGGTGGGCACCGGTGGCGACGTGCGGTCCAGCGTCTGCGCAGTCGAGGTGACCGACGGACGATTCCGGCTGGAGAAGCAGGCGCCGGTGATCTCGTACGCCGACGACTCCGACGCGGTCCTGGTGACGGCCCGGCGCACGGCCGACAGCCCCGAGAGCGACCAGGTCATCGTCCTGTGCCGGCCGCCCGGGCTCGAGCTGGAACAGGTGGGCGAGTGGAACGCACTGGGATTCCGCGGCACCTGCAGCACGGGCTTCGTGCTGCGGGCCACCGGTGACGCCGACGAGGTGCTCCCCGAGTCCTACGCCGACATCTCGACGCACACCATGCTCCCGATGGCCCACCTGATGTGGTCCTCGGTGTGGCTGGGGATCGCCTCGGACGCGGTGGACCTCGCCCGACGCTTCGTCCAGCGTGAGGCGCGGCGCAAGCCCGGCACCATGCCGCCGGCCGCGCTGCGGCTCGCCGACGTGACCGTCGTCCACCAGCAGTTCGTCGACATGGTGCAGTCGTCGCTGGCCCGCTACGCGGCGGCCGGCACCGATGCCGACCGGCTGTCGTCCATCGGCTTCGGCGTGGGGATGAACGCCCTCAAGGTCTCGTCCTCGACCCTGGTCGTCGACATCGTCCGCGAGTGCATGCTCATCTGCGGACTGGCGTCCTACCGCCTCGACACACCGTTCAGCCTGGGTCGCCATCTGCGCGACGCCATGGGCGCCTCGCTCATGGTCAACAACGACCGCATCATGGCCAACAACGCCCAGATGCTGCTCGTACTGCGGGGGGAGTGAGTCCCATGGCCGAAGTACTGGATGCGACGACCGGCACCGTCGAACCATGGGACGACTTCCGTGCGGCGCTGCTCGACGGCGGTGTGCTCCTGGCCACCGACGTCGACGGCATCTACGGTCGGTCCGCCACCTATGAGTCGGTGGCCGATGCCATCGACCGACTCGTGCTGCGGGTGGGGAGCGACCAGGACGCCCTGAGCCTGAGGTTCCCTCCGGTGATGCCGTGGTCGAACTTCGTGAAGAACGGCTACCTCGAGTCGTTTCCCGACCAGATGGGGTCGGTCCACACGTTCCGCGGCGACGAACGACGCCATGCGGAGCTCGTGCACGCCGCCGAGGCGGGCGAGGACCGCGCCCCGCTGCTGGAGTCGACGGACATGGTGCTCTGTCCGGCCGTGTGCCACCCGTTGTACCCGACGCAGTCCGGCACGCTGCCCGAGGGCGGCCGGATCGTCGAGGTCTACGGCTACTGCTTCCGCCACGAGCCGAGCACCGATCCCTTCCGCATGCAGTCGTTCCGCCAGCACGACTACGTCTACCTCGGCACCCCCGACGGGGCCCGGGCCCACCGCGACCGCTGGATCGACCGCGGCCTCGAGGTCCTGGGTGGCCTCGGCCTGGAGGTCGGGTCGGTCGTGGCCAACGACCCGTTCTTCGGGCGCCCCGGCCGGATGCTGGCGGCCAACCAGCGCATCGAGGAGCTGAAGTACGAGATCGTGGCACCGGTGTTCGCCGAGGGGCGGCCGACCGCCATCTCCTCATCGAACTGCCACCTCGACCACTTCTCCCGGCCGTTCGGCATCGACACGGCCGACGGGGCGATGGCCCACACCGCCTGCTTCGGCTTCGGCATCGACCGGATCACGCTCGCCCTGCTCGACCACCACGGCACCGACCCGGCGGACTGGCCCGCCGACGTGCGGGCCGTGCTGTGGCCCTAGGACCGACGGCCATGGGTGGGGCGGAGCGGGCACGGAGCCGGCGATGACGATCGCGCTGTCCTCGCTGCGGGCGGACACCTTCGTCCCGCACCCGCTGCACGCCTCCGAGCGCACCTGGACCGAGACCAATTGCTACGTCGACGTCTGGATCGAGGTGCTCCATGCCCTCGGCCTCGACCCGGTGGCCGCCTCGGCCTTCACGCTGAGCTGTGACTTCGAGGGTGACCAGTGGACGTTCTTCAAGTTTCCGCCGGAGGACCTGTGGTCCCTCTACGGCATCGACGTCGCCGAGATGAACGTGTGGCGTCCCGTCGTCGACCACGTCGAGGAGCAGCTGGCCATGGGCCGTCTGTGCACGGTCGAGGGGGACGCGCTGTTCCTGCCCGACACCGCCGGCGTGTCGTACGGGACGGACCACGTCAAGACCACCATCGTCCCCGGCCGGCTCGACCGGGGGGAGCGGTCACTCGGCTACTTCCACAACGCCGGCTACTACGAGCTGGAAGGTGACGACTTCGACGGGCTGTTCCGCCTGGGGGCCCACGAGGACCCGGCGGCACTGCCGCCCTACATGGAGCGCATCCGCCTCGACCGCGTCCGGCGCGACGATCCCGACCTGGTCGACCGGGTGCTGGCGCTGACCCGGGACCACCTGGCCCGCCGCCCGTCCGACAACCCGGTGCGCCGGATGGCCGACCGGCTCCGGGAGGACCTGCCCTGGCTCGCCACCCAGGACCTCGAGATGTTCCACCTGTACTCGTTCGGCCTGTGCCGCCAGTGTGGTGCCAGCACCGAGCTCGCCGCCTCCTTCGTCGACTGGCTGAACGACCACGACGGCCCGGGCACGGGATCGGCCGCCGGCGCTCTGCGCGAGGTGTCCGAGGGGGCGAAGCGACTCCAGTTCGCCATGGCCCGGGTGGCCCGCGGCCGTTCCGTCGATATCGACGGCGTCCTCGGGGACATGGCGACCCACTGGGACGAGGCCATGGGTGTGCTGGAGGCCCGCTATGGAGGGTGACGACGCCGGACCGCCGCCCGCCGACCTCCTGGCCGGGGCGGTATGGGAGTGCGTCGCCACACCCCCGGGTGAGCGGGCCGGTCCCGAGGAACTGGCCGGGACCGACCTGCGCTGGACGGCGGCCGCCGTGCCGGGCACCGTCGCCTCGGCGCGCCGGGACGGCGGGCTGCCCGAGCCCAGCCTCGACGACCTCGACGGGCAGGACTGGTGGTTCCGCTGCCGGTTCGACGGACCGGTGGCGCCACCCGTGGACGGGTGGGTGCTTCGCTCCGGCGGCCTGGCCACCCTGGCCGACGTCTGGCTGAACGGCGACCACCTGCTCCGGTCGGAGTCGATGTTCGCCACCCACCGGGTGCCGGTTGCCTCGGTGGGCCCGCACAACGAGCTGTGGCTCCGGTGCGCCGCACTCACCCCCGTCCTCCGGCGGCGGTGGCCGCGACCCCGCTGGAAGTACACCGGTCTGTCCAGTCAGAACCTGCGCTGGTTCCGCACCACCCTGCTCGGTCGACAGGCCGGATGGGCCGAGGTGCCGGCGCCCGTCGGACCGTGGCGGCCCCTCACTCTGGATCCCGCAGATGCGGTCGAGGTGGTGGCCAGCCAGGTGCTGGCGAGCTGCCCCTCACACTCCGAGGGTCCCGGGCCCGGCGTCGTCCGCGTGGCCGTGGAACTGGTCGGTGCCGACGTCCGGGCCGGCAGCGGCCCGCGGTCGGCCGAGCTGGTGGTCGACGGTCGTCGGGCGCCGCTCGACGTCGTGCACGACGAGGGCCGGGTCGTGGCGTCGGGGGAGCTCGTGATCGACGTGGTGGAGCGCTGGTGGCCGCACACCCACGGCGCCCAGCCGCTCTACCCTGTCGCCGTAGTGGTGGACGGGGTGGAGCTCGGTCTGGGCGATGTCGGCTTCCGGACGATCGAGGTCGACCGGTCCGACGAGGGGTTCCAGCTGTCGGTCAACGGTGTCCCGGTGTTCTGCCG
>Ga0302146_10002052_pt1 | contig 11456 bp, 9 predicted proteins | sample I_Bog_E3_1_FD_193578 | JGI IMG/M metagenome (GOLD analysis project Ga0302146, IMG submission 193578) | Peat permafrost microbial communities from Stordalen Mire near Abisko, Sweden - I_Bog_E3_3 | ecosystem: Environmental > Terrestrial > Soil > Wetlands > Peat | place: Sweden: Abisko, Stordalen...
GGCAAAGCATCCTGACCCGCCAGGCCGACCTTGCCGGCCTGGCTGACCAGGTCCTCGGCGGCGGCATCGAACCGGGTTTCCGCTCGGGCCACCAGGAAGCGCTGGAGAACGCGGTCAGCCGCTGCCTCTAGTCGCAGCAATAGAGGTCATTGCTGAAAAGGCGTGCCGGGCACGCCTTTTCAGTAAACCTGCCGTCAGCGCCAGCCCCACTTCCTGCCCAGGGCGAGGCATTCTGCCGCGGGCGCCACGGATCCGGTGGTGGACACCGATCGGAGCGCTGCGGCCGCCGCGCACAAACCCAGGCGCAGTCCGTCCTCCAGCGGCCATCCCTGGTGCAGGCCGAACAGAACCCCCGCCGCGAAGGCATCGCCCGCCCCATTGGCTCCCTTGATGGCATCGGGAGGCACCCGCACCGACGGCAGGGCGAGGACCCGGCCATCCCGGGCCGCGGCCACACACCCGGCCGGATAGTGGATGACGACCACCTCCATGGGGCCCTGGCCGAGCAGGATCGCCGCCGCCCGCCGGGCGCCTTCGACCGAGGTCACGCCTTCCTTCACCACCTCGACCCCGGCCAGGGCGCCGGCCTCGAAGTCGTTGATGATGAGGCTGTCCAGATGGGGCAGACAGGGGGTCACCAGCCTGCGCAACCCGGCCGGATCACCGGAGACCATCTCCAGGTTGGTGCGCAGGCCCGCCGCGCGGGCCCTGCGCAGCACCGTGACCCAGCCGTTCGGATCCCCGCCCCAGACCGCGTCCATGGTCTCGTGGATGCCAGGCGCGCCCAGGTGCAGGATCCGGGCCGGAATCTCTGCGAAAGCGAAATCGTCGGGATGGACCAGGGCATTGGCGCCTTGATGGTGGAAGAACGTCCTGTGCCCGGTGCCCTGAACGGTCATGACATCGGTATGGGAAGTGCAGACCCCCGGCACCACCCGGATCCGGCCGCGGTCGATGCCATGCTCGGCACAGGTGTCCAGCAGCAGGCGCCCGCCGTCATCGTCGCCCACCACTCCCATGCCCCAGAGCGGAAAGGGCGCGCCCAGGCGGGCCAGGTCGACGCCCATGTTGTGCGCCGGGCCGCCGCCCCGGATCTCGCGGGAAACAATGATGGCGAGCGTTTCCTCCTCAGGCCAGTTGGAGATGGAGTTGTTGTAGTCGACGATCCAGCACCCGCCGCAGATGATGCCCCGGCGTTCCACCGGTCATGCCTCCGCTTTGAGGATGGGGTCGCTGATTATCAGGTCGTCGGCCAGGGCCAGGACCGGCCGGATCCCCATGCTCGCCAGGGTCCGGTGGTAGTCCTTCACCGCCTCGAGCGGGGTCAGTTCCCGCTCCAGCACTCGGCGCATCAAGGCCACCAGGGTCAGAGGACTCTCCGCGTAATTGATCTTCCGTCCGAACAACGCGACCCGGGCCCCGGCCTCCTCGGCTCTGGCAAGGAGTTCAAAGGTATCGCGGGTGGTGCCCTTGCTGCCGCCGAGGATGCCCACCACCAGCCGGGTCGGATCGTAGTGGGCGAGCTGCTCCATGGCCCGGCGACCGTTGTAGGCGATCTTCAGGAACACGGGTTGTTCCGCGGCCAGGACGCCCGCGAGGCAGCGGACGATGCTGTCGGCGATGTACAGGCCGATCTCCGCCGTCGGAATGGCGACGTCGAAAGCCGGGTTGAACACTTCCAGGAAGTGGCGCAGGCCCAGATCGGCCGCCTCGGCGCGGAAGGCCGAATAGGCTTCCAGCGTGCGCAGGTCGTGTTCGAGTTCATTGGAGAACGTCACGGAGTACAGGCCCAGATCAACCAGCGGGCGCAGCTTGCCCAGCCGGGCCGTGCGGAAGGGGCGGGAAGGCGACTGGAGGTAGCGGGCTCCGCGCTGGCACCAGATATCGGTGGTGTCGTTGAAGCGCACCGCCAGGGTGACCGGGCTGTCGGTGAACACGCCTTCCTGGCTCAGGATTTCAGCGGTGGAGACACTGGCCAGCAGAATATCGATCCGGCCGGACCGGGTCATCTCGCGCATGGCCTGCAGGTAGGCGGCCCGGTCGGCAGTCGTGGGAAGCAGGTTGCCCGAAGCATCCCGGGCCGGGCCAGGCGCCTGGAGGCAGAAGGCCATTTCGGCATCCTTGGCATCGGCAAGGATGAAGTCTTGCGGTTTATAGGCGCCGGAACGGATTCGAGCCAACTTGAGGTCGAGATTTTTCATGGTGCTTCCTTTCATAGGATCTGGACAGTGACGAGTTCTCACATGCCCCCTGCGGGGCATGTGAGGGCGTCCAGCGTCAGCCCTTGTTTCGGCCCAGGCGAAGGTTCGAAAGTTCCGTGGACAGGTCGATCCACCGGTCGACCAGTTCCTTCATCCGTTCGTAGTTGCTGAGCTGCTCGCGGACAGTCGGGAGGTCCTCCTCCTTGACGAACTTCGTGCTGTGCTTGCCCTTCCGGGTGAAGCTGACCTGGTAGTAGGGACCGTGCTTCTGGGGCGGGGCGGCCTTGCACTTGCATCCCGGCGTCCCGCACACGTTGAACTGAGTTGAGAGGCTTCCTGGCCGGAGGTTGCCGAGCCCGGACAGTTCCTCCTTCGTCTTTCCGATCTCGATTTCCAGCTGGGTTTCCCTGTTGGCGTCCATGGCGAAAGCATAGCAAAAAGGCCAACAAAAACAGCGGTAAACCAGCACTACGACTTGTTTTTTATAACCGATAGCATTATAATGCTATCGGTGATAAAACATCAAGGAGATGTGCATGAGTCTCTGGCTTGCCTGGTACCAAGCCGTCCGTTCTCTGCGTCCCGCCTGCAGCAGAGCCCGGACCTTTCTCTGGCTGATCCTTGCCCTCATGGGCATGTGCTGCCGGTCGGATCTCGCGGGTGTCACCAGCTTCGTCCGCGTCCTTGGCCTACGCCCCGCCGCCTACCACCGGCTGCTCGCCTTGTTCCACAGCAAGGCCCTTGACCTGGATGTGCTGACCCAGTGCTGGGTCCGGCTTGCGCTGTCCTTGTTCCAGCCGTTCCTTGCAGGAGGCCGGTTGGTCTGCCTCGCGGATGGAATCAAGGCCGCGAAGGAAGGCAAGAAAATGCCCGGGGTCAAACTCCTTCATCAGGAATCCGGCAACAACACCAAGGCCGAGTACATCATGGGCCATTCCCTGCAGGCCATCTCCCTCCTGGTCCAGGGACCGACGGGTCAAGTCGCCGCCGTGCCGCTCGTCTCCCGCATCCACGAGGGTCTCGTGTTTTCCAACCGAGACCACCGGACCCTCCTCGACAAGCTGGTGGCCCTGCTGCTCACCCTTGCCGGAATCTGGGATCGCAAGCTCCTGCTGGTCGCCGACGCCTATTACGCCAGCGGCTCCGTGATCGCCCCCTTGATCCGGCGTGGGCATCACCTGGTGAGCCGGGTCCGCAGCAACGCAGTCGCATATTACCCTCCGGTGCCGCCGGCGCACCGAGGCAAGGGGCGGCCGAGAATCTACGGCACCAAGGTGCAGATCAAGGAGATTGCGCAGGACACCGCAGGGTTTGTATCCGCGCTCAGCCCGGTCTACGGGGAACAGAACGTGATGCTGAGCTACCGCTGCCTGGACCTGCTCTGGCGACCGGCTGGCCGCATCGTGCGCTTCGTCCTCGTCCACCACCCTATCCGCGGCACGATCTTCCTGCTCTCCACGGACCTTGCTCTGGAGCCGCTGGAGATCATCCAGCTCTACGGCTACCGGTTCAAGATCGAACTTGGCTTCCGCCAGGCCGTCCACGTAATCGGGTCCTATGGCTACCACTTCTGGATGAGCACCATGAAGCCAATACGCCGGGGCAACGGCAAGCAGTACTTCCACCACACCACGGACCAATACCGGACCGCCATTCGCCGGAAACTGGCCGCCTACCATGCCTACATCCAGATCGGCTGCATTGCCCAGGGCCTGCTCCTGCACCTCTCCCTGAACCACTCCACCGAGGTCTGGCGCTGTTTCCGCAGCTGGCTCAGAACGATGAGCCCGCTGCTGCCCCCGTCCGAGCTGGTTGTCGCCCACGCGCTGCGTTCGGGGCTCTCGGGATTTATTGCTTCACGTGCCCTGGGCCCGCAAATGAAGAAAATGCTCAAGGGATTCAGATGGCCCGCCGGGGGCCCTGCCCCCGGCGAGTGGGCGGCGTGATCCGGGGGGAGAACCCATCACTGTCCAGTTATTGGTATGCGACGATCTGAGGTGATTGCCCAGCTCCAATCCCAAAAAGAATCGGTTCCTCGCTGTTCCAGGTGGGTAGCCGCCATTTAAAACTGGGCCATTCGCAGGTTCAGGGAAGCGTGCTGGCACCTCAGCCGGGGCCCAGGTCATGGCAGGGGATCGGCAGCAAACTGGCGCGCTATCGCTTGCCTGCCATGGAGTCAGCCAGGGGCCGAAAAGCGGCCCCCGGCAGCCTCCACGGCGTTTCCTGATTGCCCTCAGGCCGGGCGGGCCTTGGTTTTTCCCTCTTCTCCCGGTCGTTCTGGCCCAGGTGCTGACGGGCTATACAGACAGGTTTGGTTTCAGACCAACACTGGGGACCGCAGGGGCCGCTTGGCCGTTCTGATGGGAGGCCTGGGTACGACCGGCCAGAGTTCGACCAAGTTGAATTTGAGCTTGGCCGCGATGAGGTAGGCCATGGCGATGAGATTGCGGACGGAACGGTACCCACGGGCCTTAGCCTTGGCTGCCTGAATCAGGGAGTTGATCCCTTCCAGGATGCCGTTGGTATGGCCGCTCTTGAACCAGCGCAGGATGCCGGCCTTGTGCTTCCGGACCGTGTCCGCGGCACTGATCATAGGCTCGATCCCGGACGCCTGGACCATGTGAATCCACTCGTCCAGGAACTGGCCGGCGTCCTCGTGGTTGCACTGGTAGTAGAGGTCCTGGAAGGTGAGTTTCATACGGTAGGCTTCGGCGGTGAGCAGGTTAGCGCCCTGTAAGGCATTCAGCTTCTCTTCCTGGCCGGCCGTGAGATTCGAGCGGTTCTTCAGCCAGATGTAGCGGGTCTTCTTCAACTCCGGGCGATCCTTGACTTCGTTGCGCCTGACTTCGTTCACGGCCTCACCGATGATCTTCATGACGTGAAACCGGTCGAAGGTGAGGTGGGCCTTGGGGAAATGTTTGCGAAGGCCTTTGACAAAGGCCGGGGACATGTCGAGGCTGGCTTCCCTGATTTTGCCGGGGTCGCCACCATGAGCCAGGAGGTCGGCCTTGAAGGCTCCCAGGACCTCATGGCCCTTGCCTGCCACGGCGAACAGGAGCTTCCTCGCATCCATGTCCATCACCAAGGAGATATAGTTGTGCCCCCGCTTGGCCGAGGTCTCATCGATGCCGATGTCCCTCACCTTGGACATGTCCACCTTGGCCAGGCCTTCATCCACATGATGGTGACCCAATCGCCAAAGCTGGGTGTCATGAACCCGGAGCATCTTGGCGGCAGCAGCCATTGGCATGGTGGGGATCAGCATCATCGCCAGCGCCTCGAACAGCAAGGTGAACCCCGAACCTGGGCGAGCCCAGGGCACCGAAACCAGCTTGACCCCATGTTCATCGCAATTGCAGCGCGGTACTCGGGCCGTGAGGTAGGCGGAGTGCTGGAAGAAATCCATGTGCCGCCAGGTCTTCTGCTCGGTGTCATGGGTCTTGCTCGGCTTGCCGCAGACAGGGCAAGGGAAGTTCGCCCCCCGGGTGAAGTCGATGATGATGTCCAGTCGCTGGCCCTCCGGGTTGAACTGGAGGTCCTTGACCTCCCAAGGGGCCTGAAGCCCGAGAGCCATGGTGAAAAGGGTCGTCATATCCATGGACTCAGTTTCCCCAGAATCAGGCCGTTGAGCCAGCGGCCCAGGCAGCCCTTCTTCCCTGGAATCCCTTCCGGTGTTCAGGATGCCCCCAGAGGCCAGCGAACCCGCCAAATCGGCTCAGGGTCCACCCCCCTACAAAGTGTGATCACCCACCCGAAACAGCGACGGGCCATATATATTTTCAAATCCCTGTGATGGCAGCCCCAGCCGCCGGCGGCGACGCTACTTGAACACCACCGTGCGGTGCCCGTGCAGCAGCACCCGGTCCTCCACGTGGTAGCGCACGCCCCGGGCCAGCACCGCCTTTTCGATGTCGCGGCCGAAGCGGACCAGGTCCTCGGCGCTGTCGCCGTGGTCGATGCGGATCACGTCCTGCTCGATGATGGGCCCCTCGTCGAGCTGGGCGGTGACGTAGTGGCAGGTGGCGCCGATCAGCTTCACGCCCCGCTGGTAGGCCTGGTGGTAGGGTTTCGCCCCGGCGAAGGAGGGCAGGAAACTGTGGTGGATGTTGAGGATGCGGTTGGGCAGGGCGTCGCACACCCACCCGGGCAGCACCTGCATGTAGCGGGCCAGCACCATCGCATCCCCGCCATGCTCTCCATACAGTTCCATGACCCGGCCGAAGGCGGCCTCCTTGGTGGCCGCGGTCACCGGCACATGGATGAAGGGAATGCCGTGCCACTCCACGAACGAACGGAGGTCCCCGTGGTTGCTGATCACCAGAGGGATGTCGAAGGCGAAGTCCTGGTTCCGCCAGCGGTACAGGAGGTCCACCAGGCAGTGGTCCTGGCGGCTCACCAGCACCACCAGCCGCTTTTTCACCGCCGAATCGGAAATGGCCCATTGCATGGCGAACGGTTCGGCCAGCTCCCTGAATTGCTGCCGGAACACGTCCAGGCCGAACGGCAGGGATTCCGCCAGGATCTCGTGGCGCATGAAGAAGGTGGTGCTGCCGTGGTCGGAGTGGTGGCTCGCTTCCAGGATCCAGCCGCCATGCTGGGCCAGGAAGCCGCTCACCGCGGCTACGATGCCGACCCGGTCCGGGCAGGCGATGGTCAGGGTGAACCGTCGGCTATCAATGCTCATAGGTCAAAATATCAGAATCGCCGGCCCCATGGACAGCGCCACCGCTCAATCCTCCCCGGCGGTCGTCCAGGAACCTCGCCGGGTGGGGTGTTCCAGGGTCCGGCCCAGCTGCTCCAGGAAGTTCCGCCGGGGCACCACTCGCGCCCCCAGGTCGAGCAGGTTGGGGTTGGGCAGCTGGCCGTCGATGAAGTGGAAGCCCCAGGCCCAGGCCACCCGGCACAGTCCGGCGAAGGCGGCCCGGGAGGCGTAGTCCTCCAGGCTGAACATGCTCTCCCCGAAGAACCCGGCCCCCAGGGACAGCCCGTACAGCCCCCCCGCCAGCTGCCCGTCCCGGAACACCTCGAAGCTGTGGGCATAGCCTTCCCGGTGCAGGGCTCCATAGGCGCGCTGCATCTGGGGGGTGATCCAGGTGCCGTCCTGGCCGGCCCGGGGGGTTCCGGCGCAGCCGCTGACCACGGTGTCGAAACAGGTGTCGATGCGCAGCTCGAACCTGCGCTGGCGCAGGGCGCGCAAGGTCCGGCGGGAGAACCGCTCCTCGCCCGGGAGGATGATGGCGCGCTCGGGGGGGGACCACCAGAGGATCGGCGAGTCCTGGTCGTACCAGGGGAAGATTCCGGCCCGGTACGCCGCCAGCAGCCGGGCCACGGTCAGGTCCCCGCCCACCGCCAGCAGGCCGTCCGGTCCGGCCCGGCGGGGATCGGGGAAGACCGGGCTTGGGCCGAGCTGGAACACCGGCATGGTTCAGTTGCCGATGGGCGTGATCTGGATCCCCTGGTAGTAATGCTTGAGGATGTCATCGTAGTTGGAACCTTCCAGCGCCATGCCGTAGGCGCCGGTCTGGTCCATGCCCACCCCGTGGCCCCAGCCGCGGCCATAGATGATCCAGCGCCGATCGGGCTCCTGGCCCAGGGTGATGAAGCGGAACACATTGTCCTTGAGCCCCAGCAGGGCCCGGATCCGCATGCCGGTGAACTTGTGGATCCGGCCCCGGCCATCCACCACGTCCAGTTCCAGCACCCGGCCCTGGTCGTTGTGGGTGAGCTGGATCCGATCCAGGCTCTGGATCCCGGCTCGGGTGCGCAAGTGCTCCAGCAGATCGGCCTCTTTCAATTCGACCTTCCAATGGGCGTTGGGGTTGTAGCGGTCCAGGGCGGCTCCGTCCGGATCCAGCCGCCGGACCAGGATCGGCGAACCCTCCGGGCTGGGCAGCCACTTCACTCTGTCGCCCACCTGGATGCTGGCCTTGGCCACCAGCCGAAGGGATCCGCCCGGGGCCTCCTCCGCCAGCAGGTGCGATGCGGTCAGGCGCAGAGGGGTGGGGCCGCCGTTCTTGACCCGCACTTCCCCGTCCCGGAGCAGGGTGCCTTCGGCGAACGCCATGGGTTCCAGCTCCTGCCAGAGCCGGCCCAGCACCTGGAGGGTCTGGCCCAGGGTGGGGGCGGGATTGCGCCAGGCGGCGGGGGACACCAGGCCCCTGCGGGTCAGGAGCGAGGCCAGCAGCCGGTCCTGAACGCCGGGTAGCGCGTCCCCCAGCAGGTAGGCCGCGTCCTGGGGCCGCTCCATGCCTTCCACCACCTCCTGGAATCCGAGGGAACGGGCCATCCAGAGATACAGGGCGGGTCCGGCCGCGTCCGGGGTCCCGGGGGAGGGCTGGTCCAGCCGCAGGGCCAGCGCGTCCAGCACCGGGCGCAGGTCCGCGGCCCGGGCCGGCTGGTTGATCTTGCCGGCTTCCAGGGCGCTGGTGGGCAGCAGCCCGGTTCCCGCCAGCCGGAGCAGTTCCCAGGTGAGCCAGGCGTCGCCCCGGTCGCTGACGCTGCCGGTGAAGCTGACGGTCTCCGGCACGGCGGCGTAGCTGCTCACCCCTTTCAGATAGGGGTGGGCGTCGCCGAAGACATAGTGATTGTCCACGGTGGCGCCGCCGGCGGTGGCCATGAACAGCGCCTGGATGGGCTGGCCGCCGTAGGTGGCGATCAGCCCGGTGGTCTCGGCCACGGCCCGGTCGGTGAGCGCCTGCTCCCCGTCGCGGCCGCCGTAGACCTGGTCGGCCACGGTATCCACCAGGTCGAAGCCGTCCTTGGCCCGCTTGCCCAGATTGACGAACGCATAGGTGCGGGCGGCCACCGCCTGGGCCTTGAGCGCCTCCAGGGCCGGGAATTCCCAGGCGCCCATCTCCTTGGGCACCACCCCCCGCAGGTAGGTCTCCAGGTCCACGGTATTGACCACCGACAGCCGGCCCTGGGCATTGGGGAAGATCTCCACCAGGCCCCTAAAGCGCCCCTTGCCGGCCAGGGCGGTCAGCTCGCCGGCGGGCCGGAACCGCACCCCGCCGTTGGGCAGGGGCAGCCGCTCATAGCGTTCGGTGACCGCGTAGAGGGCCCGGCCGTTCATGGGCTTGCCTTTGCGCTTCTCGCTGGCGACCCACAGTTCCAGGTAGCCCTGCGCCCCCAGCCGGTCCAGCAGCGGCTCGGCCTCCTGGCTACTGCCGTAATGGCCGGTCAGTACCCGCCAGGAACCCCCGTCCGGGACCGCAACCTTCTCCGCCGGGTCAGCGAATCCCTGGGTTTTCAGCTTGCGGATCAGAGCGTCCGCCTCGGCCTGGGTGACCGGCGGGCCCACCTGCACCCGGTATTCGTCGGTGGGATCGGCTTCGCCCTTGCTGTCCCACCAGATGCGCAGTTTCTCGCCATCCTTGAGCCGCATCAGGGTCCGGCCATCCGGGGCCAGGACCTCGCCGCCGCCCTCCAGGCTCACGATCCATTCCAGGGCCTGGGTGTCCAGGCCGACCCGCACCGGCGGGTTCACCGAGGCCGCGAATACCGGGGCCAGGCAGGGGGTGGTCAGGAGGATGAGGGCTGGGATCAGTTTCATAGCGTTCAGAGTAACGCCAGTGGATACGCTTCCTGTGGATTCGGATCTTGCGGGAAGGGACTTATTATTTATATTACATAAAATAATCGAGAGGGGCGCCCATGACAAGCCGGCCGGTTCCACCCTTGGAGGCCTGTTTGCGACCGGCTAGCTGCTGGCGGGGCTGGGCGGGGGTGCTGGTGGCGCTGGCCGGCCTTGCCGCGGCCAGCCTGGCGCCGCTGAAATCCGCGGCGCCGGAGGCCCATGGCGGAGCCACGTTCAAGAGCACCAAGGAGCCGCCGCGGGCGCCGGTCATCCTGGGATTCAGGCCCACCTCCGGTCCGGCCGGTGCCGAGGTCATGCCGGAAGGCGGATCCTGACCTGGGAATGCTTGATAAATCGGATATGGCAATAACGCCTTCCAGGAGCAGACATGGCCCGTGAATTCCGCACCAGGACGCTGGGCGTCCTCCTGGCCTGTGCGGCCGGGTTCGGGCTGATCGGCTGCGGCGGGGGGCGGGAGGATGCGGCCAGGCCCGCGCCGGTGGCGGCAAAGTTCGTGGTAGGCCCCGCGCCTTTGCTGCCGCCCACCACCCTGCCGCTGCACATCGAGGGGATGTACATCACCCAGCGGTCCCAGCGCCGGGACCAGTCGGTCCCCCTGGTCAAGGGCCAGGCCGGCGTGCTGCGGGTGTTCGTGACCGCCGACCACTGGGATGGGCCGGGACCGGCGGTGGAGGTGCGGATCGTTTCACAGGGCGGGACCGTCCACACCGAGCGGATCGAGCCGCCCGGAGACCGGGTGCCCCAGATCCTCAACGAAGCGGTGCTGGCGGACAGCTGGAACCTGCGCCTGCCCGGGAACCAGATCCAGCCGGGCAATGCGGTGCAGGTGAGGCTGCTGGCGCCGGTGGGAGTCCGGACCGGCAACCTGGAATACCCGGAGGACGGGACCGCCCTGCCCATGAATGTGGTCGAGGTGGCGCCGTTCCGCATCGCCCTGGTTCCGGTGTCCAGCGGGGGGCAGGTGGGGCAGGTGCTGGGCGGCGGCCGCACGGCGGCCTCCTGGGTCGAGGCGCTCAGGCAGCAATTCCCCTTGGGTGAGATCCGGGTCCGGGTGGCGGACGTCTTCCACACCACCCAGGCGGTGGACGATGATCATGGCCTGAATGCGCTCCTGGGCGAACTGGAAGCCCTGCGCCAGGCGGACCGCGGCCCCGACGACGAGTATTTCTACGGGGTCTACCCGACCCGCTACGGCACACGCCAACCCCGGGGCCGGGCCTACACCAAGGTCCATCCCGACCGGGTGGAGCGGTCGGCCATCGGCTGCGACATCACCGGCCAGCGGCCGGGGTTCAATTACATGGACATCCTGGCCCACGAGATCGGCCACAACCTGGGCCTGAGGCACGCCCCCTGCGGGAAGCCGCAATGGCCCCTGCACGTCGATCCGCGCTTTCCCTACGGGGAGGGGGGCATCGGCGCCTGCGGCTTCGACGTCGTGGCCTGGAAAACCAAGGATCCCACCGTCTACAAGGACCTGATGAGCTACTGCGAGCCGACCTGGTGCAGTGATTACGGCTGCCGGGCCGTGCTCGCCTTCCGGGCCGGGGAAGCCGTTGAGCCCCCCCGCCCGGCCGGGGACCAGGACCAGGATGGCCTGCTGGTCCAGGGGCTGCTCGACCAGGGGCGGGTCAGCCTCCAGCCGGCGTTCCAGGTGC
>Ga0302146_10002057_pt1 | contig 11450 bp, 10 predicted proteins | sample I_Bog_E3_1_FD_193578 | JGI IMG/M metagenome (GOLD analysis project Ga0302146, IMG submission 193578) | Peat permafrost microbial communities from Stordalen Mire near Abisko, Sweden - I_Bog_E3_3 | ecosystem: Environmental > Terrestrial > Soil > Wetlands > Peat | place: Sweden: Abisko, Stordalen...
TTCTGGGCGACTCCGAGCGCCAGGTGGCGGAGAAATTTGGCGAGGCGGCCGAAACGTATGCGAACAACCCCGTCGCTCTTCATCTACGAGCAATGAACATGCTCTACGAAGGGCTTAAGCAGAACTCGACGATTGTGATAGTCCCCAGTACAGCCGTCGAATCGATGCAGTTGGGCGGGCTCGCCGGATTGACGGCATTGACGATGGCCTTGGAGAAGAACGAGCAATGAAAGAAAGAGAAGCCAGGGGCGCCGCGATCTCAGGTTTGGAGGACACTTCGCTTCCCCTTACTCCGTCTCAGGCTGGCGAGTTGGGTGTCTAGAGAATGTTGGGAATTCGTGTGGCCCTCTTGAGTGCATATTCTCGGTCTACAGCAATTCCTACAACGCTATAGTCGGCAGTCAAGCCAAGCGAAGACCGAACGCTGTAATCGAAGTGCGAAAGATGAAGTTCGGAATTGGAGCAGTTCCAGATGAATTCACAACAACTGAAGAAAACCGCGCAGGCACTTTTCACGGGCGACAAGGGCCTGCTGGCGATGGACGAGAGCAATGCGACCTGCAACAAGCGATTTGCGGTTTTCGGAATTCCGCAGACAGAGGAGGCACGGCGCGCATACCGAGAGTTGATCGTAACGACCCCCGGACTGGGTGATTCCATTAGCGGAGCCATTCTCTACGACGAGACGATCCGTGAACAGAAGAAGGATGGCACTCCCTTTCTCAAAGTTCTCACCGACGCAGGGATCGTCCCTGGAATCAAGGTGGATAGAGGCGCCAAGGATCTGGCCGGGCATCGCGGCGAAACGATCACAGAAGGGCTGGATGGGCTGCGCGACCGCCTGGCTGAGTATTGCAGCATGGGAGCGCGCTTTGCCAAGTGGCGCGCAGTCATTGCCATTGGGAACGGCATCCCCAGCCGAGGGTGTATCGAGGCCAATGCGCATGCGCTTGCCCGGTATTCCGCGTTGTGTCAGGAGGCTGGCCTGGTTCCAGTTGTGGAGCCGGAGGTTCTTATGGCGGGCGACCATACTTTGGATCAGTGCTTCGAGGTCACAGAGGAGGTTCTGCGCGAAGTATTCCGCCAACTCCATGCTCAACGGGTACTGCTAGAGGGAATGATTCTTAAACCCAACATGGTGATGCCAGGCGTGGATTGCTCCATACCGGCTGGCGTGGATGAAGTGGCGGAAATGACCGTTAAATGCCTCCTCCGCAGTGTCCCGGCTGCCGTTCCGGCGATTGCATTTCTTTCCGGCGGTCAATCCGCTGATGATGCCTCAGAGCATTTGAATGCAATGAATGCCGCTTTCAGATTACGCACGCCCTGGGCGTTGGGCTTCTCATTTGCGCGCGCCATTCAGCAACCCGCTTTGGAGGCATGGCGCGGTGACGATGCAAATGTCCAGATCGCACAGCAGGCATTGCTGCAGCGGGCGCGCTGCAATCAATCTGCACGACGCGGCGAATACTCCACCGCGATCGCAGCCGCGAATGGCTCGATGCCTTCGATGGCGAGAACGGGGTAACGAATCATGGGCCAGATACCTCTCTACCCTTTGCGCTTCGCGCCAATCTACCAGTACAGGCTTTGGGGCGGAAGGCGATTGGGAGTAATCCTATCCGAGCCTCCTCCCGGCAGCGATCCGATTGGTGAAGCGTGGATACTCAGCGACCGCGAGGACCATTCGAGCCTTGTTGCAAATGGATATCTGAAGGGCCGGACAATCAGCGAGGTCATGAAGCTCTTCCCGGAGCAGATGATGGGGAAGCTGACATCGCGCTTTGATCGCTTTCCGCTCCTGCTCAAGTTTCTGGATGCGCGCGAGATGCTTTCTGTCCAGGTTCATCCCAGTGATGCGCAACCTGATTTGATTCCATCCGGCGAAACAAGCAAGACGGAAGCCTGGGTTGTGATTGAAGCAGACGAAGGAAGCAAGATCTACGCCGGCCTGACGCGTGGTACGACAGCCGGCGACTTGAAGCAATCTCTCGCATCCAGTACAGTTGAGGACCATCTCGCAGGGATCGTGCCGAAGCCGGGAGACGCCGTATTCATTCCTGCCGGAACGGTTCACACCTTGGGCGGCGGCGTGGTCGTCTTTGAGGTGCAGCAAAACAGCGATGTTACGTTTCGCCTTTACGATTGGGGCCACGTGGATGCGAAGACAGGTCAGCCGCGGCCGCTCCAGGTTGATGATGCGATCAGGTGTATCGATTTTTCCGAAAGCACAGGTGGACTTGTGAGGCCCGATGTGGAGAGCACAACGCCGGTTATGCGTGAGAAGCTCTTCGATTGCCGGGCATTCCGGGTGGAACGTTTTCACGGACAGGCGCCGTTTCCCGTGGGCGCTGGAGGGGAACCGCGTGTGCTTGTTTGCATCGATGGCTCAGGTAACGTTGAGTACAATCAAATGCCCCACGCAATCGCCAGAGGCGACGTGTGGCTCTTGCCGGCAGAGGTGGGGGCATGCGTGTTTCTGCCCAGCGGCGAAATGACGCTGCTGGAGATTGCAATCCCCGAGTGATCCAGAATTCTGCAAGTTGATGTTGCCACGAGTTACTGCCGCACAAATTGAATTGAATATCTTCAAAGTTGGAGATGAATGAAAAAGCTGATTGTCTTCGATCTGGATGGAACGCTCGCGCCCAGTAAATCGTCTCTCGCACCAGAGACTGCGTCGCTTCTGAATGACCTTTTAGGCATCTTGAAGGTGGCAGTGATCTCCGGAGGCGCATGGACGCAGTTTGAAACGCAGCTTCTCACCAATCTCCCCGAGGGGGATCGCCTCGCGAATCTGTCGCTGCTTCCAACCTGCGGAACAAAATTGTTTCAATACAGCGGGAAGTGGACGGAACTTTACTCAGAGGATCTTACGGCAAAAGAAAGAGAGAAGATCATCGGCTCTCTTGCTCGCGCAGTGGGAGAGGCTGGCTATGAAGCCGCGAAGGTCTGGGGAGAGGTAATTGAGGACCGGGGAAGCCAGGTGACATTCTCCGGGCTGGGTCAGCAAGCACCTTTGGGTGAAAAAGAAAAGTGGGATCCCGATTTTGCCAAGCGGAAGAAGATCACGGCGATCCTTGAGACGCTCATCCCGGAGTTCTCCATCCGGATGGGCGGCTCAACCTCAATTGATGTGACCAAGCCCGGCATTGACAAAGGGTACGGCATAGGAAAGCTGCGGGACACTCTCCACGTGTCGTTGAAAGAGATGGTCTATATCGGCGATGCGTTGTTTCCGGGCGGGAACGATTACCCGGCGGAACAGGCGGGTGTGGTGTCGATCCCGGTAAGAGTACCTGACGATACAAACCTAGTCATCAAGACGATCCTTGCCTGCCTTGGCGAGAAGTGAGCCCGGCAGAATGAGCAAGCGGGCAAGGAGACTCGATGAATGGATTTACGTTGCGACGCCTGGGAATACTGATGGAGCCGGAGCCGGGAAATCCGCTTGAAGTCGAGGGCGTGCTGAACCCGGCTGCGGTGCGCGGTCATGACGGAGAGCTTTACCTTTTTCCACGGATGGTCGCAAAGGGGAATTATTCGCGCATCGGGATCGCGCGCGTGCAGTTCGACCGGGCCGGTGATCCGAAGGGCGTTGAAAGGCTCGGCATTGCACTGGAGCCCAAAGCCGACTATGAACTCCATCCTGATGGAGGAGGCGGATGTGAAGATCCTCGCGTCACCTATGTTGAGCCTCTCAAGCGCTACATCATGACCTACACGGCCTTTTCGGCAAGAGGGCCGAGGATCGCAGTGGCTCAATCGGAAGATCTGCTTCATTGGTCGCGGATGGGCTTGGCTACCTACAATCTTTGGCACAACATTCAGTTGGGCGATGAGGACGATAAAGATGCCAGCTTCTTTCCTGTTGCGGTTCCGGACTCAACCGGACATTTGCAATTGGCCATGCTACATCGCCCCCTCTTTGCAGGAACACGCCCTGAAGAGATTGCTCGTTGGCCTGCCGGCCGTCGCATGGATATTGAGAAGGAGAGTATCTGGATCTCATATACCAAGGGGATCGTCACCAGCGAGGGATCGCCTCATCTCGCAAAGTTCACGTCTCACCACCGGCTCGCGACTCCGGTGTCGCCCTGGGAGCGCCTCAAGATCGGTGCTGGAACTCCGCCTGTTCTTTCGCGGCACGGCTGGCTCATCCTCTATCACGGCGTAAGTAAAGCGGCGGGCGATCAAGCAGACGGATGCCACCTGGTATATTCCGCCGGCGTGATGGTGCTGTCCAGGAAGCACCCGCGGGTCATCCTTTATCGCTCGTCAGAGGCGGTGATGGTCCCGTCGCTCCCGCAGGAGCGCAGCGGAACCATTGCGAACGTCGTCTTTCCCACAGGCATCGACCGGCGGGATGATCTCGGCACGCCCGATCGCTTCGATGTCTACTATGGGATGGCCGACAACCGGATCGGAGTGGCGAGGCTCGATGTCCCCGCAGTCTTGCCTGCGGGAGGCATCGCCGATCTGCCGAGGTCGTTCTTCTAGCTCGACTGCCCCCGACGGTTCACAATGCCGCATTGAATTACGTGGATCTAAAGCTGGGCGATCTGCAGGTCTTACACTCTTGCGCGATGATTCTGCCGGCAAACGAGAAAGCCTGAGCCGCGGAGCGAGACGCTGTGAGCAAAGGAGAACAGTTAGTTAGCCCAAACATTGAAACACTGACGATGGAGAAGAGTATTCGATCTGCCGCTCTGCAATGGGCTCTTGCCCAGCGCGGCTGAATTGTGCCCATCTGGCTCAGGTTGCTCGAGCGCGATCGAACACCATCCCAAAGCAACAAAGATTGGAGAAAATTACATGCCGCTTGTCACACTGGTTATCACGCTCATCGTCGTAGGAGTGTTGTTATGGCTTGTCAACCTCATTCCCATGCAGGGAACCATCAAAGGGATACTGAACCTGGTTGTTGTGATTGCGGTAGTGATCTGGCTCCTGAAGGTATTCAACCTGCTCGGATACATTACCCAATTCCGCGTCGGACATTAACCACAAACACCGTCGAATCTGTAGCAGGCTAACTCGTAACAGCAATACAGGCACAAAGCAAGTGGGCCGAGTTTCGCCCGCAGGAGGTCTCTTGAAGCGCATAATTTTTTCGGCAATCGGATGTGTTCTCGGTTTGGGTGCGTTCGCTCAAGCGCACCCGCAAGCGGCGATGGTCGTCGAAACCGGCGGCCCCGCCCATTCATTTCGTGTGGTGGAGATCAGCCGCTCGGTGCAGGCGATCAACTACCGGCATCGCAGCGGAGCAACGGATGTGGGCTTTGCAGGCACCAGTTTGCTGCCGTCTGCCGACGGAAGAGCAAAGGTGCGGAGCAAGCGCGGCACTCTGGAGGTGGAAGCGGACTTTGGGAACCTGCAGAGTCCCACTGCCTTCGGGGGTGAATACCTGACCTACGTTCTGTGGGCCATCTCGCCCGAGGGGCACGCTGTGAACCTGGGAGAAGTACTTGTGGGCGGCAATGATCGCAGCAAACTCACTGCGACCACCGATCTGCAGGCCTTTGCCTTGATCGTTACCGCGGAGCCTTACTTCGCTGTTCGCCAACCCAGCAACGTTGTGGTGCTTGAAAACGTGGTCCTTGCGGACACAAAGGGTACCAGTGAAGGCGTTAATGCAAAGTATGAGCTGATGGAACGCGGAGGCTATCTGCCGACCGGCTACCAATTCGACCCGGTCGTTCTGAATGCGAACCTGCCGCTTGAGTTTTACGAAGCACGGAATGCACTGCGCATTGCGAAATCGGAAGGCGCGGAACAGTATGCCGGCGACAGCTATCAGCACGCCGTCCAGTTGATGAAGATTGCCGATGACGATGCAATCGGCACGCGCGGTGACAGGAAGCCGCTGATCGCTGCTTCAAGGGAAGCAGTACAAACTGCGGAAGATGCACGCGAGATTGCCGTCAAGAGAATTGAAGAGGATCGTCGGGCAGGCCAGCTTCAGGCCTCGGCAGACGCCCAGGCACAATCGAAGGCTCAAGCCAACGACGCTAACCTCCAGGCGGCGCAGGCGCAGTCCGATGCCGCACGGGCGCAAGCGGCTGCGGCAAAGGCCCAGGCCGACATGGCCACCAATCAAACCGCATCGGCAGCAGCAGTTTCCGCTGCTCAGGCTGATGCAGACCAGTCTCGGCAGATTGCCCAGCAGGCTCAGCAGGGAGAAAATCAGGCAGTCAGCGACAAGGCGGCAATGCGCGCGCAACTGTCAATACAACTGAACAAGATTCTTGAGACGCGGGACAGTGCGCGCGGTCTTATTATCAGCATGTCAGATGTGTTGTTTGATACCGGGCAATACTCGCTGAAGCCGGGAGCAAGGGAGAAACTGGCCAAGGTTGCCGGAATCCTGCTGGCCTACCCGGGACTGAACATCGCAGTTGGCGGTTACACCGACAACGTGGGCGGCGATGTGATGAATCAGACCCTCTCTGAGAATCGTGCCGGATCTGTCCGCAGTTACCTCGTTGGCCAGGGCGTATTGACAAACTCCGTCACCGCACAGGGCTTCGGCAACACGCTGCCTGTGGCCAGCAACGATAACGCAGCCGGCCGTCAGGAAAACCGGAGAGTTGAACTGGTTGTCTCTGGCGACGCGATTGGCAGCCCAGCGACTGCAACAGCAGGGAACTAGCGCGCTCAATCAGCCATGGCGGAATCGAAAGAAACCGCCATGCGTCCTTTAGAGCATTTTCGGAATGAGTATGGGCTTTTTTGGTGCATGGAAAGGTGGCTTTTTCTCGATGAAAAAGCCACTTGAGTGCAATTCTTCGGTCTACAGCAATTCCGAAAATTCCATAGCCACTCAGGCTGCACACGCGCGCCAACCAGTTCGCAGCGAAGGCAGGAAGTATGTCTCTGAGCAATGGAAGTCCACACGAAATCTCCGCAGGGCGTCTTGAAGCATCGGCCGCCTTGGCGGCTGCGCACAAAGGCTTCTGCCTGCCATTGCCAACGCGCATCGCGTTCATAGGCAACTACCTGCCGCGCCAGTGTGGGATAGCCACGTTTACCACTGACCTTTGCACGGCACTTGCGACCGAATACGGCAGCGAGCGGCTGTTTGCGGTTCCCGTCAACGATCCGGAATCAAGTTACGAGTATCCCGAACAAGTGCGCCTGGAGATCGAGCAGGAGGACCTGAGTTCCTATGAGCGCGCTGCGGAGTTCCTCAATTTCAACGGCAACGATCTGGTCTGCGTTCAGCATGAGTATGGAATTTATGGTGGGACCGCGGGCGGCCATGTTCTAACGCTGCTGCGCAAACTGAATATGCCGGTGGTGACAACGCTGCACACAGTTCTGCGTGATCCGGACGCGAATCAGCGCATGGTGCTTGAGGAGATTGCAGGCCTGTCCGATCGTCTGGTTGTGATGAGCGAACAGGCGGCGCAATTCCTGCGGGATATCTATGCGGTTCCGAACGAAAAGATCGATGTGATTCCGCACGGCGTGCCCGACTTTCAGTTCATGGACCCCAACTACTTCAAAGACCGGTTCGGAGCAGAAGGCAAGTCTGTACTCCTCACGTTTGGGTTGCTATCACCCAACAAGGGCATTGAAAACGTGATTCGAGCGTTGCCTGCGATTCTGGAAAAACATCCCAACGTGGTGTACGTCGTTTCCGGCGTGACGCATCCCCACATTCGCCGTCGCGAAGGAGAGCGCTACCGTGGAGAGCTTGAAGCTCTGGCCAAGGAACTGGGAGTTTCATCAAATCTGATTCTGGTGAATCGCTTTGTGAGCGCCGAGGAGTTGGTGGAGCACGTAGGCGCCGCGGACATCTACATCACGCCTTACCGGCAGGAGGCGCAAGTTGTTTCCGGCACGCTGGCCATCGCGCTTGGCGCCGGCAAAGCGATCATCTCCACGCCGTATTGGCATGCGAAGGAGCTGCTGGCCGACAGCCGGGGTATGCTGGTGCCGTTTGAGAATCCAGGTGCAATCTCCGCGGCGGTGCTTCACCTTCTGGATCACGACGGGGAGCGGCACGCCATGCGGAAGCGGGCTTATCTCCATTCACGCGAAACCATCTGGCCAAAGGCAGCGCGCAAGTACATGGCAAGCTTTCAGCGAGCACGCTTTGAGCGGACCCTGCAGCCCAAGGCAGCACAGAAGGATGATGGGCTGCCAAATGCGCCAGACAGATTGCCCGAAGTGAATATCGCTCACATGATGAACATGACGGACGACACCGGCATGCTGCAGCATGCGATTTTCTCCGTGCCCAATGCGAGCGAAGGCTATACCACGGATGACAATGCACGTGCGCTGATCGTCTCGACTCTTCTGGATGAAGATGCAGCACAGGCGGGGAGTTGGGAGAACCCGAAACTCTCTCATCGCTATCTTTCCTTCCTGTGGCTTGCGTTTCATCCCGATACAGGCCGATTCAGAAACTTCCTCGGGTACGACCGCAAATGGCTGGAAGACGTGGGTTCAGACGACAGCCATGGGCGTGCCCTTTGGTCTTTGGGAGAGGTGTTGGGCCATTCGCGGAATGCAGGGTTGCGAGGCGCAGCTGGGAGGCTTTTCGAGGCTGCCGTACCTGCAACGCTCACCTTCACCAGTCCGCGCGCGTGGGCGTACAGCATCCTCGGCATGCAAGCGTATCTCGACTGGTTTCCGGGAGACAGGGTCATTCAGGGTGCACGGAATTTGCTTGCCAACCGGCTCCTCGATATCTATGAGCGCAGCCATTCCGGAACATGGCGCTGGTTTGAGAAGAGCCTGTCCTACTCGAATGCGAGGCTACCGCAGGCCCTGATCCTGGCGGGATGGCGAAGCGACAATCAGCGTATGATCGAGGCCGGGATGGATTCTCTGAAGTGGCTTGTCGCCGAGCAGCACCGCGACGATCCAGAAATCTTTGTCCCCATCGGATCCAACGGCTTCTTTATCGAGGGGAGTGAAAAGGCGCGTTTCGATCAGCAGCCCGTGGAAGCCTGCGCAACGATTGCCGCTTGCCTTGAGGTATACAAAATGACGGAAGAGAGTCAATGGCTCGAAGAAGCCCACCGCGTATTCCGCTGGTTTCTGGGCAGGAATGACTTGCGGATTCCGCTGTATGACGAGAAGACCGGCGGTTGCAGAGACGGCCTTCATCCCGACCGCATCAACGAAAACCAGGGAGCGGAGTCGACGCTTTCGTTCCTGATGGCGCTGCTTGAAATGCAGGAAGCCACGGTACCAAACTCCCAAGAACGGCAGCTTGAAATGAGTACCACGCCTTGACTTCGAATATCTCTCCAGTTTTGTTGACAGACCCGCCGTGCGCTGAATCCCACGTTGAGACGCACACGGGGCTCCCCCTGTTTAACCGTCATTGCGGGAACCCGATTCTCACCCAGAGCAATTGGTCCTATCCGATCAACAGCGTATTCAACGCGGGCGCGGTGCGGCTGGCTGACGGAGAAACCCTGCTGCTGTGTCGAGTGGAAGACCGGCGTGGTCTGTCGCATTTGTGTGCCGCTCGCTCCGCGAATGGCATCGATCAGTGGACTGTCGATTCGAAGCCAACCTTTCCGGCAAACCCTCGCGACTACCCTGAAGAGATCTGGGGCGTCGAAGATCCGCGCATCACTTACGTGCCAGAACTTGGACAATACGCGGTTGTTTACACCTCATTTGCACGAGGCGGCCCGGGAGTATCGCTGGCGCTTACCAAGGACTTCAAGAGCTTTGACCGATACGGCGTGATCATGCAACCGGAGGACAAGGATGCGGCATTGCTGCCGAGGAGAATTGGCGGCCTGTGGGCGTTGATTCACCGGCCGGTGACGACCCTGGGCGCGCACATGTGGATCTCCTACTCGCCCGACCTGACGCACTGGGGAAACCACAAGGTCATGCTTGAGGCGCGCCGCGGCGGATGGTGGGATGCGAACAAGATCGGCCTTTGTTCGCCGCCGATTGAGACAACAAAGGGTTGGCTGACGATCTATCACGGAGTGCGGCAGACCGCATCGGGAAGCATCTATCGCCTGGGGTTGGCGCTGTTTGACCTCGATAAGCCCGAGATTTGCATTCAACGCGGAGACTCCTGGATATTCGGTCCGGAAGCACCCTATGAACGCGGCGGAGACGTGAAGGATGTCGTGTTCCCCTGCGGACAGACCATCGGCGAGGACGGAGATACGATTTATCTCTACTACGGGGCGGCGGATACCTCGATTGCGCTTGCTACCGGCAGCATTCGTGCGCTGCTTGCGTGGCTGGAAAGCAACTCCACGCCTATAGAAGGGACCATGCAGCAGCGAGATGCAACTTCCGGTCGCGCGGAGCGCCTTACATGAGCTTCTCAAGCCGGACCTGGCCGGTGTGGGTGCCGCGCCTTCTGTGGATTCGGCGCGAGTGCCCGGCTTGCAATTCACTGAAGTTCAAGCCGGCCGAGTTGCGATCGTTCGATGGACTGCTGAGCATGTTCGCATTGCGGCCTGTGCGCTGCATGTTTTGCTGGCGCCGGTACTACTGGTTTCAACTGCGGAGCGCGGGCGGGGAATGAGCCGGTGTTGGGCGACGGGTCGCCGGCCCCGCGGCAAGTCATCGGCAAGCGGCGATGAATGATCTTCTTGAAGAGGTGGAGGGAGTTCCTGGTCCACGGAGTCCTTTCAAACTGGAGTACCCCCCTGGTGTGTTTTGAGCAAACCGCCTATTTTCAACGCGCTGGAGCCTGGGTACTAGCGTAAGTATCTTGTTTTGAAAAATCTGGAAGCCAAATTACTGAAAACAGAGAGCTTGCGCGGACCCGTGTGCGAGACGGGGCCGGGGCGACGCTTTGCGGCTGCGCACAGGACACAACTCTCAACTACAGGTTAGCGGATTCAAGAGAAATAACCGGCAAATGGAGAGTAGGCGGAAGCCATTGATGATGAGGGAGATGCGTTGACGATTGGAGGAACGGGACTTGACCACCTGGATTTTGGCAGGCAACTGCGTTGCGGCAGACGCTCGCGAGAGGCTCGCACCACTGCGTGGGGCAGACGCTCGCGGGAGGCTCGCACCACTGCGTGGGGCAGACGCTCGCGGGAGGCTCGCACCACTGCGTGGGGCAGACGCTCGCGGGAGGCTCGGACCACTGCGTGGGGCAGACGCTCGCGGGAGGCTCGCACCACTGCGTGGGGCAGACGCTCGCGGGAGGCTCGCACCACTGCGTGGGGCAGACGCTCGCGGGAGGCTCGCACGGGCTTCGTGCTTTCCCATGGGTTTTCTGGTGGAAAAATGGATGGAATTCTCGCAGGCGTTTGAGCGCTGTTCAGGTCTCTGTGATCATTTGTTCATTTTGTTTGCGTTTTTGATCAGGAAAGTGATCATTTCAGCCTGGCACCACTGCGTGGGGCAGAAGCTCGCAGGGGCGAACTCCTTTACCATGTCCCAAAAGCGGGAGATGGGGCACCCGGCGCTTTGGTGCTTCCAGGGCAATCGGTCTTGGC
>Ga0302146_10002068_pt1 | contig 11401 bp, 10 predicted proteins | sample I_Bog_E3_1_FD_193578 | JGI IMG/M metagenome (GOLD analysis project Ga0302146, IMG submission 193578) | Peat permafrost microbial communities from Stordalen Mire near Abisko, Sweden - I_Bog_E3_3 | ecosystem: Environmental > Terrestrial > Soil > Wetlands > Peat | place: Sweden: Abisko, Stordalen...
ATTCTATCGCTTCGTGCACGGCCAGCGCGGAGGCTCGATCGCCGGTAGCCCAATAGGCCGCGCGCAGCAAGCGCAGCGGCCCACTCCTCAGCGTCTGGAGCGAGGCCAGCGCCCCCCGGGCATCAGGGGATCACGCTTGGCGAGAAGCCGATGACTCAAAGCGACGCTTGGCGCATGGTGCGCAAACGCGCTCTTGCAGCCGGCATCATGGCACCGATCGGCAACCACAGCTTCCGCGCGACCGGGATCACGGCGTATCTTTCCAATGGCGGGACGTTAGAGCATGCTCAGACCATGGCCGCGCATGAGAGCCCCCGCACAACGAAGCTCTATGACCGGACCGGGGAACGAGTGACGCAGGATGAAGTCGAAAGAATCCGACTGTAACGATGTCACGGCCGCCGATCTATGGGCTAAGCTTGATCGGGACGGCACGCAAGCCATAACGGGCTGGCACAGTTTGGTCGATCATTCGGCCGATGTAGCGGCTGTGGTTGTCGCGTTGCTCGGCCAGCCGACTATCAATCATCGGCTGGCGAACACAGCCGGTCGGATCAGTCTTGATGCGGTCACATGTGACCTGTTGGCCGCACTCGCCTTCCTGCACGACATTGGAAAGGCGAACCGAGGCTTCCGCCGGCGCATTGATCCCAGCGCTCCGCTGGTTGGACATATCGACCAACTTGCCTGGATCTACATGCCAGGACGCGGCGAGGTTTATGCTGAGCGACTCTTTTCCGTGCTCGGCCTTGAACGGATGGCGGCGTGGTTCGCTGATGACGATGCGACGTTCGAGTTCTGGCAGACGCTTTTCGCCCACCACGGCCGGCCTTGGAGGAGCGATCCAACAGACGCCGACGCGCATTGGAAGCCGGACGGTGCAGGAAGCGATCCGATTGCCGATCTGGTGCAGATGCGAACGGCACTCGATCAGTGGTTCCCCCTGGCTTTTGCGACGGGACCGACGCTGCCGGATAATCCGGCCTTTCATCATGCCTTCGCCGGCTTGCTGATGCTGGCCGACTGGCTCGGTTCCGATACGCAGTTCTTTCCCTTTGCACACGGAACGGCCGCTGATCGGATGACGTTTGCTCGCGCCAGGGCTCAGGCCGCACTTCAGAGTGTTGGTTTGGCGGTTGAGACTCGCCGGTCAGAAGTGGCGGCGGAACCTACCGGCTTTTCGGATCTGTTCGGCGTCGCGAACCCGCGCCCGGTTCAGCGAGACGCAATTCTGCCCACATCGCGATGCGTGGTTCTTGAAGCGGAAACCGGTTCGGGCAAGACCGAAGCAGCATTGTGGCGCTTCCGACATCTGTTTGAGGCTGGTGAGGTCGATGGTCTCTACTTCGCATTACCCACGCGCGTGGCTGCCACGCAAATGTTCACGCGGGTCAAGCGTTTCCGCGACGCCCTCTTTCCGGAGGCAGACCGTCCCTCCGTCGTGCTCGCCGTGCCTGGCCAAGTTGGCGCCGATGATGCCAAGGGTCACCCACTGCCGGAGTTCGGTTTCGAATGGAACGACCAGCCTGATGAAACGCGGCGCCAGGGGCGCTGGGCCGCTGAACATCCGAAACGCTTTTTGGCGGCTCAGATCGCTGTTGGCACAGTGGACCAGGCATTGCTGTCCGCCATAGCCGTGCGGCACGCGCATCTACGTGGCACGGCTTTGCTTCGGCACTTGCTCGTGGTTGATGAAGTACATGCGTCCGACCGCTACATGGAAACGCTGCTCGGCAATCTTTTGAGTGGCCACATCCAAGCTGGGGGGCATGCGCTTCTGTTGTCCGCGACGCTGGGGGCTGCGATGCAGGCGCGGTTGCTCGGTACGCCCTTGGCATCGCTGGCCCTGGCACAGGAGGCTCCCTATCCCGCGCTGAGTTGGGCTGACGACGGCCAGGTGCGCGTGCATTGCATCGAACCGTCTGGGCAAGTGAAACAGGTTCACCTGAAAGCGGTGGCAAAAATCGATGATACCGCCGCAGTCGCCCGTCTCGCGCTGGAGGCCGCCGAATGCGGCGCGAAGGTTCTGATAATCCGGAACACTGTCCGCGCCGCAATCGAAACAGCCATCGCACTGGAGGCATTGGGGGGAGCATCGCATCCGGCCCTGTTCCGGGTCAGAGGCGTAGCCACCCTGCACCACGGCCGCTTCTCGCCAAGCGATCGACAGCTTCTCGACACCGCTGTGGAGGCGAGCCTCGGCAAGGGCAGCGCCGCCATTCCGGTCGTAGTGATCGGGACCCAAACGCTAGAGCAGTCGCTTGATTTAGATGCGGACCTTCTCATAACCGATCTCTGTCCCATCGATGTGCTGCTCCAGCGCATCGGTCGCTTGCATCGTCACTATGAACGCGCACGTCCGGCAGGGTTCACCGAACCGACCGCGATCGTATTGACGCCTTCCTCACGGGATCTGCTGCCGTTGATGCGAAGCGAGCGTGGCCGCCATGGCTTTGGCCAAGTCTACACGGATCCACGCATCATCGAGGCGACGTGGCGCCTGGTCGAGGAGCAGCCGGTGTGGTCGATTCCATACGCGAATCGCTGGCTGGTGGAGCAAGCCACCCACCCCGAGCGGTTGGCTACGATCGAGGCCGAACTGCTCGCACTGGATGCCCGGTGGCGCCGAGTGCTCAACGATCAATACGCCAGCGGGATCGCGGAGTCTCAGCAAGCCGCCCAGGGGCTGCTACGACGCGACCGGCCGTTTTGCGAGTTCCAGATCAACGAGAACTGGGCGACCCGACTTGGCGCCAAAGACCTTTTGGTGGCACTGCCTGCGTTGCCAGGCCCATTTGGCGAGCCAGTGCACGCCATCCGGGTCCCACATTTCTTTGTGAAGGGCGCTACCGGCGATGAGGTCGCCGAGGTGCTGGCGTTCGAGGACGGCTCGTTCAGCTTTCGGCTTGGGCAGGCGACGCTGCTCTACAGCAGGCTCGGGTTGACCAGATCATAAAGCGCCGACGCCGAATCTCCTTGACCCGGGAGCGCTTCTATAACTATGTAGTCCGAGTCCGAGAACGCGCCCTCCGGGAATCCCAATGCTTTCGCCCTTCCGCCTCGCTCACTTCCCCACGCGATCCGAGAGGCGCCGGCTACCAGCTCAATGGACGATGGCGACCGCTCGTCGCTGGCTGGAGCCAGGGAGCACTTCGGGGTTCACGAGCCTCGCTCAGGCGGGATGGGGAATTACGTCTGGCGCTGCCTCGGTGGGTGTCCCCGGTCTGGGATCATTCTGGTATCGCTCCATTGCTGATCCATGATATTCTCCGGTAGTCTGGAGATGGCCCGTATGTGGTCCGAGTCCGCGCTTGAAAGCAAAAGTTCCCCCGCCCGCGCGGGGCATTCCCGAGGGGTTCCATGAATAGCCTCCTCGTCCCGCTGATTCGGGCCGATTTGACTGCTAACGGCAAGGTCTCTCTCACACTGCCCGGCGTGCTGGCGGCCCTATGGCATGATCAGATCGTTTCCTTTTCGGCGCTTCGCGCCCACCAGCGCCATGCCTTGCACTCGTTTTTCGTGCTGCTCGCCGCCAATGCACTGCACCGCGCAGGGCGTCCCGAGCCACCGGAATTGGAGGCTGACTGGCGTGATCTTCTGCGTAGCCTGACGCCGGACCACGCTGATGATGCGCCATGGTGCTTGGTATCGCCGCCCGAACGGCCCGCTCTTTTGCAGCCGCCGATTCCATCGGGGTCTGCGGCGGAGTTGAAAAACCTCATTGCAACGCCAGACGGGCTGGACATGCTGGTCACGGCCAAGAATCATGATTTGAAGCACGCATTGATGGCGTTGGCCGAACCGGATGACTGGTTCTTCGCCCTACTGACACTGCAATCGATGGAAGGTTTCCTTGGCGCCGGCAACTACGGCGTCAGCCGGATGAATGGCGGCTTTGCCAACCGGGCCGCGCTTGGTATCGCGCCGTCCGATCGCCCAGGCGCGCACGTGCGGCGTGATGTGACACGGCTGCTCGCGTCGCGAGACCGCTATACCGAGAAAGGTGGCTACGCACCTGATGACGGGCTCGCTTTGGTCTGGCTGGTGCCCTGGGATGGCGTGAGATCGTTGCGCCGTGACGAGCTCGATCCGTGGTATATCGAAATTTGTCGACGTGTCCGGCTCGGCCTGCGGGATGGTGTCTTGGTCGCTCATGCCGGCACGTCGAAAGCCGCGCGCATCGTCCCGATCGAAGGCGGTGTCACGGGCGATCCCTGGTCGCCGACCGTGACCGAAAAGGACGGTCGCCTGAAGTCGCTGACCGTCGACGGACGCGGCTTCGGCTATCGCCGCATGGTGGACTTTATGTTCCGGGGCGGCGGCGTGGAGCCGTCGCCGTTGCAGATGCCCGAATCGACAGACGAACCAGAAGGATTACAGCTTGTCGCCCGCGCCCTTGTGCGCGGGCAGGGCAAGACCGAAGGCTATCATGAGCGACGCGTTCCGATTTCTCGGCGTGTCCGCCGCATGTTCGTCGAACGCGCAACCGATGCAGCCGCCGCCGTCGCAACCGAACGCATGCACCTGGCAGGCGAGATGCAGGATCGCGTGCTTAAGGCTGCCCTGTTCGTCCTGTTTCAAAACGGGCCCGATCAGATCGATTTCCGAGACAAGGAATCTGAACGCAAGGCGGAGGCTTTTCTCAGGCGTTTCGATTCGATCGTTGATGCACGATTCTTCGAGGATCTGTGGCTTGAAATCGAACTCGATGACCGCGAAGCGCAGGAGAAGGAACGCGCTGCCTGGGTAAAGCGCTTGCTCGATAGCGCAAGATCCCTGCTGCATGAAGCCGAGTCGTCCGCGTCTCATTCGTCCCGCCGTCGCTTCCGTGCGAGCGTGCGGGCTACCGATCGGCTGTATGGGGCCGCTTACCATAATGAACGGCTCATGCCCTATCTCGAAAAGGCGCGGCTCGATGACGCAAGCTGAGGCCATCCCGACCGAGGACGAACTGGTACGCGATTTTACGAACCGGCTGGGCCAGGACTCGTTCGGCACTGGGCCGCTGGCCGAGCTGCGCCGGATGGACCCGCGGCAGCCCGCTGCAGCGCCGCCCGCTTTGCATCGGCTGCTTGCGCGCGTTCCGGACGAGCTTTCTCACGGTCAGCAGTTCGATCGCTGGCTTCTGTTCGTCCATCTGCTCGCCCTTGCCGCGCCAGAACGCCATCGCGGCGGTCAGTCACTCGGCACGGCGCTATTCGCTGCCGGCTATTCCGACGGACGGTTGACCCGTCTGCTTGAAGCGCCTGAGGCGGACTTGTCTGTTGTGTTGCCCCGGATGGTCCGCTTTCTCGTGGCACACGGCGAACGACTGGACCCATTCGAACTGGCACACCTGACCCTTCGCCGTGACAAGGCGCCCAACCGACTACGGATCGCCCGCGACTACTACCGTGCCGAGGCACGCGCGCCCCAGGCCACCTGAAAACCGCCAACCTCGGAGGGACACGCCACCCATGTCCGCACCTCGCTTCGTGCAGATTCACACGCTCGCCTCCTATCCCGCTGTCCTACTCAACCGCGACGACGCCGGCTTGGCCAAGCGGCTGCCCTATGGCGGGGTCTCGCGCATCCGCGTTTCCTCGCAATGCCTGAAACGACATTGGCGCATGGCGGAGGACGAGTGGTCGCTGAAGGCGGTCGGCGTCCCCATGGCGGTCCGTTCGCGTGAGGTCGTAGAGCGCGAAATTGTCCCCGCCCTGGACGGAGCAGCCCCGGAGTTGGTGGCAGCGGTGAAAGCCGCCTTGGTAAAGAAGCTCTTCGGGGACAAGGGCACGGAGATCAAAAACCGGCAGGCGTTGCTGCTCGGCCGCCCGGAAATCGACTACCTGACAAAGCTGGCGCGCGAAGCGGTCGCAGCCGGCAGCGTAAAGGAGGCTGAGGCTACGATCGAGGCGCGCACCGGCAAGGCGGAAGGCAAGAAAAACCTGGCCGCCATGCTGGCCGTGGCCGGCAGTCTCGCCGCCGGTCTGGAGTCCGCGCTGTTCGGCCGCATGGTCACATCTGATCCCGAAGCCAACACTGACGCAGCGATTCATGTTGCACACGCTTTCACGGTGCACGCCGAGGAAAGCGAGAGCGACTACTTCACCGTGGTCGACGATCTGCGTCGGCTCGACGAAGGCGAAGCCGGGACAGCAGGTATTTTCGAGACTGAGCTGACCTCCGGCCTGTTCTACGGTTACGTGGTGGTCGATGTGCCAGCCTTGGTCGACAATCTGGGCGGCGACCGCGTCCTGGCAGGGCGCGTGGTAGAGCATCTGCTGCATCTGATCGCCACGGTCTCGCCCGGTGCCAAGAAGGGCGGCACGGCGCCCTATGCCTATGCCGAGCTGATGCTGGTGGAAACCGGGCGCCGCCAGCCGCGCTCACTCGCCAGCGCGTTTCGCAACCCGATTCCGTTGAAGTCGGCCGATCTTTTCCCCAAGGCTCTTGCCGCGATCGCTGCCCAGCTCGGCGAATTCGATGGGGCGTATGGCGGACACGAGGCGCGGACGGCGCTCTGCACGATCGCAGTGGATCTGCCCGGCGTTACCGCGCGACGGAGTCTGGACGACGTCGCCGCCCGGACCGCCGCGGCGGTGAGAGGCGAGGCTGCCTGACAATGGCCGCGTATTTACGCCTCGTGCTGGAGGGGCCGCTGCTCGCTTTCGGGGGTGAAGCGGTCGATTCCCGCGGCGTCATCGCCGACTTTCCGGCCGCGTCGATGCTGACCGGGCTGCTGGCCAATGCACTCGGTTGGTGCCGCATCGACCGCGAAGCCCTCGCAGGGCTGCAGGACCGGATCGTCTACGCGGCGCGAATCGATCGCGAAGGATCGAGGCTGATGGATTTCCAGACGGCGCAACTCGGCCGTGACGATCTCGGCTGGACCACACGCGGCGCGCCGGAGGGGCGCGCCGGCGGACCTGCTACCTATAACGCCCCTCATATCCGCCAACGCGAATACGATGCAGATAAGCGCGTGGTGGTCGCGCTCCGGCTCGACCCGCCTGAGCAGCAGCCGACGCTCGACGATCTGGCGACCGCGCTCGACGAGCCGGCGCGACCGCTCTTCCTCGGTCGCAAGCCGTGTCTGCCATCGGGACGGATCAGTGCAGGGATCGTTGAAGCTGATAGTCTGCTGGTAGCGCTACAAAGCTTGCCCGCACCCGATGGCATGACGACGCGCGCACTGCTGCCGGATAGCGAGCCAAGCCTTCGCGGCGATAAGGCGCGGCCCTGGACCGACCGGCGGAACTGGCATTCCGGTGTGCATGGAGGCACCCGCACCGTGCTCATCCGCAGCCTCGCCCCGCCGAGGGGGGCGGCTTCGTGACCCTGCATATGCTGCAGTTGGCGCCGGACCTGCCGCGATTGATCCGGTGGGCAGAGGCGCGGCACTTGCTGCATGCGCGCCTGGAGGACGACCTCGGTTACGCGCTGCACGCCGTGCTGCGTGCCGCGTTCGACACGCTGGCCCCCGCCCCTTTCGCCCTGATCCGGCATCCCTCACGCGCCCCCACATTGCTGGCCTACTCGGCACATCCAGCAATCGCCTTGCGTGAGCAGGCCGCCGCGTTCGCCGAGCCCGACGTGGCGGCGGCAATCGGACTGCCGACGATGGCCGACAAGGAGATGCCCGAGCGCTTCCCGACTGGACGCCGGCTAGGCTTTACGCTGCATGCTCGCCCTATCGTGCGGACCGACCGCGATGGGAACCGTGATCGCACTCGGGAGCGCGATGCCTTTCTCGCTGCGATCGCTGACACAGAGCCGGGCAAGGGACCCAGCCGAGGCGAGGTATACTTCGCTTGGCTCACGGCTCGTCTGGCCGATGGTGGCGCACAGACGGAACATTTGGTGTTGGATGCCTTCCGGCTGAGCACGACGCTGCGGCGTGACAGCGGGCGTAAGTTGCACCCGTTCCGCGGCCCCGAGGCCACCTTCAGCGGGGTACTGAGTGTGATCGACCCTGACCGGTTCAGCGAGATGCTGGCTGGCGGCGTGGGCCGGCATCGTGCCTTCGGCTTTGGCATGCTGCTGTTGAAGCCGGTGTAGTCCGATGTTGAAAGGGCGCCTGGGTCTCGAGCATGCCCGCTTGCCGCACGCGGATCGCCACGGGCTAATCTATCTGGAGCGCGGCCAATTGTCGGTGGAGGACGGTTGCCTTCGCTTCGTCGCCGCCGGCAGCGATCTTGTCGTGGCTGGAGACTACCGGATTCCGCACCAGGCCCTGTCGTTCATCCTGCTTGGACCCGGCTCTACGATCAGCCACGACGCGCTACGCCTGCTCGCGCGGCATGGCACGGGCTTGTCGGCGGTTGGTGAGGATGGCGTTCGTCTCTACACCGCCCAGCCGCTGCTGCCGGACAGTTCGGCGCTCGCCCGTGCGCAAGTCCGCGCCTGGGCGGACGCGAGTGGCGCGCGCATGGGTGTGGCGCGTCGGATGTATGCTTGGCGCCTTGGCGAGGTGCTGCCGCACCGGGACATCGCCGTGCTGCGCGGCATCGAGGGGTCGCGCGTAAAGGAAATGTATCGGCTGACGGCCGAGCGGGTCGGCATCCGTTGGAACGGCCGTCATTACGACCGGCAAGACCCGATGGCGGCTGATCTGCCGAACCAGGCGCTCAACCACGCCGCAAGCGCGGTGGAGGCTGCCGCTGCGATTGCGGTTGCGGCCACCGCGGCGATCCCGCAGCTCGGCTTCATCCACGAGGACTCCGGCCAGAGCTTCGTCCTGGACATCGCCGACCTGTTCCGCGACGGCTTGACTGTGCCATGCGCGTTCAAGGCGGCGCTGGCGGTGCAGAAAAGGCCGAGCGAATCGATCGAACGGATGACGCGGCGAATTGTCGGTGAGCGGTTACGCCGGGAACAGGTCATTCCGGCGATGATCGACCGAATCAAAGCGTTGTTCGCCGACCAGGCGACCAACTGATGCCAATGACAGTGGTGGTAACCCGTGACGTAGCCGACCGCTATCGCGGTTTTCTGGCCTCGATGATGCCGGAGATCGGACCAGGGATTTTCGTCTCTCCCGACCTCTCGCGCGGCGTGCGGCAGCGTGTGTGGGAGGTTCTCTCGGGCTGGTGGGACGGTATGCCGGGCGGATCGGTAACGATGGTTTGGAAGGACGACGCCCAGCCAGGCCGCCTCGGGCTTCTCACTCTTGGCCTGCCCCCGCGGACGCTGGTTGACCTGGACGGAGTTCTGCTGGTTCGTCGGGCATAATCCGCGCGGCTTTTCCAAGCGGGTTCTTTGACAAGTGAATAAGATCAAGCTTTTATGGGCTAGAGGCTCCCCCGCCCGCGCGGGGATGGCCCCCTGGTCCACAGTTGTGAATGTCAGCGTGGAGTGGCTCCCCCGCCCGCGCGGGGATGGCCCCCCCCCCATTAGGTGGTTGGTTTTGCTTACCCTGGCTCCCCCGCCCGCGCGGGGATGGCCCCTCCGTCCGCCCGTCCGCGCCGCAGAAGGCCGGGGCTCCCCCGCCCGCGCGGGGATGGCCCCGGGGCTGGGGCGCCCGGAGACGAGAGTCCGGAGGCTCCCCCGCCCGCGCGGGGATGGCTTATGGCCGGTTGCGGTCACCGGCTATGAGGTGGAGGCTCCCCCGCCCGCGCGGGGATGGCCCCCAGGTTGGCGTAATTAAACGTCAACTGCAAATGGCTCCCCCGCCCGCGCGGGGATGGCCCCTCCGTAGACCACGCCGATGATCTGTCCGAGCAGGCTCCCCCGCCCGCGCGGGGATGGCCCCCGGGCGTGGGCTTGACGGCCCACTGATCAACCGGCTCCCCCGCCCGCGCGGGGATGGCCCGTGTGCTGCAGCCCATTCACGTCCCGTGCAGCTGGCTCCCCCGCCCGCGCGGGGATGGCCCCTCGGGGGCGGGGTGGTCGGTCATGCTTACCTCGGCTCCCCCGCCCGCGCGGGGATGGCCCCTTGCCTGCCGGGTCCGCAGCGGCGCTGCCTCAGGCTCCCCCGCCCGCGCGGGGATGGCCCCGTCTCGGCGTTCTACGTGACCTCGAACGAGGAGGCTCCCCCGCCCGCGCGGGGATGGCCCCGGCTTCCAATTCCTCGGGACCAGCACCAGCACGCTGGCGGCTCCCCCGCCCGCGCGGGGATGGCCCGCTCTGGGCCGAGGGCGACAAGCTCAGGGCAGAGGCTCCCCCGCCCGCGCGGGGATGGCCCCCCCCACGCAGCGCCGCCGATATCGCGCGTTTGTGGCTCCCCCGCCCGCGCGGGGATGGCCCCGACTTCATCGTCGCTCGCGAAGCGCTTTCAGAGGCTCCCCCGCCCGCGCGGGGATGGCCCCCCGAAAAACGATGTCGGAACATGTGGCAGGGCGGCTCCCCCGCCCGCGCGGGGATGGCCCCTTGGCGCGCTTCCGCGGTTCAGTCCCGCAGGCGGCTCCCCCGCCCGCGCGGGGATGGCCCCCCCCAGAGGCGGCCGGCAAGAGGGCGCTGTCCGGCTCCCCCGCCCGCGCGGGGATGGCCCCTTCGCCGCACACACGCCAGCGAGCGACGCGGCGGCTCCCCCGCCCGCGCGGGGATGGCCCCTCGGTCTCGAATACGCCAGCGGCGCTGTCTGTGGCTCCCCCGCCCGCGCGGGGATGGCCCCACGTAGTTTCGCGACGCATAGGCGGTGCTGCTGGCTCCCCCGCCCGCGCGGGGATGGCCCCGCTACCCAGGACCCGCTGCCGTAGACCCGGGTGGCTCCCCCGCCCGCGCGGGGATGGCCCCCTCGAACGCGCTGGGGATCGTCGGCACTCTGGGGCTCCCCCGCCCGCGCGGGGATGGCCCCGCGGTCAGGTTGGGCGCGCCCGACCAGGCGATGGCTCCCCCGCCCGCGCGGGGATGGCCCCTCGTCAGCCACACCTCTGCTTACACGGGCAGCGGCTCCCCCGCCCGCGCGGGGATGGCCCCCCCACGCAACGCGGCCGATACCATGCGTTTGTGGCTCCCCCGCCCGCGCGGGGATGGCCCCGCAGGATATACCGGAGCAAGGGCAGGAAGCGGGGCTCCCCCGCCCGCGCGGGGATGGCCCCTCGGCTTCCCAGGTCGTCACGGCCGTCGCTACGGCTCCCCCGCCCGCGCGGGGATGGCCCGCCCGATCGCGTGAGTTACCCGGGCTTTGCGCGGGCTCCCCCGCCCGCGCGGGGATGGCCCCGATCGCCTCAACGTTCGGCCGGGCTTCCGACAGGCTCCCCCGCCCGCGCGGGGATGGCCCCGATCGCCTCAACGTTCGGCCGGGCTTCCGACAGGCTCCCCCGCCCGCGCGGGGATGGCCCCCCGTGGGGCGTGCCGGGCAGCGGCACCCGGCGGGCTCCCCCGCCCGCGCGGGGATGGCCCCACCAACGGAACGGGGGGCGGGGCCTCAGAAGGGGCTCCCCCGCCCGCGCGGGGATGGCCCCCTCCCAGGCCCTCA
>Ga0302146_10002145_pt1 | contig 11178 bp, 9 predicted proteins | sample I_Bog_E3_1_FD_193578 | JGI IMG/M metagenome (GOLD analysis project Ga0302146, IMG submission 193578) | Peat permafrost microbial communities from Stordalen Mire near Abisko, Sweden - I_Bog_E3_3 | ecosystem: Environmental > Terrestrial > Soil > Wetlands > Peat | place: Sweden: Abisko, Stordalen...
GATGCTCGGCCAGATGGCCTCGACCATGGGACCCATGTTCTTCGGTCTGCAGGTCGGATCGGTCGTGGGTCACCTGGCGCAGCGCACGCTGGGCCAGTACCCGCTCGCCCTCCCCTGGTCCCCGTCCGAGGAGCTGCTCCTCGTCACGGCCAACATCAGCGAGTTCGCCTCGGACTGGAGCCTGCCCGAGGAGGAGGCGCTCCTCTGGGTGAGTGCGCGGGAGCTGGCTTCCAACTCGGTGCTGAGCCGGCCGGCCGTGCGCAGCCGGTTCGAGGAGCTGTTGCTGGCCCTGGCCACTTCGCAGGCCGAAGCCCAGCAGGACCTCGCCGGCCGCCTGCGCGGCATGATGGGCGGTGACGGAACGGACCCGGCCCTCGGAGCGGGGATGGACCTCGAATCCCTCCAGGGGATGTTCGGCGATCCCGAGGCGCTGCTGGGCGACCTGCTCACCCCGGAGTCACGGCGCTCCTCCGACCAGCTGACCTCCCTGGCCGTCGTCGTCGACGCCTACGCCGACCACATCGCCACCGTCGTCGGGGCCAAGCTCGTGGGCGCCCATTCGCAGTTGGCCGAGGCCTGGTACCGCCGGCGCACCGAGCGGGGCAAGGGCGAAGAGGCGGCGGGTGCGCTCTTCGGACTCGATCTGGAGCAGACCCAGGTGGACCGGGGGCGGGCCTTCGTCGCCGGTGTGATCGAACGGGCCGGTGAGGACGGACTCCGTCGGCTGTGGGAGCCGGCCCGCAATCTCCCGACGCCGGCCGAGGTCGACGCCCCCGGGCTGTGGCTCGAACGGATCGACCTTCCGGAGCTCGACCCACCCGCCAGCTGAGTCAGGTCGGTCCACCCCGGCGGTACGACCCCGCCGGTACGAACCAGCCGGTACGAACCGGCAGGTACGACTCAGGCGGTCGGCGCCGCCGTCGTGTCGTCGGCGGCCGGCGCGGCAGCCGCGGTCTCCCCGACCGGAGCTGCCGGCTCCTCCTCGGGAACACCGAGGTCCCACTCGATGAGGATGTTCTCACGCTCGGCGTCGCGGATGACACGCTCGCGGTTGCGACGGTACTGCGGGTCGTGGGGAGGGAGGAGGACGAGCCGGGCGTTGGTACGCCGACGGAACTCCTCGATCAGGGCCGGGTCGCCGAAGTCGGAACGGACCTCCCAGTGGGGCGCGACCGGGCCGAGGTAGACGACCCGTACATGGCCGACCGGTGGCTGCGGCTCGGCGTCCTCGTCGGGGAGGATCGGATCATCGGTGACCGGGGTCATGGCAGTGGTTGCTCCTTGGACGGCAGTCCATTGATCCTACCGCCGCCCGCGACGGCTCCCGGCGGCGGGCGCCCCGGAGCGCTCCACGGGGGCTCCGGGCCGACGGGCCCACCCGGGAGCACCCGGCGGTCGGAGCCTTCATAAGAAGGCCCAGGTCATACGTAAGAATCCCGTGAGGAATGCTGCAGAACCCACCGATAACGCACCGTTTCGAGGGCCGTGGCGCGACACTGGACGGGCAACGGACGAACCGGCCGAACGGGCACAAAAGCCCACCTGGAGTGCCGGACTCCCCTGAGGATCTTGGAGGACGAGATGGACACGGACTGGATGGAAGTGGGGAAGTGCAAGGACCTGTCACCGTCCATCTTCTTCCCCAGTGACGGGGTGGGCGTGCAGGAAGCCCAACGCATCTGCGCCGAGTGCCCGGTCGCCGACGCGTGTCTCGAGTACGCCCTCGTCGAGCGTGTCGACCACGGTGTCTGGGGCGGCAAGTCCGAGCGCGAGCGGCGCCGCATCCTGCGTCGTCGCCGGGTCGGCATGGGCATCGTCAGCGTCAACGCCTGACGACCGGCATGGCGGCGCCCGACGGCGCAGGCCCGGCCGAATGCGTCGTCAACATCAGCGAGGGACGTGACCTGACCGTCATCGGTACGGTGGCCGCCTCCGCCGGTGACCACCTCCTCGACGTGCACTCCGACGCCGACCACCACCGGTCGGTCCTGACGCTGGCCGGACCGTTGGCCGCCGTCGAGGAGGCGGCGCGCCACGTCGCCGTGGCGGCGACGTCCACCATCGACCTGTCCGCCCACCACGGGGTCCACCCCCGCCTGGGCGCCGTCGATGTGGTCCCCTTCGTCCCCCTGGCGGACTCCGACGGGAGGATCACCTCGTGGGACGCCGTGGTCGCGGCCCGCGATGCCTACGCCGCCTGGTCGGGTGCGACCCTCGGCGTGCCCTGCTTCCTCTACGGCCCCGAGCGCGCTCTGCCCGACGTGCGGCGCGGCGCCTTCACGTCCCTCACCCCCGACGCCGGCCCCACGGCACCGCATCCGACCGCCGGGGCCACCGCCGTAGGCGTCCGGGACGTGCTCATCGCCTACAACGTCTGGATCGTGCCCGAGCCCGGTGCCGACGAGATCGACGCGGTGGCTGCGGCGAGACAGTTGGCCGGTCGGCTACGCCGGCCGGGTCTGCGCACCCTCGGGCTCGGGGTCGGCACCGCCGCCCAGGTGAGCTGCAATGTGGTGGACCCGGGAGCCGTCACCCTCGTCGATGTCTTCGACTCCGTGGCCGCGGGCGCAGCAGCACTCCGTTGCGTCGCGTCACAGGGCGAACTCGTCGGGCTACTGCCCCGGTCCGCACTGTCCGCCGTGCCGGAAGCCCGCTGGGCCGAACTCGGCCTGCGGGCCGAGGACACCATCGAGTACCGGTTAGGCACCCGTCGGGGCTGACCGTCCTCCGGTCAGACCCCCACACGGTGCCGGTCACTCAGGAAGCCGTGGCCGCCCGGCGCTGCATGGCCCGTTGCCGGCGGAGTCGCCGACGCTCGCGCTCGGACAGTCCGCCCCAGATGCCGAATTTCTCACCGTTGGCCAGTGCGTACTCGAGGCAGTCCTCCCGCACGACACAGCCTCGGCACACCTCCTTCGCCTCACGGGTGGACGCACCCCACTCGGGAAAGAACAGGTCGGGATCGACCCCCATGCAGTTCGCTCTGGTCTGCCATGTCCGCTCCTGGGGCCCATACATCAATGACACCATGTCCATCGCCAGACCTCCCTCCCACTCATCCATGCGGCACCGCCTGGTGTCGCATAGCACGGATGTAACTACAGGCCTGTAATCCTTCCGCACAATTGCAGGAAACGCAAGAAGAATTTTTACGCCCGGGAAACGTATGTGGCGGTGCCGGCGCGACACCGGGGGAACCCGGGAGCCACGCTCCGTCCACGCACGACGTCGTCGGGCGGGCGCCTCGTAGCCTCCCGTGCGACCGGATCCGTCCATTTCCCCCGTCGCCGGTCGCCGTACTTGCCCGGTCCGGACAGGGGCCGAATCGTATTCCGGGTCAGTTCCATTTAGCATTGTCGGTACGGGGCATGAACTGGACGGGCTCCGTGGACGACAGCCGTCGCACCTGGCGACGGCACGACTTGGAGGAGCACCGCATGGCCATGCCGCCGACGTTGGGGGACAGCCTCAACGAACGCATGGGCGGGAACCGGCACTCGATCGACGCGGCCGCGGCGGCGACCGGTGCGTCACCGTCGGAGTTGCGGGACTGGAAGGCGGATCTCGGGACCCCACGCGAGGCCCAGCTCGCCGGAATCGCCGACTACCTCGGCGTGGACGTGGCCGAGGTCAAGCGGCTGGTGCTGCGGTCGCAGATGCGCCGGGTCCAGCGCGAGATCCGCGGCGGGACCGCCAAGCGTCCCGTCGCCAGCTGACACCGGACGGCGCCGGGTTCAGCCGGCCCGACGGCCCCGGGACCGGACGGTCGTCTTGTGGTTCAAGAAGTCCACGAGGACGTAGTCGCCCAGCTCACCCGGCGTAGTGGCGAACGTGCGACCCCGGTTGATGCGGCTCAGCTGGTCGACGAAGCCCCACAGGCCCCGGTCGGGATCGAGCAGGAAGGTGTTGATGGTGATGCCGGCCTTGGTGCACCGCATCACCTCCGCCAGCGTCAGCTCGAGCGTCTCGGACGTAGGCGGGTAGTTGAAGTCGACGAAGTAGTCGAGGCCCCCGCTGACCGGCACGATGTGGGCGGTCGGCTCACCGTCGGTGACCAGGATGATCTGCTTGGTCCCCTGCTGGTGGGCCAACATCTTGCGGGCCAGGATGAGGCCGTGCTGGAGATTGGTCCCGTACACGTAGTCCCAACTCACGGTGGGCAGGTCCTCGGGTTCGATCTCCCGGGCCACCTCGGAGAACCCCACGAGGCCCAGGTAGTCACGGGGGAACCTCGACGTGATCAGGGTGTGGAGGGCCATGGCCATCTTCTTGGCCGGCACGAAGTTGTCCCGCATGGGCATGGACAGCGACAGGTCGAGGAGGAGCACCGTGGCCGACCGGGTGAGGGCCTCGGTCTCGATGACCTCGAAGTCGTCCGGGTGCAGTCGCACCGGAACGCCGCTGCCCGCCCGGCGCACCGCGTTGTGGACGGTGCGGGACAGGTCGAGGTTGAACGGGTCGCCGAACTCGTACGGCTTGGTCGTCTCCTCGCGGTCGTGCCCGGTACCGGTGAAGGTCGTGGCGTGGTTCCCCACCCGGTCCTTGGTCAGCTGGCCGAAGAGGTCGGACAGGGCCTGCTGCCCGATCCGCCGGGTGCCCTTCGGGGTCAGTTCGAACCGCCCCTCGCGCTGGTCGATGAGTCCGGCCTCCTCGAGCTGCTTGGCCAGCTTGGCCAGTCGGTCGAGCGACTTGGCGGCGTCCTCACCCAGGCTCTTGGCCACCTTGTCGAGGTCCACCTCCGACAGCGCCGCAGGCGAGCTGGCCGATCGCAGGAAACCCTCGAGCTCGTCGAGGTCGCGCAGCTTTGCGGCCGCGTCGGTGGCCTCGCCCATGCCCATCGGGTCGTCGCCCCGGAAGCGGAAGCGGTTCTCCCATCCCGCGTCCGGAAAGGCCCGCTGCAGGTTCTGGGCCAACCGGTCCACCTGCCAGCGGAGGTCCATGTCCTCCAGCAGTGATTCGGCGAGACCCTGCAGCTGCGAGCGCTGTTCGGGTGACATCGAGTTCCACATGGCCTGGGCCGCCGCCATCCGGGCGGCCAGCTGCTCGAGCAGCTCGTCGAGGTCTTTCGGGTCACCGGGGAACAGGTCACCGAACTGGTCCATGAACGACTCGAAGCTGGGGTCGATCTCCTCGCCCGCCTCGCGTTGCTCGACCATGCGGTTGAGGGCGTCGAAGGCCTGGCGCATGTGCTCCAGCTGCGCCGGGTCGGGATTGGTGAGCGCCTCGGACATCTGGTCGAAGTAGGTCTTGGCGACCTCCTCGCGGAGGCGCTCCATCAACTCCTCGAAGTGCTCACGGGCCTCGGAGGAGACGAACTCGTAGTGCTGCAGGCTGCGCACCTGACCGGCCAGGTCGTTGGGCAGCAGGTCCAGCTGCATCCGGCGCTCGGTGGCCACCTGGTCGGTGACCTCCTGGCGGCGCTGGTCCCCCGAGTCGTTCGCCTGGGACTCCAGCTGCTCGATGCCGAGCCGTTCCTCGCGGAGCACCTCCTGCAGCTCCTCGGCGATCTCGGAGTAGGCGCCGCCGAGATCGCCCTGCTCGAGGAGCTCCTCCCGTTCCATGCGCAGCTGGTCGAGCAGATCGCGCAGACCCTGGACCTGCTCGCCATCGGGAGTCCGCCAGCCGCGGTTGAGCATCCGCTGCAGCGCCTCGTGGAGGTCGCCGTTGGCCAACAGATCGTCGGTGAGCTGCTTCAGGACGGCGTCGGCGTCCTCGGCCGACGACAGCTGCGAGCCGTCCCACTTCCGGTAGTCGAACCGCCAGGTCATCCTCGACCCCGGTACGTGGCGCGGCTGCCCGCCGCCTCCTTGTTGAGGCGTTTCGTCAGGTGCAGTCCCTCCAGGATGAACTCGGTGGCACTGGCCACCATGGCCGGGTCCTCGGACCCGCCCGTCAGCGACCGCACCGGGGCGGCCAGGGCCGGCACCAGTTCGAGCGTCTCGGCGTAGGCCGACGCCGGCAGGTCGTCACCCGCGTGGACCACCGTGTCCTCGGTGAAGGCACCCACGACGGCCTGCGGCTCGGCCAGTTGGACCCGGCGCCGGAAGACGAGCAGCACGGCGGCGTTGATGATCTGTTCGAGGATGACCTCCTCGCGGCCCTCCTCCAGCGACTCGATCTCCACTTTGCCCTGGGTCGACGAGATGAGCGACTGCAGGTCCGACACCCGGGGGACCGCCGCCGACTCGCCGTTGCGGAGGGCGCGCCGCGTGGCGTTGGCGACCATGGTCTCGTAGTTGGCGATCGTCAGCCGTACCGACACACCCGACCGTTGGTTCAGGTGGGGGCTCTGGCGGGCCAGCTGGCTGAACTCGGCGACCACCTCGGCCATGAACGCCGGCACCTCCACTCGGGGGGCGCTGACCGTGCCCACGCCGTCGTCGCCGCGACCCGGCAGGTCGGCCTCGAGTTCGGCGATGCGCAGTTCGGTGGCTGCGTCCGGCGGGTAGTGGGTGCGGATCTGGGCGCCGAAGCGGTCCTTCAGCGGGGTGATGATGCGGCCGCGGTTGGTGTAGTCCTCGGGGTTCGCCGTGGCCACGAGCACGATGTCGAGCGGCAGGCGCACCCGGTGGCCCCGGATCTGCACGTCGCGTTCCTCCAGGACGTTGAGCAGGCCCACCTGGATCCGCTCCGCGAGGTCGGGGAGCTCGTTGACGGCGAAGATGCCCCGGTTCAGACGCGGCACGAGCCCGTAGTGGATGGTCAGCTCGTCGGACAGGTAGCGGCCCTCGGCCACGCGGATCGGGTCGACCTCGCCGATGAGATCGGCGATGGAGGTGTCGGGTGTCGCCAGCTTCTCGCCGTAGCGGTCGCTGCGGTGCACCCAGGCGATCGGCAGGTCCTCGCCCGCCTCGGCGAGCAGGTCCTTGGCGAAGCGCGAGATCGGATGGAACGGGTCGTCGTTGATCTCGGAGTGGGCCACGATCGGAAGCCATTCGTCGAGGAGGCCGACCATCGAACGGATGATCCGGGTCTTGGCCTGGCCGCGCTCGCCGAGCAGGATGATGTCGTGGCCGGCGAGGACGGCGTTCTCCATCTGTGGCAGCACCGTGTCCTCGAAGCCGAGCACCCCGGTGACCAGCGGTTCGCCGGCGGCGATCCGGGCCGACGCATTGCGCCGGATCTCGTCGGCCACGCTGATCGGGATCCATCCCGACTGGCGCAGGGCACCCAGCGTGGTGATGTCCGGGGGAGGCGTGAGGCGGGTGGCGAGGTCGACAGGTGCGCTGACTGCAGGCTCCGGTGTGGTCATGGCACGAGCCTACGCGTGGCGGTGCCCGCGTGGAGCGCCGGCCCGTGCCCTCCCCTGCCGCCCCGATCACCCGGGAACCGGACCCCCCAGGCGTGGCCCGGGCCGAGCGTGCCGGTGGGTTTAGCACCCACCGCCCACAGATGGAAAGATAACGCCCAGTCAGAGAACAGGCCCGTGTGCCTGCGCGCGTCGGGGCACGATCCGCCCCGGTGGACGAGGGCCGGAAACAGCCCCGTAGATTGGCCGAAGACGGCCCGATGAGGGAGAAGACATTGACGACGTTGGAGGACGCATCAGTAACCCCGGTCGTACTGGGCGGGGCACGGGGCGGGCCCGATGTCGCAACGTTGCGCACCGATCGGTACTGGGTCCAGCCGGTGGTCACCTTCGTGGTGCTGACGTCCTTCGTGGGCTACGCCAGCTGGGCGGCGTTCGTGAACAAGAACTACTTCGTCGGCTCCTCGTTCCACCGCAACCTGATCTCGCCCTTCTACTCCCCGTGCCTCACGGCCAGCTGCGTCCCCGGCGCCAGCCACACCGCCACCATCTCCTGGTGGACGATCTCACCGGCGCTGCTCATCCTGATCTTCCCGTTGGGCTTCCGGATGACCTGCTACTACTACCGCAAGGCCTACTATCGGTCCTTCTGGCAGGCCCCACCGGCCTGTGCGGTGTCCGACGGCCACAGCTCCTACACCGGTGAGTCCCGCTTCCCCCTCCTGCTGCAGAACGCCCACCGCTACTTCTTCTACTTCGGCCTCGTCTTCAACGTCATCCTGACCATCGACGCCATCGTCGCCTTCCAGCAGCCCGGCACCCCGAGCGGCATCGGCATCAGCGTCGGCACGGTGGTCCTGGTGGTCAACGCCACGCTCCTGTGGCTCTACTCCCTGAGCTGTCACGCCTGCCGGCACCTGTGCGGCGGGGGCGTCAAGCAGTTCTCCAAGGCCCCCATCCGCCACAAGCTGTGGAAGTTCGTCACGCCGCTCAACGGGAAGCACATGCTGTTCGCCTGGATGAGCCTGATCTTCGTGGCCTTCACCGACCTCTACGTCCGCCTCGTGGCCAGCGGCACCATCCACGACTACGGCTTCCACTTCTAAAGGCGACGAGCACATGAGCGACTACGAGAACCACGAATTCGACGTCATCATCATCGGGGCCGGTGGAGCCGGACTGCGGGCCGCCGTCGAGGCCCAGTCCATGGGCCTGCGCACCGCCGTGGTGTGCAAGTCCCTGCTCGGCAAGGCCCATACGGTCATGGCCGAGGGCGGCATGGCCGCCGCCATGGGCAACGTGTACTCCGAGGACAACTGGAAGGTGCACTTCCGCGACACCATGCGCGGCGGCAAGCTCCTCAACAACTACCGGATGGCCGAACTCCACGCCAAGGAGGCCCCCGACCGGGTCCGCGAGCTCGAGGCCTGGGGTGCGCTCTTCGACCGCACGAAGGACGGCCTCATCCTGCAGCGCGACTTCGGCGGCCACCGCTACGCGCGCCTCGCCCACGTGGGCGACCGCACCGGACTCGAACTCATCCGCACCATGCAGCAGAAGGCCGTGGCCGACGGCATGGAAGTCTTCATGGAGCTGAAGGTGCTGCGCCTCCTGCACGACGCCGACGGCACCGTCGCCGGCCTCGTCGGGTACTGGCGCCCCACCGGCAAGTTCGTCGTGATCCGGGCCAAGGCCGTGGTCTTGGCCACCGGTGGTGTCGGCAAGAGCTGGATGTACACGTCCAACTCGTGGGAGTCGACCGGCGACGGTCACGCCATGGCCCTGTGGGCCGGCGCCGACCTCATCGACATGGAGTGCGTCCAGTTCCACCCGACCGGCATGGTCTGGCCGCTGTCGGTGCGCGGCATCCTCGTGACCGAGGGTGTCCGCGGTGACGGCGGCGTGCTCCGCAACTCGGAGGGCACGCGGTTCATGTTCGACTACGTGCCCGCCATGTTCCGCGACGAGACGGCGGACTCCGAGGACGAGGCCGACAAGTGGTACGACGACCACACCGCCGGCCGACGTCCGCCCGAGCTGCTCCCCCGTGACGAGGTGGCCCGCTCGATCAACTCCGAGGTGAAGGCCGGCCGGGGCAGCCCCCACGGCGGCGTGTTCCTCGACATCGCCACCCGCCGCACGGCCGAGGACATCCGCCGTCGCCTGCCGTCCATGTACCACCAGTTCAAGGAGCTGGCCGGCGTCGACATCACCGCCGAGGCCATGGAGGTCGGGCCGACCTGCCACTACATCATGGGCGGCGTGCGGGTGGATGCCGACACCACGGCGGCCACCGTCCCGGGCCTGTTCGCTGCCGGTGAGGTCGCGGCCGGCATGCACGGCGCCAACCGGCTGGGAGGCAACTCGCTCTCCGACCTCCTGGTGTTCGGTCGCCGGGCCGGTATCGGTGCCGCCGAGTTCGCCCAGGGCCGCAGCGGCGACATCGCCATCGACGAGGGGCAGATCCAGGCGGCCATCGACGCCGCCGTGGCCCCCTTCGAGCGGGAGTCGGGCGAGAACCCCTACGACATCCAGCAGGCCCTGCAGGAGACCATGCAGAGCCTGGTCGGCATCATCCGCACCGGGTCCGAGCTCGAGGAGGCCCTCGGCAAGCTCGAGGAGCTCGAGGACCGGGCGTCCAACATCGCGCTCAAGGGTGGCACCAAGTACAACCCGGGTTGGAACCTGGCCACCGACCTCCCCTCCATGCTCACCGTGTCACGGTGCACCACTCTCGGGGCACTCAACCGCAAGGAGAGCCGGGGCGGTCAGACCCGGGACGACTACCCGAAGGCCGACCCCGAGATGGGCAAGGTCAACTTCGTCGAGCGCATCGCCGACCCGACGGGCGCCGCACGCGGTGTCGGCGGCACCCCGTCGGTCCGTTCCATCACCAGTCAGCCCGAGCCCGTCCCGGTCATGCCGGACGAACTCCGGGCCCTACTCGAGGAGGCGATCTGATGGCTGAGGAGATCATCCACAGCAACCAGAGCGGCGAGGTCACGATGCGCATCTGGCGCGGCGACGAGGACGGCGGGGAGTTCGCCGAATACGTCATGCCCGCCCAGGAGGGCGAGGTCGTCCTCGACGTCATCCACCGTGTGCAGGCCAGCGAGGCACCCGACCTGGCCTGTCGTTGGAACTGCAAGGCCGGCAAGTGCGGTTCGTGTTCCGCCGAGATCAACGGCCGTCCGTCACTCATGTGCATGACCCGCATGGACACCCTTCCCGCCGGCGAGACGGTGACGGTCGCCCCCATGCGGGCCTTCCCCATCATCCGGGACCTGGTGACCGACGTCTCGTACAACTACGAGGTGGCCAAGCGGATCCCGCCGCTGAGCGCGCGGGAGAAGACCGCCGACGAGGTCGAGGCCGGCGGCTACCGCATGGCCCAGATCGACGTCGAGCGGAGCCAGGAATTCCGCAAGTGCATCGAGTGCTTCCTCTGCCAGGACGTGTGCCACGTGGTCCGCGACCACGAGGAGAACAAGACGGCCTACGCCGGGCCCCGGTTCTTCATCCGGTCGGCGGAGCTCGAGATGCACCCGCTCGACACCAACGACCGTCGCCAGCTGCTCCAGGAGGAGCAGGGCCTGTCGAAGTGCAACATCACCAAGTGCTGCACCGAGGTCTGCCCGGAGCACATCAAGATCACCGACAACGCCATCATCCCGCTGAAGGAGCGGGTGGTCGACGCCAAGTACGACCCGGTGGCGTGGCTCGGGCGCAAGATCCGCAACCGCTCGAAGCGCAGTGCCGCCGACGCCGCCGCCGAGGCGCCGTCCAGCGGGCCGGCGGCCATCCTGCCCCCGGGTGGCGTCCACGGCATCCCCCAGCCCCACCCGAACCACAACGGCACTGCGAACAGCACCAACAACGGCACCGGACCCGCGGCGCTCGCCGGCGTCGCGGCGGTAAGCGACGACGCC
>Ga0302146_10002159_pt1 | contig 11157 bp, 7 predicted proteins | sample I_Bog_E3_1_FD_193578 | JGI IMG/M metagenome (GOLD analysis project Ga0302146, IMG submission 193578) | Peat permafrost microbial communities from Stordalen Mire near Abisko, Sweden - I_Bog_E3_3 | ecosystem: Environmental > Terrestrial > Soil > Wetlands > Peat | place: Sweden: Abisko, Stordalen...
CCCGGCTCTCGATCTGGAAGGTGCCGAGCGTGTCGGCGCGGCGGATCATCGCGTAGGTCGCCGGGTCCTCCGGCGGGATGCCGGCCATGTCGAGCCGCATGCCGCGGTGCTTATCCAGCAGATCGAACGCGCGCCGCAGGCAGCCGAGCATGCCGAGGCCGAGCACGTCGACCTTCATGAAGCGCAGGGTGTCGATGTCGTCCTTGTCCCACTCGATGACCTGGCGATCCTCCATCGCAGCGGGCTCGATCGGCACCAGGTCGTCCAGCCGGTCGTGGGTCAGCACGAACCCGCCGGGATGCTGGCCGAGATGCCGCGGAAAACCGATCAGCTCGCGCGCCAGCTCCAGCGTGAGACTCAACCGCCGGTCAGCGAGGTTGAGGTTGAGCTCGGCGGCATGGTCGTCCTGGACGCCCTCGGCGTCCCAGCCGGAGACCTGGGCGGCCAGTGCGCCGGTGACATCCTCCGGCAGCCCCATCACTTTGCCGACCTCGCGCACCGCGCCGCGGGCGCGGTAGCGGTTCACCGTGGCGCAGAGCGCGGCGCGTTCCCGGCCGTAGTGCTGGTACACCCATTGGATGACCTCCTCCCGCCGCTCGTGCTCGAAATCGACATCGATGTCGGGCGGCTCCTTGCGGGCGGCCGAGACGAAACGCTCAAACAGCAGACCGCTGCGCACCGGGTCGATGCTGGTGATGCCGAGTACGTAGCAGACCGCCGAGTTGGCGGCGGAGCCACGGCCCTGGCACAGGATGCCTTTCGACCGCGCGAACGCGACGATGGTGTGCACGGTCAGGAAATACGTCGCGTAGTCCAGCTCGGCGATCAGCGCCAGCTCGTGGCGCAACTGTCGCTCCACCGCGTCGGGCACGCCATCCGGGTAGCGGCTCGGTGCGCTGCCGCGGAGCAGTTGCTCCAGCTTCTGTTGGGGCGACTGGCCGGGTTCATCGACTTCGTCGGGATACTGGTAGCGCAGCTCCGACAGGCTGAACCGGCAGCGATCGACGATCTCGAGCGAGCGCGCCACCGCATCGGAATGGCGGGCGAACAGGCGGGCCATTTCCGCGGGCGGCTTAAGATGGCGGTCGGCGAAGCGCTCGCGCCGGAAGCCGGCGTCGTCGATGGTGACGCCCTCGCGGATGCACGTCACGACGTCCTGCAGGACCCGGCGCTGCGGCACGTGGTACAGCACGTCCCCGGTCGCCACCGTGGGCACACGCGCAGCCTGCGCCAGGTCGGCGAGTTCGCGCAGGCGCACCGCATCGCCCGGCCGGCGGCGCAGGGTGAGCGCCAGATAGGCCCGATCGCCGAAATCCTGCCGCAAGCGATTCAGGCAAACGGAAAGCCCGGCATCGGCAGCGTCGGGAACCAGGATCGCCAGCAGCCCCTGACCGTGGGTCACCACATCCTGCCAACCGAGGTCGCACTTCCCCTTCCCCGCTCGCCCTTTGCCGAGCGTCAGCAGCCGGCACAGTTGCGCGTAGGCAGCGCGATCGGTCGGGTAGACCAGCAACGCCGTGCCGTCGCGCAGGTCGAGGCGGCAGCCTACCACCAGCCGGACGCCGCTCTCCCCGGCCTGCTGGTGCGCGCGCACGATGCCGGCCAGCGAGTTGCGGTCGGCGATGCCGATCGCCGGCAGCCCGAGCAACTTGGCCTGCGCGAACAGCTCCTCGACATGCGAGGCACCGCGCAGGAACGAGAAGTTCGTCGTCACCTGCAGCTCGGCATAGCCTGTCACGGCCACCGTCGCTCAAATTGCGGTCGCGCCGATGGCCCGGGCCGTCACGGCTCCCCCTGCCCGCGGCCGTGATGGCTCGCCGAGGGAGCGACCGCGTCAGGTCGCTTGAGCACGACGAAGCCGCTGCGCTGCAGATGCTCGACCAGCCGGTCGGCGGTGATGCGCGCCATGGCGTCGTCGGCATGGTGCACACGCCGGCGGCCGTCGTAGCGCAGCGCGAACGACAGGCTGTCGGCAATCTCGCTCGGGGTGGCGGGTCGCAGGTCGGGCTCGTCGCTCATTGTATCCTCGGGAAGTCAGAACAGGCCGTGCAGGAACCAGCGCAGGTCGCCGGTGGCGGGATCGGCGCCGTCGCCGCGGCGGAACAGCCAGAATCGGCAGCCGTCCTCGTCCTCTACCGCGAAGTAGTCGCGCACCGCGGCAACCTCGGCAGAGCGTCGCCACCACTCGCCGTGGACGCGTTCGGGGCCGTCAGCGCGGCAGACGCGATGGCGCTTGCGGCGCCAGGTGAAGGCGACCGGCGGCTGGTCGGGCAGCAACGCGATGGCTTCGACCGGCTGCGGCGGGTCAAGCAGGCGCACCGGGCGTGGCAGGGTGAGCGGCCAGGTGGTCGCCGGCGCATCTCCGATGGCCGGGACGGCGGCGACCGAGCGTTCCGGGACGTCGCTCTCCACCGAAGCGGCGCGCCAGACGCTGCCGGGTCCAAGGCGATTTTCGATGCGATCGACCAGCGCGGCGATGCTGGTTTCTGGTCGGTCCCCGTCGACCAACCCGGCGGCCTGGCGGCCTGGCGGAACGCCTGAGTCTCGGCGAGCGACACGCACAACTGCATCGCCTCGACGCCGAGGCCGGGATCGACGGTTTCCAGCCGCTCCCGGAGCAGATGGGCGAGATGGGCAGCGTGGCGTGACGGCGCCGCCGTGCCGATGCGGATCGCCTGCATTGAGCCATCGATGCGTTCGAACAGCAGATCCAGGCGCCGGGCCCCCTGCCCTATCGCCTCCAGTTTGCCACAGACCGTGTTCAGCAGCTCATCGATGACGGTGCCGAACGCCTCGGCGGTCAGCAGCGGCTCGATGAACAAGAGCCGATGTGCGACCACGTCGTCGGGCACCACGGGCTGGATCGGCTCGAACACCCGCCCGGATGCCTGGTCGAGCCGCAGCGCGACCTGCTGGCCGAAGCGGCGGACCAGTGGTCCCCGCGCGGTCTCCGCCAGTTGGCCAATCCGCTCGAAGCCCAGTCGCCGGAGCGCGCCGACGGTCTCCGGCGGCAGGCGCAGGGCGGCGATCGGCAGCGGCGTGATCGCCGCCTGGTGGGCACCGGGGGCGATGACGGCAGCCGGCTCGGGCGTGAAGCGGGTCACAGCGTGCGCCGCGCCGGGCGTGTCGGCGACCGCGGCGCGCGCGCGTGTTCCGCCATGGCCGAGCCGTTCCAACAGGTCCGCCAGCAGCGCCCCCTCGCCGCCATGCAGGTTGGCGCAGCCGGTGATGTCGATCCATACGCCGTCGGACGGATCACTGGCGGTGAGCGGCGAATAGCGCAGGCACCACGCGGCAACGCGCGCCAGCGCGGCGGCATCAGCCTCAGGATCGGCGTCGACCACTGTCAGGCCAGGCACCATGGCGCGGGCATGGGCGAGCGGCATGGCGGGACGGATGCCCAGCGCCAGCGCGGCGCGATCGGCCGCGGCTACCACCATCCGCCGCCCGTCGCTCGCCGCGGTGATCAGCGGCATCTCAGGCGACGGCGCGCCGGGGCTCCGCCGCAGCCGGTCGGTCGGCCAGGTCGGCAACCAGACGGCAACGACCCGTCGCATCGAACGCCTCCACGATCCAGGAATGCGCCTCGCCGCCGCGACACCGGATCAGGTCCATGCGCCAGCGCGGACGGCCCAGCCCCGCGGTGTCCGGCGCCTGCGGCAGCGGCGGACCTGACGGCACCGTGGCCACCCGCCAGCGGGTCACGGCGGCGCTCGGCTCCAGTAGCATTGGGTTGTCGAAACACCGGCTGCGCCGCAGCAGGAACGCCGTGACGCCGGACTGCTCGGCCGCCAGCTGCAGCCGGCGTGACGCGGTCAGCCCCAGCACGCCGCTGAATTCGGCGACGACGCCCGCCAGGTCGCGATGGCGCAGGCCCTCCTCCATGACGAACAGCACGGTCTGCGGCTTTCGCGCACGAACGTAGACCACGCGCTCCGGCGTCAGGCCGGCGGCAGCGAGCGATGGCGGGTGGATATCGGCTTGCTCCAGCACCCACAGCACCTCGCCCGGCACCTGGGCGAGCAGCCCGGCTGCCAGCAGCGCCGCCGCGGTACCGTGTTCGACCTGACAGCCGACGCCCGCGACCTCATGCAAGGCGCCTAGTGTCAGACCGCCACGCGGCAGTGCCGCATCGACCGCGGCAAGGCCGAACGACACGACCTTCTCCCGGCAGCCCGGCGTGACGCGACGCCCCAGGCGCTCTACCTCGGACCTGAGGGCTGCAAGAACTGCGATGTGGGCCGTTGGCTGCATCTTCCTGTCCGTCTGCCGCGGCGAACATAGAGGGAACAACGTGGGACTGGAAGAGGAAATCAGTCCCAAGCCGGCTACGGACGGCGGGAAGTCTTTCGATTCAAGTCGCTATAATAACTTGCTAAGGTTCTACCTTCAGTCGCGCGACGCTATCGCTGTGGCGGGAATTATTTCCTGATTGCGCAGGCCCAGTTCGGCTTGTTATCGGCGCGCGTGACGGGGCATCAAGCCACTCGACCCTCAGCATGCAGGCAACCTGCTGTTCCAAGCGGTACCGGATGAGGAAGCCAACTCCCTGTCAGCCGCGCGCCGTCGCCGCCACTCTACCCGCCGTCGCGATGTGCTACGAGGCGACCTCAGTGCCAGACGCCGGATCGCGCTTTGCCAAGCGCGCTGGTGGTCGGCCGTGCCGCGGCGATAGAATGGACTTCTGAATTGGGCGAGGGCACCGACGACGAGGTTACCGTCTGTCTGGAACGTCGCCCGGCACCAACAGCGCGCGGGACACAGGTGAAGGCAATCGTTCGCGCCATCATCGCAACGTGCGATGCGCGACAACGAGAAGCTAACCGATGGCGGCAGGAACTCTGCGGACGGGCGGTGGCGATGGTAGGAGTATTACGCCTTCTCGAGCCACGGTCACGCTTGCGTCCCGATACACTGCCAGTGCAAGAGAGAGAGCTTCAGAGAAGGCGGCTCGGAAATGCTTCTGTTCTTTGATCCCCATGCCGAATTGCCCGGCTAGCGCTGCCCAAGTCAGAAGCTTCGGAGACTTTAGGACATGAAGGCGGTATGCTAACCAGCAGTAAACGTCAAGGGCCATGCTTGAATTCCGAATGTGCCTAATAGCCGCTTCATCAAGGGGAACCGCGTGCTGCGTCAGTTGATTAAAGAAAGTCTCGCTTAAACGAGCCGTTTCGACAAATAGACTTCCTTGTCCGTCGCCAGCATCTGAACCAACAAACATTGCAAAATCGACAATATTCTGATTAACCAAGACGCCTGCGCCCTTCCAGTTCGAATGGAAGGTCAGACGACAGCGGCTAAGCCGCTCGGCTTGTTCCTTAACGATTTTGGCCGTTTTACCCCCGACTGATACGGATAGACGCCTTAAGAATGCTCTCAGGCTACCCCCGAGTTCCACTTCACGGCAGCCTGTTCTTAGCGCTTCGCTTTGGAGATATATGAGGATCAGGCGTGCTATAGCGCCGTATGGAACCCCTACTGAGACGGGCTCACCGTCCGGCGCTATTCTAAATCCAGGCTCGACCAGCAAGGTTAGGGAGTCGGTCTGAACCTTCCAGACGGCATTCTCTTCAGCAGGCTTCTTGTGGGGAAGGCCTGTCTGGCACCAGCCTGAAAAGATGAACCCCGTGCCGATATCCTCGTCGCTTTGCCAACGCGCAGCAGCTTCCACGATCCTTGCGCCGCGTCTACCCTCCACTAGCTCACGAGCTGCTGCTCGCCCGTGCGTCTCGAGAAGCTCGTGGACCGTTCCCATAGCCTGCGCTCCTAGCTTGGCGGGACCTTGTCCGCTTAGAACGAAAAAGTCACTGTGGACTTTGCCGACCGAGCAATTTGAGAAGTTATTTGTACTCGTATTTGCTCTTCTCCGGCAGAGTCCACGGGATAGAATCCTCTAACAGACTGATAAGTCGGGATAATTTGCGTGGGCGGCGCGGCAGAGTCCACGGGTTTGGCCGGCAAAGTCCACGCGCCGGGTTGTGGGTATTTCGCTCTTAGCAGCGCCCGGGAAACAGCGACTCGGAGCGCCATGGCCCGGTCGCGTGGCGCCGCATTTTAGCCGGGAAAGTCCACGCCCCCATCCCTTTTCCTGGTTCTCGGGCGCTCGTGGGTCGGGTCGGCAAAGTCCACGTCAGCGGTTACCGACCAGTCGGCAGAGTCCACGGCCTCGTTCTGAGCGGCGTTCGGCCATTCGGTCGCCAGAGTCCACACCCAGCGTGTCACCGACCAGTCGGCAAAGTCCACCCCCCGTTCTCAAGGTGTTTGGATGCGGTCGGCAGAGTCCACGCCGCTCACGGCAGTTGTCGGTAAGCGTATCTGCGGCAGTCAGGCGGGTTGCTCCGGACCGATCACCTCGTCGCAGCGTCGGGGTCGCCCGTCCGAGCGTCGGCGGCAGAGTCCACGCCAGATAATTATCGACAAGGGCCGGGCCCTCTCCAGCTCTTCGACTCGGTTGACGTGACGAAGATGATCGGCGTGCGCCTACTACCATGCCCTCGGCGGGCCTGGTCGGCAGAGTCCACACCCGTTGATCATCGACAAGGCTCAGTGCGGGCGTTCCTACCTCTCCTGTTGTTGGTCGACAGGTCCGCGCCGATTGGGTTGCCGCGCGGCGCCCCTGCGCTCGGCGGACCTGGTCGGCAGAGTCCACACCGATTGGGTTGCCGCGCGGCGCCCCTGCGCTCGGCGGACCTGGTCGGCAGAGTCCACACCGATTGTCATCGACAAGGCCCTCAGGGCGGCCGTTCTTTACTCTGCTGCCTGGTCGACAGGTCCGCGCCGATCGTCTTGCCGGGCGGTCGGCAGAGTCCACACCAGTTGATCATCGACAAGGCCCTCAGGCTGACGCTCCCGAACTCTCTACTTGGACGACTGATCTGCGTTGATCGTCTTGTCGCGCGGTGCCCCTGCGTTTCGGCGAACTCGTCGGCAGAGTCCACACCCGATGGCCATCGACAGGGCCCTCACTGGGCGCTTGCCGAACTCTCTACTTGGTCGACAGGTCGGTGCCGATCGTCGGCAGAGTCCACGCCCGTAATCATCAAGGAGGCCCTTTAGCCTGGCGCTCTGGAGCTCTCGGTCGACTGGTCCAAACCAATCGTTCCGTCGCAGCGTCCATGCGATCGGTCGACTTCGTCCTCGGCAGAGTCCACACGCAGATCAGCGTCGTCCTGCTCGGCCGACGGTCGCCGTCAGGTCCCAATCGCCAATCAACGAAGCTCTCGTCGTGCCGCCCCTCACGATCGTCGGCAGGCAGAGGATTGTCGTTGAAAGAGCGCCTTTCCGGTAGCCAGCCAAATTGACGACAGGGCCAAGTGCTATCTTGTCCCTCCATGAAGGTCGCGTTATCCGTTGGACGAATCTCCATGTCGCTGTTAGCACCCAAGGGAGGCAATGCTGACCTCTGACCGCAGTGGGGCGGTGCATCGAGCGGCGACCCCGGAATTGCGAGAAACCAGGAGAGGCCACGAAGGCCACCGCTCGTCTCCGGTGTCCCGGATAAAGGAGCGGGGGTGTTCGATTCGCAGATCAGGCACCCGTCGTGCGCACCGTCGGTTGGATCCATTGGGGGCGATCCCAAGTTTGCGATAATGATGAAGGAACGGCCTCCCCAAGATCCGGCGCCAGAAACAGTGTGCACCCGCGTAACTGGGCATCTGGCCGTTTGGGCGTCCCGGATGGGCTAATCGCGCTAAGCCCCCAAGAATATCGATGCATAGTCTGGCGGTCGCTCGCGGTGAGGTGGCCCCCTGCCCTCCCCCGCCCTGTGGCGGCAGTGAGCGCCCATTAGGCATTCGATGGGTTTGCGACTGCGACCGGGGAGCTCGCCCCGTGATGCCCTTGGAGATATCTCCTCGCGGCCCAGCGGAACGGTGAATCAGCGGCGTGTTCTGACGTCAGAACGTATCCTTACCGCCGGTCATGACGGACCGCAGCCTCGACCAAGCAGCAGCCCCTTTCCGACGACCCCGGTGTTAGACAAAAGCGTTAGTCTAACTATCGGAGAGATGGGGATGTCGGGGCTCAACCATCTACCGTCAACGTTGACGTTGACAGGTTGATGATATCCAGCAAAGAATTAATTTTGATGTGGTTCTGACGTCAGAACTCGGCGCGAATCGGCGCAAGGGGGTAGCGTGGATGGAACTAAGCTGCGTGGGTTGCGTCTGAAGCTCCGTTTTAGTCAAGGGGAGCTGAAGGACGAGCTCAATCGACGACTTAAGCGGAGCTATGACAAACCTAAGATAAGCCGTTGGGAAAACGGGCGAGAGCCCATTCCGGAGGACGTGGCAATGGAGATGGACGCAATGGCCGCCGATCGACCTCACGACGCTCGGGCCATCGTCCTAGCCAATCAGAAAGGAGGCGTTGGAAAGACTACTAGCGCACTGAACATCAGCTATGCATTGGCGCACAGTGGCCACCGCGTCCTTCTTATCGACATGGATCCCCAAGCGACTGCCACGATGGCGATTTTCGCGGAGGGTGCCGTGCCGGCGTATCGCCAGGGCCGCACAATGTCCAATGTAATCCTAGGCACCACTCCCCTCACCGACATCATCGCGACCGCACATTCCGCCCAGGGGCAGCAGCTTCCCTTCGACTTGGCGCCCAGTCACATAGAATTGTCAGAGACGGACGGGAAGCGAGAGCCGGGCTTTGATGCAGCGTTGCGGGAGGCACTTCAACCCTGCCGGAGTACGTATGATTTCATCATAATAGACGCTCCGCCAAACCTAGGAATGCTGACCTGGATGGCACTAGCCGCCGCTGAGGACGTAATCATTCCCGTTAGGACCGAGCCTTACGATACCATGGGCGTGGGTCTTATTCTCGGGAGCATTAGCAAGGTGCAGCGACGCCTTAACCCCGGCCTACGACTCGCCGGTATCCTCCCAACACAATACGGGAAACGAAAGTCCGTGGACCGCGAAGTCCTCGCTCATCTCGTTACGGCTATGGGTGAGAAGGCGCCAGTTCTCGAGCCAGTTCCTGATAGCGCTATCTTCGGACATGCCGCGCGTAATGGCCGCATAGCTGTGGAGGCGTCCCCCACTGCGCCTGCGGCCCTCGTCTATGTTCGCTTAGCGCTAGCGGTCGCGACGGGAGCACCTCTTCCGCGTGCAGAGGTCAACGCAGTCGATCTCGATGCGGTGGACGCGTAGCATGAGCGCCAAAACTAAGCGCCCGTCGCCTATCCTTGGGGCCGCATCTACACTGATTGACGAGGCGTCCGATGTGCTTGTCACCAAAGCGAGCCGGTTTCGGCACACCTTTGAGGCCGATGTGGAGGCTATTCAGCCCGATCCTAATCAGCCACGGAAGGTGTTTGGCGAGGAGGATATCTCATTGCTCGCCGACACGATGAACGAGCGCGGCCAGTTGCAACCGATTCTCCTGCGTCGCGATTCAAATGCGAGGGGCCGCTGGTTCATTGTGGCCGGAGAGCGTCGTTGGCGTGCGGCCAAGCTGAGCAAGTGGCCAACAATCTTAGCGATTGAGCATGATGGTGATCCCGAGATCGCGTCTTTGCTCGAGAACCTTCAGCGCGTCGATCTCTCTCCGATAGAAGAGGCGAGAGGCGTACAGCGCTTGATTCAAGGGAAAGGGTGGTCCCAGGAACAAGCCGCCGGCGCTCTTGGCAAATCAAAGAGCGAGGTTAGTGGGACGCTGCGCATACTTACGCTTCCCGCCGATTTCCTGGCCGCGGTTCTGACGTCAGAACTGGCGATTCCCAAGAATACGCTTGTTGAGCTCGCGCGTGTCGAAGATTCACCAGCTCGAGACCATCTGCTGGGGCTCGCGCGTGAAGGGCGTCTGACAGTGAGGGCCATTCGCTCAATCAAAGATGGCGACGGCCCGGGTATGAATGACAAAGCACCGGGCGCCGGCGAGCGACAGCGCCCTGTCTCTCGGCAGTTCAGCTTCGGATCTCTCGAGAGGGTGGCGACTAGCTTGAAGGCTGTTCGCGAAACTGGCAGGCCTATCTTAGCTAACGAGAGAGCGCGCTTAGAGCATTTGCGGCGGGAAATCGACCAGCTGCTGGGAGTTCAAAGCACCGATAGCGCCGATCTTTAGTTTGATAGCTTAATTGACACCTAGCACCACCGCCGGCTTGGCCGGGGAGCGGCCTTCAGGGGCGCCGGGCCGTTGTGGCTGTCATGCCGCATGTGACGTACCAATCTGAGCGGGCAGGGGATGTGGTCGGCACATAACTCCTTCGCATGTGTCCGCTTGGGCGTGCTAGGTCGATTGGCGACATTTGAGTCCTTTGTTCGGAACGGTGTTCTCCGCCGGGAATGGGTAGGCCGGCCGGGACTTTGAAATTCGCCATCAGAAGAACGCGCCGCTGCTGTTCCTCGGGGGTTAGCTGGAGCGGTTAGGATGCATCTGCAGTGATCGCTCGGTGGTTTGGCGCAGTTGAGGAGCGAGATCCAGGCAGCAGACGGCAGGTGCGCATGGAAGCGCAACCCGTCACTCGGCTTCCTTCGTCCGTTCCCTGTTCGTTCCAGCCGTTCAATACGGGTGGTTGCTTTCCACGATTTCGCCTGTCCCTGAATTGAAGGCACCGACTTGACGATCGAGGACTTAGAGCTGGGCGTGTCGATCTGCCTTCCGCACTTCAGTCAGGGCACCTCAGTCGGCCTTGGGGGCTGGATCTCATGATCAAGGGCACTCGACAGACAAAAACGCCGGAATCCGCCACTTTTTTGCCGAGCTAGCGATAATCCCCAATCTCGCGCCTGATGGAATTATTCAGCTTCCCCGGGCCCCCAAGGCGCGCGACCGGTCGAGCCCATGGGTCTGCGACTGACCAAGCGAATCGGCTACCACAGCCCATTGAGCGGTTACCCTTTGAACGGGTCTGCGAACGGCGGGCCGCGCCGGTCATCGCAGCCGGGACGGCGCCACCGCTGAGTCCGGCTTCCCGCGGCGGCGCAAGCGCCAGCCCGGGCCGTGTGTTCACCGCGTCGGCTGGACCCACGCCGCCAATCGGATGGAATCCTGCACCGGTCGTCGTCCGTCGGCGACAACGACGTCGGCCGGCCATGGTAGACAGGGAGCATGCGCGACCACGATAACCTCTACCACCGTCTGTTTGAGAACCCCGCCATGGTGGCCGAGCTGCTGCGCGACTTCGTCGCCGGGCCCTGGCTC